>Ga0187894_10000849_pt1 | contig 40978 bp, 32 predicted proteins | sample GBC1701081metaG_FD_136650 | JGI IMG/M metagenome (GOLD analysis project Ga0187894, IMG submission 136650) | White microbial mat communities from a lava cave in the Kipuka Kanohina Cave System on the Island of Hawaii, USA - GBC170108-1 metaG ... | reverse complement strand
TCGCGTTCTTCGTGCAGGCCTGCGTGAGCATGACCGAGGTCTGGTACGTCGGGCGCCTCGGGCGCGACGCGCTCGCCGCGATGGCGCTCGCCTTTCCGTTGCTGATGCTCATGCAAACCCTGTCGGGCGGCGCGATGGGCGGCGCCGTCAGCAGCGCCGTCGCCCGCGCGCTCGGCGCCGGGCGCAACGACCGCGCGGAGGCGCTGGTGTGGCACGCGATCGCGATCGCCGTCGGCGGGGCGCTCGTCTTCGCTCTGCTCTACGCGCTGCTCGGCCCCGCCTTGCTCGCGCGCCTCGGCGGCACGGGCTCGGTGCTCTCGCAGGCCACCGCGTACCTCGGCATCGTGTTCGCCGCCGGCGCGAGCCTCTGGCTGAACGCGATCCTCGGCGCCGTCTTTCGCGGCGCGGGCGACATGCGCTTCCCCGCGCTCGTGCTGCTCGCTGGCGCGTTCCTCCAGGTGCCGCTCTCGGGCGCCCTGATCCTCGGCTGGTGGGGAGCCCCAGCGCTCGGCATCTCCGGCGCGGCGCTGTCGGTTGCCGCAGTCGCGAGCGTCGCCTCGCTCGCGTCGCTGGTGCGGCTCGCGCGCGGAGCGGGTGCGCTCCGCCTACGCCTCGCGGCACTGCGCTTCGAGGCTGCAACGTTCCGCGAAATCCTGCGCGTGGGCCTTGGCTCGGCGCCAGCGCCGATCCTCACCGTGTTCACGATCGTCGCAGTGAACGGGCTCGTCGCCGGCTTCGGGCCCGCGGCGCTCGCGGGCTACGGCATCGCCTCGCGGCTCGAGTTCCTGCTGATCCCGCTCGTGTTCGGCATCGGCGCCGCGCTGACCGCGATGGTGGGCACCAACATCGGCGCTGGGAACTACGAGCGTGCGTTGCGCATCGCCTGGATCGGGAGCGCGAGCGCGGCCGCGCTCACCGGAACGATCGGCGGCGTCCTCGCGATCTGGCCCGGTCTGTGGGTCGGCACGTTCACGAGCGACCCGCTGATCTACGAGGCCGGAACCGCGTACCTGCGCACCGTCGGCCCTTGTTACGTGTTCCACGGCCTCGCGCTCTCGCTCTACTTCGCTTCTCAGGGAGCACGCGCGATGTTCTGGCCCGTGTTCGCGACGGCGCTGCGCTTCGCGATCGCCGTGGGCGGATCGACGATCGCCGTCTCGATGCTCGGCGCCGACGCCCGCGCCGGCTCGATCTTCGCGTGCGTCGCTGGCGGGATGGCAGCCGCGGGCGCGACGACTGCTGGAGCGATCGCCGCAGGGGCGTGGCGGCGCAGCTGAGCCGCGAGTAGCGCGAGCCGCGCGTGGTCGCCCAGCGCGAAACCGCCCCTACGAGTCAGCGATTCATCACGGAGACGTGGCGGGGTGGACGGGACTCGAACCCGCAACTTCCGGCGTGACAGGCCGGTGCTCTAACCGGTTGAACTACCACCCCGCGGAGGCGGGGCTTTCTAGCGCCTGAGGTCAGGAGCCGCTACCGAGCCGCGCCGCGGCTGCCTCCGCCGCGATCATCTGCGCCGCTTGCATCTGCAGGATGATCGTCATGTCGCCGAGCACCTCGACCTTGCCGCCGAGGAAGGCCTGCATCGGGTCGAGCTCGCCGCGCGCGAGCGCGGCGGCGTCGGCGGCGGTGATGCGCAGCGTCGCGGTCGGCTCGCTCGGGATCGCGCCGGGGCCGAGCTTGAATGCGACGGCCCAGTCGCCGCCGGCGCCGCCGCTCACTTCCATGCGCACGAGGCCATCGAGCTTCGCGAGCTCGGCGAGCGCGGCGGGCGTCGGCGCGGCGGCGAGCTGCTGCGCGGCGCCGTCCGGAACGGCGCGCAGCGCGCCGGGGCGGAAGAAGCGCGACGCGCCCTCGCCGATCGCTCCGCCGGCGCCGTCGTAGAGCGCGCCGCGCCAATCGGCGACGCGCTGCACATACGTGACCGGCGTCGCGTCGCGCGCAGCGCGCGTGACCGTCACGCCGCCGTTCGCGATGCGGACGATCCACTCGCCGCCGCCCTCGCCTTCGAGCACGAGCCCGAGCGAGACGTCGAGGCCCTCGCTGCCCGGCGGAAGCCCGGCCTCGGCAAACGCGCTCGGCAGCCACTGCTCGAGGAATTCGCTCGGCGACGACGATCGATGCGGCAGCTCGGACACGGGCGACCCTCCGCGGAACGCGCAGCATAGGCGCCGGCCGCGCGACTCTCAGCGCCGCCGGCCTCCGCTCACTCCTTGGCAGCGCGCCGCTGCGCGAGCGCGCTCCCGCTCGCGGGGCCGCGTGCCGGCTCGTCCAGCTCGGCGCCCGCGTGCTCGAGGAAGATCGGCGACGACCACGCGCGCTCCTCGGTCTCGGCGAGGCAGTCGTCGCCGGGCGCGGCGCCGATGCACGGCTTCACGCGCACGCACTTGCCGGAGCCGTCGCGCTCGCAGCGCAACAAGTCGGCGTTCACCGCGAGGCTCTTCTCCTCGATCGCGCGCACGTAGTAGAGCGTGTCGCGAGCGGCGCTCACGAACTCGGCATCGCTGAACGTCACCGCACAGCCCGCCTCGCTGGGCTCGCACGCGAGCGTCTGCCACGGATCCTCGATCAGCGGCTCGATCGGCTCGCCCGGCGCGCTCTGTGGGCGGATGCGCACGACCTCGATGCGCGCGATGCGGCGTCGCTTCTCGCTCGGGAAGTAACACTCGCCGCGGCACAGGCGCGCGAGCTCGTCGGGACCTAGTGCCTGCGTCGAGTCGTCGGGGCAGCCGGGCTTCTGCTCGAACGAGCCGACGGCGCGAACGGAAAAGTGGGGCTCGTCGGCGTAAGCGAGCGAGCTGCCCATCGCCGCGAGCGGCGCGGCGTCAGCGCCGTTCACGAGATCGAACCACAGCAAGATGCGCGGCCCGCTCGTGCCGTAGACCTCGCGCCGCTGCAGCGCGTCCCAGATCGCGTCGCGCGAGCGGCCGTTCGCGTGCGCGGCGACGAGCCCGCCGTTCAGGAAGAACGAGCTCGCGCGCTCCGACTCGCGCAGATCGAAGAACTGATAGGTGCCGCTCTTCGGGTCGAACGGCACCGACTCCGCCGCCGGCGCTTCGGGCTCGCGCGGCGGGAAGAACTGGCTGGCCGCGAGCGGCAGCCGCGATTCGGTGAACGCATCGCGCGCGACCTCCTTGTATCCCGTGCCCGGCCGCGCCGAGTGATTGTCGCTCGACGCCATGAAGCCGAGGTTGAAGCGACGCGGCTGCGCGGGGTTCTCGAAGTCGCGCAGCGCCATGATGTATTGGACCGAGCTGCGCGGGCGGTAGTTGAACGCGGGCTGGAAGCAGTCGGGGCACTGCCCGGAGTCGAGCCAGTCCTCCACCTTCGACCCGGGAACTGTTAGGTGGCCCGCGAGGTCGGCGGCGACGTAGTTCGCGCGCGCGGCTTCGGCGCGCTTCGCGCAGTCCTCGGCGCTCGCGCCCTCGGCGGCGCAGCGCTCCGCGATCAGCTCGCCCGCGCGCCAGCACGAGGGGGTGAAGCTGCCGCTCGGCGCGGGGCACGTCTTCGTCCCGTCCGCGGCGATCTCGACCTCGCGCCACGCGCGGAACTCCTCCGAGTTGCCGTGGCCCGAGAACACCTCGATCAGCGTCTCGCGCTTCGGGTCGTACTGCTTCCCGACGATCTGCTTGTCCCACGCCGAGCCGGCCGGCGTGTAGATGCCCCACGTGGTGCCGTGCGGGATCACGATCGACTCGAAGCCCCACTCGTCGAGCTTCGCGAATAGGCCCGCCGGATCCTTCACCGATTCGCGGCAATCGTTGGGGAGCTCGCGCACCGGCACGCCTTCGGCGCAGGGCTTCACCGCGATGTCGTTCCAGAAGCGGATGAAATCGAAGGACTCGCGGCCAGGACGGAACAGCGCGAGCAGGCCGAGCGTCCAGGGGCCCGCCATGCCGCCCGAACCCTCGTCGCCGAGGATCTGGTCGGTGGCGGCCGTAATGGGCCGCGCCGGGATCTGGTCGTCCGCGAGCCCGCGCAGCACGACGTTCTTGTGCCCGTAGTGGTCATCAGGGGTGGAGCCGATCTGCGTCCACTCCCAGCCGAGAAACGCGGTCGTGTCGGGCGATTCGCCGCCGCCTCCGATCGCGTCGCACTGGCGGATCGCGCCGATCGTCTCCTGCCACTGCGCGGGCGTGAGCCCGACGTCGTGGTCGTTGATCGACCAGAAGTCGAGCGCCGAGCAGTGGCGCGCGAAGTCGCACGCGTCGTTCACCGGATGCGCGCCATCTCCGCCCGACGACGGCAGCGCCATCATGAACGCGTCGGGCGAGAACGTCGTGTGGACGTGCAGATCGCCGAACAGGATCTGCTTCGCGTCGGCCGCTCCGATCGCACGCGCGGCGCCGGACTGCGCGGCGGCCTCGCCCGCGACGCGCTCCGCCGCGCGCGGCCGCGCGATCGCGTCGCCGACGTGCCAGCGCGCGCCGAGCGCGCCGCCGCCGGCCAAGCGCACGTAGGCAATCCCGGCGACGAGCAGAAGCGTGACGGCGATCAGGATCCGGCGCATGCAGAGCCTCCGCCGCGCACGCTAACGCGATGGCCAACTGGGGTCAGACCCCAATTGGCCATTCCGGAAGTAAGCGGGCGCGCGCGCCGCGTGCGAACGTGACGCGGTGGCGGAAGAGGCAGGCCAGCGGAGGCAGTCGTGGCTCGCGCGCGTGCGCAACCGCGACCACACGCGCGCCAATCTGCTCGGCTCGGTGCTCGCGCTCTCGCTGCCGGCGATCGCGGCATCGCTCGCGGGCGCCGGCGCGATGCAGATCGGCGAGATGTGGATCACCGGCCAGCTCGGCACCGAGGCGCTCGCCGCGGTGAACAGCGCGTCTCAGACGTTCCGCCAGCTGACGATGCTGTTCCTGATGGGCCTGCAGACCGCGACGCAGATGTTCATCGCGCGCATGGTCGGCGCGGCGCAGCGCGAGCACGCGGAGCACGTCGCCGGGCAAGCGCTGCTCGCCGGCGGCGCGTTCTGGGCGATCGCGGCGCTCGGCAGCCTCGCGTTCGTCGACCCGATCGCGCGCTGGATGTCGCCCGACGCGAACGTGGCGGCCGGCATCGCCGTGTTCGCCCACATCACGTTCGCGCTGCTGATCGGCCCGATCGCGATCCAGCTCGGCGCGTCCGTGCTGGCCGGCGCGGGCGACGCCGCGACGCCGATGCTCGCGAACTTCGTCTCCGCCGCGGTGATGCTGCTCGCGCAGTACGCGCTCGCGTTCGGAGAGCTCGGCATGCCGCGGCTCGGTATCGCCGGCATCGCGCTCGGCGCCGGCGTCGGCTCGCTCGCGGGCGGCGCGTTGATCCTCGCCGCGTTGCTACGGGGGGAGGGCCGCGTGCGGCTGCGCCGTGCACACTTCCGCCCCGATCGCGCGATGCTCGGCCGCCTGCTCGCGTCGTCGTGGCAGCCATCGCTCCACATGCTCGCGCGCACCGGCATCCTGATGTTCTTCACGTTCTTCGCGGGCCGGCTCGGGCCAGAAGTCGTCGCCGCATACGGCATCGGCGTACGCGTCGAGATGGTCGCGATCATGATCGCGTTCCCGATCTCGAATGCGTGCGCAACGCTGGTCGGCCAGAACCTCGGCGCCGGCCGACCCGAGCGCGTCTGGCCCGCGGTGCGGATGAGCTTCGCTGCCACCAGCGCCGCGCTCTGGCCGTGCGCGCTCGCGCTGTTCCTGTGGCGCGCCGACTTCGTCGGGCTCTTCACGGGCGACCCGGTCGTCGCCGCGCACGCGATCGAGTACCTCGCCTACACGTCGGTGCTGCTGCTGTTCTACGGGCTCTACTTCGTCGCGTTCCGCACGCTGCAAGCCGCGGGCGACATGCTGACGCCGATGTTCATCTCGGTCGGCGCCGCGTTCGGCGCCGGCATCCCGCTCGCGGTGATCCTCGGCTCGCGGCTCGACTACGGCGCGACGGGCATGTGGATCGCGAATCTGGTCTACGCGGTAATCAATGCGGGGCTGATGCTCGCGTGGCTGGCGCGGGGGAAGTGGTTGCGGGCCGGGCGACCGGCCTGAGATATCAGGGGGAAGCTGGAGAACCGAACGCGTTGGGCATTTCTCATCCTGGCGGTCGCCACACCATCAGCCGCTGCGCTCCCGTTTCCCGTGCTGGCGAGAATTGTCAGGTGTTCATCGACCGGCAGACCCAGCTCGGGTGGCGCGCGGCGCGATCAGGGGTGGGCGATCTGGACTTCCTGCCGCGCGTCCCTGAGGGCGGCGCGTCGAGCATGAGCGTCGGCTGCCGAGGGGAGTCGATCGAGTCCGTGTTGATCCACGCGACCTTCGAAAACGAGAAGACGGCGTTCCATCGAGTGCACGAGCTTCGCCGCGAGCTCACTGATCTCCACGGGGAACCCGCTGTGGACAAGACCAACGCGGATCTGGATCGGATCTCTGCCGTGTGTACGGAACATGCCGCTCCAGAGGCCGCCGCGGCGATCGACGATCTCGCTCGCCAATCGCAGGGGGCAGGCCGAACTGCGAGCCTCGCGATGTGGGAGATCGATGCCGCGACCACGATCTCGTTGTTCTTCATTGAGGATCAAGAAAACAGGACCTGGTCCTTGGTTGCATTCCTGGGCACCGACCTGGATGCGAGCGAAGCTCGGAATCAATCTCCGGCACCCGCCAGATAGAACACGTATCCGAAGCTCCCCTCCCGCTCGCGGAACACCGCAATCTCCTCCTCCTTCGCCGCGAGCACCGCGCGCGCCTCGGGCTCCAGGTACTGCGCGCGCAGTGCGGGAATGCGGCGCTCGAGCTCGGCGTAGTAGCCGCCCTCCCAGTCCTCATCCGGCAGCGTGAACGTCCCTAACAGTCGATAGCCCTGTTCGGCGAGCGCGCGCAGGTTTTCCTCGTGCCCGCGCATCGCGGGGTAGCCCTTCGCCCAGAAACGTCGCGCCCGCTCCGTCACTTCGGCGCGAAGCCACGCGAGCTCGGAGATCGCGATCGCGCCGCCGGGCGCGAGCAGCGGGCGCCAGGCGCGCAGCGCGGCGTCGAAGCTGATCGTGTAGATCGCGCTCTCGCACCAGACGAGGTCGAAGGTGCGCCAGCCGAGATCGAGCGCCGCCATCGATTGCTGCACTGTCTCGATCCGCGCGGCGAGCCCCGCTGCCGCAGCGCGTTCGCGCAGAACGGCCAGCGACGGCCCCCACACGTCCACCGCAGTCGCGTTTCCACCCCTCGCGCGTGCGAGTGTTAGGGACTGACGGCCCGTCCCACAGCCGAGATCGAGGATGCGCGGCGCGCTCAGCAGTGGGCCAGCGAGTGCGAGCGCGCGCAGCGTCGACGCGTCGCTGCCAGGGCCCTGCTTGGGCAGCCCGTCGTGCAGCTTCCAGAACACGTCCCGCGCGAGCGACATGCTCGCGACGCTAACGCGGGTCGGCGACTCAGCGTGTTAGTGTGGGCCCTCCGTTCGTTGCGCGCCGAGGACCCGCCCTTGAACATGCAGCCTCGTCACCTCTCCCTCGCCGAGCTCGATTCCGGCTGGCGCGCCCTTCCGCCGGCCCCGCGCGATCGCGGATCCCTCGCGCTGATCCTTCGGCGGCCCGCCGATGGCGTGCGCGAGACGCCCGCGCGCGTCGTGCTCGATGGCGAGCTCGGCGTGCCCGGCGACGCGTGGGGCCGGCAGCCCGCGCCGCGTAATCTCGACATGCAGCTCGCGGTGATGAACCGCGCGCTGGCCACCCTAATGGCTGCCGGCCAGCCGCTCACGACGTTCGGCGACAATCTCTACGTCGACCTCGAGCTCTCCGCCGCGAACCTGCCGGCCGGCACGCAGATCCGCGTCGGGCGCGCACTGCTCGAGATGACGCCCGAGCCGCACAACGGCTGCAGGAAGTTCAACGCGCGTTTCGGCAACGACGCGCTGAAGTTCGTCCAGCGCAAGGAGACGCGCGACCAGAACTTCCGCGGCGTCTACTGGCGCGTCGTCGAGCCGGGCGAGATCGCTGTCGGCGATGCGCTCGAGGTGCTGCGCTGACGGGGGCGCCCGAGAACTCGTACGCGCCCCCCAGCGCAGATCTCGACGTGCGGCAAGACGCGCGGTCGTCGATCGGCTTTGCGTTCCATGTGTTTACGAATCCGCTCTCGTTGGCCTCACGGTGGCGGTGGGATTGCTGAATGCGGCGCTGCTCAACGAGTTCGTGGAGCGCGCGGCACAGCAGTTGGACTTTGCTGCGCTTGGTGGTGTCGCAATCGTCACGGGGATACCGATACGGCCGTTCGTGGACGGCGCGACGCTCGTCGCAGCGCGCGCGGCGAACGCGGGGCGTCAGGCTGGTGCGTGGGGAGCTCATGCGCGAGGCGGCTCTCGCATGGCCGCGGCTCGCCACGGTGGGATCCTCGGCGGAATCGTGATCAGTCTGGCGATGCTCGCCCCGATCATTCCCCCGGATCGTGCTGGCCGTCCGCTACTCGCTCGCATCATGCAGCGCGCTCGAGGAGCGGCACGGCGCTGGGTCGGCCCTTTCGCGAAGCAGCGCGCTCTCTCGGGGACGCTTCTGGCAGATCGCCGCGCCGTACGGGGCGGGTTGGGCAGCGATGGTCGGGCTCACATTCCTCCCGAGCGTCCCGGCAGAGGCGTTGGCGTGGGCGCCGCCGGCGTGGCTGTCCCTCGCGATCTCGGTCGGCGGCGATCTCGCGCTCGCGCTGCCGACGGCGGCATATTGGGCGATCTAGGCGAGCGAGTGCAAAGCGACATCCTTGCTCGTGGCGAGAGGACAGAGCCATGAAGTTCGGCGCGATGGTGGCGACCAAGATCGACGACTGGCAGCTGCTCCAGTACGCGGAGCAGCTCGGCTACGACCAGGGCTGGGTGCCCGATTCGCAGATGATCTGGTCCGATTGTTATGCGGTGCTGGCGCTGGCTGCGCACCACACCTCGCGCATCCGGCTCGGAACCGGCGTCGCGGTCGCGGGCACGCGCAGCGCGCCGGTGACCGCGCACTCGATCGCTTCGATCAACCGCATCGCGCCCGGTCGTGTGTTCCTCGGCATCGGCACCGGCCACACCGCGATGCGCGTGATGGGCTTCGATCCGGTGCGGCCGCGCGAGTTCCGTGAGTACCTGCGCGTCGTGCGCGGCCTCTTGCGCGGCGAGGAGGTCGCGTACACGCACGGCGGCGAGACGCGCGCAATCCGCTTCCTGCACCGCGAGCTCGGCTTCGTCGACGTCGCGCACGAGATTCCGATCTGGGTCGCCGCGAACGGGCCGCTCGCGCTCGCGGCCGCCGGCGCGTACGGCGACGGCCGCATCTCCGCGGGCGGCGAATCGTACGAGCACATGCAGCGCAGCCTCGCGGCGATCCGCGACGGCGCGGCGAAGGCGAACCGCGCGCTGCCGGCGAGCTTTCACACCGCGGCGCTGACGTTCTCGTGCGTGCTGCGCGCCGGCGAGAAGCTGACGAGCGAGCGCGTGATCGACGCGGTGGGCTCGATGGCGAGCGCGACGCTGCACTTCTGGTGGGAGCTCGCCGAGCAATCCGGCAGCGATCAGTTCATTCCGGCGGCGGCGCGCGACAGCTGGGAGCAGTACCGGCGCTTCATTCGGGAATTGGGGATCCCGCGCGAGCGCCTGCACCTGCGCGTGCACGAGGGACACTGCACCTACCTGATGCCCGAGGAGCGCCCCTTCATCACGCCCGACGTGATCCGCGCGAGCGGCGGTCTGGTCGGCGAGCCCGACGAGATCGTCGCGATGCTGCGCGAGCACGAGCGCGCGGGCCTGCGCGAGGTGACGCTGCTCCCGCCGATGGCCGACGCGCGCGGGCAGCTGAAAGAGTTCGCGGAGCAGGTGATCGCGCGCATGCGCTGAGCTCGGCCTCAGATCGCGCCGTCCGCCGCGAGCGCGTCGACGTCCGCGACCGAGAGCCCCAAGAACTCCCCGTAGATCTCGCGGTTGTGCTCGCCGAGCCTCGGATTCTGCGCGGCGGGTAAGTGCGGCGCGCCGTGCAACCGGATCGGGCTGCGCGGGAGCGCGAGGCGGCCGAGGCCCGCGTGCTCGAACCATTCCAGCGCGCCGCGCTCGTGGAGATGCGGCCGCTCCAGCACCTCGCGCACGTCGCGCACCGGCGCGGACGGCACCTTGGCCTCGCGCAGCTTCGCGGCGAGCTCGTCGCGCTCGAATTGCGCGCACCACGCGCCGACCAGCGCATCGACTTCGTCGCGACGCCTCAGCCGGCGCGGCGTCGTGCGGTAGCGCTCGTCGGCGGCGAGCTCGGGGCGGCCCATCGCGGCGCACAGATTCTTCCAGTGCGGCTCGGTGAGGCATAACAGCACGATCGAGCCGCCGTCCTTGGTCGTGTAGGCGTTGTAGGGCGTCAGCATGAAGCTGCCCTGCTGGTTGCCGACGCGCGGCGGCACCTCGCCTTTGTCGGTGATCCACTCGAGCTGCGACGCGAGCGTGTGGATCGCGGCGTCGAGCATCGCGACCTCCACGAGCCGCCCTCTGCCGCTGCGCTCGCGCTCGAACAGCGCGGTCATCACGCCGGCGTAGAGGTGCGTGCCGGACAGGAAATCGATCCAGGTCGGGCCGGCTTTCACGGGCGGGCCGTCCGGGAAGCCGGTCACGCTCATCGCGCCCGAAGCTGCCTGCACGGTGAAGTCGAGCGCGAGGTGATCGCGGTCGGGCCCTGATAACCCGTAGCCGGTGCCGGTCGCGTAGACGAGGCGCGGGTTCGCGGCCATCAGCACGCTCGCGCCGACGCCGAGGCGATCCATCACGCCAGCGGCGTAGTTCTCGATCAGCACGTCGGCTCGCTTCGCGAGCGCGACGAGCAGCTCGCGCCCGCGCGCGTGCTTCAGATTCAGCGTGATCGCGCGCTTGTGTTGGTTCAGCGTCGCCATCGCGGGCAGCGTCTTCTTGCCCACGAGCTCGCGGGTGCGCAGCGGCTCGCCGCTCGGCGGCTCGATCTTCACGACCGTCGCGCCGGCCTGCGCCATCAGCAGCGCCGCGTACGGGCCCTGATAAACCTGGCCGAGGTCGAGCACGAGCAGGCCCGCGAGCGGGCCGCGCGAATCAGTGGGCGCCGTCATCGGGCAGCGAGGATACGCGGCTCGCTGCCGCGGAAGCTCGCGGCGCTGCGGCGAGCGGATTCGAGAAGCGCGCATCGGTGACGAATGCCTCGTCCGTCAGCGCCTCCAGGAACGCGAGCAGCGCCGCTTCGTCCTCGACGCTGAGCGAGAAGCCGCGCACGCGCTCGCTCTGGTGCGGACCCCGCGTGCCCGGCGCGGCGCCGTCCGCGGCGCGCGCGTTGCGCCCGCCGCGCGCATAGTGCGCGAGCACGTCGCGCAGCGTCGCGACGCTGCCGTCGTGCATGTACGGCGCGCTGAGCGCGATGTTGCGCAGGCTCGGCGCGCGGAAGCGCCCCATGTCGGCAGGCACACGCGAGCGCGCGAACAGGCCCTGCCCCGCGAGCGGGTACGCGCCCTGCCCGTCGAGGTTGAACAGGCCGGTGTTATGAAACGAGGCGTCTGCGCCGCCGAGCGTCGGGCCGCCGTGACACTCGCTGCACGCGAGGTCGTTCGAGCTGAACAGCGCGAGCCCGCGGCGCGCAGCCGGCGTCAGCGCGCCGCGCTCGTCGCCGTAGACGGCGCGGTCGTACGCAGAGCCGCCCGAGATCAACGTGCGCTCGAACGCGGCGATCGCGTTGCGCACGTGTGCGAGGTCGAATCCGCGCGCGGCGCCCGGAAACGCGCGCGGAAACTCGCGCGCGTAGAAGCGATCGCGGCGCAGCGCTTCGAGGATGCGCGCCTCGTTGCCGGCGACGCCGAGCTCGATCGGCGCCTTGTTCAGCATCGGGATCAGCGCCTGCGCCTCGAGCGACGCGATCTCCGGATCGTCCCAGCCGAAGCGCACGTTGTACGCGACATTCGCCAGCGCCATCGCGCTGCGCGAGTGGAGCTCACCGGTTGCGCCGAGCGCGCGCGCGCGGCCGTCGCTGAACGCGCGTGCCTGCTGGTGACACGATGCGCATGCGTACGCGCCCGTCGACGAGAGGCGCGTGTCGTAGAACAGCCTTCGCCCGAGCTCGACTTTCCGCGCGGACATCGGGTTGTCCGCAGGCACCGGGGGCTCGGGCATGCCGCGCGGAAGCCGCCAGCGCCAAACGCTCTCGGCGTGGCCGACGGCCGCGGCGAGCGCCCCCGCGACGACCCACGCGGCGAACGCGCCGCGTGCGCGCATCACGCTCCGGCGGTCGCTACCAGCTCGCAATCTCCGTCACGCTCGCCGCGGGCGCGAGGCTCGCGGTCTGCTGCGCGAGCGTCGCGCGCTCCTCGACCCACTTCGCGAACTCGTCGAGCCGCGCCTGCGCGCCGGGCGTCTGCTGGTTCTGCTTCGCGGCCCCGATCCACGTCTGCATTTTGCGCAGCAAGAGATCGGCGAGCGACCGCTCGCGCCCGAACAGGTCCATGTACGCGCCCTTGGCCTCCTCGAGCTTGCCGAGATTCAGATACGCCTCGCCGCGATACTCGACGGCCTGCGGGAAGCCGGGCTCGATCTTCAGCGCGCGGTCGTACGCGGCGAGCGCCGCGTCGTAGTCGCCGAGCATGCGCTGGCAGAAGCCGATGCCGTTGAACGCGTAGTAGGCCTTGCGGTCCGCGCGCGTCGCCTCCTTGTAGGCGCGCAGCGCGCGCTTGAACTTGCCGGACGCCGCTTCGAGCGCCTCGCTGCGGGCCGCCTCGTCAGCGGCAGTCTGAGCGGACTGCAGCGCCTCGATGCCTTGCTTGCGCGCCTTCTCGCCGTCCTCGAAGCGCGCCATCGCGATCTGCTGGGGCGAGCTGCCGCCGCCGCTGAACCCGCCGCCTCCTCCGCCTCCACCGCCGCCCGCTGCGAAGGCAGCAGCGGCAAAAGCGAAGACGACGAGCGATGCGATGGCGCGAAGCATCGGGTGCCCCTTGTCGGTGCGCGGCACCCTATCAAACCACGGCTACGGCGAGGAGTTCCGCGAGCGCGGGGTCAGACCCTGCAAACTTGCAAAGTCGACCGGGGGCCCGGTCACCGTTGCTCAGCGCCCAACGCCGCGACGCGTTCGTCCTTCAGGCGCTGCGCGGTCCGCACCAGCGAGACGAACTCCGCGCGCAGCCCGTGCGGGTCGTCACGCAGCGCCGGCTGCGCGAGCGCGACGACCTCGTCGAAGCTCGCGTTGCCGCGATGCTCGGAGTCGCGCAGCAGCATGCCGAACGCGGCGACTGCCGCCGCGAAGCGTGCGTCGGCGGAGGCTTCGGCGAGCGGCGTCACCCCGGCCGCGACGGCCACCGCGAGCGGCTTGCTCTCGTCGCCGTCGGGCGCTTTCCAGCGCAGCTTGACGGTCGCGAGCTCGGTGCCGAATGCGGCGTCCCGCGGAGCGCGCGCGGTCTGGTATCTCAGCGGCTCGACCTTTCCGCCCGGCGCCGGCACGCCGGCCGGCACGACCTCGTAGAGCGCGGTCACGTGGTGGCCCGCGCCGATCTCGCCGGCGTCCTTCGCGTCGTCGAGGAAGTCCTCGTCGGCGAGCGCGCGGTTCTCGTAGCCGATCAGCCGGTAGGCGGAGACCAGCGCCGGGTTCCACTCGACCTGGATCTTCACGTCCTTCGCGACCGTAATCAGTGTGCCGCTGAGCTGCTCCACGAGCGCCTTGCGCGCCTCGTTCTGCGTGTCGATGTACGCGTAGTTGCCGTTGCCGCGATCGGCGAGCTTCTCGAGCATCGAGTCTTTGTAGTTGCCCATGCCGAAGCCGAGCACGGACAAGAACACGCCGCCGCGCGCCTTCTTCTCGACGAGGCGCGTCAGCTCGCCCTCGCTCGTCACGCCGACGTTGAAGTCGCCATCGGTCGCGAGGATCACGCGGCTCGCGACGCCGGGCCGGTGGCCGGCCTGCGCGAGCGCGTACGCGAGCTCGATGCCCTCGCCGCCATTCGTCGATCCGCCCGCTTCGAGATGCTCGAGCGCAGAGAGGATGCGCGCGCGCTCGTCACCGCGCGTCGGCTCGAGCACGAGGCCGGACGCGCCCGCGTACACGACGATCGCGACGCGGTCGCGCGGATTCAGCTGGTCGACGAGCAGCTCGAGCGAGCGTTTCACGAGTGGCAGCTTGTTGGGATCGCTCATCGAGCCGGAGACGTCGAGCAGGAACACGAGATTGGCCTCGGGCCGCACGGAGGCGTCGATCTCGCGCGCCTTCAGGCCGATGCGGACCAGCTCGTGCTGCGGCTGCCACGGGCAAACGAACGTCTCGGCGTGCACGGCGAAGGGCGCACCGTCTCGAGGCGGGGCGTCGCGATACGCGAAGTAATTGATCAGCTCCTCGATGCGAACGGCGTCGGCTGGTGGCAGCGCGCCGCCCGTCAAGAAGCGCCGCACGTTCGCGTACGCCGCGGTGTCGACGTCGATCGAGAACGTCGAGAGCGGCGCCTGCGCAGTGCGCCGGAAGCCGCTCTCGTCGATGCGCGCGTAGCTCTCCGTTCGAAACTCGGTGGTGGGCTGCGCCTGCGCGGCGATCGCCATCGGAATGTCCTGCAGCGATTCGGCCCGCCTCGTCGCGGTGACGATGATCTCTTGCACCTCGCCCGCCTCCGCCGCGGCGGCGCCGGAGAACTCGGTCTGCGTCCCGGGCGCGTCGGCCGCCGGCGGCGGGCTCGCTTTCTGCGTGGTGCAGCCGGCTGCGAGGGACAGGCCCAGGGCGACGAGAAGCACGGAAATCGCGGGACGCGCGGTCATCGGATTCTCCTTGGCGTCGGGCTCGACGCGACGCCACGAATCTGTCCGATCACCGGCAACTTTTGATCCCCGCGCCGGTAAACGTTGTGCAAATCTCCCGAGTCCGAGCCGGCAGCTTGCGCCGGTCGGAGGCCGCGGCGCAAAAGCGGTGACGCGCGCATGCACCGCGGCCACTCATCATCCGATCAGTGAGCGCCTGCGGGATCGGAGCCATCGCCCGATACCTGAAGGCTGCTGCATTTCCATTTCAGAGAGGGCAACCAAATCCGATGGGCACGACCGCTCCGACGCGCAACGCCAAGCTCCTCGCCTGGGTCGACCGGGTCGCCGCACTCACGCAGCCGGATGCAGTGCATTGGTGCGACGGCTCCGACGCCGAGTACGACCGGATGTGGCAGCAGATGCTCGCGAGCGGAACGGCGCAGAAGCTGAACGAACAGAAGCGCCCGAACTCCCATCTCGTGCTGTCGGACCCGGCGGACGTCGCGCGCGTCGAGGACCGCACCTTCATCTGCTCCGCGCATCAGTCCGACGCCGGCCCCACCAACAACTGGCGCGATCCGGCCGAGATGCGCGCGACGCTGACCGGCCTGTTCCGCGGCGCGATGCGCGGCCGCACGATGTATGTCGTCCCGTTCAGCATGGGCCCACTCGGCTCGCACATCGCGCACATCGGAGTCGAGATCTCCGACTCGCCGTACGTGGTCGCGAACATGCGCATCATGACGCGCATGGGGAAAGCGGTGCTCGACGTGCTCGGCGAGCAGGGCGAGTTCGTGCCGTGCCTGCACAGCGTGGGCGCGCCGCTCGCGCCCGGGCAGCAGGACGTCGCGTGGCCGTGCAACGCGGATAACAAGTACATCGTGCACTTCCCCGAGACGCGCGAGATCTGGAGCTACGGCTCCGGCTACGGCGGCAACGCGCTGCTCGGCAAGAAGTGCTTTGCGCTACGCATCGCGTCGAACATGGCGCGCGACGAAGGCTGGATGGCGGAGCACATGCTGATCCTGAAGCTCACCTCGCCGTCGAACGAGGTGAAGTTCGTCGCGGCGGCATTCCCGAGCGCGTGCGGCAAGACGAACCTCGCGATGCTCGAGCCGACGATCTCCGGCTGGAGGGTCGAGACGATCGGCGACGACATCGCTTGGATGAAGTTCGGCGCCGACGGTCAGCTCTACGCGATCAATCCGGAGGCCGGCTTCTTCGGCGTCGCGCCGGGCACGAGCATGAGCTCGAATCCGAACGCGATGCGCGGCCTGCAGCGCAACGTGATCTTCACGAACGTCGGCAAGACCGACGACGGCGACGTCTGGTGGGAAGGCATGGGCCCGAGGCCGCCGCACCTGATCGATTGGCAGGGCAAGCACTGGACGCCGGAGAGCAAGACGTCCGCCGCGCATCCGAACGCGCGCTTTACGGCGCCGGCGAGCCAGTGCCCGGTGATCGCGAAGGAGTGGCAGGACCCGAACGGCGTCCCGATCAGCGCGATCCTGTTCGGCGGCCGCCGCGCGACGGTGGTGCCGCTGGTGCACGAGGCGCGCGATTGGCAGCACGGGACGTTTCTCGGCTCGATCATCTCGAGCGAGACGACTGCGGCGGCGGCCGGAAAAGTCGGCGCGCTGCGGCGCGATCCGATGGCCATGCTCCCGTTCTGCGGATACAACATGGCGGATTATTGGGCGCACTGGCTACGCATCGGCCAGCACAAGGGCGCGAAGCTGCCGCGCATCTATTACGTGAACTGGTTCCGCAAGAACGCGGCCGGCGAATTCCTGTGGCCGGGCTTCGGCGACAACGGGCGTGTGCTGAAGTGGGTGTTCGAGCGCTGCGCCGGCAAGGCGAAGGGCGTCGAGACGGCGATCGGTGTCGTGCCGGATCCGAAGGATCTGGATCTCTCGGGGCTCGCGCTCGATCACGACGACGTCGCGGAGCTGACCGCTGTGGATCGCGAAGGGTGGCTCCACGAGGTGCCGCTGATTCGCGAGTTCTACGCGACGTTCGGCGCGAAGATGCCGCCTGCGCTCGTGGCGGAGCTGGACGGGCTCGAGCGGCGACTGCGGAGCAATTAGGGCGCAGAGGAAGAACGCGAACGTCGAAGACCCGGACCGGCCTCGGCGGGCGTTCGGGCGAGCTTGCTTCGAGCTCGTCGCGAGCGTTGGCTGGGCATCTGGGCGCTCGCGGGTATCGATCGTGCGCACGCACTTCGCGCAGCAAGCGCCGGGCTGCAGGCCACGGCCCTCCGCTCCAGGACCCCCGGTCCCACCCCTTCGCTCCTCGGTGCACGGGGACGTCGATTCCGGGACTGAAGTGGAAGGGGACGCCGCCGCGGCATCGAGCCGCGGCGGCGTCACTTTCCATCGAGATCACTCGCCGATCGAGGGGTCGACGGACGTTCGTCGTTCAGGAGCGCCGGAGCGACTTGCGGACGACGGGGCGCGTTGGCTTGCGGCGGGCGACTTCGGTGAAGCCGGCGCGTTCGAACATCGAGGCGGTGCCGAACCAGAGGCTGTCGTCGCGCGGCGTGCCCGCACGATCGACGGGATAGGCCTCGAGCATCCGCACGCCCTGCTTTCTCGCCCAGGCGATTCCGCGCGCGAGGAGCGCGGCCGCGACGCCCTGCCGCCGGTAGGCAGCCGGCACCACGAAGCAGACGATCGACCACACCGCCTGGTCGTCGACCGGCTTCATCACCGGCGAGCGCGCGAGCTTCTGATATTGCTCGCGCGGCCCGAGCGAGATCCAGCCGACCGGCACGCGACCGCGGTAGCCGATCAGGCCCGGCGACGTGCCGCTGTCGACGAGCGCTCGCAGCTGCCTGCGGTTGAAGTCCGCTCGTCGCACTCCCTGCGGCGCGGACTGGGCGCCGCTTCGGCGGTAGAACATGCACCAACAACCGCGCGCGACCGAGCAGCCCCTCGACCCGAACAGCGTCTCGAGGTCGGGCCAGCGATCCGGTGTGAGCGGACGCACGTCGAGTTTCATGGCTCGCTCGGGCGTGACTCGCTGGCGAGACGCAGGCCGCCGTTCGATCGCTCGCGCCGGCCGCGCGATTCGCGGGCGTATTCCCAGCGTTCCCAGTCGGCGGGGTCGCCCTTTTCGAGGAAGCCGGCGAGCGCGATGCCGTCGGCGGCGGGGTCGAAGTGGCGGTCGAGCAGCTGGACGCGACGCATGCGGTCGGGCCGGAAGCTGCGGTAGTCCTGGCGCAGCTCGCACCACGCGGCGAGCGTCCACTTGCGGCCCCAGAAGTAGAGACCGAGCGGACGCGCGTCGCGCTCGCTCTCCTCGCCGTCCTCGCGCGCGTAGCGGAAGTGCACCAAGCGGCGCTCGCTGATCGCGAGGCGCAGCGTGCCGAGCTCGCCGGCCGCCGCGGCCGCACTCGGCATGCCGGGCGCGAAGAACGGCGTGTCGAGCACGACGCGGCGCAGCGCTTCGGGCAGCACGGCCTCGATCTTCGTCATCGCGCTGCCGACGGCGGACGCGAGCTGGGCGTCGCCCCAGGCCGCGACCATGCGCGCCCCTAACACCAGGCTCTCGAGCTCGTCGCCGGTGAAGATCAGCGGGGCGAGCTCGAAGCCGCGCTCCAGGCGGTAGCCGACGCCCGCCTCGCCGCGGATCGGAATCCCGGAGCCCTGCAGATCGGCGACGTCGCGGTAGATCGTGCGCTTCGAGACGCGCAGCTCGCCGGCGATCTGGTCGCCGGTCGCGAAGCGGCGCGCGCGCAGCAGCTGCACGAGGCGGAACAGCCGATCAGCGCGCCGCACGGCGGAGCTCCTCGAGACTCACTGGCCGCACAGGCCGATCGGGTGGCCTTCGGGATCGCTGACGACCGCGATGCGCGAGTCGCCGTGCCGCTTCGGCGCGACGAGCAGCCTGCTGCCGAGCGAGCGCGCCTTCTCGATCGCCGCATCGAGATCGGGAACGCGCGTGTAGTACGTGACCCACCAGGGCGGCTCGTCGCTCGGAACGCCGGCGTGCGGCCGGCTCCGCGAGTTGGCAGCAGCCGCATTCGTTGCGGGCGTCCGCTTGGGGTCGAACTGCCATCCGAGCACCTCGCCGTAGAAGCTATGCAGCTTGTCAGCATGCTGCCCCACGGCTTCGAACCAGACAATCGGGCATGCCATCTCGGTCTCCTCGCAGTTTCGCGATGGATTTCGGGTGTTTGGGGGGAGGAGGAGGATTCCCGGGGAAGCGGAAGAGTACGCCCGAGTCGTGACAGCCTGGTGTCAGCAGGCGGGCGCGTTCGGACACTTGCTGACGCGAGTTGGCAGCAGCAGCCCTCGTCCAACATGGGCCCTGACGCCGGCCTCCGCGTGTCCGTGCGCTGGCAGCAGGATGCGCAGGTTTCGCGCGACCTTCGCCGCAGCGCCGGGCTCCCGCGGAGCCTGACGCCGTTAGCGCCTCCCGCCCGCGCCGAGGTACTCGCCCGACGTGACGCCCATCGAGACGTAGATGCTCGTCAGCGCCTCCATGCCGACTTGCGCCGGCGTCACCCACGCCTCGGGCACGTAGATCAGCGCGCCGCCGATCGGCACCGGCGCAGTCGGGATCAACACCGCGCGAAAGCGCTGCCCGCCGATCTCGACGGGCTGGGGCGACGAGAGCAGCCCTAACACCGTCGCGCCGCCGGCGCCGCCGAACTGGCACCAGACCGGGCTCATCGAGCGCAGGCCGTCGCCTTCGCGGCGCGAGAGCATCGCGACGAAGCGGTCGATCGTGTCGTAGACGTTGCGCACGATCGGAATGCGCTGCATGAACGCGTCGACCGCCGCCTCGAAGCCGCGCTGCAAGCCGCGCTCCGCGAGCAAGCCGAGCGCGAAGATCGCCACGACCACGAGCGCGAGGCCGATCCCGTAGCCCGCCAGCTCGGAGCCGGCGACGCGCACGCCGAGCACGCTGAGCACGCGGCCGAGCGCGCTGTCCGGGCCGAGCCACGAGACGACGAAGCGCGCGGTGAAGGTGAGGATCACGAGCGTTGCGACGAGCGGAAGCGCGGCGACCATGCCCGCGACGAACGTGCGCGCGAGGCGCCTCAGGCGAAACGGCATCGGGCGATTGGAGCACGCTCGCACCGCTCCCGCGAGCCCCGGGGAGCGGCGCGCGTGAGAGATGTTCGCGGACGGGCCGTTCGGCTGGGAGCTCGGGCCGCTGCACCGCGTGCTCGCTTCGCGGCGCTTCCACCGCTGGCACCACACCTCGCAGGCGGAGAGCCGGCCGCGATCGGGTCTGACAGCACGCTCCGCGCGGCAGGGCGCGCGTTACCGTGCCGGTCGCGCGCCACTCCGAGGAGATCCATGCCGCTCTCGATGCACGCCGCCAGTACCCCGATCTTCGCGCAGATGCTGAACTCGATGCTCGCCTGGCTCGACAAGGCCGAGGCTCACGCGAAAGCCAAGAAGTTCGACCCCAATAACTTCGTCGGCATGCGCCTCACGCCCGACATGCTGCCGTTCGCGCGCCAGATCCAGATCGCGACCGACCACGTGAAGGGCTGCCTCGCACGGCTCGCGGGCGAGGAGCCGCCGAAGTGGGCGGACGACGAGAAGACGCTCGACGAGCTGCGGGCGCGAATCCGCAAGGCGCTCGAGTTCGCGGCCGGCATCGAGCCGGCGCAGCTCGACGGCGCCGAGACGCGCGAGATCACGCTGCCGACGCCGCGCGGCCCGCTGAAGATGAGCGGCGAGCAGTTCCTGCAGCGCTTCTCGCTGCCGAACTTCTTCTTCCACGCGACGATGACCTACGCGCTGCTGCGCCAAGGCGGCGTCGAGATCGGGAAGATGGACTACCTCGGAGCCGCGCCGCGCTGACAGCCTAGATCCGCTCGACGATCGTCGCGGTCCCCATTCCGCCGCCGGTGCACATCGCGACGAGGCCCGTCGTCTTGTTCTGGCGTTCGAGCTCGTCGACCACGGTGCCGATCAGCATCGCGCCGGTCGCCCCGATCGGGTGGCCGAGCGCGATCGCGCCGCCGTTCACGTTCACCTTCGCGGGATCGGCGCCGGTGTCCTTCAAGAAGCGCAGGACCACGGCGGCGAATGCTTCGTTCACTTCGAGCAGATCGATGTCGCTCATCTTCATGCCGGCGCGCGCGAGGCATTTGTTCGCGGCGGGGCCGGGCGCGGTGAGCATGATCAGCGGCTCGTCCGCGGCGACCGCGCTCATCTGGATGCGCGCGCGCGGGCGGAGGCCGTGCGCCTTGGCGTAGTCCGGCGACGCAAGTACGACGGCGCCGGCGCCGTCGACGACGCCCGAGCTGTTGCCCGCGTGATGCACGTGGCGCAGCGAGACGCCGGGGTACTTCTGCTGGATCAGCCCCAGCATGTCCTTCTCCGCCTGCTCGAACTTGAAGCCGACCATCTTCGGAAAGCTCGGCTCGAGCTTCGCGAGGATCTCCATCGTCGTACCGGGCCGCGGGTACTCCTCGTGATCGAGCGCGACCGAGCCGTCCTCGTTCTCGATCGGCACGAGGCTCTTGTCGAAGCGCTTCGCCGCGAGCGCCGCCGCGGCGCGCTTCTGGCTCTCGAGGCCGATCGCGTCGCACTGCTCGCGCGTCCAGCCGTCGACGCTCGCGATCAGGTCCGCGCTGAGGCCCTGCGGCACTTGTGGATGTCGCTCGAGCAGGTGCTTGTTATTGGCGTGGAAGCCGTCGGTGCCGTTGCGCGCCGGGCGGCTCATCGACTCGACGCCGCAGCCGATCACGAGATCTTGATGGCCGGCCGCGATGCCCATCGCGGCGAACGTCACCGCCTGCTGGCCCGAGCCACAGAAGCGGTTCAGCGTCACGCCCGGCACCGTGATCGGCCAGCCGGCGTCGAGCACCGCCATGCGCCCGATGTCGTGCGCGTGATCGCCCGCGTGCGAGCCGTTTCCGCACACGACGTCGTCGAGGTCCTTCGGATCGAAGCCGGCTTTCTTCTGCAGCGCATCCAGTACCTGCGCGAGCACGCGCTGCGGGTGAAGGTGCGCGAGCGCGCCCTTCCCTTGCTTGCCGACGCCGCGCGGCGAGCGTACGGCGTCGATGATCCAGGCTTCGCGGGTCATGGGGTCTCCGAACGGTTCGATTGGGAGCGCGAGAGCGTGCCACCGATGGCGACGCTCGCGCCATGCGCGCGAGCTAGCGGCCGAGCTCGAAGCTCTCCGCCATCCGGCCGCGCACCTCGCCTTGGTGCAGCCAGTAGCGGCGGAAGCCGCCGTTGTAGTTGCCGTCCTGCCGGCGGTTCGACTCGCCCTCGAAGTTGTAGTAGCCCGGTGTGCAGTCGTGATTGCGATTCGTCTTGCCACGGTTCGCGATCACCTGCTGCACCCACCACTCCTCGGCCTGCTCGGTGGGATCGAGCGTCACGTAGCCATGCTTGCGGACGTAATCGATGCACGCGGCGATGTGATCGCCCTGCGTCTGCAACATGTCGGTCAGGTTGAACTGGAACGAGGCCTGATAACCGCCCATGATGAACAGGTTCGGAAAGCCACGCGTGTGGATGCCGAGCAGCGTGCGGATGCCGTCCGCGTACTTCGTCTCGAGCTCGAGGCCGCCGCGACCGGCGATTTGGTTCCAAATGCCCGTCTTCTGAACCTCGAAGCCGGTCGCGTAGATCAGCAGGTCGAGCGCGTAGCTGGTGCCACTGAACACCGGACCGCGCTCGTCGATCTCGGTGATGCCCTGCCCGCGCGTGTCGACGAGCTTCACGTTCGGCCGGTTGAACGCCGGCAGGTAGTCATTGTGGAAGCACGGCCGCTTGCACATGAACATGTACCAGGGCTTCAGCGCCTCGGCGGTGGCCGGATCCTCGACGAGCTCCTCGATGCGCCGGTGGATGCGCATCATGTAGTCGATGTTCGCGCGCTCCTGGCGCGCGACGCGCTGCTCGCGCGTCTCGTTCGCCGGCGCCGGCCCGCGCCCGATCGTCAGCATCGGCTCTTCGAGCGCCTTCGCGCGCCGCTTCGCCTGCCAGCCGCGCTCGAGCGACGCCGCCCACTTCGGGTCCGTCGCCCAGTCCTCGCGCACGTCGATCGACGACGGCGTGCGCTGGAACACGAAGAGCTGCTTCGCGTTCGCGGCGAGCTCGGGCACCGCCTGCACCGCGGTCGCGCCGGTGCCGATGATGCCGACCACCTTGTCGCGCAGCTTCTCGAGCTTCTCGCCGGTGTAGTCGTAGTCCCAGCGCGAGGTGTGGAACGAGTGACCGCGGAACGTCTCCATGCCGGCGATCTTCGAGAGCTTCGGCTTCGAGAGCGTTCCATTCGCGCATACGACAAAGCGCGCGCGCATCACGTCGCCGCGATCGGTGCGTAGCTCCCAGAGCCGCTCGCCCTCGAGCCACGTCGTCGAGGTGACCGTGGTCTGGAACACCGCGAGGCGGTAGAGGTCGTAGCGGCGCGCGATCGCGCGGCAGTGGTCGAGGATCTCGGCGCCGCCGGCGTAGTGGCGCGTCGGCACGTAGCCCATCTCGTCGAGCAGCGGCAGGTAGTCGTACGAGACGACGTCGCACGCGACGCCCGGGTAGCGGTTCCAGTACCAGGTCCCGCCGACGTCCGCGCCGCGCTCGACGATGCGGATGCTCTCGACGCCCTTCTCACGTAGGCGCGCCGACGTCAGCAGCGCCGAGAAGCCGCCGCCGATGAACAGCACTTCGACCGTGTCGCGAATCGGCGCGCGCGGCGCGACTTCGCCGCCGTACGGATCTCGCGCGTACCTCGCGAGTTGGCCGTCGAGCTCGGACGTGAACTGCTGCGTGCCCTGCGGCCGATACGCGAGCCGCAGATCGCGCTCCTCGGCGAAGCGGCGCTTGATCGCGTCGTAATAAGCGCCGTCGCGCTCCGGCCTCGACATCGCTCGCGGCTCCCGCGCTGGTTCTCCCGTGCGAGATACGGTGCCCCGGCTTCGCCGCGATTGCGAGGCGAACCGCTCACGCGTTGAATGCGAGCTTCAGCCCCGGCCGCGGCCAGCGGCACTTGTAGAGCTTCCCGCTGCTCGACGCCGTAATCCACGCCGTGCGCATGTCCGCCCCGCCGAAGCAGAGGTTCGTCGTGAGCGGATCGGGCACCGCGAAGTGCTCCGTGCCGCCGGCGGGATCGAACGCGGTGATGCCGCCGTTCACGAGCGTCGCGACGCAGACCTTGCCGCCGGCCTCGACCGCGAGGCTGTCGAGCAGCTGATAGCCGGGCAGCGGACCGAGCACCGTGCCCGGACTGAACAGCCCGCCCGCCGCGGCGAGCACGCCCGGCTTCTCGATCGCGAGCTTCCAGACGCGGCTGGTGTGCGTCTCCGCGACGTAGAGCGTGCGCTGATCCGGCGAGAGCCCGACACCGTTCGGCGTCAGCATGCCCTCGCGCGCGCGCGTGACCTTCGAGCCATCCGGCCGCGCATAGAACACCTGCCCGAGATGCATCGACTCGCCGTCGCTCTTGCCGAGATCGCTGAACCAGAAGCCGCCCGTTGCATCGAACACGAGATCGTTCGGCCCGCGCAGCCTGCGGCCGTCGCACTGCTCGTAGAGCGTCGTCACCGCGCCGCTCTTCAGGTCGACGCGCTGGATCGAGCCGGTCTTGTAGTCGAGCGCGGTGCCATGCGGCGCGACGCTGCCATCCGGCCCGATGTGCCACTGGAAGCCGCCGTTGTTGGTGACGTAGACCGCGCCATCCGGCCCGATGGCCGCGCCGTTCGGGCCGCCGCCGAGCTGCGCGAGGACCTCGCGCTTTCCGTCGGCGCGGACTCGCGTCAGCGTCTGCCGGCGAATCTCGACGAGCACGACCGACCCGTCCGCCATCGCGATCGGGCCTTCGGGGAACTGCAGGCCGTCGGTGACGAGATCGAGCTGCATTGCACGCTCCTGCTCGGAAAAGCAAAGGCGCTGGAGATCGCAGAGCGAAACGCCAGCGCCTTCGCTGGGTCGGGACTACTCGAACTTGTACGACACCGTGAGGCCGTACGTGGTCGGCATCCCGGTGTAGCGGAGCAGTACGTCGTTCACGTGGCTGGCCGCGTTCCAGTAGTACTTGTTCGTCACGTTTCGGCCCCACAGCCACGCGCGCCACGGGCCGTGCTCGATGCCGGCGCGGAGGTCGAGGATCGCGCGTGCATTGATGACGAGATCCGTCGCGTTCGCCCCGTTCCGCGACGCTGCCGGAATCGAGTTGATGTAGGTCTTGGTGCACGTGATCGCCAAGCCAGTCACCGGATCCGTTCCGCTCTCGTTGCAGCGGTCGTAGAAGAAGCCGCGCGTCTCGGCTTGATAGTTCACGTTCGCACCGACGAACCCGATGAAGTCGCCCACCGGCCACTCGTATTGTCCGTCCACGTTGACCTGCCAGTCGGGAGCATTCGGAAACGGCTCGCCCGCGAAGTCCTTGGTCGAGCCGTTGGCCGCGGTGTTGTAGAAGGGATCGAAGTTGCGGAAGGTCCCGTCGATCTCGCTCTTCGCGTAGCTCACCGACGGTGAGAGGCGGAGACCTTCGAAGGGCTGCCACACGCCCGACAGCTCGAAGCCGATGACGTGCGACTCGGGCACGTTCACCAAGGCGGGGAGCGAGCCGAAGATCAAGTCGGCGACGGCGCCCAGGATCTGCTTGTCGGTGTAGTCGTAGTAGAAGAACGCGCCGTTCACTTGCAGCGCGCCGTCGAGCAGGCCGGCCTTTACGCCCAGCTCGTGCGCGAGCAGCTCCTCCTGCTTGGCCGGGAACAACTGATAGAACGCCGCGCTCGCCACGGTCGGGAAGCTTCCCGACTTGTAACCCTTGCTCGCGTTGTAGTACACGAGGATGTCGTCCGTAACACTGACGTTGGCTCCCGCCCGCCACGAGACGTTGTCCTCGTCGAGCTCGTCGGTGAAGCCGCTTGCGACAGGGGCAAAGCTCGGCCCAGGGCCGAAGCTCGCGCAGTTCCCGGGGCCGACATCCACGCCGCCCGTGATCACGCCGTTGTTGATCAGCTGGAGCAGCTCCTGGATCTCGCGCGAGATGTCCGCCCACGTGCCATCGCCGCCGTCCGAACCGCAGCCGCGGTAGTCGCGCTTTTGGTTCGTGTACCGAACGCCGCCCGTGAGCGTGATCCGCTCGTGAACCGGGTATTCGAGGTTGGCGAAGAACGCATAGGTGTCCGTCGTCTGGCGGTTGTTCGGATTCGTCGGACCGAGCGGCTGCCGCGTGAACACCTGCGTCGGGACGGCGGTCGAGATGCCATACGTCTGCATGAAGCTGTCCCACGTGGACGTCCACTCGTAGTTGGCGCCGACGACCCAGTTGCCCTCGCCGCGGACCGACCCGCCGAGCCGGAGCTCCTGGAATGCCGCCTTGAGGAACCCGATCTGGAAGGACTCGTAGTCCTGATAGATCGTGCCGTCGCTTTCCAACGTCGCGTGACGATCGAACTTCGACCAGCTCGTGAGTGACGTGATCGTGAGGTCGTCGGTGAGCTCGAAATCGACGCGCAACGTCGTCGAGTAGAAGGTGTTGTCGCGCTCCGCGGGCTCGCAGTTGTCGTAGATGCGGTTCGCGAGGTTCTCCGGCTCGCCTTCGTAGTCGAGGTTTCCGGTCACGTCGGTCGGGCTGCCGCCGTCCACGTTCACGCACGGCCCCCAGTCGGCCGACCGGGCGTTCCGCTTCGCGAAGGGATAGTTCGCGATCTCGGGGCGCAGCGGATTCACCTGGTTGAGCGGTGCGATGCCGAAGAGCGCTGGCATCTGCGAGTCCCCCTTGTCGAGGAAGCCGCTTGCCGTGAACAATGCAGACAGGCGATCGCTCGGCTGGAACAGCAGCGAGCCGCGCATGTTGTAGAACTCCTGATCGCCGTGCTCCCGGTCGAAACGGTAGTTCTGGTCGTTCGCGGTCCAGTACGGATCCGGCGCGAGCTGCTGGTTCCTCGTGAAGCTCGTCTGCCACGGACCCGAGTTCCGGATGTTCGCGGCAAAGCGCGCGGACAGGCCCTCCGCGATGGGACCACCGACATACGCCATGAGGTCCACCGAGTTGAAGCGGCCGTAGCTCGCGTCGAAGCCCGCCTCGAAGGTCTCGCCCGGCTTGTTCGCGATGTAGTTCACCGCGCCACCGGTCGCGTTCTGGCCGAATAGCGTTCCCTGCGGCCCTTTCAGCGCCTCGACACGCTCAAGGTCGAGCGTTGCGCCGTTCGTCATGGCGGAGAACGGAAGAGGCATCTGATCAACGTAGATGCTCACGGTCGGGCTGCCGGCCAGCGACGTGTCCTGGAAGCCGACGCCGCGGATGGTGTAGATCGCCGTTCCATAGTAGGTCGTGTTGTAGTTGAAGCCGGTCACGACCTTGTCGAGCTGCGACGGGTCGGTGACGCCGAGCTCTGCGAGCTGATCGCCGGTCGCGGCCTGAATCGACATGCCGATGTCGTTGATGTTCTCCTCGCGCTTCTGCGCGGTCACGATGATTTCTTCGATCCCGCCGGCAGCGCGCGGCGCGGCTTCGTCGGCGGGAGGAGCCGGCGCCGGCTCTTGCTGCGCAAACGTGGGCGCCGCAAACGCGAGCGCGAGCATCGACACGCGGCACTGCCGCAGGAAGCGAATCGTCATTTCGGTTCTCCGATCATGGGGTCCATCGGGCCCGCCGACGTTGGCAAAGCGCCGCACGCGATTTCTGCGACTCCGCGCACTATTCGCGCCTGGAAGTGCCCACGCGGCCTTGCGATCGGTTGCGCTCATGGCGCACGCTTCCAGCGTGGCAGCCTCCGCCCCGGCAACGGTCGCAGTGCGCAGCGACCGCAGCGCGGTCTACGTCTCGAAGGGCGTGGACGCCGTGCTGCGCGCGAACGCGCGCAGGCGCACCTACAAGCGCGGCGCCACCGTCGTCGAGAGCGGCGAGGCCACGCCCGGAATCTGGTGCATCGAGAGCGGAGCGATCGCGGTCGTGGCGAGCGCGCTGTTCCAGCGCGAGTTCATCTTCCGCTTCCGGCAGCCCGGAGAGTGGTTCGGTGAGACGACGCTGTTCGACGGGATCGGCTGGCCGCATCAGCACGTCGCGTCGACGAAGACCTCCGTGCTCCACATCCCGCACCGCGAGGCGAAGCGCCTCGTGGAATCGCATCCGGAAATTCGCGACGAGTTCGTTCGGATCACGTGCGCGCGGCTGCGCTTCACGGCGCAGTACGTCGAGGAGCTGATCGTGCCGGACCTCCAGGCACGCCTCGCGTATCACTTGCTCGTGATCGCGCGCGACGCGGCGAATCGCCCGGTTGCCGGCGCACCGCTCGAGGTGCACCTCACGCAGGCCGTGCTCGCCTCGCTACTCGGCGCGACGCGCGAGGCGGTCGGCCGCCACCTCGTGCGCTGGCGCGACGCCGGCTGGGTCGCGCTGCGCTACCGGCGCGTGATGATCCTCGATCCGCGCGCGCTCGACGCGCTCGCGAGCGGGCAGCCGGTGCCACTGCACAGCGCGCCCACGCCGCGCGAGACGAAACCCCTCCGCAGCGCGGTCTGAACGAAACCGCGCGCGAGGAACCGGGCGCGCGCGCCCGAAGCAGCCGGTAGTCGCCCCCTAATAGGAATGGGAGCGACGCCTGCCGTGACGGTGAGTCACGCGCTGAAACGGCTCCGAATCGCGGCGAAACGCACGCGGCCCGAGGGAATCGCGAGGGCGAGCTGACCCGGTTTGGTGTCGCTTGCAGATCTGCCTGGGGACCCTGCATTTCAATTTCCAATCGGGCAGTACACGGGCGTAGGGTGCCGAGAACGGCGGCCTCCTCCGGGGCCGCACGGACGTCTCACCTCGGGAGAAACGCATGACGCGCTCGACTCGGTCCGCCCGCATTGCGGGAGCCTTCTCTGCCTTCGGCCTAACACTTCTGCTCGCGGCGGCTGACGCGCGCGCGCAGGAGCCGACGGGCGGCGCGGCGCCTCCGGCCGCCGGCGCCGCGGCCCAGCCGGCCGCTGCCCCCGAGGAGATCGTGATCACCGGCTCGCGCATTCGCCGCGACCCGCTCGCGCAGACGCAACCCATCGTGGACCTCGACGCCGATGATCTCGCGCGCACCGGCCTCACCTCGGTCGCGGAAGTGCTGCAGCGGCTGCCGAACTCGGGCGGCGCGCTCAACTCGAAGTTCAACAACAGCGGCAACCTCGGGAATCCGCCGGACGGCGGCGGCGTCGGCGCCGGCGCTGCCGAGGCCGACCTGCGTTACCTCGGCTCGCGTCGCGTGCTCGTGCTGGTCGACGGCCTGCGCTGGGTGAACGGCTCCTCCGCGTCCGGCGTTCCGGCAGCGACCGACCTCAACACGATCCCGGCGAGCATGATCGAGCGGATCGAGGTGCTGCAGGAAGGTGCGTCGCCGATCTATGGATCGGACGCGATCTCCGGCGTGATCAACATCATCACGAAGAAGGACTGGGACGGCTTCGCGATCTCTGCGCAGGGCGGGACGTTCCGGCAGGGCGACGGCGAGCAGCAGGACTACTCGCTCACCTGGGGCACCGGCACCGAGACGACGCGGATCGTCACCGGCTTCAACTACGTGAAGCAGTCAGGCGTCAAGTCGCGCGATCGGAGCATCTCGCGGTTCCCTGCGCCGTACTCGAACACCTGCCTCGACGGCGGCTGCAGCTCGGGGACTCCACTGGGCCGCTTCATCGTCGATCCTGGCATGGGCACGCTCGACCTCACGCTGAAGAGCGCGGTCGGAGGGACCCCGGCGTTCGACATCAGCGACCCGACCGGCCCGACCAGCGACTTCAAGGACTTCACGACCGCCGATCGCTTCAACTTCCAGCCGTTCAACTTTTTGATCACGCCGAACGAGCGCATCGGCGGCTTCGTGAACGTCAGCCAGGAGCTGACGGAGAACGTCAACTTCCGCGTGAAGGCGGTCTACAACAGCCGCACGTCGGCGAATCAGGCGGCGCCGATCCCGCTCTTCATCGGCCCCGACGCCGGCAACGGAAATCTGCTCGACCAGATTTCGGTCGACGTGACGAATCCGTTCAACCCGTTCGGCGTCACGCTCGCGCCGGGCACCTACAACTTCATCGGCCGGCGCTTCATCGAGGCCGGGCCGCGGCGCTTCGATCAGACCGTGCACACCTGGTACGCGGCAGCGACATTCGACGGCTCGTTCGCGTTCGCCGGGCGCGAGATGTACTGGGATGTGAATGGCGTCTGGTCCCGTAACAACGCGAACCAGATCATGCACGGCAACGTGAACGCGCTGAACCTCGCGCAAGCGCTGGGCCCGGTCGCCGACTGCACGGGCAGCCCGACCGGCTGCGTGCCGGTGAACTTCTTCGGCGGCGTCGGGTCGATCACGCAGGACCAAGTCGACTTCATCACGTTCGTCCAGCACGACTCGAGCAAGCAGCGGCTCGGCGATCTCACGATGAACCTGTCGGGCGATCTGTTCGAGCTCCCGGCCGGCTCGCTCGGCTTCGCCGTCGGTTATGAGCACCGCGACCACAAGGGCTCGTTCCAGCCGGACGGACTCGTCGCGGCGGGCTTCGGCTCCGACATCCCGGCGCAGCCGACCTCGGGCCGGTTCAACGTCGAAGAGCTGTATCTCGAGCTCAACGCGCCGCTGTTGAGCGAGCTCCCTCTCGTGCACGCGCTCGAGGCGAGCTTCGCGACGCGCTGGTCCGACTACTCGACGTTCGGTAGCGAGACGACCGTGAAGGTCGGCGCGCTGTGGCGCCCGATCGAGGATCTCGCGCTGCGCGGCTCGTGGTCGCAGGGCTTCCGCGCGCCCGGCATCGGCGAGCTGTTCGGAACGCCGTCGCGCTTCGATCAGGACGTCGTGGATCCCTGCTCGGACATGCTCGGGCTCGGCGGCGGGCCGCTGGCTTCGGCGACCGTGCAGGCCAACTGCATCGCCAATGGCGTGCCCGCCGACGGCTCGTACACACAGCTGAACAATCAGCTCCCGGTGATCACGGGCGGCAACAGCTCGCTCGATCCCGAGACGTCGAAGGGCTGGGTGCTCGGCCTCGTCTACAGCCCGGCATGGGCGGAGGGCGCGTCGTGGGCGGACCGCCTCGACTTCGAGATCAACTATTACGACATCGCCGTGAAGCACGCGATCCAGCCGATCAGCGCGGCGACGCTGCTCGGCCGCTGCGCGCAGACGAACGACTCGCTCAGCTGCGCGTCGATCACGCGCACGGCGTCGGGGGCGGTCTCGCAGATCAACGGGCTGCTGCAGAACATCGCGGGCCTCGATTCGAAGGGCCTCGACATCACGCTGGGCTGGCGCAGCCCGGAAACGGGTCTCGGCAGCTTCGGCGTGCAGTGGGTCCACGTGCTGCTCACCGATTTCACCGAGACCGTTCCCGCCACCGTCGGCACCGATTCGATCGAGCGCGATGGCACGGAGCGCGGGGGCCCCGACCAAGCGTTCCCCGAATACAAGTTCAACATGGTCGTCGACTGGCAACGCGGCACTTGGTCCGGCGCGATCACGACTCGATACGTCTCGAGCGTCCGGGAGAGCCAAGACGGCATCACGCTCGGCCCGAAGCTGAGCAACAAGGTCTACAACGATATTCAGGCGACGTGGCGCCCAGAGTTCTGGAAGGGGACGGCCGGCATCACGTTCGGCATCAACAACGTCTTCGGCACGAAGACCCCCGGCTGCGTGATCTGCGCCATCAACAATCTCGACCCGACCACCTACGACGTGCCGGGCCAAGTGTTCTACGCGCGGCTCAGCTACGAGATGTAGGCGACGCGAGTGATGCGTCGGGCGGCTCGCCGAGTGCGAGCCGCCCGACCGCCGCGGAAACCGGAACACGTCGGCGATCACCTTTCCGCGCGCGTCCGAGATCGCCATCTTCGACGGCGACCGAATCGCGCTCCTGCGCGACGAGCTCGACGCGAAGGCGCGGGCAGCCATGGGCGAGTGGATGGCTCGGCACGGAAAGGCGCTCGCAGGCTGAACGCGCGCAGGCGGTGCGCCCACGGAGCCGCGAGGTGCTGCGATGCCCACGTACGCCGAATACCTGAGGCTCGATGAGCTGCTCGCGCTCCAGCGGCCGCTGTCGGGAGGGCCCGAGCACGACGAGCTGCTCTTCATCGTGGTGCATCAGGTCTACGAGCTCTGGTTCAAGGAGCTGCTGCACGAGGTCGACTACCTCGCCCAGCTACTTGCCTTGGGCGACGGCGCGCGTGCCGGCCACACGCTGAAGCGCGCGCTCACGATCCTGAAGGTGATCGTCGCTCAAGTCGACATCCTCGAGACGATGACGCCACTCGAGTTCCTGTCGTTCCGAGACCGCCTGGAGTCCGGCAGCGGCCTCCAATCGCACCAGTTCCGCGAGCTCGAGTTCGCGCTCGGCAAGAAGGACGCGAACGCGCTCGGGCGTTATCCGGGCGGCAGCGCAGCACACCGCAAGCTCACGGAGCGGCTCCACGCACCGTCGCTGTGGGACGCCTTCTTGAAGCACCTCGCCGCGAGCGGCGCCGACGTCCCGCGGGCCGATCTCGAGCGCGACGTGACGCAGCCCGTGCGTGAATCGCCGCCGCTCCACGCCGCGCTCGTCGCGCTGTATCGCAGCCGGCCCGCGCTCGCGGAGCTGTGCGAGCGGATGGTGGATCTCGACGAGGGCCTGATGGAATGGCGCTATCGCCACGTGAAGATGGTGCAGCGCACGATCGGCACGAAGCGCGGCACCGGCGGCAGCTCGGGCACGGCATACCTAGTGACGACGCTGAACCAGCCGCTGTTCCCGGACCTCTGGGCGATCCGTACGGAGCTGTAGCGGTGAGCATCGAGCCGGCGTCGCTGTACGGATCTCCCAACGCGCTCGCTCGGCACTACTCGCGGTTTCGCGTCGCGGAGCGGCTGCTCCTCACCGGCCACTCGCATCAGGCCTGGCCCGACGAGGCGTTCGAGGCTCAAACGAACGCCTGGCTCGACGCCGCGCGTTACGTCGACGAGAAGTGGGAGCACGCGTTCGCACAAGCCCAGCGCGTGCAGGATGGCTTCGCCCGGCTGCTCGGAGACGGCGGCGACGGAATCGCGCTCGCGCCTAACACCCACGAGCTCGTCGTCCGGCTGCTCTCGGCGCTTCCACTCCGCGAGCGACCGAAGCTCGTCACGACCGACGGCGAGTTCCACACGATCCGCCGCCAGCTCGACCGGCTCGCCGAAGCGGGGCTCACGCTCGTCCGCGTCCCCGAAGCCCCGCTCGAATCGCTCGCCGCGCGTCTCGCAGACGCGGTGGACGATCGCACTGCGCTCGTGCTGGCCTCCGCCGTGTTCTTCGACACGGGTCGCATCGCGCGCGGGCTCGGCGAGGTCGCAGCGCGCTGCCGCGTGCATGGCGCACGCATCCTCGTCGACGTGTACCACGCGCTGAACGTCGTAGCCGTGTCGCTCGCTGCCGAAGATCTGAGCGACGCCTTCGTCGTGGGCGGCGGCTACAAGTACTGCCAGCTCGGCGAGGGCAACTGCTTTCTGCGCCTGCCACCCGGCACCGACCTCCGCCCCGTAATCACCGGGTGGTACAGCGAGTTCAAGGCGCTCGAAGGCGCCCCGACCTCGCAGCGCGTCGTGTACGGCGAAGGCGCCGATCGCTTCGCCGGCGCGACGTACGACCCCAGCAGCCACTACCGCGGCGCCGCCGTGTTCCGCTTCTTCGAGAAGCGCGGACTCACACCGGCGCTGCTGCGCGAGGTGAGCCAGCACCAGATCGGCGTGCTCGCCTCGAGCTTCGATGCGCTCGACTTCGACCCCAACGTGGTGGATCGCGATCGCAGTGCGCCGCTCACCGAGACCGCTGGCTTTCTCGCGCTTCAATGCCGCAACGCGACGACGTTCACGCGGGCACTCCGCGAGCGCGGGGTGATGACCGACGCGCGCGGCGGCGTGCTGCGCTTCGGTCCGGCGCCCTATCTCAGCGATCAGCAGCTGCGGGACGCGATGGGATCGTTTGGCGAGGTGGCGCGAGCCGCGAAGGGGGAGCTCTGAACCGCGCGCTCGGCTCGCGCGACATCCGCTGAGCGCTACCCACACCCGATGGCCACGGGCGCAACGACGGGGGCACGCTGCTCCTGACCGCAGTTCGCGACGAGACGGAGCGCGACCGCCGGCTGCCTGCGCTTCGCTCTGGTGGGCGCGGCAGGGCTCGAACCTGCGACCCCCGGCTTGTAAGACCAGTGCTCTAGCCAGCTGAGCTACGCGCCCGCGAAAGCGACGCGCGCACGATAGCGGCACGGATCGCGGGGTTCGTTTCCGAGCAGCGCGGCGCCCGAGTTTTCCGCAGCGGCGCTGCTACCCGCGCTCCGCTGCCCCCGCGCGCGTCGCAACCAGCTCGCGGCTGAGCCTGCCCACCACGCGCAGCGAGCTTCTCAGGAAGCTCTCGAGCAGCGCGATGCGCAGGCGCGGACGCTCGGCGCTCGCGGCATCGAGCGCGGCGCGCGGGAGCACCCAGCACACGGCGGCGGTGTCGGCGCGGACGAATGCAGTGCGCGTGCCGCGCTCGACGAGCGCGCTCTCGCCGAAGCTCATGCCGGCGGAGAGCGTCGAGAGCCGGCCGAGCTGGCCAGCCGCGTTCGCGCCGAGCACGCTGAGGCGTCCGCGCACGAGCAGGAAGATCGCGTCGGCGGGCTCGCCCTCGCGCACGACGATCTGGCGCGCGGCGAGCTCGCGGCGCTCGGCGAGCTCGAGGATGCAGCGCAGCTCGTCCGGCTCGAGGCCGCGCAGCGCCTCGTGCTGGGCGAGCGCGAGCTCGCTCTCTTCGGCGGCCGTGCGCTCGCCTAACAGCTTCGCCTCGCACCACTCGAGCGCGGCGTCGAGATCGGCGAGCTGCGGTAAGTGCGGGAGAGTGCCCTGCGCGACGGCTTCGCCGAGGCTGCGCGCGAGCCGCGCGTGGCGCGCGAGGCCGACGAGGGCGTGCTCGCGTCCTTCCTCGACGCCCGCGGCGAGCTGCTCGCACAGGAAGCGCGCAGCCGGCGCGTCGAGATCATGCACGCGCTCGAGATCGAGCACGACGCAGCGCGTGCCCGCCGCCTCCGCTCCGAGAGTGCGCGCGATGCGCTCGACGCCGGCGAACGTGAGATCCCCCTGGAGTTGGAGGATCACGGCCTGATGCCCGCGCTCGGCGAGCAGCGCGCTCTCATCTGGCGTTCTCGCGCGCTTCGACGCGCTCGCGCGCAGATCGAGCCGCGAACGGATCACCGAGAGCGCGGCGCGCGGCGCGCGCAGCGAATGCAGCTCGAGCTCGTCGGAGAGCGCGGTGCAAACCGCGACGCCGCGCACGCTGTTGCCGCGCGCGTCGAGGCGCGGCGAGAACACGCCGATGCCAAACTGACCCGGCAGCACTGCCAGCACGCCGCCGGAGACGCCGCTCTTCGCCGGGAAGCCGACGCGGTAGAGCCACTCGCCCGCGTAGTCGTACATCCCGCACGTCGTCATCACGGAGAGCACTTCGTCGACGTTCTCCGCTCCGAGCGCGCGCTCGCGCGTCAGCGGGTTCACGCCGCCGCTCGCGAGCGTCGCGGCCATCAGCGCGAGATCGCGGCACGTGACCTCGATCGAGCACTGGCGGAAGTAGAGATCGAGCGCGACGTCGGGCTCCTCGGCGAGGATTCCGAAGTTGCGCAGCATGTGGCCGATCGCGCGATTGCGATGGCCGGTCTCGCGCTCGGAGCGGTAGACCGCGCTGTTCAGCGTGAGGCGTCGCCCGCTGTAGAGCTCGAACAGCGCGAGCATGCGCGCCCAGCGGTCGGCCGGCGAGCGGCCGGCCACGAGCGAGGTCGCCGCGATCGCGCCGGCGTTGATCAGCGGATTGCGCGGCCGGCCGCTGCTCGGCTCGAGGCTGATCTCGTTGAACGCTTCGCCAGTCGGCTCGACGCCGATCCGCTCGAGCACGGCCGCCTTGCCCCGATCCTCGAGCGCGAGCCCATAGACGAACGGCTTCGAAATCGACTGGATCGTGAACGGCTGGCGTGCGTCGCCGGCCTCGTAGACGTGGCCGTCGATGGTCGCGACGCAGATGCCAAACCAGCCGGGGTCGGCCTTCCCGAGCTCGGGGATGTAGGTGGCGACAGTGCCTTCATCGAGCGCGCGGAAGCGCTCGTGGAGGGAATCCAAATAGCGGTCGATCGGCGAGCGGGTCCCTTTGGCAGGCGACGTCTGCACGTGCGCCACGATCGCAAGATCGGTGCCCGCGTCGGCGCGCTTCGCGAAGCAGATTGCGGCCGGAGTTGGCGCAGGTTGCGGCAGCGCATGCTCAGGATCGCAGCAGTGGAATCGCGAGGGCGGCCGCAGGCGTCGCCGGCCTAGGCTCCGGCCGTGGCTCGCACGCTCACGGTCTACGTCGACCTGAAATCGCCGTACGCATACCTCGCGCTCGCGCCCACACGAGCGCTCTGCGCCGAGCGCGGCCTCGCGATCGACTGGCTGCCGTACGTGCTCGACATCCCGAGCTACCTCGGCTCGGCGCGTGTCGACGTCGTTACGGGCGACGTCGTCGAGAACGAACGCAGCGAGGCGCAGTGGCGGAAGGTCCGGTACGCGTACATGGACGTGCGCCGGCAGGCGAACCGCGCGGGGCTGGTGATTCGCGGCACGCAGAAGATCTGGAGCACGGAGCTGGCGTCGATCGCGTTGCTCTATGCACGCGAGCGAGCGCCCGGGCGGGTGGACGCATTCCTCGACGCGATCTTCCCGCCGTTCTGGCGGCGCGAGCTCGACGCGGAGAGCGCCGAGGTCCTCGTGGAGAAGCTGCGCGAGGCGAGCATCGAAGCGAGCGCCTTCGACGAATTCGCCGCGGGCGACGGGCGCAAGCAGCTCGGCGCCGTGATGACCGAGGCGCACGCGCGCGGCGTGTTCGGCGTGCCGAGCTTTCTGTGGAACGGCGAGCTGTTTTGGGGACGCGAGCACCTGCCGCTGATCGCGGAACGAATGGCAGGTGAGGGGGACGCATGACGCTGCGCGAGCCGCTGCAAGAGCGGATGCTGAACGAGCTCGATCCGAGCGCGCCGGTCGTGATGCTCAATCTGATGAAGTTCCGTGCGCGCTCGCTCGACGGCGAGGGCAGCGGCTGGGACGCCTACCTGCGTTACAGCAAGAACACATCGCCGCTCCTGAAGGCACGCGGCGCGACGATCGTCTGGGCCGGCGACGTGCGCGGCGTCGCGCTCGGCGCGCCCAGCGAGGGCGACTGGGACTACGCCGCGCTGGTCTGGTACCCGCGTCCCGCCGCGTTCCTCGACATGATGCGCTCGCCCGAGTACGCGGCCGGCAACGTCCACCGCGAGAACGGCACCGAGCGCCACCTGATCCTCGCGACGCACATGACCTACTCGAAGCTCATGCCGCCCTGGGGCACGCCCGCGAAGTAGCGCCTGCTCGTACGTCAGGGTCGGGGACGTTCATCCTCGCCGGTGACATGAAAGACACTCTTCGGAGGTCGGCGCGGCAGGCAAGTCGCCGACAAGTTCGAGCGTCCCCGTTCTGGTGACTTGCGGGAGGGGCGGCTAGACGAGCAGGCGGTAGGGGCCTTCGAGCAGGTCGCGCACGCTTGCGAGGAAGCGGGCGGCGGGCTCGCCGTCGAGCACGCGGTGGTCCCAGGTGAGCGAGAGGCGCATGGCCTTGCGGCGCACGGCGCGCTCGCCCTCCCAGCCGACGTCGTCGCGGATGCGGTTCACGCCGAGGATGCCGGTCTGCGGCGCGTTCAGGATCGGCGTGAACGAATCGACGCCGAACATGCCGAGCGTCGAGACGGTGAACGTGCCGCCGGCGAAATCGTCCATGCTCAGCTTGCCGTCGCGAGCGGCAGCGGCGAGGCGGCTCGACTCGCGCGCGATCTCTTTCACGGAGAGCGCCGAGGTATTGCGGATCACGGGCACGACGAGGCCCTCTTCGAGCGCGACCGCGATGCCGACGTGCACGTCGGGCAGCAGCGTGATCTCGTGCTCGCCGATCGTGCTGTTCATGCGCGGATGCTGCGCGAGCGCCTTCGTCACCGCGCGCACGACGAGGTCCGTGTAGCTCGGCTTCACGCCCTCGCTCTTCCACTCCGCAACGAGCTGCTCGCGCAGGCGCACCGCGTCGTCCATGCGCACGTCCATGTCCATCGTCAGCTGCGCGGTCGTGCGCAGGCTTTCGTGCATCCGCGTCGCGATCGCCTTGCGCATGCCGCGCAGCGGGATCGTCTCAGCGGCGCTCGTGACGACGCGCAGCCGCGGCGCCTTCACGGCCGCCTCGACGTCCTCCTTGACGATGCGCCCGTGCGGACCCGAGCCGCGCACGCTCGCGAGCTCGACGCCGAGCTCCTCGGCGAGCTTGCGCGCGAGCGGCGAAGCTTTGACGTCGGAAGCGGCCGGCGCGGGCGCGCGCGGCACCGCGGCCGACGCAGCACGGATGTCCGCCTCGACGATGCGACCGCCCGGTCCGCTGCCGGCGAGCGCGCTGAAGTCGACGTGGAGCTCGCGCGCGAGCCGGCGCGCTGCCGGCGACGAGAGCACGCGGCCACCCGCGCCGCGCGGCGCAGCGACAGCGCTCGCGTTTCCAGCCACGCCCGCGCGCGGCGCAGCGGACGCCGTAACAAGCGCCGGCGCGGCGCCCGGCACGCGCTGCGCGAGTGCGATGAGGTCCGCGGGGATCGCCTCGCCCGGCGCGAAGATGAAGCCGATCAAGTCGCCCGGCGCGAGCGTCACGTTCTCGGCGACGAGGTGCTTCACGGTGCCGCTCGCGTCGGCGTCCACTTCGAGCTCGACCTTCTCGGTCTCGAGCCGGTAGAGCAGTGCGCCCTTCTCCACCGCCGCTCCGTCGGCGACATACCACTGCGCGACGACGCCCTCGGACATCGTCATGCCGACCTTGGTCAGAAAGATTTCGGTAGGCATGAGATCTGCTCCTGAGTGACGAGCCAGCCTTCGCGCGCGGCGCGCTGGAGAACGCGCGTAACATCGATCACCCACGGGCCGTCGCGCAGCGCGCGGAAGCTCGCCCGCTGGCCGGGCGCGAGGACGCGCTCGCGCTCGCCGTCGAACGCGAGCGCGCCTGGTCCCGTGATCTCGACGCATTCAGCGAGCGCGATGCGCCGCGCCGAGCGCACACGCACGTCGCGAAACAGGCCCGGCGCGATCGGCGCGCGCACGCACACGTCGCCGTCGCCGCCGAGCTCGAGCAACAGCGCGGCGTCCTCGTCGTCCGCGAGCGGCTCGAGCATTCCGCCGATCGACGTCACGCCGACGCCGGCGGGGTCCGCGCGCGTCAGCAGCGCGAGCGCGAGGCGATCGGCGTCGAGCAGCGCGCGCGCGCCGACGAAGCGGTCGCGCGTCTGCACGGCGTCGAGCAGCGCGAGATCCGGCGGCCCGCCGTCGACCTCGATCGCGATCGTCTTCGCCCGGCGCGCGCATTCCGCGAGCGGCGCGCGGCCGGTCGCGACGAAGCCGGCGGCGAGCCCCGCTAGCGTCGCCTCGACGAAGCGCGGGAACGCGTTGTTGGTGCCGGTCGAGACGGGAACGAGCGGCGCGTCGCGCCAGCCGAGCGCGAACGCGCGGTTCGTGCCGTCGCCGCCGAGCGTGATCACTGCGCCGCAGCCGGCTTCGCGCAGCGAAGCGGCGCCGCGCCGCGTGTCGAGCGCCGAGCCGGTGAGCGGCGCCGCGACTTCCTTGGCGTCGACCTCGTCCGCGAACTCCGCGAGCGCGGTCGCGGCGAGCTCGTGCGTGTCGGGCACGAAGCGGAAGCTGCGCGCGCCGGCGGCGAGCGCGCCGACCACCGCGCGGCGCACGATCGCCTGCTTCTCCTGGTTGTCGAACACCGAGGCGCGCGCGACGAGGCGGCGTACGTCCTTGCCGGAGGCGGGATTGCAGCAGATACCGATCGGATTCATCGCGCGCGCCCGCGCCTGCGCACGAGCGATCAGGCCGCGAGGCCGAGCATGCGCTTCGCCTCGGCGACGATCTTGCCTGCGTCGGGCAGGTAGTGCTTCTCGAGCGCCGGGCTGAACGGAACCGGCGCGAACGGCGCGCCGAGGCGGCCGATCGGCGCGTCGAGATAGTCGAACGCGAGCTCCTGGATCTGCGCGGCGATCTCGGCGCCGAAGCCGCCGAAGCGCACCGCCTCGTGCACGACCAGCGCGCGGTGCGTCTTCTTCACCGACGCGACGACCGTCTCGGTGTCGAACGGCTGCAGCGTGATCGGGTCGATCACCTCCGCGTCGACGCCGCTCTTCGCAAGCTCGTCGGCCGCCTTCACCGCCTCGTGCCGCATGCGGCCGGTCGCGACGATCGTGAAGTTCGCGCCGGGCCGCGCGATCGCGGCCTTCCCGATCGGGATCGCGTAGGGCGCCTCCGGAACTTCTCCGGTCAGGGCGAGCGAGACCTTGTTCATGATCACGATCACCGGGTTGTCGTCGCGCACCGCAGCGATGATCGCGCCCTTCATGTCGTACGGCGTCGCCGGCATCATCACCTTCAGCCCCGGCAAGTGGACGAGCCAGCTCTCGAGGCTCTGGCTGTGCTGTGCGGCGAAGCTCATGCCGGCCCCTGCGAACGTCAGCACGGTTACGGGCAGCTTCGCCTTGCCGCCGAACATGAAGCGCATCTTCGCCATCTGGTTCGCGACTTCGTCCATGCACTCGCCGAGGAAGTCCATGAACATGATGTCGACGATCGGGCGCAGGCCGGTCGCCGCGGCGCCGACGCCGAGCCCGATGATGCCGCTCTCGCTGATCGGCGTGTCGATCACGCGCTTCGGCCCGAACTCGGCGAGCAGCCCCCGATAACAACCGAACACCGAGCCCGCGCCGGCGACGTCCTCGCCAGCGAGGAACGCCTCGGGGAACTCCTGGAGCGCTTGCCGCACGCCCTCGGTGATCGCGAGCACGTAGGGAAGCTTGCGCGGACCGGCGGGCGCTTGTTGGGTAGCAGCGGCCATGTAGAGGACCTCAGTGGATGGATCGAATGGTCATTGGCGAAAACGTTGACGAGGACATGCCTGACGACGGATCAGCGGCGGCGCGAAGCGCCGTCCGCTGCATCCGCCCACGATGCAGGGAACGAGCTGGCCCGGAGCGCCACCCATCGGAGCAGAGGGGACGTGTTTGCGACATCCTCGGCGCCCCTATCGCACGTAATAAACGTCGTCGGTCAGCGTGGCGGCGTCGGGGAATGGGCTCGCTTCGGCGAAAGCGATCGCCTCTGCGGCGCCGGCCTTCACGCGCGCGTGCACGGCCGCCGCGTCTTCTCGCGAGAGCACGCCGAGCTCGGCGAGCCGCGCTTCGAGCAGCGGGATCGGGTCGCGCTTCTTCCACGCGATCACCTCTTCGTCGCTGCGATACGCCATGCCCATGCCGCGCACGCCGACGTGGTCGTAGAAGCGGTAGGTCTT
>Ga0187894_10000848_pt1 | contig 40987 bp, 30 predicted proteins | sample GBC1701081metaG_FD_136650 | JGI IMG/M metagenome (GOLD analysis project Ga0187894, IMG submission 136650) | White microbial mat communities from a lava cave in the Kipuka Kanohina Cave System on the Island of Hawaii, USA - GBC170108-1 metaG ... | reverse complement strand
TCCTGCTTGGTCGCATACTGCCACGTCCTGCTTGTCCTTTGGTTGAGTTCGTCAATATGCGTGAGCCGAAGCGTCCAGGTCTTCTTAAAACGGCCAAGATCGCCGCCCTTTTTACCGCGATTGAAGATCGTATGTTGGATTTTCATCTATGTTCCTCTCTCTAAAAATTCGCCCTTCTGATTTGTAGGACTAAATGTAGGACTATGTAGGACTACTTTCTGTGCTAAATTATGACAAATTGAGAAACACAACGCAAATAGAATATCTGCATGTAAGCCTTTATTCACGCGGTTCTAGAAGATCAAAGACGGGATTCCACAGGCCAAAGTTTTATCTAGTATTGTTCCCTCCGAAGGAAGAAGTCGCAGGTTCGACTCCTGCCGCGAGTACTAAAAAGTAACGCCGCCAGATTGTGCTGGAGGCGTTTCTATTTATTACGGGCGATCGCCTGAGGGCGGAGCTTTCGATTATTATCTGACCTTCAGCATTGGGTCGCCGATCAGGGTCCACGAAAGGCGGACGTCGGTGCCGCCGACGATCGAGGTCTTCGCGTCTTTTACAAGATCGCCCATTCGCGGAATGCTGCCTTCGCCGATCTTCCGATAAAACCGGCGGGCCATAATCTCTTGAACGTCGGGCGTAGTAAGCCCGGTCGAGCCCCATGCCGCGACGGCACCGCCGTTGCCGTAATCGAGAAGAGTTTCTGCCAGGCTGATGCCGTTCAAACTCAGAAAATATCCGTTCAAACAAGTCAGCATGGTAAATATCGATTCGTTATTGCCATTTGTCATCGAAAAAACCGTGTTGTTCCAGAAAAACGCGGTGCTCGCCCACGCGCCTGTCGTACCGTGGCCGGCGTAATTTACGATGTATTTGCCCGTGCTTGTATTCATTGCCGCGAGCAGATCGGCCTGCGCATTAGGCTGGCTGCGGAAAACCATTGTCGATGAAGTACCGACCGGCAGCTCATCACGCACACGTTCGCTCATCGCCTGGAAGTTAAAGCCGATGGGTTCGTCGTAAGCGAAAAGAGCACCGCGATTTAATGAGGCAGTCAAATTGGCTTCCCAATTTACGGTTTTCGCGAATGCGGTATTAATCGTACTGACTAGTCTCGCCGGAATTCTTCCGATCGCCATTTCAGAAAGCCCGTCGTTGTTAAAATCGGCGAGAGATTCGTCGCTTCCGGTCTCGGTGAAAATGGTCACGATTATCGGAGTAGGAACATAGTTAAAAAACCCTGCGTTCTGATAGTTCCGCGAATCGAACGACGCATCGCCCATGAGCAAAACATACTGCGGCTGTTCCTGCCAATTGCCGTACGCATAGCTCAGAAAACTTTTGATCGAGGCCGAGCTAAGCACGCCGAAATTAAATTCGTTGAAGATCTCGTCCACATTCACCACCTTTACGGTGAATCCCTGTCCGCGACGATAGTTTGCCCAAGTCTCGGCCTGCGTTAGAAAATCTTTATACGCGATGATGATCAAGTCGGCGCCCTGCGTATTCGCACCAAGGATCTCGCCGTCATTCGCAACAATATTGAACGGAGCCAAGATCGCCGAATCTTCGACCGCATAAAAAACCCTACCTCGCGCGGCGGGCAGATCGGCGCCGAAGCTCGAACCTTGCAGCGAAAAAGGCAGATTTGTGACGATTCTCGCTTCATTTTGAAAACTTAAATCGAAAACCCGGACATTCGCCGATGTAAAACCCGTCAACTGTGTTTTTCGTGAGTTCAGTGAGTAGGCTTTCAAGGTATTCTGGCTTGCCTGATGTTTCCGATTGAAATTAACGGAAACGGAATCGAACAAGCTGAAATCGCCCGACGGCCCGATCGAAGCCAGGTTCAGAACATTGGTTCCCTGACCCAGCCCTGTGTCTTTCAACAGCGAAGTCGGGATCGTCTGAGTTTTCTCCAAAGGAAACTGTGCAATCCCATCAGCCTGCTCAAGAAGCTGCCCGTTCAAGGTGATCCGCACGTTGTGAAGCCCTGAGGAAAAGCCCTGCAGTTTAACCGCCAGCGTCGATTGCGGATTGGTGAAATCAACACCGGTGAGATCGAAGTTAACGTTGGTGCCCGTCGCATTGACGCCGCGGCCCCAATAGTTTTCCGCGTCGCCGTTTAATATCGAATTGACATAACCCGTGCGTTCCTTGAACTCAAACGTCTGGTTATAGTTTCGCAGAAGAACCGTGCCGCTCGATGGACGCGCTACCGTATTCTGCATACGCTTTCCCGGTCCCGGCCCGGCGATCAGAAAATATCCCTGAATATCGGTTTCCGTCGTATCGACGCCTCTGCCGTAAAACTCGATGTACGGAGCGCCGGCCGGAATATTTATCGCCTGTTCGACACCCGCTAAATAAAGTTGCCAGGTAGAGGACGGAGCAACGGTATTGAAGCCTGCGGCCTGCAGCTGAGAAACGGGCACGCGGTAAACGCCTTCTTTCTTGACGTCGATCCTGACGCCCGGGTTCGAAACAACCCAGCGGTGATTCACCGGATCCGCGACAAACGGCTGAATAGCCAGTTCGTTAATCAGTTCTTTTGGCAAATCTAATTTAGCGGCGCGCAACTGGCCATTGTCGGTTTTCCCCGTCGCGTTATCATTGACCGGAATGGCCGGCCCTCGGCCTCGAAAATTTGTGGAATACGCGGCGGAAAAGCTTTGGCTGTAAGTGTATTTTCCGTCGAGATCGAACGCCTCGATCGCGTAAACGCTTCCGATCTCGCCGAGACGATCCGTGAAGGAATACTGTTCGCCATACAGGGCTTGCCGTCCGGCTTTCGCCGCCGAGCCGAAGATCACATCGGAATTGACAATCGCCCGGCCATTTCCGTCAACACGGAAAATGTTAAAACCGATGTTGGCTGTTTCCCTTTTCATTTGCCATTGAATAAGAACGCCCCTTCCGGACGAAAAAGCTTCCACGGCGCCGAAATCAGTATCGGCCGGCGCGGGCGTGACCTTAGAGATCGGCCGGCGGTTCGGCTCAATACGATCTTCCTTTCCCGTCCGCCTTTTCTGGGCAAACGAACCTACACCGGTGGACAAAAAGATTCCCAAAATGAGAATCAGGGAAATTGCTTTATTCATGTAAATTTCTCCTGAAAGCGCCGCTCGCGAATGGGAAAACATCCGCAACCCGTGCATTTTATTTCTTTTCCGCACTTAATTCAATACAATTTTGAGGGCTTGAACCCGTTATAATAGTAATACGCGTTAGATTTCGCTATTTTCGCTCATTCATATTCAAATTTTTGCCGAGCTTTGGCCCTCCAACAACAATTGCCGTAAAACAAAGGGCAGAATGCCGCCGCCTTTGTAATATTCGAGCTCAATGGCCGTATCGATCCGCAGCGTCGTCTCAATCGTCTCTTTCGAGCCGTTCGCTCTGTTTATGGTCATCGTCACAGCATGTCTCGGCTTTACCTCGCTTTCCTCAAGGCCCGTTAGATCGAATGTTTCCGTCCCATCGAGTCCCAACGATTCCGTCGTCTGGTTGCCCTGGAATTCTAACGGCAAAACACCCATTCCGACCAGGTTCGAGCGGTGAATACGCTCGTACGATTCGGCAATGACGGCGGTGACCCCGAGCAGTCGCGTTCCTTTTGCGGCCCAGTCGCGCGAGCTTCCCGTTCCGTATTCCTTTCCTGCAAAGATCACGAGCGGCACGTCGTCGCTCTTATATTTCATCGCGGCGTCAAAGATCGCCATTTCGTCGCCGCCCGGCTGGTACTTCGTAAACCCGCCCTCGACGGGCGCGACCATCTTGTTCTTTATGCGAACATTCGCAAATGTCCCGCGGAGCATCACTCGGTCATTGCCGCGACGCGAGCCATAGGAATTAAAATCTCTCGGCTCGACGCCATTTTCCTGCAAATACAGACCCGCAGGCGAATTCGCTTTGATTGCTCCGGCCGGGGATATATGATCGGTTGTCACCGAATCGCCGAATATCGCCAGCGCTCTGGCACCTGTAAAGTCTGAAAAACGGCCGGTTTCCATCGAAAAATCTTCGAAGTATGGCGGCTCTTGAATGTAGGTCGAGGCTTCGTCCCATTCGTAAACCTTGCCGACGCTGGATTCGATATTGTTCCAAAGCGGATTCTTTTCGGCAAACTCGTTGTACAGCCGCTTATAGGTTTCCGGGTCGAAGGCCTGGGCCAACACTTCCTTCACCTCTTCAAGCGATGCCCAAATGTCTTTTAGGAAGACGTCGTTGCCGTCTTTATCTTTGCCGATCGCATGCAGCCCGATGTCTTTGAGCACCGTTCCCGCCAACGCGTATGCCACGACGAGCGGCGGGGACATCAGAAAATTGGCTTTAATGTTCTGGTGAACGCGCGCTTCGAAATTCCGATTTCCGGAAAGAACCGACGCGGCGATAATGTCGTTTTCTACGACCTCTTCCTCAATCGCGGCGTCAAGAGGCCCGGAATTGCCGATGCACGTGGTACAGCCGTAACCGACCAGGTTGAAACCGACTTCGTTTAAAAATCTCTGCAGACCGGTTTTTTCCAGATACTCGGTTACGACGCGCGAGCCGGGAGCAAGGGACGTCTTGACATATGGCGGCACCTTCAGGCCGCGTTCAACCGCCTTCTTTGCAACGATGCCGGCTGCGATCATAACCGAAGGATTGGAGGTATTTGTGCACGACGTGATCGCGGCGATAAGAACGTCGCCATTGCCGATCGAGGTCTGCACCGGCTCTATCGTGCCGTTTTCCTGTTGAACGCGGTCGGGCGTTGGGCGGTTGTTTATCATCTCGACCTCGGTCGTGACGTTCGTATTTTTCTCGCTGGTTTCGCCAAGCACGGGAAGCGGTATCGATCTCGGGCTTTGGTCTCCGCCGCCGGTGACCAGTTCAGCCGGTGAGCCCTTCAGCGTCAGCATGTATCGCTTTTCCAGGTCGTCAGCTGTTTTTCCATAGCCTCCGTCTGCGAGCGGCTGGCTGAATAGCTCAATGAACCGTTCGTCCAGACTCGACAGCTCGATTCTGTCCTGTGGCCGTTTTGGCCCTGCGACAGAAGGATTAACGGTTTCGAGATCCAGATCAAGCACGATCGAATAATCAACCTGGCCCTCTTTCGGGATACCGAACATCCCCTGCGCCATATAATATGCTCGAATCGTTTCGATTTGTTCCCGCGAGCGGCCGGTATTTTCAAAATATTCCAAAGTTTTTTCGTCGATGCCGAAAAAGCCCATCGTAGCCCCGTATTCTGGGGCCATATTGGCTATCGTGGCTCGGTCGGTGGCGTTTAGCGCCGCAGAGCCTTCGCCGAAAAATTCCACGAATTTACCGACTACATTCGCCTTTCGAAGCATTTCCGTGATCCGCAGAACGAGATCTGTCGCCGTCGCGCCCTGTGGAAGCTGGCCTGAAAGATTTACGCCGACAATATCGGGCGTCAGGAAATATACGGGCTGGCCCAGCATCGCCGATTCGGCTTCGATGCCGCCTACGCCCCAGCCGACGATGCCGAGACCGTTGATCATGGTTGTGTGCGAATCTGTGCCGACGAGCGAATCCGGGAAATAGACGCCGTCGCGCTCGAACACGCCTTTGGCCAGATATTCGAGATTCACTTGATGAACGATCCCGATTCCGGGCGGCACCACGCTGAATCCGCCGAACGCTTGCGTGCCCCATTTCAGGAAACGATAACGCTGCTCGTTGCGTTTGAACTCCATTTCCATGTTTCGCTGATACGCCGCCTCGCTGCCGGCGTAATCGACCTGAATAGAGTGATCGATAACCAGATCGACGGGCACGAGCGGCTCGATCACGCTTACGTCCTTGCCCATTCTCTGAACCGCCGACCGCATCGCCGCCAGATCGACCAACAGCGGCACGCCGGTGAAATCCTGTAAGATAACGCGTGCGACCACGAACGGAATTTCATCCGTTCGATCCGCCTCAGCTTTCCAACCCGCGACCGCTCGCACGTGCGCTTCGCTGATCTTCTTCCCGCCGTCGAAATTGCGCAGCACTGATTCAAGCACGATTCGCATCGAGATCGGCAGCCTTGAAACGTCAGCTACGCCCGCATCTGAAAGCTGCGGCAGGGAATAAAAAACGCCGTCTTTACCGGCGCCTGTCTTAAAAGTTTTGCGGGTTTCAAAAAGGTTATGTGTCATGACGAAAAACGCCGCTATCGGCTTTGCTCAAATTGTATTATCGGGATCGATTCAGTATTTTATCACAATAAAATCCTGGTTTTCAGCTTTCAGTCTTTAGTCTTCAGTGTTCGAAGAAAGTTTCACAAGTCGCGGAAAACGTGCTAAAAACTTCAAATTTTCATGCTTGGAATAATAGATCTGCTCGATAAAAGTCTTCAACGGCTTCACGAGCGATCGTGCAGACTCGTGGATGTGACCGGAAACGAGTTGCTCTATATCGCAGCTAAACGCGAATCCCGTATCATTGCATTGCGAACTTTTTCGTGCAAAAATTCGTTAGGTTTGCGGTTAAATTACCGCAGTTACAGGAGAAATTGATGCATTGTCCCCGTTGCGGCCAGCAGCAAGCTTCAATCGAAACCAAGTTTTGTAATAGATGTGGTTTTCAGATGGGATTGATACCTCATCTTTTAGCGCACAACGGCGTCCTGCCGCAGCTCGCGGAATTTTACAAGCACAATCAGAGCTGGTTTACCCGGAAAAACGGCCTCATCTTCACTGCTTTGTGGTTTATCCTCTTTGTGATGATGATTCCGGCATTTTTCGGAATTGCGAACGTCGAGGAAGTATCGGCGGTTTCGGCGGTGTTCGGCGTCTTTTCGACGATGATGCTGTTGATAGTTTCGCTTGCGTTTCTGAAGCGCGCGCCGCAAAAATCGGATCTTCAGTTATTCGATCTGCCAAACGCCGCTCCCCAATCGCTCTACGGACACCAATCCGCTGGTGCTCTGCCGCCGCAGCAATCTCAGCCCGCTCAAGTTTACGCGCCGCCCTCCGCCGGCTCGTGGCGGGCACCGGATACCGGCGAATTCGCCCGCCCCGGCAGCGTAACCGAAAGCACGACAAAACTTCTGCAAAAAGACGAGGAAAGATAGTCGCCGGCGATATTTACTTTGACGGCCGCGCCACCTGCGCCATCCGCACCGACTCATCTGATGGCTCACCTGCATAAAAAAAACTGTCCGAAAAATACGTTTCCGGACAGTTTTTTCTCATCTCGAACGAAAAATTAAGGATTAGGCGACGGTGACGGCTTCGGCTCCTCATTCTTTCGTTTCAGCTGCGGAGGGCCGCTGGAGGAGCTTGAGCTTCCCGAATCGTCGTCGGCCGGATCAGTGTTTTCCGGAGAGCGGCGTTTCAGCGTCGGCCTGCCCGGATCGGCATCTTCAATGTCTGAGGTCACGCCCGCGCGTGCGTTCGACGTGCGGAGCAAATAGTCTTTCGTGCGCTGAAACTCGGACGTGCTGATGACGTATTCCTCGCGTTCCGGAAATCGGGCCACGAGTGCAAGGCTGGTATCGCGTCGGTCAACGGACTGCGGATGCGTGGTGAAAAGCTTCAAAAATGCGTTCGGCTTTTTCTTGTTCTTCGAGGCGAGCTTTTCGAACATCGTGGCCATCGCCGTCGGGTCATATCCTGCTGCGTACATATATTGCACGCCCAGCCGGTCGGCCTCGATCTCGGCACCTCGTGAAAACTTCAGCGAAGCAAGTCCCGCCATAATTCCACCGGCATTTTGAAGCACAGTGCTGACGATCGGGCCGCCGAAGATAATGCCGGCGAGCGCACCGTAATTTATCAGCGTTCCTTTGCCCTGATTTTCCATTGCATGCCGCGCGGCGACGTGCGCAATCTCGTGTGCCATTACGCCCGCCAATTCTGATTCGTTATCAGCTGCCAAAATCAAGCCCTTATTTACGAAAAAGAAGCCGCCTGGCAGTGCAAAAGCATTCACCGAGTCGTCGTCGATCACCTTGATCGTGAAAGGAATCTTGGCGTCCGAATGGAGAACGATGTTTTGCCCGACGCGGTTGACGTATTCCGCAATGATCGGGTCATCGACAATTTTCGCTTGCTGCTCAACCTCGGCTGCAATCTGCCGCCCGATGGCGATCTCTTTTTCCTGCGAGCCGCCGATCCAGCCGAACAGCTTGTCCGTGCCGTTGTTTATCTTTCGCTTCCCAATCTGCGACGGATCTTCATTGACGGCGAGCGTCTTGTTCTGAACAGGTTGCGGCGTAGGTTTTACCTTGTCTTTTTTCGCTTTACTCTTGTCATCTTTTTGTGCAGTTTTAGCGTCGTTTGTCTGAGCGCTTGCCTGCGGCGCAGACAAGGCCGTGACGCCCAAAACAAACGAGAGCGTCAGAAAAAGCGACAAGGAATAACGGGAAATTTCTCGAAACATAATCATCCTCCGGCGGCCAGTTACCAATCCTATCCTGAAATAACAGCCAATTCAATTGTTTTTGATGCCGAAATTACGGAAAAAGTTGCGCGTTTGCGGCTTTAATGCGAGTTTTCCTGCGGATAATCAAAACTCTTTGTTTTTCGGCCTTACGCCTGCTAAAATAGATGGGTCGGATCGAGTTCCGGTCCGGCACCGCATCTCTCGCCGCCTTTCAATTCTTCGCTTTTCGGTTTGATGAAACGCATTCAGGAGAAAGTAAAAGACATAGTCGAAGTACGGCCTTACACGAGTGTCGTCGATTTCCTGCGCGATCCGACCGTTACCGTCTCGAATTATTATTTTAGCGATGCGACGGCGGACATGATCGTTAAATGGCTAGACGCGATCGGGCAGGTCGGAGCCGCGGGCGTTGCGAAAGCCGTCGCCGGCTATCGCGGCGTAGGAAAAAGTCACTTTCTTGCCGTGGTTTCCGCAATCGCTTCGCACCCGGAAATTCGGTCGAAAATAACCGATCCGCACGTCGTCGCCGGTGCACAAAGGATGCCGCGCCGTCACTACCCGGTGGTCAATGTTCGTCGCGGCCGCCGCGAAAATCTTGTTCTCGAGCTTATTGACGCCATTTGCGCCGCGTTCGATCTTGCTCCAACCGATCTCGGCTCGTCGCTCGACCAGATTTTCGACAAAGCAAGATCCAAGGCGGGTGATCTGCCTCTGATCGTTCTCGTTGACACCGCCGTGGAACGCCTGGCACGAGTTGATCGGAATGACGGCCAAACACTCGCGGAAATAGCCGCCGTCGCGCAAAAGAAGGGGATTTTTGTCGGTGTCGCCTTAGACGATGACATTGCCGGAGCCGATGGATCGAACTCTGCCATTTCGGCAACTTATGCGATCGACTACCTCGATCAGGAAAACCTCTACAAGGTCGTCAATGCGCGCATTTTTCCGAAAAGCTCCCGAATGCAGGCGACGCTCGCTGGCGTCTATGCATATTTTCGCGAGACGTTAGCCCAATTTCGCTGGAGCGAACAAAGATTTATCTCGCTGTATCCGCTCCATCCGGTGACGCTCGAAGTCGCGCCTTTTATTCGGCTTTACGTGCCTGAATTTTCGCTTTTAGGTTTTGCATCCGAAGCCGGCGAAAAAATTCTCGGCCGTCCTGCCGATTCGCTTATCGGATTAGAAGAAATTTTCGACTGTGCGGAGATCTCGCTTCGTAAAGCGGAAGATCTTAGGACCGCTTTCGCCGTTTACGACGAGCTTGCGAAAAAGGTCGTCGGCTCGATGCCGGTAACCGCGCGTCACCGCGCAAAACTAATCTTAAAAGCACTGCTGCTGCTTTCGCTCGACGGTCGCGGCTCGACCGCCGGTGAAATTTCAGCGGCGATGATGATATTTGACGAGAGCGATCCGCTCAAGCCTGTTTCGGAAATTGAGGCCACGATGCGGTCGTTCGTCGCCGCATCACCCGATTCCGTGTTCGCGTCAAGCATGAACGGCGAATCGGCGGCGTATTCCATCAGGCTTGGCTCGAACAAACTCGCTGAAAAACTGGAAGCGGCCATTGCCGAGCTGCCGAAGGAAACGGCTCGCCGGACTTTTCTGAGCGCGGTCGGTTCCAGGTTCGCTGAATTTTCGGTTGATGAAATTGACGACCTCAACGCACCACGCGCAATCGAATGCAGCATCGAATGGCGCGGCTCGATTCGTCCCGGCCGGATCGTGACGACGATCGCCGAAAATCATCCCGTAAAGGATTCTGCGGAATGGAAAGTTTTCGTCAATCTTAACGGCGAGAATCATGCTGAGCTTTCCGCCGCGATCATCGAATGGCGTCCCGACGTAGTGCGGCCTGAAGAAACGAAGACCTTGCTTGCACATCATGTTCTCTTGACCGATTCCGAAATCCGAAGCGGTTACGGCGACCAGCTCCCGGCAGCCCTGCACGCGCACGCGGCAGCCGTGGATGCCATCGTCGAGCGGACAATGCTAACCGACGCCCGGATCGTGATCGAGGGTTTCGATTATAACTTTTCCGAAGAGGCGAGAAGCTCGTCGAGCCTGTCGGAAATAATGTCGATAATGCTCGAGCCGCTTTTCGAAACCCGCTTTTCCGATCATCCTTACTTCGCAAAACTTTTGACGCCTGTAGCCGTGACGCAGTATGTTTCGGCGGTTTTGGGAAGCTCAGCGGACTTGCCCCCGGAGGCGGAAGAGCTTGCGTCCACATTCGGCATACCGCTCGGCATCGCCGTTGCTAATGCAAACGGAACGACGAGCGCAGCCAGAGAGCAATTGCACAAAGCCGGCCTGGTAAAGGTCGTCCTGGAGAATCTCCCGGAAAACACGTCGGACGTCTTAAAAGTTGATACTGTTGCGGAGAATCTCGGACAAGCTCCCGTTGGGCTCACGGCAGAAGCGGTACAGCTCGTGCTCTCGGCTGTCGTGGCGAACGGGCTAATCGAATTTGTAACGCACAGCGGGAACCGCGTGACCGGCCGCTCGCTCGATCTTAAGATCGACTGGAGCCAGATCAGCGGCGTCGCCCGGCCGCGCGTGGCGAAAGTATCGTCCGCCAAATTGCTCGAATGGGCGAAGATCGTGTCCGGCGAAAATTCTATCCGATCGCTTGACGACGCTGCCGACCGCTCAAAGGTTTTGGACGCATTGGTGGACATCTCCGCTCATTGGAAGAAAAACAAACCGCTTTCGAACTTGGAGTTTGTTCCCGAATCTGAGTTCAACACTGAGATATGGCGGCATTCGAACAAGGCGTCGGAGAATTACGCCTTGATGATAAGCGACGTCGATGAAGTGCTCGTCGGCTCTATAGAGCTTGAAGCATGTGTCGAACGAATCGCCGATAACTTCGGCGGACGGCCGGAGGTGTTTGCCGAGACAAAGAAATCTGTCGCCGCGATCGATGGCTTTTCGAACGGATTTAGCGAGCGAGAACGCATCAGAAACTATCTTGCTCTCGCCGAGATAACCTCGAACGACGAGGTCGAAAATGCACGCAGAAGCGTGCAGTCGTGCCTGGCTGTTTCGATTTCGACTCCGGGCGAACGGACCGGACGCGAGCTCGGCTACGCATGGGAAAAATTCATTCGCACGTTTTCCGATCACTACGTCTCCGTGCACAACGCGACAGCCCGTGACGCCGACTTGAAAGGCCGTCACGACGAAATTGTGGGAGACGAAAAGTGGCGTTATTTCACGCAAATCATCAAGCAGCCGGTTATCCGAGCGTCGTACTGGCCAAAGGTTCGCGAATATCGCCGCCGGCTGGAGGATGTGAATTGCAGTATCGATCCGAAAGAGTTTCTCGAAAACTCGCCATTCTGCGCATGCTCGTTTCGGTGCGGCGAACTCGACGAATTAACAGCATTGCCCGATCTCATTCGAGGCGAGATCGAGGCGGCGATTAAACACTTCGACCGGTTCGTGTCGGAACAAAGCGAGAACTTAAAGGCCGAACTGGAAAGGTCGGTCGTGCTGGACAATCTCGGCGAAGAGATTTACATCGTTTCGGAATTGATGGAATGTATCGGAAGCGGAACCGGATTCGCCAGCCTGTCTGACGACCACCTCGACCATCTGATGACGGTCGTTTCCAGGCTGAAAAACGACGCCCGGGATGTCGCCATGGAAATTACGCCGTCTGAGAGCATAACCGAAAACATCCCGCAAGTCGGCTGAACTTCCTCTACGTGCTATATTCTACGCGTGCAGAACGTCACAATCGTCGGAGCCGGAAAGGTCGGCGGCGCGCTGGCTATCGCGCTCTCACGAATCGGATATCGCATTGACGAGCTTATTGTCCGGCGTTCTCAAACCGCAACCGCTCTAAAGAAAAAATATCTCGCAGACACGAAAATTTCTGTCTGGCCGAACGTCGAACAGATACCTTCGAAAATTATCCTGATCACGACGGGCGATCCGGAAATCGAAGCTGTCGCGAATTATCTTCGACCGCTAGCGCAAAAAGGCCAAGTCGTTTTCCACACAAGCGGCTCGCTCTCATCGTCGGCTCTTTTGATTCTAAAGAGCGCCGGCTGCGATACAGGCTCACTGCACCCGCTGGTTTCGGTCAGCGACGCCGTTCGCGGCGCGAAACTTTTCAAGGACTCGTATTTTTGCATCGAAGGAACGCCTTCTGCGGTTCGAACGGGAAAACAAATCGTTCGTTTCCTCGGTGGAAAGTCATTTACAATCGACGCCGATAAAAAATCTCTTTACCACGCTGCAGCCGTGATGTCCGCCGGGCATGTCACGTCGCTTTTCGACGTGGCAGTCGAAGAGCTTGAAAAATGCGGCATATCCCAGCCCGAAGCCCGTAAAATTTTATTTCCGCTGCTCGCCAGCACCGCCGAAAATCTGCGGCATCAAACACCTGAAAAAGCCCTCACAGGCAGCTTTGCCCGTCTTGATCAGGCGGCTTTCGAAAGCCATATTTCGGCGCTACAAAAGATCGGAAACAAAGAAATCCTCGGTTTATACATTGCGCTCGGCGAACGCTCGCTTGACATTGTGCAAAGGCGTTCCGGCAATAGCCCGCAGCTTACCCGGTTTCGTAGGTCCATTTCTATGGCGAAACGAAAAACCAAGTGATAAACTATAGAAAAGGTTATGGCTATGGCGAAGAAACAAGAAGAGTTTGCAGAAGAAAAGGAAATTTTTCTGGAGCACATCCAGAAGGCCGGCCTGCGCCGCACGGCCCAGCGCGACCTGATTCTGGAAATTTTTCTAAAGACCGAAGAGCACCTAACCAGCGAGGATCTGTATTTTCTAGTCCATCGTGAAGATCCAACGGTCGGGCACACAACCGTTTACCGCACGTTAAAACTTTTGACAGAAGCCGGCCTGGCGCGAGAGGTCAGGTTTGGCGACAACAAGACGTATTACGAGCATCACTTCAAGCACGAGCATCACGACCATATGATCTGCACGGAATGCGGCCAGGTACTTGAATTTTTCTCGCAGGACATTGAAAATTTGCAGGATCAGATGGCGGACAAATTCGGCTTCAGACCGACGCATCATAGTCTTCGAATGTGGGGCGTTTGTGCCGAGTGTCAGAAGAAGCCGGTCGATTCGGGAACCGCGCCGTCGGGAGCACAACCGCGTGTAAGAGTTAAAAGCGTTGTAGGTGCATAGGATCAACAATGGGTGAAGTAGAAATAAAATTTGGCGAGGGCCGCGAAGGGATTGTGCCGACCGGAACTTATTTGATAGATGCCACACGGCGAATGGGCGTTAGGCTGGACGACGATTGCGTCGCGTCCGGAGTTCACGCTTGCGCGTTCGTTATCGACGAGGGCGCCGAGCTGCTTTCGAAAATCACCGCCGCCGAGATCGAACATTTCCCCGACGGCGAGCGTAAACAAAATGCAAGGCTCGCATGCTTTGCAATACTAGAAAAACCGGGAGTTGTGGTTGTCATGGTAAAGGAAAAGAAAGAAGCTGCGGAAGAAAGCAAGGGTAATGAACGCGATGAGGCTTACAGAAAAGCGTTCGTCGATATGCCGCTTGAGAAAAAGATTGCCAATCTTGCTCAGCTCGAAGCCATCGCTTTAGGCGAAACGTTTGCCTTTGTCATAAATTCGCCATTTAAGGTGGCGGAAAAGATCGGCGACGTGATGGCGGAGTTCGGCTTTAAAAAGGAAGAAGCGGAAAAGCAACGAGCGCATCCGCCAAAGGGCAAATCGACCCGAACCGGCGCGAAAAAGAGCACCGCTAAAACAAATTCAACGGTGCAGGAACAGAAATCGCCTTAATCCGCATCTAACTAATCGTGAGTGAGGGAAAGAACGAGACAGGCCTGGTAAAAGTTGTCCGCGAAAAGGGGCAGTATCTGCTCGCTTTCGGCGTTATTGCATCGCTGCTTGTCGTCGCCAACATCCCGATCTTCGTCGTTTTCTTTTTCGCCGTCTTTGCCTATTTCATGGCGAAGATGTTCTCCGCCGGCAACAAAAGCCGTACCCGCGCCGTTTTCGAATTCTATCTTTCGGCACACGAAATTCTACGCGACGACCTTCGGCGCTGGTACGGTTTCGAGATAAACGAAACCATTGCGCGCGGCGAGCAGGTTTTGAAGGAAATGCATAAGGCTCCGCCGCTTGTACATTTTGCGTTGGGCTCTCTATACAACAAGATCGGAGATCATTCGGCCGCTGTAAAACATTTGGCTTACATTGCCGAAGACCCGGCCTCGTTCGAGGGCACGGTTGTTTACCCGACGCCCGAGCTGCGAAATTACGTCAGTGTTTTGCGAAAGATCGAACGCGAGCCGGCCGAAGCGCCGCTCACGTCCGCGGCCGTGCGTACGTTGGAACGCTCACGCAAACTGAAAACCGAAACTCTTTTAACTCAAAGCAGAACCATCGTCAACAGCATCAAAGCCGTGAAACCGGAAGAGCTTCCCGCCAATGAGGAAACGACCGTTAAGCACGACATGAAAACCAACGGAATTATGAAAACTCTCGCCGAGCTTGACTCCGAACCGACGCAAAATGGAGAGGGTAAGATGGAGTCGGCAAAAATTACCAATAAGAAATCGGACACCGATAACCGGCTCGACCCCTCGCGCAAACCGATTACCGAAGTCCTCCACGACATCTACGACCGCAACACCGCATAGCTTATTCGGGTTTCTAAACGATCCCTTCGAAAATTGCGGGCCTAACCCGATGCGTTCCCATTCGCAAATAAAACGGCCTTTGACAAATGAGCGGTGCGTTTTGCCGTTCGCTCAGACCGCAACCGTTCGCCGTCAAAACGCTCTGCGTTTACTCACCTCGTGGACGTTTGCAGTAAGACTTCGAATGCGTTACTTCGTGCCGGCTTCTGCATTTGTTTTCCAGTCAGGCGTGTGAAAGATTCCTTCTTTATCGGTGCGTTGATACGTATGCGCGCCGAAGTAATCGCGTTGGGCCTGAATGAGATTGGCCGGCAATCGGGGTGATAAAAATGCGTCGAAGTAAGCGAGCGCCGACGACAGGCACGCAGACGGAATCCGGCTTTCGGAAAATTCGCCGACGATGGCGTGCCATTCGTCGCGGTTGTTGCTTAGAATTTTGACAAATTGATCATCGAGGATAAGATTTCGCAGATCGGGATTTTCTGAAAACGCGCGCCGAATGTCTTCGAGCAAAGCGGAGCGGATGATGCAGCCGCCGCGCCAAATTTTTGCTACTTCCGAAATATTTACACCGTATTTTCTTTCCACAGACGCCGTGTGCAAAAGCGAAAGGCCCTGAGCGTAAGTGACAATGAACGACGCCGACAATGTGTCTTCAAGCTGCCGGAGCGATTCGCTGAAATGGGACTTGAACTCGGCAGCAACTTCCCTGTCGTTTCGCGGCCGGTCTGCGGCATCATTGGCTGGATTTCTGACGATGACGCCCCGGTCGCTACCGCTCTCGGTTCCGACTTGCTGTTCACTGACCGTGGTCTTCACATCCTTGCGCGCGTGCCGGGCTTTCATGTCGTGCTGCCGCTCGCTGGTAACGGTCTCGCCGTCAGCAGGCAAATCGCCAGGAACTATCGGCATGCCGTATTTCTCGGCGATCACAAGACGAGTTTCTTTTTGAGCAGAAATTTGCCGCATCGACACGGCGGAATCGATGGTCGGGATAGGCACGCCAAGATCCATTGCAGCCTGCGAGGTCCATTTGCCCGTTCCTTTTTGCGCCGCTTTGTCGAGCACCATTTCGACGAGCGGCTTGCCGGTTTCGGCGTCGGTTTTGCGAAGAATGTCCGCCGTTATCTCAACCAGGAACGAATTCAGCCGCGAGTCGTTCCACTTTGCAAACGTCTCACTCATTTGCCGGCAGTCCATTCGCAGAACACGGAGCATGAAATCGTAGGTCTCAGCAAGGATCTGCATCAGGCCGTACTCGATACCGTTGTGCACCATCTTTACAAAATGCCCTGCCGAGCCGATGCCGACGTGCGCCGCGCACGGCTCGCCGTTGACCTTAGCCGAGGCAGCTTCGAATATCGCGCGTACGCGTTGGTAAACCTCGGGCTTGCCGCCGATCATAATGCTCGCGCCGTGACGAGCGCCTTCTTCGCCGCCGCTCACGCCGACGCCGAGAAACTCGATTCCCTTTTCGTTTAAAATAACCTCGCGGCGTTCGGTGTCGAGGAAATGCGAGTTGCCGCCGTCGATGACGATGTCGCCTTTTTCCAAATGCGGCAGAAGGTCGTTGATCACGGAATCGACGATCGGGCCGGCGGGAACAAGGAGCATGATTCGTCGCGGCGTGTCGAGTGCGGCAGCAAATGACGCAAGATCGTCTGCCGGATAAACAAGCGTCGATTCATTCCTGCTCTGTGCAGATGAAGCTGAGCCCTTGCTAAGGTGCGGGCTACTCACACTGCTCGGGCTACTGACACGTGCGGACTTCTGCAACTCGCTGGCCTCACTGATAAGTAACTTTCGCTTAGCAGGGTCGATGTCGAAGCCGACACATGAAAAGCCATTTTCCGCCACGTTGAGCAGAAAATTGCGGCCCATTGTGCCGAGACCGATCATTCCAAATTCAGCTTTTGACATCGTTCTTAATGCCCCAGATGTTTTACAAACGCCCGCTTTAAATTCTTTTCGATCTCCTCATGAATGGGCAGGTTGCCGAATGGATTGGTTTCCGATTCCTTGAAGATATGGTTCGCACATTTGCTGCAGAGCATATATGCAATCAAAACGCCGTGTTCGCGATAGATGAACGCGTTGAGCGACAACGCTTTCTTTTTCTTGTACTTCATGACACCGATCTCCTTCCCGCATCCGGGACAACCGTCGCCGTCGTGAAGCCACCGCGACCTAACAGCGCTGCCAAACTGCATCTGCGCCTGGCTAAAGAGTTGGTCTAAAAGCTCGTGTATCTCATCTTTTTTCATAATGATCAACCACAGGGTAAGTGGTCATTTTAAAATCGATAAATCTTCCGAAACTGCTGATTCCTTAGCGACCTTTGTGTAAATCTTTGTGTTCTTTGTGTTGAGAGCAATTTTTTTAACACGGAGAACATAAAGAAAAACCACGGAGCCTGCTCCGGCAGAATTAGTAGAAGCCGTTTCCCTTTTCTGAGATTATACGTTCCAAACGTCGGCCCTCGCCACTTCGTTATTATAATGCTCCGGCGTCTCGTCGAAATTCCTAACCGCGCCGCGTAGACCTTCGCCCTCCCTTACGGTCAGGCTTCTGCGAGGTTGCGGGATTCTGCACCACACTCCGATGACCATGTAATTGCTCCAAGATCGGTGCTCTGTGCTCTTTCTGTTCTCTGTGGTAGATTTCTTCATGACAGGTATTAGTTTATGACCTCAGCGCGTCCAAGTTTGATCGAAGCCGCCCGGCCGACCACTTTCATCGAATCGTCAAAACTCCGCGACCATCTCGGTCTCGACGTTACGATTGCAACGGAGACATTTCAACACACAGGCAGTTTTAAGTTTCGAGCTGCATACAATCTTGCACTGAATGTTCCGAACGACGAGATTTTAACAGCTTCGTCGGGCAATTTTGGACAGGCGATGGCTTACGCGTGCAAACTTCTCGGCAAAAAATGCACGGTCGTAATGCCGGAAACTTCCGCGCAAGTGAAGATCGATGCCGTTCGCAGTTTCGGCGCGACGGCCGATCTGATTGACGTGAAAAGGATTGGTCGAGGCGAACGCGTCGCGCAGCTGGCCGCTGAAATGCCTAACGCATACATTGCATCTGCGTACGACGATCAGTTGGTGATTGACGGGAATTCCACGCTCGGCAATGAACTAGCCGCGAGAAATTTCGACGCGGTGATCGTTCCCGTCGGCGGCGGTGGCTTGATATCGGGCGTGCTGAAGGGCTTGCGGCGCAGTGGAAGCAAAACAGTCGTTTACGGCGCCGAGCCGCTGCTCGGCAACGACGCGGCGCGTTCCTTAAAATCCGGAAGGCTAGTCGCGAATGAATCCGAACCGATGACCATTGCCGACGGCGCGCGTACGCTCTCGCTCGGTAACCTGAATTGGGCGATCATTAAAGACGGCGTGAAGGATATTATTGAAGTTTCCGACGAAAAGATCGCAGAGGCACTGCGACTTTATTTCAGCTTGGCGAATCTAAAGTGCGAACCGACCGGGGCCTTATCGCTAGGAGCGATGCTGGAAAACCATGGCCTATTTAGCGGAAAGAAAGTTTGTTTGATAGTTAGCGGCGGAAATGTGGATCAGGGTGTGTATATTTCGATCCTGAACGGCGATCGGGCGACAGGTGCTGAGAGCATCATTTGACTGGAGAGGCAGGCTGCCAGCCTGCCGTGAGCGCTACAGCACGAACATGCTTCGCGTCGAAGCGCCGCTCATTGCAGGCAGGCTGCCTGCGTTCCAGTCGGCTATTTTGCAGACAGGCTGCCTGCGTTCCAGTCGGCCAGGATGCTTGCCGCTCCAGTTATCGCACCTCCTCTACAAACGTCACGCGATTTATCTCATGCAGCGTCGTGGTGCCGGCGAAAACTTTTTTGATCGCCGATTCGCGCAATGACGAGAGGCCTTCCTTCTCGGCCTGGCGGCGAATTTCGGAGCCGGGACGACGCTCAATGATCATTTCGCGGACGGTGTCCGACATGTCGAGAAGCTCGTGAATGGCGGTGCGGCCGCGGTAACCGGTGTGGTTGCACGCGTCGCAGCCGACATTGCGGTAAAACACCTGCTCGCCCACATCGGTCGGACGCAGGCCGGATTCGAAAAGTTCTTCATCCGACGGTTTGTAAAGGCGTTTGCACGTTGGGCAAAGCAGGCGAACAAGGCGCTGGGCGAGCACACAATTTAGCGACGAGACGAAATTGTACGGCTCGACGCCCATGTTGAGAAAGCGGCCGATAACGTCGATAACGTTGTTTGCGTGGACGGTCGTGAAAACGAGGTGGCCGGTCAACGCCGACTGAATTGCGATCTGGGCCGTTTCCTCATCACGGATTTCGCCGACCATCACCTTGTCCGGATCGTGACGCAGGATCGAACGCAAGCCGCGTGCAAATGTCAGACCCTTTTTTTCATTCACGGGAATCTGCATGATTCCCTGGAGCACGTATTCAACCGGATCTTCGATCGTAATGATCTTATCCTCGTCGTTGCGAATCTCGTTCAGCGCGGCGTAAAGTGTCGTCGTTTTACCGGAACCTGTCGGGCCGGTCACGAGCACCATTCCGTAGGGCTCCTTTATATAAAGACGAAATCTCCGCAAGTCTTCGGGGTCGAAGCCGACGACATCGAGGCTAAGATTTTTGAACTCTTCCGAAATCTGCTCTTTGTCGAGAATACGAATTACGCAGTTTTCACCGAAGGCCGACGGCAAGATCGAAACACGGAAATCTACCGTGCGGCCCTTGTACCGTACGCGAAAGCGGCCGTCCTGCGGAATGCGGCGCTCGGCAATGTCGAGCTCCGACATTACCTTGATGCGCGAGATCAGCGTTTGGTGATATGCGATGTCGATCGGATCGACCTTTGCGTAAAGAGCGCCGTCGATGCGAAATTTCACGCGGACGTCGCGGTCGCCCGATTCGATGTGAATATCGGAAGCACGCGATTCCATTGCGTTATAAACGATGGTATCGACGAGCTTGATAATCGGCGACATGTCGCTGTCCGTCGCCAATCGGTCGAGGTCGAGCACTTCTTCGCCCTGCTCGGTTTCCTTTACGAGTGAAATTTTGAAGCCCTGCGCGGCTTCCTGCAAAACACGCTGTGTCGCGTCGCCTTTCTTGAGAACGACATCGATCGCTCCCTGCGTGGCGATATACGGAACGATGCGGACATTCAGCGCATTTTCCATCTCATCGAGACGCTCGAGATTGGTCGGGTCGGCCATCGCGGCGTGAAGATCGCGGCCTTCGCGCCTGAGCGGGACAAAATGATTTCGCAGCATCATCTCGACTGGAATTGTCGCAAGCTCTTCGTAATTGATCGGTGACTCGCCCTCGGACGGCAGAAGATCGATATAAGGCAAGCGGTAGCGGCGTGCCAACGCCTTCGCCTCGACGATCTCGGGCGGCTCGTTTTCGAGAAAGTCGGAAAGCTCGATCCTCGGCGAGGAAGTTTTTGTCGTTGCGGTTGTGACTTGTTCGTTCATATGGATACTGCCTCTGGTGTTATGTGTCGGTACCACCTGCGGTAGCGGGTGGGGCGTTGCGGAAGCCCGTGCATAAGGAAGGGCGGTACATCCAACTTGACCTTATCGCCCTTGCTTGTGCGCGGGCTTCTGCACCTCAACCGCCAGCTATCTTCCACGTGTCGGGCCGGAAGAGATCGTGTCGATGATCGGCAGATAGATCGCGAGCAGGATCGCCACGACGATGCCGGCCATGAATATAAGGATAAGAGGCTCCATCAGTGTCGTCAGTTGCTCGAGCTTGACCTCGGCCTCAGCGTCGTAAAATGCCGAAACCTCGTCTAGCATCTCGCGCAGGCTGCCGGAGCCTTCGCCGATGCTGATCATATCGACGCCAAGCTCGGGAATCCAGCCGGCCTGCTTGAGCGAATCGGTAAAGCCGCGGCCTTCGCGTATCATCGGCGATACCATTTGGCTGCGCCTTCTCAGTTCCAAATTATTGAGCGCCTGCGAAGCGATCTCCCACGAATCCGGCACCGTAATGCCGCCGGAGAGCAAAGTAGAAAGCGAACGCGCAAGCTGCGCCGTTGCCATCTGTCTAATCAGCGTGCCCGCGACCGGCAGTTTTAGCAACGCCCTGTGAAGCATCAGCCGGCCGCTCTCGGTCCGCAGCCAGACGAACGCTGCAAAGGCAAGAATCCCGAGCAGCGGAGCGATCCACCAAATGTTATTCGCCACGCCGGTCGATATCGCCAGGACTATCACTGTTATCGTCGGCAGCCCGCGATTCGCGCTCAAACCCTTAAAAAGGTCAGACATTCGCGGCACGATGTAAAGCGTCAGAAACGCGACCATAAAGCCGGACGCAATCAACAGAAATGCCGGATAAGCGAGCGCCCCGCGCAGCTTTCTCGTCAGACCGACGCTGCGTTTCAAGTAATCAACGTAACGCAGCAACACCTCATCCAGCGCGCCGCTCTTTTCGCCGGAAAGAATCGATGCCGTGTAAATGCGCGGAAAGATGCCTTGCGATTCGAAGGCTTCCGAAAGCGGAACGCCGCTTTTGATCTTTTCCTCGACGTCGGCCAGAACTTCGCGCAACGCGCTCGATGCCGAGCGCGTTTTAAGAAGCGTTATCGATTGCAGCACCGGAATTCCGGCCCGCAGCAAAGCCGATAGCTGCTGATTAAAGAGAAGAAAATCTGCCTGTTTGACACGCCGCTTTTTCGCCGAACCGAACGGCATAACGGATGCCAGCGCTCCGCCGGGCGCGGAAATCGAGAAGACGCGGTAGCCCTCGAGTTCAAGCTGCGTTCTCGCATCGGACGCGGCGGCGGCTATTACAATTCTCGTAACCACTTCGCCCGATGGCGTTCCGAGGCGGCAAACAAAATCCGTCATAGATTTGAGTCTGGCGTGCCGAAGACGAACCAGAGACAAACGATGGCCGTCACGGGTTCAGCACACGCGAATTATATCACGCATTTAAATGCCAATTGTTCCCACGATTCGATAAAGAAAAATCAGCCGCGTCAGAAGCCCGGCCGTAAGGGAGGGCTCTTGCGTTGCCCGCCCGCCGCGTTGAGCCCTCCCTTACGGTCGGGCTTCTGACTCACTGAAAAACCGGCGGGGGCAAAACAACCGAAAACCTCTGTATAACATCAAACAATCGTCTTGCAGAACTTCGCCTACTTTTCTAAGATGAGGTTATCCTTCAGAGTTTTTGATATGCCCTTCTATTTGACCGATCGTAAGATGCTATTGCGGGTTGCCACCGTGCTATGCCTTTCGCTCGCTTTCACTGCAGTCGGGCAAACACCAACCCCGACGCCGGATGACCCGTCAAAGCCGGTTACGATTCGAACCGATCTAGTCACCCTTACCTTGACCGTAACGGATCTTTACGGGCGTTACGTCTCGGGTTTGTCAAAAAGCGCCTTCACTGTGCTGGACAATAATAAAGAACAAGAAATCACCTATTTCAGCGACACCGATGCACCTATCTCTGTGGGCATCTTGTTCGATGTTTCAGGGTCGATGGGCGGAGACAAGATTAAAAAAGCGCGGACGGCTCTGTCGCGGTTCGTAGCGGCAAGCCACCCGATGGACGAATATTTTCTGATCGCATTTAATAACAGGGCCGAGCTGCTGCTCGACCGAACGCGCGATTCGGATGCGGTTTTGCAAAAATTGACGCTTGTCCAGCCCGGCCGCAACACGGCGCTTTACGACGCAGTTTATCTTGGGCTGGAACGCGTCACCCGTGGCAGCCACCAGAAACGCGCATTGCTTATCATCAGCGATGGGCAGGACAATTCATCGCGATACAATTTTGGGGAAGTGCGGAAGTTGATGAAAGAATCGGACGTCGTAACTTACGCCGTAGGGATTCTTGACCGTGGTGACGCCGGATCGCTCGGGATGCAGGGACAAGCATTTTTGGACGAGCTTGCCTCGGTCTCCGGCGGCAAGTCGTTTTATCCGACCAACGCGGTCGAGATGGACGAGATATTCGACCGCATAGCCATCGAGCTTCGACACCAGTACTCCATCGGTTACACGCCGCCCGATTTTCAGCCCGACGGAAAATGGCGCAAGGTAAGAGTTAAGGTGAAACCTCCCCGCGGGATGCAGCGTCTAAGCGTTAGGAGCCGCGAGGGATATTACGCTTCTCCCAATGTGAGCTATAAATAACTTCATACAGCAATACCACGATGCAAAGATCAAGATTTATTTATTCGACGTTTGCCGCAGCCGTACTCTGCGGTTTTGGTATTTTAGGTTCTGTGGTTTCCGCAGATTCGTCGTCGGTCTCTCATTTTGCGCTGCCGACGCCTACCGTTTCGCCCACTCCGAAAAAGATATTGGAAGAAGAAGGCGTTATTAAGGTCGATACCGAGCTTGTGAACATTAACGTTCGCGTCATCGACCGAAACAGCCGCCCGATCGGCGGGTTGAAGAAATCCGACTTTACGGTGATGGAAGACGGCGTGGCGCAGGAGATCCAATTTTTCTCGCAGGGCGATGTGCCGACCAATTATTCCATCGTGGTCGATAATTCCGGCTCACTGCGGGCGCAGCTGGAAAAGGTGATCGACGCCGGCAAGATCCTCGTAAATACGAATAAACCGCAGGACGAGACCCTGATAGTCAGATTTGTCAGCCGCGACAAGATAACTGTCGAGCAGGATTTCACCAGCAAAAAGGAATACCTGATAGACGCGCTCGATAATCTGTATATCGACGGCGGCCAAACCGCCATTCGAGACGCCGTTTATCTCGCCGCTGAAAAAACCAGCTCCTATGAAAGAACAAAAGACGCCGACGACCGAAAGCGGCGGGCGTTGATTCTGGTGACGGACGGCGAGGACCGCGACAGTTTTTATTCCGATACCCAGCTTTTCCAAATGTTGCGTGAAACGGACGTGCAGATATTCGTCGTCGGTTTCATTACTCAGCTGGATAAGGAGTCCGGTTTTATTCGCAAGAGCGACCAGGCTCGCGCAAAAGATTTTCTTGAAAAGCTTGCGGCTGAGACAGGCGGCAAGGCTTACTTCCCGACCGGTATCGAGCAGCTGCCCGGCATCGCCCGCGAGATCGCCAGCGAAATGCGAACGCAGTATTCCATCGGCTATATTCCTTCAAATGAAAAGGAAGACGGCACATTTCGTCAAATAAAAGTGACTGTTGCGGATGGGCCAAGCAGCTCGAAACGAATAGCTTTGACCAAGACCGGCCGAGTGGCAGGTGCTGTTCCCACTTTTGATAAACCCGCGGCGACGACAAAACCGAATTAATTGCAAAAGCCCGCGCGCCAGCAAGTGCGTAACCGATAGTTGTGTGTTACGCTCTTGCTCACGCGCGGGCTTTCGCATTTTGACTCTCATTCAGGAACCGACCCGGAAATCTTTTTCCGGTTCGTTTCGCCCGTGACGAGCACGGGAATTCCGCTATCGACCTCACCATGAGGACGCGGAATAACGTGAACCGCCGTCACGGTCCCAATTTTTCGCGCCGCTGCGGCACCTGCATCGACCGCCGCTTTGACGGCACCGACCTCGCCGCGGACGATCGCGGTTACAAGTCCGGCATCGACCTTTTCGTAGCCGACAAGCTGTACGTTGGCCGCTTTTACCATCGCATCCGCCGCCTCGATCATCGCGACCAGCCCGAAACATTCAACCATTCCTAGTGTCTGCATAAGATTTCCTTTCAGTAGCGAAGTTGAGGTGCAGAAGCCACACGTCAATAAGGGCATATGGGTAATTACATCCTGATTTCGCCCTTGCTCACGCGCGCGCTTTTGCATAGTATCGCCACACACTACCACAGATAATACTGACTTACTTCAGATAGAATGCTATACCGATCATAACTGCGACGATCAGCGCGAATACCAGTGAAAGTATTAGAAAGTCGAGGCCGGGACCTTCCTTCTTTCGCCAAATTACGTCAACCGGCTTTCGCTCGCGGCGCAACGTTCCTCTGGGATACCGATGTGCTTTGCCTCCAGGACCGACGGCACTTTTCGATTCATTAACATTCGAATCCGAGAAATCTTCAGAATCTACGATATCGACTGCGCGTCCGTTTTCAACCGTTCTTAGCGCTCGTTTACCCACATTCGGAGGAGTTGCCGCAGCGGTTTCCAAGAAATCAGATCCGACTTTCTCGCCGCAGTTATAGCAGAACTCGGATGCGTCGCGGACCTCAGCGCCGCATCCGTCGCATAGTTTTTTAGAAATGACTTTTGTACTCGCCGTCAAAACTATTTCAATTTCCTCTTATCGCTGCAGCGATCTGATCGATCATTGATTGCATCTCTTTCAAGGTTCGCGGATAAAAAGCCACGCCGCCCGTTTGCTTTGCCAGCCGATCCAGCAGCTTCGTGTTCAGCTTTTCGTCGCTCAGGCCAACAACGATTATCCTGATCTTGGCTTCTTTCGCCGCCGCGACGACGCTTTCAAGTTTCGCAGCACTACTGCTATCATCGCCGTCAGAGATCAGCAATAAAGCTCTCGCGCGGTTCGAATCCGTTTTCGCATTAGCCGCAAGAAAATCAAGCGAGCGCCGAACCGCGTCGAGCAAGGCGGTTGCACCGCCTTCGATAAACATATTTTCAGCCGCGTCGTGAAGCTCGCTATTGTTCGATGTAAACTCCTGGCGGACAACTGTCTTCGAACTATCGACGAACGTGACCACGAAGGCCTCGTCGTATTCACCATTCTTCGCCGCAACGGCGTGAACCAGATTAATTGCCTTGTCGAGCGATTTTCGAAGCGAGCCCGAATTATCAACAACAAATCCGTAACTCACGGGATGAGCGGTTTTTACCGGACCTTCGCCGGTCTGCCCGAAAACGCAGAGGGCAGAGGACAACAACGTGAGGGCGAAAAGTGTTGCGCAGATTTTCATTCGATTTTAAACGCGGGCAAAGATGTCTTTCTCTTCACCGAGGTCACGTGCCGACGGCGTTAGGATCGTCTTTGACGTTATGTATATTTTTTCGCCTTTGTCTATCGCGGTTCGGACGTCGGTCTCGCTGACGAAATCAAGCGGCGTTTGCTTAGCTCCGTTCTCTGTCAGCGATTGCGGCCGCAGCTCGTGAATAACGGTTTTCACCGGAGATTCGACAACCGGCGGCTGAGCGGGCTTTGGCTCAGGTGGTTCGGTGATTTTTTTGCTCAAAAATTGATCGACAATCGCCGCGATCTGTTCACGCTTTACCGGCGAACGCGGTACTGCCGGCGCAGCCGCGGCCACCGCCTTTTCACCTGCGGCAACGATCTTGTTGACCGGTTTCGTTTCAAACGCCACGCGTTTTATGTCCATCAAGTGAATCGGTGAAACATTATCCGACGTCACATTTCCGCCCCACGAACCGCAGCCAAGCGTCATTGACGGATCGAGATCGGTCGAGAGACCGATGGCTCCGTGCGTAGTCGGCGAATTGATCACCACGCGCGAGGCCGGCATCTGCCGACCGTACCTGATTGCGGCATCACGGCTTTCGGTGTGCATTCCAGCCGTGTGGCCCATACCGCCGAACTGCAAAATTTCTTCACATCGCTTTGCTCCCGCCTCGACGCCATCGACAACGAAAAAGGCCAGCGTCGGAGAAAGTTTTTCGATAGACCAGGGAAAATCGCGTCCGACGCCGCCGCAGTCGGCGAGTAAACACCGAGTTTCCGGCGGAACCGTGACGCCGGCAAGATTTGCGATATATTCCGCGGATTTGCCGACGATTCCGGCATTCAAAGTGCGCTGAGGCGTGAGCAAAACGGCGGCTACTTTATCAGCCTCGTCGTCGTTCAGAAAGTGTCCGCCCTGACGTTTAAACTGCTCGCGCACGGCGCTCTCTACCGGTGCATCGACAACCACAGACTGCTCGGAGGCACAGATCGTTCCGTTATCAAAACAGGTTCCGGTCAAAATATCCGCGACCGCCTTCTCGACATTCGCCGTTCGCTCGAGAAACACCGGAACGTTTCCCGGCCCGACGCCGAATGCCGGCTTGCCCGACGAATATGCCGCGCGAACCAAGCCGATACCGCCTGTCGCAAGAATAACGGCCGTTCGCTTGTGCTGCATCAAGACTTCGGTGCCGTCGATGGTCGGTTTCTGAATACAGTAGATCGCGTCCGCCGGAAGGCCCTGCGCAATTGCCGCCTCGCGCATCACGCGAGCCGTTTCGGCAATGCACTTTACAGCCGACGGATGGGGTGAAAGAACGATCGCGTTACGAGATTTGATCGCAATGATAATTTTAAAAATCGCCGTCGAGGTTGGATTGGTTGAGGGGATGATTGCCGCAACAACGCCGCGAGGACTTGCGATCTCGACAACGCTGTGAGTCTCGCTTATCACGCCGACCGTTTTCATCCTGCGGAAATGGTCCCAGACATCTTCCGCCGCGAAACGGTTTTTTTCCTTTTTGTCTTCCGCTTTCCCGAATCCGGTTTCTTCTTGCGCAAGGCGGCCGAGTCGTTCACCGTCGGTCAACGCAGCGCGCGACATCGCTTCGCAGATCGCATCGATCTTCGCCTGATCGAACGAAGCGACCGTAGGGAATGCGCGATAAGCAGCTTCGACCGCGTCACGCGCTTCCTGTTGTGCAGCCAGATCGGTGTCCGCCATAACGAACTACTCAACTTTGCTTGGGAGACGGATGGATTTACGCTACCGGCTGGTCTTCGATTTATTTCCCTGCATCGCGCCGCCGGTCGCCGAGCCAGCGGCGCCGGAGCCGAGTTGCCTGCCGCCTCCGCCCGAGATCGCTTTTTCGTCCGGGCTGTAGCCGGTTCGGCCGCCCTTTGGAATCACGCGCTCCACCTCGCCGTGCGGGCGGGGTATCACGTGCACGCTTATTAATTCACCGACGCGTCGAGCGGCCGCGGCACCGGCGTCGGTAGCGGCCTTTACGGCGCCGACGTCGCCGCGAACGAAGATCGTCACGTAGCCCGCGCCGATATACTCCTTGCCAATAAGCTGAACGTTCGCGGCCTTTACCATTGCGTCTGCGGCCTCGACCGCGCCGACAAAGCCTTTTGTCTCGACCATCCCGAGAGCTTCTAAACTCATTCCGTATTCCTCACTTTTCAGCCAAATTTCCGAGAATTTTATTGCCTAAACGTATCACGCGTTTGCGTCTCTAATCAAGCGGACGTTTTCAGCGGATACGGAAGAATCAATTGACATTATTGGCTTATCAACGCTATATTTCAAGTTCTATCTGTTAATTGGCTGATGGCGTCTACACTTGGGGAAAAATTGCGGCAAGCTCGCGAGGAGCGTGGCATTTCGATCAGCGAGGTCGCGGAACAAACCAGGATTTCGCCGATCTACATCGAATCGATCGAAAATGACGACTATAAGCTCTTGCCCGGCGGCATTTTCAACAAAGGTTTCGTAAAATCTTACGCAAAATTTATCGGATTCGACGAGCAGGAAGCTCTGAACGATTACGCGCGTCTGGCGGCGCAAAGCGAGATGACAGCCGAGCATCCGCAGAAAGTTTATCAACCAGAAGTTTTGACCGACGATAGAACGACGGCTTCAATGCTTCCGACGATCTTGTTCGCAGGCGTGATTCTCGCATTGATGACCGCTGGAATTTTGTTTGTTCTAAATTATCTTCAATCGCCTGATTCGCCGCCGACTGCCAATGCGAACACGAATATAAATTCGATCGCCGTCAATTCAGGCGTGGCAACGCCGGAATACACGAGTCCGGCGGGCATTCCGACAATGGCAACCCTTCGGGTCGAATTCAGCGCCACGGTCGAGCCGATTTCCCTTACATCCAACGCTGACGGCAACACTGAAAGTCAGATGGTGTCACCTGGAAGCCCGATTATTTTTCTGCCAAAGCAGTCGCTGAAACTTGGTTACTCAAGGTCGCTGGCGGAATCCGCTCGGCTCTCGATAAACGGCAAATCCATCGTGCTTCCCGAAACTCCGCAGAATCCGCGCCGCAATGTAATCGAGTTTGAAATTTCGGCTGCGAATCTCTCCAGGATCTGGAACGACGGCAGAATCACATTCGATGTCGCAACCGCGCCGAGCTCCGAAACCAGCGTAAACGAAAACGCTCCAAGCCCGACGCCGACACGCGCGCCTGAACCTTCTACGCCGCGTCCGACGGCGACGCCTGCCGCCGTGAACAAGCCGCCGGCCAATAGCCCGCCGGCGACGAATATACCTGCGAGGCCAACGCCGAGTCCATCGCCGAATTAGGAACGCGCGGCTTCGTGGGTGTAAACTATTGCTTGCGAAACGAAAATAAAAACTTAAGATCGAACGCCCGCCGATCACGCGCGGGCATTTTTGTATGCAGAAGCCCGCACGGAGTAAGGGCGAACTGTCAGCGCAGAAAGGATGATAGTTGACGTTAAGGTTGCAAGTTGCGATCTCCGTGTAATCTGACTTGGTAGAACTCTAGCATTCTCGCCCTTACTTCGTGCGGGCTTCTGCAAATTATGAATATCGAAGAGATTAAAGAAGGGCTGACTTTTGACGACGTGCTGCTCGTGCCCGCTTTTTCCGACGTGCTGCCGGGCGAGGTCGATACGCGTACTCGATTTTCGCGCAGCATCGAGATTAACATTCCTCTTTGCTCATCCGCAATGGATACGGTTACTGAGGCCTCGCTCGCCATCGCGCTCGCCCAGCAGGGCGGTATCGGCGTGATCCATAAAAATTTCACCATCGCTGAGCAAGCGGAAGAAGTCGATAAAGTAAAACGCAGCGAATCCGGCATGATCGTCGATCCGGTGACGATCGATCACACAGCGCTTGTTTCCGAGGCGCTCAACATAATGGAGCGTTACAAAATAAGCGGCGTTCCCGTGGTGGACGAAAACGGATTTCTCGTGGGCATCATCACAAACCGCGATCTGCGCTTTGAAACGCGTTTCGACATTCCGGTTTCGGAAGTGATGACGCCGCAGCCGCTCGTCACGGTTCCGGTCGGCACGACGCTCAACGAAGCGAAAGTAAAGCTGCAAAAACACCGCATCGAAAAACTATTGGTGGTTGACGACGACGGGCATTTGAAAGGCCTGATCACCGTAAAAGACATTCAAAAAGCTATCAAATTCCCACATGCCGCGAAGGACGATCTTGGCCGCCTTCGATGCGCCGCCGCGATCGGCGCGACAGGAGATTTTTTCGAACGAGCAGAAGAGCTCGTAAACTCGCGCGTCGATGCTATCGTGATCGACACTGCGCACGGCCATAGCTCGCGCGTAATCGAAGCCGTTAAAAAAATCAAATCAAAGCTGCCCGAAATTCAACTCATCGCGGGAAATGTCGCCACAGCTGAAGCGACCAGAGAGCTTATTTCCGCAGGCGTCGATGCCGTAAAGATCGGCATCGGGCCCGGCTCGATCTGCACCACTCGTGTTGTGACCGGTGCGGGCGTGCCGCAGGTAATGGCGATATTCGATGCAGTCGGAGCAGCCGAAGGTTCGGACGTTCCCGTCATCGCCGACGGCGGGATCAAGTTTTCCGGCGATCTTGCGAAAGCCATTGCCGCCGGTGCCGATTGCGTTATGATCGGGTCACTCTTCGCCGGAACCGAGGAAGCACCGGGCGAAGTGATTCTCTTTCAGGGCCGCAATTTCAAAACCTATCGCGGAATGGGATCAATAGGCGCAATGAAGAAAGGCTCGAGCGACCGTTACGCGCAGGAGCTGACAAAAGCCGAATCGAAATTTGTCCCCGAAGGCATCGAAGGCCGCGTCGCGTACAAAGGCTCCATCGCCGAGATGGTCACCCAACTCGTCGGCGGCCTCCGAGCCGGCATGGGCTACACCGGCTGCCGCAACATCGCCGAACTCCAGCAAAATGCCAAATTCGTCCGCATTACGTCGGCTGGCTTACGCGAGTCACACGTGCATGACGTCATAATCACTAAAGAAGCTCCGAATTATCGTTTAGAGTCTTAGTGCAGAAGCCCGCACGCAAGTAAGGGCGATACATCCAACTTAGAGCAACGAAAGCGACAAAATTGAGGAAATTCGCCGCACTGGCGCGCCGATATCGCCCTTACTTACGTGCGGGCTTCTGCATCGCTTTCGATCTGCGAGGCGACTTCGCCCCATTCCGCATACAACTTCTTGATAGCCGCTTCGCTTTCTGTGTGCAGCGAAGTCACTCGGTTTAACTCTTCAAAATCGCCCGCCACATTTGGATCGGACATCTCCGCCGAAAGTTTTGTCGAAAGATTCTCGAATTCGGCGATCTCGCTTTCGATCTTCTCGATGCGTTTTTTCAATTGGTCGCTCTGGTTTTTGGAAAGTGGTTCAGTGCGATCGGCTATAGGTTTTGTGCGGGCTTCCGCATTTGGCACACCCGCTGCCGCTCGTGTTTCTGTCTGTTGTTTCCAATCGTGATATTCGGTGTAGTTACCATTGTAGGTCTCGACTCGGCCGCCGTCTTCGAACGACAGGGTTTGGGTGGCGATTTTATCTAGAAAAAAGCGGTCGTGGCTGACGGTGACGATGGTGCCGTCGTAGTGCTCGAGCGCGTCTTCGAGTGCCTCGCGGGCCGGGATGTCGAGGTGATTGGTCGGCTCGTCAAGAATAAGCACGTTTTTGCGCGAATAGATGAGCTTTGCAAGCGACAGTCTTCCCTTTTCGCCGCCGGAGAGATCGCCGACGGTTTTGAAAACGTCTTCGCCGAAAAATAAAAAGCGTGCAAGGAATGAACGCAGCTCGCCGTTATCGGCCAGCGGCGCGATGCGGCGAAGCTCCTGGATGACTTCGTTTCGCGGTTCGAGATCGTGAAGATTTTGCGAGTAGTAACCGATATCGACCTTCGTCCCCCAAAGAAGTTTCCCGCCAAGCTCGCGAATCTCGCCAAGCAAAGTTTTCAGAAGCGTCGTCTTGCCGGTGCCGTTCGCCCCGATGATGCCGAGCGTCTCGCCGCGAAGAAGAGAAAGATTAATGTCGGACGCTAAGATATTTTTTCCGTAACCGACGGCGAGGTCTTCCGTCATCAGGACGTTAGCCCCTGCCCGCTCCACTTTTTTCAGACCGAAATTGCCGCCCGATTTTTCCGACCCGACGGCGTCGAGACGTTGGAGCCGTTCGAGCATATTGCGGCGCGATTTTGCCTGTTTGGTTTTCTGGCCTTCGAGGTTCTTTCGGATAAACGCTTGTGTCTTGCTGATAAACGCCTGCTGATTTTCAAACTCGCGTTGCTGCTGTTCGCGACGCAGGGCACGTTCGGCGAGATACTTCGAATAGTTGCCCTTGTAATCGACGGCCTTGCCGTTTTCGATCTCGATGATGCGGCCCGTAGTGCGATCGAGAAAGTATCGGTCGTGGCTGATCACAACGTAAGCCTTGTCGTAATCGCGAAGAAAATTTTCGAGCCATTCCACGGCGTTTACATCCAGATGATTGGTCGGCTCGTCGAGCAAAAGAACGTCGGCACCGGAAAGCAGAAGCCGGGCCATGCCGAGACGATTTTTTTGGCCGCCGGAAAGGGTTGTGGTATCAAGCTCCCAGTCATCTTTCTGAAAACCGAGTCCCATCAGAATCGATTCGGCACGGGCGGCGTAGGTGAAACCATCAGCTTGTTCGAATGCAGTTTGCAGGTTGGCGTAACGATGCAGCGTTACTTCGGAATGGTCGGTCTCCATCCGTTTTTCAAGCGAGCGCATCTCGGCTTCGATGTCGTGGATCTCCTTGAATGCCGACAGCGCGGCGGTGTGAACCGTTTCGCCGAGCGCGAAATCGACGTGCTGCTCGAGCATGCCGATCTTTAAGCCGCTCGCTTTTATCACGTCGCCCGAATCCGCGGATTCAACGCCGGTGACGAGCTTAAAAACGGTCGTCTTGCCCGCACCGTTTCGCCCGACAAGACCGATCTTTTCTCCTGCGTTTACCTGAAACGAAACGCCGCGCAAAATTTCGTTCCCGGCGTAAGATTTTTTCGCGTCAGAGATTCGAAATAGCATTGGAAAAATGAATAAAACCGAATCGTTAAGCCAGCGGTCTTCGACTGCAACCAGAGATAATCGTTAAGCAAGCGGTCTTCGACCGCGACCAGAAATCATCGTTAAGCGCGCGGTCTTCGACCGCGATTTACCTAACAATTTGGAAGGCGGCCGCAGACCGTCCGCTAAACGATGCGAAATTTGAAAGAAAAGCCGGTTGTCGATCTTCGACAACCGACTGTATGAAACTATATTCAATCTAACGATTGCTATTAGTGTCGGCCGGGCGATTCGCATTCGAAGCCGCCGGAGCGTTCGTATTTGCAGCAGGTGCGTTGGCCGCCTTCGCATTTGTCGTGTTCGACGAAACCGCATTCGAATTAGCAGCCGCTGCCGGGACCGCGGGACGTGCTCCGCTCAGATCGTTCGGGTTGTTGACGACCTTTTGCGCAAGATAATTTTCGATCTTGGCTTCGTTCATCGCTGTCGCCTGATACGACGCGGCGAGAAGCTGCTTACGCGAATTGGTCAAAAAGTCGATTATCTCTTGTCGAACCCCAGGCGTTTCGAGCGTGCGAGCTTCATCGGTTTCCTGCTTTCGCTGAACCTTCAAAATTAGATAGCGGCTTTCAAAGGGAATGAGCTGCGGAAAGATTTGACCGTTTTGCATTTTAGTCATGACGGCTTCCGCAAAGCCGGGAGGGAACGCCTGTTTCATTTCCTCTTCGGTGAAGTAGCGCCAGTCACCGCCCTGCAGTCTGGAGTTTGGGTCTTCGCTGCTTTCGCGGGCAACGGTCGCAAAATCGGCTCCCTGCATAAGGCGGTTTCCCACCTCTTTCGCTTTCGCCTGTGCTTCCAGATCATTTCGCGTCGTGTCGCCCTGTCCGCTGTCGCGCGGATCGATCACGATCGCCGCAAGCTGTGCTCCGCGCTTTGCTTTGAAAGCTTCAGGATTGCTGTTGAAGAATTGCGCTATCTCATTGTCCTTAGGCGCGTCGATCTTGCCGGTGATCTTGTCGTTCAGCTTCTGAATTGCAAGCCCTTTTTTGATCGCAAGACGTGCCGAAGCTTCGTTTTCGCCGATCTCTTTCATCTTCGCATCGAATTGCTCGGAGGAAAGCCCGCTCGCCGTCTTACGCTTGTTGAACTCGCCGGTGACTTCCTCTTCGGTCGGCACAGTCCCTTCTTTTTCCGCCTTCTGGAACATCACTTCCTGCTCGATCAACGACTGCAAGACCTGAAGCCGGGCAGCCGCGAGTTCCAACGCCGAAAGGCGGTTTTCCTGTCCTTGGGCCTGCTGCTTTACCGCTCGTTCGACCTCTTCCATTTTGATGGCCTTGCCATTGACGGTCGCCGCCGTTTCATTCGGATCCACCCCGTTGGACGGACCCGAAGCCCCGCCGCCGCATCCAGCCAATAGCGCGGCCGATGCAAGCAGCGCCGCAAGAATAAATATTAATGACTTTTGCACTCTTTTGATTTAGCTCCTTTCGATTTGACCGCTCGCTTGACGCAGCACGGCCCGATTTGGTATAAATTTTGTTTTTGAGTTTTTAAAACTCAATTACCTCGCTTTTATGGAGGTCGCAATTTTATGGCACAACGATGCGATGTCTGCGGCAAAGGGCCGCAATTCGGAAATAATGTTTCACACGCGAATAACAAAACGCGGCGGCGTTTTAATCCCAACCTTCAGCCGGTTCGCGTACAGCTTCCGAGCGGCGGGAACGGCCGCATGAAGGTCTGCACCCGCTGCATAAAATCCGGAAAAATTGTCAAAGCAGCGTAAGTAAATTTAGAGTTACGCCGATCGGTTTTAGTTGCCAAACGCTTGAACTCACGGCGTTTGGCTTTTCTTATGTTTAGAGTGCAAGCTTTAGCTTGTTCTCTGCTCGAATAGCGACAAGCTAAAGCTTGCACTCTGAACCTTACCCGACCGCGATACATTCGATCTCGACCTTCGCGTCGCGCGGCAGCCGTGCCGCCTGTACCGTCGCTCTTGCCGGTTTGTTCGAATCGAAGTAGCGGCCGTAAACCTCATTCATCGCCGTAAAGTCGTTCATGTCAGCGAGGAAAACGGTTGTCTTGACTACATTTTCCAATGTCATTCCACCGGCGTCGAGCACGGCGATCAAATTCTTGAATACCTGGTCGGTCTGCGCAGCGATCTCTTGAGAAACAAACTCGCCCGTCGCCGGATCGATCGGTATCTGCCCGGAGCAGAACAGCATCCCGTTCGCCTTGATAGCCTGCGAATAAGGCCCTATGGCACCGGGTGCTTTTTCCGTAGAAATGGTTTCCTTCATTGACCGTTTAATGCCTTAGTAAGCAAAAGGCGAATGATACCAAATCAGGCGTTAAAATGAAAGTCGCGAGTTCGCAATAAAAAGGCGAAGTTCAGATTACTCCGAACTTCGCTTAATACAGATCGAGCGTTCAAAGCTACGGCCTTGTAGTACAGAGGCTATAACTTCCGCTTCCGCTATATGAGTAAATCCTCCAACGATAGTAACCGGATGTTCCGCTGTAGGAGATGTTTTCCGTTGAGGTCGAACCGAGCGAACTCCTCACAGTGCTCCACGAAGATCCATTCCACTTTTGCAGATACAGATCGAAGTCTGCATTAGATGGGCCGGTAAGAGCTCCGGTGTGGGTTCCGCTGATCGAACTGTAATAGTAAGAGCCGTTCGGCTGGTATTGGTTTGCGCCGGTTCCGGAAAGCGTCCCGGTGTATGTACCTCCTCCACAACTCGGCGGAGGGCCTTCTCCGGTCAGGAGCGAGTAGAGCAGCAGGTTCGGCGAGCCGGAACCGATGCTGGTCAATCTGCCGGACGTCGCCGAATTAACGATAGCGTTGCGCACCGTTGCGGGCGACGCGGTCGTGTTGTTCTGCAGGTACAGAGCCGCTACGCCGGCCACGTGCGGCGATGCCATCGAGGTTCCGCTGATCGTGTTTGTCGCCGTGTTGCTGGTGTACCAGGCGGAAGTTATGCTCGAACCCGGGGCGAAGATATCGACGCAGGTTCCGAAATTGGAGAACGATGAACGAGCATCGGAACTGGTTGTCGAACCGACCGTAATCGCCGCAGCGGCGCGTGCAGGCGAATAGTTGCACGCATCGGCGTTCGAGTTTCCAGCCGCCACGGCGTAGGTCACGCCGGCGTTGATTGAATTCGTAACGGCGTTGTCGGTCGCGGTCGATGCACCGCCGCCGAGGCTCATGTTTGCAACCGCAGGCTTGACGTGGTTGGCCGTCACCCAATCGACGCCCGCGATCACGCCCGAGTTTGAACCGGAACCCGAGCAGTTCAAAACGCGTACCGCATAGAGCCGAACGCTTTTTGCAACGCCGTAAACCGTTCCGCCGACCGTGCCGGCGACGTGCGTGCCGTGGCCGTTACAGTCATTGGTGTTCTGACCGTCGCCGATCGAATCGTAGCCGACGAAGGCGCGGCTGCCGAATTCGTTATGCGTACGGCGAATGCCTGTGTCGATAATGTATGCATTCACGCCGCTGCCGGTGGGCGTGTAGTTGTAATTTCCGTCCAGTGGCAGGTCACGCTGGTCGATGCGGTCGAGACCCCAGGTCGCGCCGGTCTGCGTCGTGTCGATGGTGACTTCGCCGTCTTCCTCGACGTATTTGATGCGTGAATCCTCGCTGAGTTTTTCAGCCGCTTTCGGACTCATCTCGACCGAATAACCGCTCAGCGCATGTCGGAAGACTTTATCCACCTTGCCGCCGTATTCGACTGAAAGCTGCTCGGCGACGACCGGAGCAATCGAAGATTCGCCGCGCGCGCCGGCTGCCCAGTCCTCGAGCACCACAATGTAGCGGTTCGGGATCTTCTTTTCAGATCTCAGCAGCTTGCTGCCGGCCCTTTGGCTTCCAACCTTTTGCGTGGGAAATGTAACCCAGACAAAAGCGCATAGCACAATGCCCGTAAGGGCTAGGGATATACGTTTCATGCTTTCTTTTATCTCCTGTTTTTTGTCGCTTTTCCTTTTCGGAGAAAGCGGATTTTTCGCAAATTTCCGATGCACGGGACAGTTACGAAAGCGCATTAATCGGTATAAACAAACAAGTAAAAAGACAGATCGAAAGCCGATGACGTGGGCCGACTACGCGAGGGGGCAAGAATGCTCGTTGGTATGAAATTCGCGAGTCGTAGCGAAAACTGTATCACCAACGGCGGTGGTTGTAAAATGCAGAAGACCGCTACTGCATTTAGTTCGAATTCATTCTTTCGACCGCTATCACGCCGGGAACTTTTTCGACGGAAGAGATGACGCGATCGAGGTGTTTTTTGTCGAAAACCTCGACGGTCACTTCGATTAGGCCGCGGTCGTCGCGCGAGACGTTAGCACTGGCGTCGCGGATGCCGGTCTTTATATCGGCGATGGCGTTCGTGATGCCGGCGAGCATTCCGGTGCGGTTCTCGGTCGTTACCAGCAGCCGCACGGACTGAATCTCCTGCTTTTCGCTCTTCGCCCAATCGACCTCGACGATGCGGTCGCGGTTGATCATCAGCTGCGAAACGTTTTTACAGCGTTTGTTGTGGACGACGATTCCCTTGCCGAGCGAGATGTAGCCGATGATATCTTCGCCGCGAAGCGGGTTGCAGCAGCGGGCCCTCGTGGTTAGTAAATTATCCACGCCCTTAACGACGATCGCGTCTTCGCCGAGGCCGATAAATTTCTTCACCGCCTTTACGCTGCTTTCGATGCGCGTTTCCTTTCGGTTGTCGGGGTCGAGCTCGGCAAATTTTTCGGCACCGAGAAATTTCGAGATTACGTTGCGCGGCAGCGTTTTCCCGTAGCCGATGGAGGCGAGCAGGTCTTCGGGGCGACCGAGGCCGTATTCGTTGGCGATGCGTTTCATTTCCCCGTCGTCGTTGATAAGTTTTTTCGGCGAAACGCTGAAGCGGCTGGCTTCTTTTTCCAGCAGCTTGCGGCCGAGATCGATCGAATCAGCCCGCTGCTGTTCGGTTATCCAATGACGAATGCGGTTACGGGCCTTCGACGTGACGACGTAGTTAAGCCAGTCGCGCGACGGCTTGGAGTTCGCCGTCGTCATTATCTCGACCACGTCGCCGTTTTGAAGTTCGGTTTTGATCGGGATGATGCGGCCGTTTATCTTGGCGCCGGTGCAGGTGTCGCCGACTTCGGAGTGGATGGCGTATGCAAAATCTATCGGCGTGGAGCCGCGGGGAAGCTGAATGACCTTGCCCATCGGCGTGAAGGCGTAAACGTCCTTCGGGAATAGATCGAGCTTCAGCGATTCGATAAAGTCTTCGGAATCTTCATTTACCTGCCTATCCTCGACCAGCGGAAGCAAGAGTTTTTCTACCGTTTTCCGCAGCTCATCAAGATTTTTGTCATCCTCGCTGGAGCCGAGCTTGCTTTCTTTATATTTCCAGTGCGCCGCTACGCCTTCTTCGGCGATTTGGTGCATTTCTTCAGTGCGGATCTGAACTTCGAAAGGCTGGCCGCCATCGCCGATGACGGAAGTGTGCAGCGACCGGTAGAGGTTGTCGCGCGGAATGGCGATCCAGTCCTTGAACCGCTCGGGCACGGGCGTCCAGATGTCGTGGACGACGCTCAACGTCAGATAACAGTATTTCCTGTCGTTTGGCGTGATGATGCGCATGGCAATCAGGTCGTAAACCTGTTCGATCATGATCCTCTGCTTGCGGAGTTTTTTCCAGAGCGAGTAAAGCCGTTTGACGCGCCCTTCGATGTCGATAAACGGCACTTCGTTTTGGTTCAATTTCTGCGTGATCGTCTCTTTGATTTTTTCAAGCGCGGCTTCGAGCTCAGGGCGACGGGCATCGATCTCTTTGGCGAGTTTTTTGTATTCGTCCGGGTAGAGATTTTGAAACGAGAGGTCTTCGAGCTCGCTGCGGAGCTTACCCATTCCGAGCCGATGGGCGATGGGAGCGTAAATGTCGAGCGTTTCCTGCGAGATGCGGGCGCGTTTTTCAGGTTTGAGAAACTGCATCGTCCGCATGTTGTGCAGGCGGTCGGCGAGCTTTATAAGAACGACGCGCACGTCCGTGACCATCGCCAGGACCATCTTTCGGACGTTCTCGGCTTGCTGTTTTTCTCGCGAGAGATCGCTGATCTGGGCGATCTTTGTGAGGCCGTCGACGAGCTGCGTAATCTCGCCGCCGAAATAGGAATGAAGCGTTTCGAGATCGACTAGCGTGTCTTCGACAACATCATGCAGAAGACCCGTCGAAACGCTGACCTCGTCGAGACGCATCTCGGCGAGTATGTTGGCAACTTCGATCGGATGAACGAGATAAGGCTCGCCGGAGGCGCGTTTCTGCCCCTTGTGATGTAGAGCGGAGAACATATATGCCCGGCGAATCAGGTCGATATCCGCGCCGGGCCTGTTTTTCTCAACTACTCCAATGACGTCTTCGATGCGTATCATCACAAACGGTTCCGATATAGGTATTCTATCGAACAAAGGGAACCAAAATCTATATGCAAGGAGCGCCGGTCCACTTTTTCCGCGCGAGGGCAAAGCACGAAAAGTTTTCACGTCGAAGCGACGCTTATGCGGACAAGAGTGTCCGCGCTCCGAAAAAAATGGTGCCGGGCAAAGCACGAAAGGTTTTCGCGTCGAAGCGACGCTTATGCGGACAAGAGTGTCCGCGCTGCGAAAAAAATGGTGCCTGGCAAAGCACGAAAAATTTTCGCGTCGAAACGACGCTCATGCGGACAAGAGTGTCCGCGCTCCGAAAAAAATGGTGTCCGGTCAGAGTAAACCAGACACCAGCCGTGACGGAGAAAAACTGATTAACTTACTGTGCCGGAGTAGCGTTCGCGTTCGCCTTATTGGCATTTGCGGCTTCGGCTTCGGCTGTAATTCGGGCTTCCTTCTCTTCTTCGATCGCACGAGAAACCTTCTTCAGCTCGTCTGCGGCCGCGCGTTTCGCATCGGCGTCGGCCTTAAGCTGAGCGTAATTCGGGCTCGCTTCCATCTCGGCGAGACGCGAGGCCTGAACGGCAATACTGGCGCGGTAGGAGCGCGCCGAATCGAAAGGCGATATGATCTCTTCGAAAATGCGCAGCTGATCGCCGCTCATCGCCTTGATATTCGCCGACGGAGCGCTTTTCACGACATCGCTCTCAAGAGCGGCTGTTTGGTTGAAATACTCCTGACCCTTCGCGACACATTCTCTCAGCTTTTCAAGATCGGCAGGATTTTCAGGCTTGACGAATTGAAACACGTCCTTTCCGTCCTTTTTGACGGTCTTCTTGGTCGCTTCCGTATCGGTGATCTCTGTAGCGCAGGTGTTGTATTGCAGACCGAGCTGCACTAGGGCACGCGTTCGAGCGGTTTCCGGCATCTCCGCGTTTGCGGCGATATCGTTTTGGAATTTTACAGCATCGTCGCGTCTTTCCAGGCTTTCAAGAAGATTCGGAATCGCGCTGACGGTGCTGTTCGCGCTTGAAAGGGCAGAAAAGTAACGCTTTTGCGCGGCGGAATCCGCTGAATTGGATTCATAAGCCGACTTGGCCGCGGCATATTCGTTCACAACCTGAGGAATCGCTTTTCTATATTCTTCGATAGCCTGTTGCGCCAGATTCTTGTTGTTGCGGTCGCCGATAAAACGCGAGTGAAGCGTGCGTGCCAGGAACAGCTGCGCAGTTCTGCCCTCTACGGTCTCGCCCTGCGGATCGCGCGAAGCGGCCAGGCGAAATAATTCTTCGGCTTCCTGAAACTTTCTATCCTTATAAGCAATGGAACCGTCGACAAGATTTTTGCGGGCCATAATGCGGCTGTAAAATCCGCAGCTTGATGTAAATAAAACGGCACATGCAACAAATACAAGTACCGCAAAACGAGAAGAACTCATTTATCTCACTCCATTCGATTTTAATATCGTCATGACCGGTGAACCCTGGATCTATTCTGTCAGGTCGTCGATCTGCAGGCCTATCGGCTGAGCTCCGGCTTCTTTAACAGCGTCGATCACCCTTGCTACGTCGCCGTACTTGATGGATGTCGGCGATTTGATAAAGAGCGTTTTCTCTATCTGGTTCGACTGCTC
>Ga0187894_10000847_pt1 | contig 41014 bp, 29 predicted proteins | sample GBC1701081metaG_FD_136650 | JGI IMG/M metagenome (GOLD analysis project Ga0187894, IMG submission 136650) | White microbial mat communities from a lava cave in the Kipuka Kanohina Cave System on the Island of Hawaii, USA - GBC170108-1 metaG ... | reverse complement strand
TAATTTCTGATATTACTGAACTTATTTGATTTAACCCGCGAAGCGGGGTGCTATCGCCCGTATTCACGGGCTAAAAACCACAATTCGTCAGTTATTTTATTCTGACAAAGTAGAATTAGAGCGTGTCTGAAAAGTCAAAATCAAAAAATCAACCATATTTGTAACTTTTTAGCTGATTGACTAAAAAGTCAGCATAAAGCTTAAAGAAGATGGGCTTTTAGGTTGATATATTTCTAACTACTAAACCAAATCAAGTATGGTATTATCAACCTTTTTAAGACTTTTCAGACACGCTCTCAGAAGTTTCAATAAGAATTAAGGAGACAAAACTGATGTTAGAAATTATCTTCATCTACTTTTTAGTAAAACGCATGGGGGAAATTCTTGAAGACAAAGGGCGTCCGGCGACCTTATATAAAATCCTTGTTGTCGTTCTGTGGATTGGCGGAGAAATTGTCGGTGCAATTATCGGAGCAATCATCAGCGAGTTAGCAGATGCGTCCCCACTTATCGTTTATGTTTTCGCTCTCGCATTTGCTGGTATAGCTGTAGGAATTTTGTTTGCAATAGCAAAAGGTCTGAAATCCAACGAGACAGAAGCACCGCCGCCACCGCCAATGTTCAGTCAGTTCAAGTAGAAGATTAACTGCCTGCTTTCAAAAGTTCTTTTGCATGTTTCCGTGCTGTCTCTGTTATTCGTTCGCCCGTTAGCATTCTTGCGATTTCTTCTACACGCGAGCGTTTGTCGAGTTTGGTTAAATGTACTTCGGTTTTTCCTTCCGACATCTCTTTTCGCACAAGAAAATGATGGTCTGCGAGCGAAGCGATTTGCGGTTGGTGCGTTACACAAAGGACCTGATGATTGTCCGATAGTTGTTTGAGCTTTCTTCCGACGGCTTCCGATACACGCCCGCCAATGCCTGTGTCAATTTCATCAAAGACTGCCGTGCGCGGAAATTCCGAAGGCGTCGTGATTGTCTTTAAGACGAGCATGAGGCGCGAAGCCTCGCCGCCCGATGCGACTTTTGAAAGCGGGCGAACCTGTTCGCCTGCGTTCGCGCTGAAACAAAATTCAACACGGTCAAATCCTCTCGCAGTCAAAAGCGAATTTGTGTTTGCAGATTCTAAATCTTTTTCTGAGGGTGTCGTGATTTTCACTTCAAAACGTGCGCGGTCAAGGGCAACGGCTTTTAACTCTTCTTCAATTTCTTTTTCAAATTTCTTTGCCGAAGCGACGCGCTTTTTGTGAACAGCAAAAGCGAGTTTCAAAAATTCTGCACGCCCTTTTGCAGATAACTTTTGAAGCTCTGCCTCGCGTGTGTCGGCATCTTCGATATTATTTAGCTTTTCTTCCGCTTGAGCCAGGTGTTCCAAAGCGGTTTCAATCGTGCCGCCGTATTTGCGTTTTAAGCGCGAAATTTCAACAAGACGGTTTTCAATCTCTTCAAGACGTTCGGGCGAAAATTCCAAATCATCACGAAAACCGCGCAGGGTCAAAGACAAATCTTCCAGAAGGGCTTTTGCAGACGAAAGACCTTCTTTATAACTTTCAAATTCGGTTTCATATTCAGCTAATTCTTCAACACGACGTGATGCCTGTCCGAGACGCGAGATAACAGATTCTTCGTCTTCGTAAATCAGGGCGTAAGCTTCATCGCTTAATGTCGAAAGCTTTTCGACGTTGTTCAATCTTCGCCGTTCGTCCTCCAGATTTTTATCTTCGTCAATGACAAGACGGGCGCGGCGGATTTCATCAATTTGAAATTTTAAGATGTCCGCAAGCTGAAGTTTTTGGTCTTCATCAACGCGCAGGTTTTGGAGTTCTTTTTCAACCGCAAACCAGCGACGATAGACTTCTGCAAGTTCTTCGCGGCTGTTTATAAGTTCCGCGTATTCGTCCAAGATATTTAAGTGCGCCGAAGGTTCAAAAAGAGTTTGCTGTTCGCCCTGTCCGTGAATATCAACAAGATAATGACCTATGCGTTTTAAGAATGCCTGTGTTGCAAGCTGGTTGTTGATAAAAACGCGATTGCGCCCCGAACCGGAAAGTTCGCGGCGGATTATCAATTCATCTGGTTCTGTTTCTTCTATATCAAAGCCTGCTTCTTTTAACGCTTCGCTCAAATCAGGATTGTTACGCAAGATAAATAAGCCTTCGATGACAGCTTGTTCCGCACCCTGTTTGATTAAATCCGTAAGCCCGCGCCCGCCGATTAAAAGATTGAGCGAATCAACTATGATGGATTTACCCGAACCCGTTTCGCCCGTAAGCAGATTAAGCCCGCGGTCGAATTCAACACGAAGTTCGTCAATCAACGCTACGTTTTTTATGTGAAGTAATGAAAGCATAGATTTATCGGGTGATTGAGTGATTGAGAGATTGGGTGATTGAGAGATTTGTGATTGAGAGATTGAAGAAGTTAAGGGCTGTCTAAATTAAATAATCACCCAATCACCCAATCTCTCAATCACTCAATCACAAATCACTCAATCACAAATCACTCAATCACCAATCTCTCAATCACCAATCTCTCAATCACCCAATCTCTCAATCACAAATCACCCAATCTCTCAATCTCTCAATCACCCAATCTCTCAATCTCTCAATCACCCAATCTCTCAATCACAAATCACTCAATCACCAATCTCTCAATCACCAATCTCTCAATCACCAATCTCTCAATCACAAATCACCCAATCTCTCAATCACAAATCACCCAATCTCTCAATCTCTCAATCACCCAATCTCTCAATCACCCAATCACCCAATCTCTCAATCCGTAAAGTCAACTGATGCAACGTGTTCGCTGATGGTTTTTCCGTAATCCGCAACTTTAACGTGTTCAGGGTGAACGGTGTAAGCGTCGAGGGCTTCTCGATTCGGATAAATGGCGACCAAACCTGTGTCGTAGGAACGTGGCAGATGTAGCATATCGAAACCAACATTAAAACTAATTATGTCGGGAATAAGCAAAGGTAAGCGTCGAAGCAAAGTGATATGTTCGTCACGCTCAACTTGCGTAATGTCTTGGCGATATTTCCAGATAACTATGTGTGTAAGCATTTTTTCCAATCAACCTTTATTGTTTTAAAAAAAGATTCAATATCTTTTCGTGATTTAAGATAGATAATTCTTTTTGTGCCCGAATAATTTTCGAGCTTTTCAAGAATCCGCACCCGTCCGTTATTCTTAAAACCCCAGACCCATTTTATAAACTCCAAATCTAATTTTTCAAAACAGCCTTCTCCCATATCGGGGCGTTTGCGATTTCTGTACGTCAAAAATCTTTTTGTCACGCGCCACAGACATAAAAGGCGGGGCATATCTAAAAAGATAACCGTATCACAGGCATTAAGTCTTACGTCGAGCGTGCCCCCGAAATTACCGTCCATAATCCACGACTCTGCTTTTACCAGACTGCTGACCTTCTCTTTCCAAATCTCCTCTTCGGTTTTAACCCAACCCGCCTGCCAGTAAATCGCGTCAAGATGAATCAGATTGATATTTAGAAGTTCGCTCAAACGCCTGGAGAATATGGATTTCCCTGCCCCGCCGGAACCTATAACAATAATTTTTTCATCAACTGTTAGACGAAGAAAGAGGACTGAGTATTAAAACTCAATCCTCTTTCAATTTACAATCAGTCTATTGACCTTTACACAACTAAAAAGTCATTAACGATTGTTGTATCCTACAAGCGGGAAGTCAGTTGATACTCCCCATGAAACCACAGTAGGCGAGCTACCGCTTGAAGGTAATGCCCAGAATGCAGGAATGCCCGAAGAAATCCATACTGCAACATCGGTTTTTCCGTCGCCGTCATAATCGCCCTGTGTACGGGTTCTGCCGGTAGTCGGACCAAAAGGTCTTCTTGTCAGAAAGACGTTTTGGCTCGGATTCAAACTTGATGCGTAATACCAAGTCAAATTTGAACCTTCATTCACCGAGCCTGCAACATCAGTTTTTCCGTCGCCGTCATAATCGCCCGGCACACCGAAGAATGATGAAGTCCCAAACTGAACAACTTTAACGCTGTTGTCGCTACTATTCAAAATCCACCAGTTATTGTTTTGCTGATCCATAAAATCGCCCCGACCATCGCCGTCATAATCGCCCGGATTGGCAAAGGTAGTTCCAAATCTTATAAAAGCGATATTTCTGCTTGGATTATTTGAACTTCCCAAGTAATACCAGGTATCGTCCGATGTACGGAACACAGCAGGGTCACATTTACCGTCACCGTCGTAATCGTAAACGACGCGCGGGTCATCGTTCGTTGTTCCGAACTGCTCGAAGCGAACTGCTCCGTCACTACTTTGCAAAATCAGAAATCCTGCGTTTGGCGACTCGGCACTGCGCCAGATGGCAACATCGTCTCTGCCGTCACCGTCGAAATCACCTGCTACCATGCGGGTTGTATTAAACTCCGCCGAAACGCCAAACGGGAACGCACTAACGCCGCCTGCGTTGTTTAGTATCCACCACTCAATCTGGTTTGCTCCCGCGTTGTTGCGGGCTATCGCATAATCCGTCCTGCTATCTCCGTCGAAATCCATTACGGTGCTTCTACGCCTCTGAATCTGCCCGCGAATTTCGCCGCCCGTAAACATACTTGTATGTAAATTCAAATAAAGCTGTGCTTGTTTCAAGGCAGTAACCTGCGCGACGGTAAAGGTGCAAAGAAAATCAACTACCGCACCTGACACCGCCGCCGCAGGAGCTAAATCGCAGATAACCGGTCCGTTGACTCCCGAACGTCCGCTGTGAATGTGACCTGCTGTTGTATTGCCGGTCAATCCTGCCCATTTCATCGTAACCAGTGCCTGTGTGCCAGCCGCATTCAAACTTATAGCTCCGCTTCCCGTGGCACTTGTTGTTCTGGCAGGATTCTCTTGCCCACCTGTCATATATGCAATAAACGGAGAATCAATTGTTAACTGCCCGCGAATCTCGCCACCGCCAAAACCTGTTGTATGAATATTGAAATACCAAAGACCTGCTTTCAGATCTGCAACTTGGGCGGGTGTTACCGCAAATACTCTATTTATGACGTTGCCTGTTGTCTGCCCGCCCGTGGGAGCCATATCAAAAATTACCGGAGCATTCGCGCCCGGAGCAGCAGGGCCATGTATGTGTCCGGCAGTCGTACCGGTTCCGAGACTTGAAAAGTGAAACGATGCTGTAATTGAATTTTCAGCATTGTTGAGTGTGACTCTGCCAAAACCTGTTGCAGTTGAAGCGTTTGCGGGAACTTCTTGCCCACCGCTCAGATTTGCTGTGAAATATGTCTCTGCTTTTGCTGAAACAGAAAACCAAATGATGGAAACAACCGCTAAGATAAAACCGAAACTTTTCTTGTTCATATTTGTCCTCTTAGTTCTCTTATCGAAAGTGAAATTCGGCATAGTGCCGCAAGCATTGGCTTTCAATCGAAAGACTCAAATGCAAAAAACAACATCGCTTTCAACACACAAAAACGATGCGCCTTAGAAGAAATCAAACAGGCAGGGACTAAAAAACTATTATTTCAGTTGAAAGATAATAAGCGGAAAGTAAACCTGTTGTTGCTTGATTGTCAATGTGTGAATCTTTATCGCAAAATATACGCGGCTGAGGTAAAAAACGGATGGCATTTGATAGAACCGTAGAGAAATTACTTCAAGAAGCAATCGCAAACGGCGAATTTGATAACCTCAAAGGAAGCGGGAAACCTTTGAATCTGGACGAGTATTTTTCATTGCCCGAAGATGTCCGCGCAGGGTTTACGCTTTTGAAAAATTCCGGAGTCGCACCGCAAGAAGTTTCTCTATTAAAAGAAATTTCTCAACTCAAAGAAAAATTGGAAAAACTCACTGATGAAACAAAGAGAAAGAAACTTATTAAAGAAATCTCAGATAAACAACTAACCTTTGATTTGTTGATGGAACGCAAAAGAAAGGGACAATACCGCGAGCAATATTGAACCTCTATTCTTATTGCCCGCAAAACGTGCGTTACAACTCCAAAACAACCAAAACCTAAGACACGGTTTTGCCATCAACATTTAAGCAACTTTATTTGTGGCTGACTTTTCAATTAGGGCAGTTCGATTCTCTTCTCTCCTTTAAAATTTGGTCTGAACAGATAATTGACACTTTATTAAGTTGTCGTTAGATTTAGCCGACTCTGCTTGCTGATTGCGTTTAACTTTTCCGCACAAGGCGGCTGTCTTAAACCCCGACAATAAAGAGAGCGAATAAAAAATGAGAATACTTGTTACCGGCGGCGCGGGCTTTATTGGCTCGCATCTTTGCGAGAGGCTTTTGAAAGAAGGAAACGAAGTCCTTTGTCTTGATAACTATTTCACCGGACGAAAAGAGAATCTCTTTCATCTTCTATCCAACCCGCGTTTTGAACTTATACGCCATGACATTACAGAACCGATTTTTTTAGAGGTTGACCAGATTTACAACATGGCTTGTCCCGCCTCGCCCGTTCATTATCAGTACAATCCCGTTAAGACCGTTAAAACAAGCGTGATGGGTGCAGTTAATATGCTCGGTCTTGCAAAAAGAGTCGGCGCGAGAATTCTTCAAGCCTCAACATCAGAGGTCTATGGTGACCCGCTTATCCATCCTCAAACAGAAGACTATTGGGGAAATGTAAATCCGATTGGCAGTCGTAGTTGTTTTTCAGATGACACGGAAGTTTTGACGAAAAAAGGCTGGAAGCCCTTTCCCGAAGTTACTTTGGAGGACGAAATTGCTACGCTGACTAAGGATCAAACTATTGAGTATCATCTCCCGTTTGAAGTTATAAAACAACGATATATCGGCGAACTCATTCATTTTCAAAATCACAACTGCGATTTGCTCGTCACGCCGAATCATAAAATGTATGTACGGGAACGTGAAAAAGAAAATTTTGAATTAATCCCAGCTTACGCTTCCATCAGATGGGACCGTGCTCAAATGCTAAAAGTTGTTAATTACGAAGCAGAGGAACAAGAGTGGTTTAATTTTCCGCTTGACGAAGAAGCCGGAAGATTCGCTAAATTCCCCTTTATCGAAAAGATAAAAATGAATGACTGGCTTGAGTTTTTCGGTTATTACATCACTGAAGGTTGTGTTAGCAAACAAAACGGAAATTACCATGTTTTAATTGCTCAAGACGAAAAGAAGAATCCTGAAAATTATCAGAAAATTCGCGCCTGCTTAGAGCGTCTGCCCTTTAACTTCGTTGATAGTTTCGACCATCAATTTTGTATCACCAACAAACAACTTTTTTATTACCTGTCGCAGTTCGGTAAAGCTGATCAAAAATTTCTCCCGGTTGAAATCAAAAATCTTTCTAAGCAGCAGTTGCACATTTTGTATCAAGCAATGATGTTAGGAGACGACAACAAGTGCGGTGATACTTATTACAGCAGTTCTTATCGTTTAATCAGTGATTTTCAAGAGATTTTGTTGAAAATCGGCTACAACGGAAATATTCGATTGAGCGATAACCGAAAGGACAAACCGATTTATTCCACGCATATTTTGAATCGCCTTAACAAAAGGTTTATCACGCCAAGTTATTCGGAACGAAGCGTAAAATTCTATGATGGTTATGTTTACTGCGTGAATGTTCAAAATCACGTTATTTATGTTAGACGAAACGGAAAAGCCCTTTTTTGTGGCAATTGCTATGACGAAGGAAAGCGTGTTGCCGAAACTTTGTTTATGGATTACCACCGTCAAAGCAGTGTTGACACGCGCATTGTTCGCATCTTTAACACATATGGTCCAAAGATGTTAGAAAATGACGGGCGTGTTGTTTCTAATTTTGTCGTTCAGGCTTTGCGCGGAAACGAATTGACGGTTTACGGTGACGGAAGCCAGACGCGCTCATTCTGTTACGTTGATGATTTGGTCGAAGGGCTTATTCGGCTGATGAATACGGAAGGCGAAAGTCTTAATAACCCTGTAAACATTGGTAATCCGGGCGAATTTACAATCAAAGAACTTGCCGAAGAAGTCGCACGTCAATGCGGAATTACCGCAAACATAAAATACGAACCATTGCCACAAGATGACCCGAAACAACGCAAACCCGACATCACAAGAGCAAAGACTTTGTTAGGTTGGGAGCCGACAATTCCGCTACGCGAAGGCTTGGAAAAAACGATTGATTATTTTGCGAAAAAGCTCCGCGTTGAAATATCGCAGAGAACAGAAGCCGCAACAGAGTAAAATTTCGTTTCGCACAAAATGTGAAACTGTTCTAAACTTAGTGCGAAAAAATCCTAAGTGTTTTGTCTTGAGGTTGTTATGAGTAAGTCAAAAGTTTTATTGCTGTTTCTGCTTCTTCTCCCTTCTTTAATTTCAGCACAACCAAACACGTCGCCAGTCGGTTCGGCAAAACCCGAAGACCAGAAATATCGCATTGGCACAGGTGATATTTTGGAGATTCGCGTTTTCAACAAACCACAGTTTTCGCGTGATAACATCCGTGTCGGAAGTAGCGGCGGGATTCGTATGCCGTTTTTGAAAGAGGATGTAAAAGCCGTTTGTAAAACAGAACAACAACTCGCAGACGAAATCACAGAACTTTATAAAGAATACTTGCGCTCGCCACAGGTTGACGTTTTCGTGAAAGAGTTCAACTCGCAACCCGTAGCTATCACGGGCGCGGTTCGTCAGCCAAGCCGCTTTCAACTTCGTAGCCGTGTTCGTCTTCTCGAACTGATGCCGCTTGTAGGCGGCTTGACGGAGAAAGCCGGACCGAGCGTTCAGGTTATGCACACTGTTTCCGAATTCGTCTGTGAAGAAAAAGCAAAGACAAACGAAGACGACACCGTCGCGGGAGCAATCAGTTCTTACGAATTGAGAAAGCTGATGAGCGGCGACGAAAAATCAAATCCATATGTTCGTCCCGGCGACATCGTCAGCATTGCCGAAGCCGAATCTGCTTTCATTGTCGGAAATGTCTATCACCCGTCGGAAGTTTTGTTAAAAGAACCCATAACCGTAACGCGGGCGATTGCAATGGCTGGCGGTGTTTTGCCTGACAGCAAAACGGACAAAATCAGAATTCAGAGACAAACAAGCGATACGGAAAAAACGGAAATTTTCGTTGATATAAAAGCGATAAACAAAAAACAAGCTCCCGATGTTCTGCTTCAGGCAGGCGATATTGTTGACGTGCCGACAGCACAAGGCAAACGGTTTATAAAATCTCTATTCGGTTCTCTGCCCAATTCGCTTACACAACTGCCTCTGCGCGTCGTGCCGTAATGAAACTTGATTATTTTATCCGTTAGCAAAGGACGCGGATAAAGCAGATTTGTCGGATTTGAACGGATTTATCTGTGTAAATCCGCTTTATCCGCGTCCTTTGCCACTCTTTGTTCAACCGAAATACCAAATATCGCAACGCAACTAAAACCTTGAATCTTAAACTTTCAAAACTTTACGCCATTACGGACACGCGAATCAGCGGTTTATCGCACGCCGAACAGGTTTTGCGTTTAAGCGAAGGGGGCGCAAAATTCATACAACTACGCGAGAAACACAAAAGCCCGCGAGAGTTTTATGACGAAGCAAAAGCCGCACTTGAAATCGCACGCGAAAGAGATGTCAAAATTATCATCAATGACCGCGTTGATATTGCACTTGCGTTAAGGGCGGACGGCGTTCATCTTGGACAAGATGATATGCCGCCCGATGCCGCACGAAAAATCTTGGGTGAAATAGCAATCATAGGTTTTTCTACGCACAACATCGCGCAGGCAATCGAGGCAGTAAATCTCCCGATTGATTACATTGCCATCGGACCGATTTTTACTACAAACACAAAAGAGAATCCCGACCCCGTTATCGGTCTGAAAGGTTTGCGTAGTGTGCGTGATGCCATCGGCGATTTTCCGCTCGTGGCAATCGGCGGAATCGGCAAAGAAGATACAGAAGATGTTTTTGCAAACGGAGCGAGCTGTGTCGCTGTAATAAGTGCGTTGTTAGAAAACCCCGATGAGATTACGGAACGGGTAAGAAGTTTTGAGTACAGGCTTTAGCCTGCCTTTCTTAACAAACCGGCAGGCTAAAGCCTGTATTCAAAACAAATTAAGGATTCTTTATTTCGCCGTTTAATTTGATTTCGCTTTTACTGTTTATATCTGCGACAACATCTATCGGGATTTGCCAGATTAAAGTTTTTATCCTGCATTCGCCTGTGTTGTCTTCGCGGCAGTAATAGAGCGAAAGTTGAAGGCTGATTTCCGATTGTCCGGCTTTCAAACCTTTAATAGGAATGCTTAAAGGCAAAGCTTTTGGTTTAGTCGTGGTTTCATTAAAAGCGATTGATTGCACGCCTTGTTCAATGTTTACTTTCAATTTTTGAGGCGCGTTCGGGTTCAGGTGATAACCGTTGGGCAGTTTCACATCTATTTTCAAAACCCCTTCGCCGATTGAAAGCTGTTGCTTTTCAACTTTTATTTTTTCTGAATTCGGGCTACCGGCATTTTCGGTCTGTTCACTTACAACGGGCGGCGCGAGTCCTGTTATCTTCAAAGTCGAAACCTGTCTTGTTTTCAAATCAACAACGCGGACGGCATGATTATTTGTGTCCACAATGAAAAGTTTTTCACCCGCAATGCTCAAACCTGCGGGTTCATAAAAAGAAGCTTTCGCGCCATCTGTTTGTCCTGCTTTTCCGTTTCCAAAAGAGCTTTTTACAGTTCGTGTTTTCGGGTCCAGGATTTTGATTTTGTGGTTGTATGTGTCCGCGATTAAAACCTTATCGCCGTACATCACGACGCCAAGAGGATGTTGAAGACGAACATCATCACCTTCGCCGTCAATGTCGCCAAATTCAAACAAATCGCCGCCGACAAGGGTTTCGACGTTTTCTTTTTCAAGGTCAACTGCGCGGATGATGTTTGCTTCGCTGTCCGCAACAAAAAGGCGTTTACCGTCTGTTGCCAATCCGGACGGTTGAGAAAAAGCCGACTCATCCAATGAGCCGTCAACACGCGCTTCCGCCCCTGAACCCGCGAAGATTGAAACTTCCATTTTGTCCAAATCCATCTGCCAGATTTGGTGCGGTCCTGCCATAGCGATAAAAAGCTTTCGCCCGATGATTTGCAAATCCCAGGGCGAAGCTAAAGAGACAGATTTTGCCGCCCCGTCACTCACTTCGCCGTAACGATGTTGTTTGCCTGTTCCTGCTACGGTTTCGACTATTTTTGTTTTCAGATTCACACGGCGAATTGCGTGGTTTTCAGTGTCGGCGACATAAAGGAAATCCCCATCCAAAGCAATCCCCTGCGGACGGCTGAAAATTGCTTTTTTGTAATCGCCGTCAATTAACCCTGCCTTTCCGTTTCCTACTGTTTCAATCAAGCTGCCGTCAAGTTTTGTTATGACGATTCGATGATGATTTGAATCGGTTATAAATAAGCGGTTTGATTTTTCATCCGCCAGAATCTTTCCCGGAAAAGCCAGAGGCAAACTACCGACTTTTGCTTTTTCAAGAGCTAGTTTCAAAGGTTCTTCGTTCAATTCACCGCGTTTGCGAAATTCCGTGATTGTATCCGCAATAACTTTATCAACGAGTTCGTACTGACCTTCGCCTCGCACCGAACCGATGACATATCCTGCGGGGTCAATCAAAACGCGCGTGGGCCACGCGCTCACAGCGTACTCGTTCCAGATTTTGAAATCCGCATCGTTTACAACGGGATGTTCAATTTCGTAACGAAGAATTATGCGGCGGATGTTTTCCGTTTCTTTTTCGTTTTCAAATTTTGCGGAATGAACGCCGATTACAACAAGTTGATTTGGATATTTGGCTTCGAGCTTTTTCAGTTCGGGAATGATATGGATGCAGTTGATACAACCGTACGTCCAAAAATCAAGCAGTATTACTTTTCCCTTCAGAGCCGCCAATGAAAGCGGTTTGTCCGTGTTTAGCCAGCCATGATGACCGTTTAATTCCGGCGCACGGACGCTGGGTTGTTTTGGTTGAGCCAAAACCGACACGGCAAAAGGTATAAAGCAAAGAGCAAAAAGCAAAAGTACACGAAAAGCTTTTATTGAAAGCATTATTTCATCCAACAAAAAATAGATTGAATATCGCACTTTGTCTCCAAAACATCCTTGTAGTTCTCGTTATTAAAGCCAAAATCTATACGCGCAAGCTTTTTTACACGGATTGTATCCCGACTCTTCTACGATGTCTTTTGACGTTTGGTTTATTCCCAAAGCCGAAAACAAAAAAGGCAGTCTCAATATTGAAACTGCCATTAGCTTTGTTACGAATCAGTTTTTTGCCCTTTACCTTCCTTGCATTGTCTTAGTAGCGTTTATTGCGTTTACGAATCTTGTAGGTGTAAAGAGCCGCACCACCTCCGCCTATACCTGCGCCAATAGCCGCCCATTTCTTACCACCTAAAAGACCACCGATGATTGCGCCCGAACCTGCACCGATACCTACTGTCAGTTTGTCACGATGCTTTTGCCAGAATGAACGCTTTTTCGGAGCGTTTGTATAAACGACGCGCTGACGGCTTTGCGGATAGCTGACATAACCTGAGTCGCTGTAGCCTCTACTGCTTTTCACACTTGACCGATTTGAAGTTCCGTCAGCCCACAGTGAAAAATTCTCTTGTTTGTTAGCATCTTGAAATCCCGCTCTGTAGCCTTCCAAATATGCTTCATCCTGCTGATTGTCAGTGACTGCTTCTCTATTAATACCTGCTACTAATTCATCCGCAGATAAAGTGGAAATCGAACTTCTGTCGAATGCATCATTCAAAGCCAATCCGCGGTCGTCATTCTGCGAGCGTGCTATAAAGATTCCTGTCATCCCTGCTATCAACGCAACCGCAAGTGAAAGAGCAACAACTCGCTTAATTGTAAACATGGTTTTAATCTCTCCTTAAAAATTTTTGTTTCAATAAATTTGGGGACGTTATGTGCTTCGGCAATCAGTGTTCCTTTTAACTAAAGATTTTTGGCTTATATTCTCAATTCTCAAATTTTTCAAGGGTTTTGTCTGAATCGCAAGAAAATTGTAAGAGAGATGCAAGACAAAGCATATTTCAAGAGTTGTGCTTGTGTATCGAAATAAACGATATGGAAACTGTAAAGACACCATATCGTTTCTCAAATTGATACACACACAGAAGCCGCGTATCATTTGGACTTTATGAACGAACAAGCTTTTACAACATTGAGTGTCGAAGAATTGCGTCTGCTCTTCAAACGCTACGCGCAGACAGCAATGGGGCGGGCAAAGTTTGAAATACTCGCACCCGTAGATAGCCGTTTTGATTTAGAGCGAGAGTTAAATTCATTATCCGAAACTGTTGCGCTGAAAGAGCGCGGCGCGGGTTGGTCTTTTTCTGATTTGGCAGACCCGAACGAATTTCTGGCTTTGCTGAAAATCGAAGGCGCAACATTAGACCCACTTTCGCTTCTGGAATTGGCACGGCTTTGTGAACAGGCTTTGTCGGCACGGACAAACATTTTATCTGAAAAAAATTTGTGTCCGACATTGTGGGTGATTGTAGAAGGTTTACCGCGTTCTTTGAACGATGTTTCAGCCAGAATTAAAAACAAAATTCTTCCAAGCGGCGAACTTGATGACCGCGCAAGCCCCGAATTAGCGCGAGTCAGAAACGATATAAATCGCCTTCGTTCAAGCATTACAAAAACACTCGAACGATTGATGAGCAAAGCGGGCGAAGCGATTCAGGATGAAATCGTAACCGTGCGTAATGACCGTTTTGTAATTCCCGTAAAATCAGACCATCGTGGGCGCGTCGCCGGTGTAGCCCATGGTTCGTCTTCATCGGGCGCGACACTTTTTATCGAACCGCTTGAAACAATCGAAGCAAATAACGAACTGCAACAACTTAAAGACAAAGAAGAGCGCGAGATTGCGCGAATACTTTTCGTCTTAACAGAGGATTTACGAAACGAACTGCCGTCAATTGAACTTGCCGCAGAAGCTGTGGGTGAACTCGATTTTGTAAATGCCAAAGCCGTTTTCTCGAATCGCTTTAATTGCACAGTGCCAATTATCAGCGAAGACAATACGCTTGAATTAAAGGAAGCACGTCACCCGATTTTGGAAGAAAATCTTAAAGCCATTGGAAAGGATGTCGTCCCTGTTTCTTTCGTGCTTGATGATGAAAAAAGGGTGATGATTATTTCGGGCGCGAACGCGGGCGGAAAAACCGTTGTTCTGAAAACTGCCGGATTGCTTTCATTGATGGCTTTGTCAGGATTGCCGACTCCCGCACGCGAAGCGCGTGTACCCTTTTTCAAATCAATCTTGGCGGACATAGGCGACCATCAATCAATTGCGGCAAATCTTTCAACATTCACATCGCACATTGCAAACATTTCAAACATGATGAAGTTGTGCCAACAGCCTGCACTCGTTTTATTGGACGAAGTAGGAACGGGAACAGACCCCGAAGAAGGTTCTGCGCTTGGTGTTGCCGTTGTTGATTATTTTCGCCACGCTTGCGTAGCCCACGTCATTGCGTCAACACACTATCGCGGTTTGAAAATGTACGCCGCGAATGAAGAAGGCGTGCAGAACGCAAGCGTCGAATTTGATGAAAAGACTTTGCAACCGACTTATCGTTTGCTTGTCGGATTGGAAGGCGCATCTTCGGGAATTGAAATCGCACGGCGTTTCGGCATTCCAGACAATGTGATTCAAAACGCACGTTCTCACGTTGAGCAATCATCACTTGATGCGACGGAATATCTGCAACGCATCAAACGCGAATCTGATGAGGCTAGAGATTTGAGAATTGCGCTTGAAGAAGAACGTCAAGCTGTTGCGGAAAAGTATTCATCGCTTGACGTAGAAGCTTTAAAACGCGAACGCGAACGTCAAAAACAGTTTGAGAAAGATTTGCTTGAGACAATCGAAGAGTTTGAAAAGCAAACACAGACTTTGCTTGCACAAATCGAAGACCGCGCAACACGAACACGCCTTGAACGACAGGCGAAAGAACATCAGGCAGAACTAAAACGCAAAGCCGAGACACGTGCACGCGCCGCAACTTTGGAACAGGCAAAAACCTTAAAAGACAACATCAGAATCGTCCGCGACGGTCAAACTTTGAAAAAAGAAGAATCAACAATCAGCAATCAGCAATCGGCAATCAAAGTGATAACTTCACGCGACATTCGTAAAGGCGACAAAGTTCGTCTTAAAACTTTTGGTTCAATCGGAACAGTTGAAAAACTTAGCGGCGAAACGGCAGAACTTCTGGTCGGTTCAATGCGCCTTCGTGAAAAACTTTCAAATCTTGAACTCGTAGAAATCTCAGAACCGCCGAAAGAAAAATCTTCTTTGGAACAACTACAAGCCAAACAGAAAGGCACAGAAACAAAACTGAGCGTGACGGACGAAGACATTCGCGCTGAATTAAAGTTAATCGGAATGACAGTTGACCAGGCTACGGACGAACTCGACAGATATTTGGACGAAGCATATCTGAACGGTTTTTCGCACGTTCGCATAATTCATGGTTTCGGAACGGGCGCACTCCGCCGCGCCGTCCATGATTTCCTTCGCGGTCACCCGCACGTCTCGCACTACACATCAGCCCCGCAAGAACAAGGCGGCGAAGGCGCGACAGTTGTGGAATTGAGAGTGTAGAATGATGAAAACCGCTATCAGAATTTTGTAAGCAATAAAATGAGTAGCTGTAAATAATCCGTGCCTTTTGTTTTTTATGAATTGCCCCTAGTTTCAATTATTAGTATCTACACAAGTCAAAATGGCTTGTTTTCGGGGCTGTGCCGCCCGATGAGCAGCGACGGCTCTGCCTCACCGGACAAATTTGCCCTCTAAATTTAGCGAAAGGCTGCGCCTTGAGCGGTTCAAGGCTGGAGGCAGAGCCTCAAAAAAGGGAAAAAAGCCGCACGGAAAGGCAGAGCCCTCGCCGCACATCGGGCGGCACAGCCGCAAAAACTGAACTTTCAAAGATGTGTAGATACTAATGGTTTCAACTAGGGGACTATCAGTATTGAAAGATCAGACTTTAGTCAAAAATAAAAGAAAATATCAAGCATCCGTCGAAGGCACTGCTTTAGCTAAAGCACATCGGAATTTAATTTAATTTTGATAAATTCGGCTCAAGCCTTTTGTTGGTTGTTTTTCGAGTTCCACTAGTGTTCTTTGAAAATTAAATCTAACAAAAAAGCCATCGGAGATGGCGACAGCATGTAGCCCATAGCACAAGCTATGGGAAAAACGTAAACAATTATTAAAGCTATCGTAGATAGCGACAGAAACCTTCCACGCAATCGCCAATCTGTCGCCCGCCTACGCGGGCTTGGTAATTCACGATTGCCATTCCCATAGCTTGCGCTCTTGGCTACACCCTATCACTCGCTACGCGAGCTAAATCACGATGTTTTGTTAGATTTAATTTTCAAAGAACATAAGCTGAGTGGCAATTTATGAAAACCAGGCACGAATTATTTACAGCATCTAAAATGATAAAAAACTTGGGAGAACAATTTGTTAGTTTTGTGAGAGGCGAGATAACTTATCCACTTTTCTTTTGTGGTGATGCGTTGGATGTGTTGAAAAATCTTCCATCTGATTCGGTTGATTTCTGCATGACAAGCCCGCCGTATTGGAATAAACGGGAGTATTTAGAAAAAGGAATTGGCTTAGAAGAAAACCACAAAAAGTACATAGACAACTTGCTTCAAGTTATTAGCGAGATTCACAGAGTTCTAAAAGATACAGGTTCTTTCTGGCTTAACATTGGTGACACTTATCAGAATAAAAGTTTGCTTGGGATACCTTGGCGCGTTGCGCTTGAAATGATTGACGGGCAAGGTTGGATGCTTCGCAACAACGTGGTTTGGAACAAAATCAAAGGCCCCGATAATTCAAAAGATAAACTCCGCAATGTTCACGAGAATATCTTTCATTTTGTTAAGAGCAAAAGTTTTTATTACGACGTTGATGCAATCAGAACCAAACCGCGAGAAGCAAAGGTTGTCAATGGGGCGATTGTTTCGGCTACGGGAGTTTCGGGTGTACGTTATCGAAGGCAGATTGAACTTTCTACTTCGCTTACGCCCAAAGAAAAAGCTAATGCATTTAAGATTCTTGAAGAAACTTTGGCAACGATTTCAAGAGGCGAGCTTTCAGATTTCAGGATGGTGTTAAGGAATCAACAACGCACAACTCATTCTAATTCAGAGAAAGTTTCGGGGCGTGCAAAAGAACTTCAACAAAAAGGTTTCTACATTTTGAAGTATCATCCGAACGGAAGTAAGCCAAGCGACGTTTGGGAGATAATCCCCGAAGACACTTCCAACAGAAGTGAACATTACGCTTCTTATCCCGAAGACTTGTGCAAGATTCCTATATTGGCTACTTGCCCGCCAACAGGAATTGTTTTAGACCCTTTCTGCGGAACAGGCACAACCAATTTCGTCGCACAACAGTTAGGGCGCAAATCAATCGGCATTGATATTTCTTCCGAATACATTCGCTTCGCAGAGCAAAGGTGTCAATTACATTATGAGCAATCGCATCGTTGAATTCTTTACCATCACAATCAATCAGCCCGAAACCGATTGGCGCGATGTTGTCACAACACAGAACTGCTCTTATCTCGCCAAGAAATGTGTGAAGACAAGAAAGAGTGCGCCCGAAATTTCAATTGGAACTTGCACGGTTGAATACGGGGCGAAAGAATCGCAGAAAGTTATTATCTGCCCGCATCGTCTCTTGGAGAGAAATCAAGTCTTCATAGATTGCATTCATCTGCTCACACTTCACGAACCCGGAAACGAACTACACAAAATTTCAGAGGTTTCTGTTCCGGGTGGCAGTGTTGATTATGTTTTGGCTTCGGTTCGTAACGGCAAGGTGATTGATTTTGTCGGAATTGAATTACAGGCTCTTGATACAACGGGAACACTCTGGAATGAAAGACAAAGTTTTCTTAATTCTGTTGGTGTTGAAAATATCGAAGAGACTGCGAAAGCCAAACCTTACGGCATGAATTGGAAGATGACTGCGAAAACGATATTGGTTCGACTTCATCACAAAGCCGAAACCTTTGAACTCATCAGCAAACATTTGGTTTTGGTTCTTCAAGATTGCTTGTTCGGTTATATGCAAAGAGAGTTTCAATTCAACCATGTAACTAATGCAAGGCTTGGTGACTCCATACAATTTCATGTTTACTCACTCAAAAATCTTCCAAACCAATTGCGTTTAGGTTTGACGAAGAGAAAAAGTACAGACGCGAAAGGCATAGCAACCTCACTCGGCTTACAAGCAAGCCCCAAAGTTGAACTTGAGGAAATCATCTCGGTCTTGCAAGCTAAAATATCAGACAAAACATTGATAACACTTTAGAAACCGATGCGTTACCCACAGACTTTCATTGATGACCTTAAACGACAGGCGGACATTGTTCGCGTGGTGCAGGATTATGTTCAGTTGAAAAAGAAAGGCTCGACATGGATGGCTTGTTGTCCGTTTCATCAAGAGAAGACGCCTTCGTTTACTGTTAGTCCGAAAGGGTTTTATTACTGTTTTGGCTGTGGTTCTAAAGGCTCTGTGTTCAATTTTGTAATGCAGTTTGAGAACGTAGCATTTCCCGAAGCTATAAAAATCGTAGCCGAAAAGATAGGCGTGCTTTTGCCGCAGATGGTTGAAGACAAGCGTTTTGAAGAACGAAAGGAACAAGCGGATGAGATTATTGAGCTTAATACATGGGCGTTGGAATGGTGGGAAAATCAGCTTCAAGAAAATAACGCGGAAGCAAAAGCTGCGCGTGAATATATCGAGGGTCGCGGGATTACAGATGAAACAAGCAAAGCTTTTCGGCTTGGGTTTGCGCCCGACAGATGGGACGCTCTGCTTGGTTTTCTAAAGCAAAAAGGGGCGACAAATGCACAAATTGAAAAGAGCGGATTGGTTTCTAAAAATGAAAACGGGAAAGTCTATGATCGTTTTCGCGGGCGCGTTATTTTCCCCGTGTTGGATGTCGGGGGGCGTGCCGTTGCGTTTGGTGCGAGAATAATGAGTGTGGGCGAACCAAAATATCTCAATTCGCCCGAAACACCGGTTTATACAAAGGGAAAACATCTTTACGGGCTTTATCAAAACCGCGATGAAATAAGAAAGCGCAAATTTGTCATATTAGTTGAAGGCTATTTGGATTTGATAATTCCTTATCAATTCGGCGTAAAAAACATGGTTGCTAGCCTGGGAACTGCGCTTACAACGGAGCAATCGAAACTTTTGGGTAGGTTTGCGCGTAAGGTCGTAGTCAATTATGATGGCGATGGTGCTGGTGTGAAGGCGGCAAAGAGAGCTATTGAAACGCTGTTAGCTGAGGATTTTGAGATTAAAGTTTTGGTCTTACCCGGCGGCGCAGACCCTGATGAGTTCATTCGAGCAAACGGCGTCACAAGCTATAACGAGTTAAGAGGCAAGTCTCAACCACATATACAGTTCATACTTGACCAAGCAGTACGACAGCGCAATCTTCTCCGTCCGGCAGAGAAAGCCGCGGCGGTGGAAGAAGTGTTGCCGTCTGTTTCTGCTGTCCGCAATCCGATTCAGCAACGCGAGTATTTCGATATTGCAATGAACTTTTTGCGTGTCGAAGACAAAAGCCTGAAAAGCGAATTGTGGCGAGGTGTAAAAACAGGAGCGAAGATTGACACTGCAAGTATAAAACGGTCGGGGGTTAAGCCCACACTGGCTGAAAAACAACTTCTTGAACTTCTTGTTCACGATGTTGAGCTTAGAAAGACGATTTTGCCGCGTTTAGAAGTGACAGATTATGAACTGCTTGCATCGTCAGCCATCTTTCGCGCACTAATTGAAATCGAAGAAACCGGCGAAGAAACAAATGCTGAAACCTTGATGGGGCGAACGGCTGATGACGAAACCGCGAGCGATTTGACTGCGGAAATTTTATTGAGCGAGCCGCAACGTGCCGAAGGCGAAGCAATTGATGACACGCTTTTGATAGCCGAAAAATGTTTTATCGCTTTAAGAATGATGGCTCTGAACCGAACAATAACAGAGCTCGGAATTGAAATTGCCAACGCAGAACGCGACGGAGACATTGAAAGGCTTGAAAGTTTAATAGTTGAAAGAGCAGAGTTGACGCGCAAACACGGCGCACTAAGTAGTTTGAGGTTTTGATATTTAATTTTTGGTTGCGATTTGGCGTTTATAACAAATGGCAGATGGCAAATTACAGATAATACTATTTTAATTTTATGGATATTGACGACAAAGACCAAGATGATGTTATGGAGCGTTTGCTCGAATTGGGCGGCGAGAAAAAGTTTTTGAGTTTTGACGATTTGAATCGTGAACTCCCGGATAACATGATTTCGCCAGACGACATCGAAGACGTTTTACAAAAATTAGAAGGCTCGAAAATTACGGTTGCAGACTCCGACGAAAGGCTTTTGGAACAAGCCGCCGCGTTGGTTGTTCCCGACGATGACGACTCTATTTCCGATGAAGATTTAGAACTTGATTTGTCTGCGGGGGCACTGGAAAAAACAAATGACCCGGTGCGTTTGTACCTGCGCGAAATGGGCATCGTTCCTTTGCTTACGCGCGAAGGCGAAGTTTCAATAGCAAAGCGCATCGAACGCGGTCAGCTTAAAACCAACAAAGCCATTTCGCGTTCGCCAATCGCAATGCAGGAGTTAATGAAAATCGGCGACGAACTTCAGGAAAACAGATTGAATATTCGTGAGATTGTCACCTTTTCCGAACAGGCAGAATTAACCGGACAAGAGGACAAAGCGGAAGAATATCTGATTTGGACAATCGAAGGCATTGACCGCATTCGCAAGGCTTACAAACAAATCTTAAAAGAGGTCGAAAAGCTAAAAGAAGAGCAAAAGCTGACCAAAGGTAAGCCGAGCAAAAAGTTAACGCGATTAAAAGGCAAGGTCGGACGGCTTCGTATTGAAATCTCGCAAGAGATTAAAAACCTTAGTCTAACCGAAAAAACAAAACACAGGCTTATCAATTCTGTCCGCAAAATTCAGCAGGAAATAACGGGTGCAGAACGCGAAACGAACCGTTATAACGAAAAGCTGAATACAAAGAAGAAAATCAAGCCCGAAGACGAACGCGATTACAAACGCCATATCTCAAACGCCAAAAAGCGTATTCAGCAGATTGAAGTTGATTACACGATTTCAGCCGTTGAGATTAAACGTTCCCTGCAACAAATCGTCATAGGCGAAATGGAAACGGGACAGGCTAAACGCGAATTGATTGAGGCTAACCTTCGTCTTGTTGTTTCAATTGCGAAGAAATATACGAATCGCGGGCTTCAATTCCTGGATTTGATTCAAGAAGGCAACATCGGACTGATGAAGGCTGTTGATAAATTCGAGTGGCGGCGCGGTTACAAATTTTCGACATACGCGACGTGGTGGATTCGTCAGGCAATCACTCGCGCAATCGCAGACCAAGCGCGAACGATTCGCATACCCGTCCATATGATTGAAACAATCAACAAGCTGATTCGCACATCGCGTGCGCTTGTTCAGGAATTGGGACGCGAACCCACGAGCGAGGAAATTGCACGCAAGATGGATATTCCCGTTTCCAAAGTCCGAAAGGTTTTGAAGATTGCACAAGAACCAATCTCTCTGGAAACGCCAATCGGTGAAGAAGAAGATTCGCATCTTGGCGATTTCATAGAGGACAAATCTATCCTGAATCCGTCGGATTCCGTCGTGCAGTCAAACTTGCGCGAGATTACGGACGAAGTTCTCGCAACGCTGACGCCGCGTGAAGAAAAGGTTATCAAGATGCGTTTCGGGCTTGGCAATAGCGGTTCGGAACATACACTTGAAGAGGTCGGTCAACACTTTGCGGTTACACGCGAACGCATACGCCAAATCGAAGCAAAGGCTTTGAGAAAGCTGAGACACCCGTCGCGTTCACGTAAACTGAAAGCGTTCTTGGAAGGCACGCAGAAGTAACAAGATTGAAGTATGAAAATTGAGAGATGAAGATGCAGGAAGTTTTTGTCTTCATCTCTCTTTTTTCTTTGTGGAGTTAATCTATGAGCGCAGTAATTACAGAAGCCACAATCGAAGACCTTTACCGCGTAAAAGAAAAGGCTGAAATTGTGAATGGAGAAATTGTTGCTATGCCTCCAACTGGATGTGACCCCGGACTCGCAAGCTTTAATGCGGCATCAAGTTTGAAAGAGTATGCACGCAAAACAAAGAAAGGATTTGCTGTCCCCGATAACATTGGCTTCATAGTGAATCTTCCAAATCGAAAATCATTTAGTCCCGATGCCGCTTTTCACATTGGCGCAAAAACAGGAATGAAGTTTCTCGAAGGCGCACCGATTTTCGCAGTTGAAGTCCGAAGCGAAAATGATTACGGAAAAAAAGCGGAAAAAGAAATTGCAGAAAAACGTGCGGACTATTTCGCGGCTGGAACTCTGGTTGTTTGGGACGTTGATTTATTGAGCGAAGACGTTATCAAATCTTACTCAAGTAGTAACCCCGATACCCCGAAGATTTTCCGTCGCGGCGACAAAGCAGACGCAGAACCCGCTCTACCCGATTGGCAAATGGCTGTTGATGAATTGTTTGAGTGAAAGCCAACGGTTGAGATGACGTGGGCGGAAACCGCCACCAAGCCCGCTAAAATTTACCACACAACGCCATAACAAAGTCGCTGTTTCGCCCTCACGTCCATTGAATTGCTCGCCGTCGGGTTTATTTTTACCACGCGCCCTTTCAATATCGCCCGTTTCTCTTTTTAAAGTTGTTCGGCTTATGAATCACAGGTTGTTGATTTTTATTTGGGTCTAAATTTCTCTCTAATGGTCTTAACTTCGTAAGCGGAGTGCCACTTCTAATTTGACTGAAGAAGTTTTTTAAGCCTTGATTTTCAGTTTCAAGCCTCTTTTGCTCGGTTTCTAATTCCTGAACTTTTTGGGCATTTTGAGTCACAATACTTCTAACCTTAATAAAATTATTTTGCAAATTAGTATATTTTTCTTTTAAATCATTAAGCTCCTGTTCTGTAACCTCAATCTTGTCCGTTAATTTTTTATTAATCTTCTCACTTTTATTAAACTTATCTTTCAAATTTTTATTGGTTTCTTCAGATTCAATTAACTTAACGGCTAAATCTAGCTTGGGATTTTTTACAATCTTAAGATGTTCGTTTATATCCATAACAAGACATTCGCAAACACGAATAAGTGCTTCCAATTTCGGCTTGTCTGTCGAAAACGACTTATTAACATTCAGGTTATTCTTAACTGAATGTAAGTCGGAATTTAACCTATCAATAATATCTTCAAGAGTTGAAACCCATCCCATAATTTTTTGCTCATCAATATAAAGGTTGTATTAGTCGCAGGCAAATCGAGACGGCGAACTATTGTATAAGCGGAACGATTCCAGATAACATCTCTTTATCAAGTGCAACGGATAATAACACAAACAGCAAATCTCATTAAAACTTGTTACAGGAGAATGTTATTCAACAAGAAAAAACAGATGCGGGAAAACCGAAACTGATTGATAGAGTTCGTAATACTGCAAGGCTTCGACACCTTAGTTATAAAACCGAAGATGCTTACGTTAATTTCATCAAGCGTTACATAGTCTTTCACAACAAACGTCACCCCGAAGAGATGGGCAAAGAAGAGATAGAATAATTACACCTTGCTGTTCCGAGGTCCGGACACAGTTTATTTTGTCGCTGAAAGCGACGAAAAATATAGCGTAGGGTAAGGCTCTAAAGCCGTAACCCTACGTTTGATGCCGCAGATGATTTTACGTCGCCGAAGGTGACGAACATCTGTTTTGTGTCAAATGTTTGTCACCTTCGGCGACAAATGGTGTTCGTGATTCTCATTCGTAGGGTTGCGTCCTTCTGACTTAACCCTACGCTTTAATGTAAGTCGCCGTTGGCGACAAAAAGTGCCAAAACATCTGCTTGCTGTTGATAAATTTGGTGTATGAAAAGCCCGCTTTACTGAAAACTTTGTTTGTCCAATTGTCTAACACAACCTCAAACGGTTACAATCCTTCGCTTGGTTTTATGAGCAAGAAGATTACAGACAGCTACAAACAGAAACTTGCAACCGAAGAGGGATACGTCATAAAGCGCGGCGCGGCTTTGCGTATTGCTCTTTGTTATCCGAACACTCACGCAATCGGGATGGCTAATCTCGGTTTTCAAGCGATGTATGAGATTTTCAATAACATCGCAGATGTTTCCTGCGAAAGAGTTTTCTTGCCCGACGATTACGAAATGCGTGAATATGAAAAATCACGCACGACGCTTTTGTCTTTGGAAACTCAAACACCCGTTCGTGATTTCGATGTCGTAGCCTTTTCCATTTCGTTTGAGACAGATTATCTGAACATGGCGCGTATGCTGAAAATGAGCGGCGTTCCTGTTTGGTCAAAAGACCGCACGCATCACGACCCGCTTGTCGTTATGGGCGGCGCGGCTTCGTTTTTGAACCCCGAACCGATTGCAGATTTCACAGATGTTATTGCGGTTGGCGAAGGCGAAGTTTTAGCTTATCAATTAATTGACACAATTTTTGAAGCGGAAACAAAAGACGAAATTCTTATCGGGTTGGCGCGACGCGGGCGCGGTTTTTATGTTCCGTCTTTGTACGAGGTGATTTACAACGAAGACGGAACCGTGAGCGATTATGTTCCGACTGAGATAGGTCTTCCGCAACGGGTGGGTCGCGCCGTTTCAGCAGAGAACCCAAAAGAAGGAAGTTTAAGACGCGCCAAAAGAAGAGGCTGGACAGATGTTGTCGAAAAACTTTTAGAACCCGAAGTCTTTGCACCTTCCACAACAATCTGGTCGCCAAAAGCTGAAATGGGCGAAAGATTCCTGGTTGAAATTTCGCGTGGTTGTTCGCAAGGCTGTCGTTTCTGTTGGGCGGGTTTTAATTACTGGCCCCCGCGCGTTGTTCCGGCACGCGACATTTTGGCAAAGGCGAAAGAATGGCGAACAAAGACAAATAAAATCGGTCTTGTTTCAACTGCAGTTTGTGACCATCCCGAAATCAGCACGATTTTGCGGGAGTTAAGGGCGATGGATTATCGCATCTCAGTTTCTTCGTTACGGCTTGACCAAATTTCCGATGAATTGCTTGACGCTCTTGTTGAATCACGTGACCAGCAAATAGCAGTCGCACCGGAAACAGGCTCAGACCGACTTAGAAAAGTCATAAACAAGAATTTGACGAACGACGAAATTGTGGACATCTGCGGTGCGGTCTTCGATAGAGGAATGTTGACCGTAAAACTCTATTTGATGGTCGGACTTCCGACGGAAACAGACGAAGACCTTCAAGAAATGATTACTCTGGTCGAACGCGTCAAAGACAGGATGTTGGAAGCAGGAAAATGTTTTGGGCGTGCGGGAAAAATTATTCCTTCGCTGAATGGCTTTGTGCCAAAACCAAATACGCCTTTACAGTGGGATGCGATTTGTGACGAAAAAGAATTGAAACGAAGACTCAAATGGGTCTGTAAAAATCTGGCTAAAATCCCAAACGTAGAAGTCCGCTCAATGTCCGCCAGAATCGCACACGAACAGGCTCTTTTTTCTTCAGGCGACAGGAAGATTGCGAAAGTTATTGAATCAGCCGCACGTCTTAACGGAGATATGAATGCGGCATTGAGGGAAACCGGTATTGACCCTGAGTTTCACACAAGCCGCAATCGTTCTTACGATGAATACCTGCCTTGGTCAATTGTTGATTCGGGAATGTCGCACGATTTTTTGCGCCAAGAACACGAACGCGCGCATATATCAAAATCAACGGCTCCGTGTCCTTCTGTTGATACCTGTACGCGCTGTGGTGTTTGTCCTACGACTTGGCTTGCAAATGCCCCAACGACTCTTGTTCAATTGCAAGGTTCCAAGATTTCTTCAATAGTTGCAACCCTAGCCGTTTGAAGGCAAACTAATTCAACATAAAGCTGCTTGTTTTGGCTGTGTAATCAAACTCGTAGTTGTAATTATAAAAAGGTAGAAGCGCGATTGTTTTTTTGAATTTTATGGTCACACTGACACCTCCGTTTTTTCCTTGCTTCACTTCATATAGGGTGTCTTCCGGCAGGTCAAAATTAGGACCAAGTTTCTTTACTTGATCCTCTGTCCATCGCACCTGATTTTTTAGAGCATTCGGCGAAACCATAGCTTGTGTTACGGTTGTATCCATCTCTTGCCTCAACACACTTTCATTGTATTTCACAGGAATAAAGTTGTATCCGGCCCAACCGACTAAAAAAATTACAACCAAAAAAATTATTAGCTTTAATGTTCCTTCGCCTCGTTCACTGTTTCTAAAACTTGTTTGTATTTTTCCGCACATTTTATCCATTGTCTTTACCTCATTAAAATCGCAAGTAGTCTTTACGAAGGACTGTTCGCAAAGATTCAGCTACTATTTTTGAGGGTACCTGAGAACCGTCAACTATCTTTGCTCGTCCGATTTGTTCAAGAAATATCCACATGATTTTTCCGCCGACACTTTTTTTGTCATGTTGTATCAGGCGGATGATTTCTGTGGCTGAGAGGTCGTAAGCCCGGGGCAACTTGCCTGCTAAGTTTATCGCAAGCCTTAAAGAATCTATCGCATCGGGTGGTGTAATGTCTAGTCTTTTTCCAATTTCGGCGGCAACAAGCATTCCGTACCCGACAGCTTCGCCGTGACGAAAGCGTTTATAATTCGTAATTGTTTCAAGAGCGTGCGCCGCCGTGTGACCGAAATTCAAAATACGACGCGAACGGTTATCTGTTCTTATAATGCTCTCGCGCTCATCACCTGCGACGATTTCAGCCTTGAAAGCGCATTGTGCCGCTATCAATTTACTAAACTGGTTATCTCGTTGTTCTACTGTGCGTTTTGATTTGTCACATTCTGGTTTAAGAAAAAGACTCGTGTCGTCAAATAAGCGACGGCTTCCAATTGCGCCTTGTTTGATTGCTTCGCAGAATCCGGCTGTGAGTTCTCTTTTTGGCAAAGTTTTCAATGTATCCGTGTCAATGATGACCGCGCCCGGCTGATGAAACGCCCCTATCAGATTTTTGCCGAAACTCGAGTTGACACCCGTTTTTCCGCCAACGGACGAATCAATCTGCGAGAGCAATGTTGTGGGAACCTGAATAAAAGCGATGCCCCGCAAATAAACAGCAGAAGCAAAACCTGATAAGTCGCCGACAACACCACCGCCAAGTGCGATAACAACATCATTACGCTCAAGCTTTTTTTCGCTGAAAAACTGTAGCGTCTTTTCCAGAGTTTTGAATGATTTGAAACGCTCGCCATCACCAATTAAAAACGAGGAGACATCAAACCCCGACGCACTTAAACTCTTTATTGCTTTTTCCCCGTAGAGATTAAAGACCGTTTTGTTAGAGACGATAATCGCGCGACACGATTTTTCGTGCAGAATTTTTCGCGCTCGTTCACCTAAAAGATTCAAGGCGTTTGAACCAATAGTTATGACGTAAGATTCTTCTTTACGTGGAAGTTTCACGCAGACGGTTTGGAAATTGTTTTTATTTTTCACGAATCGCTTTTATCAAATCATCTGCAAGAAAATCAAAACCGGTTTCACCAAAGCCTACAAGTTGTGCGAGTTCTTCGACGCGATAACGACTGCCTGTATTCCACAAATCAATGAGTTCGTCCGCCGATTTTTTATTCTTCCACCAATGCCGCCCGTAACGTGATTTCAGGTGTTCACGAAACCCAGCCTCAAAAGCCCATGCACGCAAATAATCGGCACAATAAAAGCCGTCATCAACATCCCAAAGATAGAGTTCATGACCGCGTTTGAAACCTGTTGCCTGTGATTGGGAAGCGGCGTGATTTTGAGCAAGTTTTTCAGAGCGCATATCTGTGCTGCTGTGAAGTTCAATCTCATAAGTCAATTTCGCACAGGCCCGGCGAACACTAAAAAGCGTCAGCAAAGAAGTTTCTTTCGAGATTTGCTTTGCCTGTTCTTCGCGTAAGTGCGGTAAGTTTTCGGAGACCCAAATCGGGTCATTGAATAGATTTTGAAAAAGAAAAGCAAAGGCTTCGGTTGTGGCGTTTTCAGGTGTGTAAATAAATTCGGGGTTTCGCTCAAACAACGAGTGTGACATCCATGCAAAATGTTGTGCGTGCCCTGCTTCGTGAAAAAATGTTCTGTAATCGTAAATTCCTCCGATTGGCGAAAGCAAAAGTCGAACATCATCGGGAGGCTTGATGCGAAAACACGCCGCCCGTGCATTTTTCTGGGGTCGGATTTCATCGTCAATTTTTATATTCGTCTGTTTTTCCGGGTCAATGCCGAGCCCTTCCATTGTTTGCGCGTAAGCTTTTTTCAAATTGTGTTTCGGGAAAAAGACATCAAGCCAAACCATTCGATTGAAACGAAAATAATCTGCATGATGAAGTTCTGATGGAGCAACTTCAGTCATGTTGAGCAGAATTGTTTTGTTGAGAGAGTTGAAATAATTTTCTTCGGTGCGTGCTAAAAAATTATTTGTTTGGTTGGCTAAAGTTTTGTAATCAATCTTTTTTTCCGACCGATAAAAGGCTAGTAGATTTTCAAATCCAAGTTCGTGCGACGCGCTTTGTAACTCTTCAAAGCGGGCTGAACGCAAATCATTACACGACCCGACAGCATCAGCCCAACGTGAATAGAGGTCTTGTCTTCTTTGAGCGTTATCTTCGTTTGCCAGAACTCTCGTTGCACTATGAATCGAAATAGTTTCTTTATTCCAAGAAACTTTTGAAGACACTTCACAGCGTGCAACTTCATCTGTCACTTCCCTCGCACACCTTTCAATAAAGCCTATTTGCGACGAAGTAAGCAGAGAATCCAAACTTTTGATTTCGGTTTCTTGGTTAGCAGGTGTGTTTTGTTTTTTGTTCTTGATTGTTTCAATAGAGTCTTTTGTGAAAAGGTCGCTGAATCGCTCAATGATTGGTTTTAAGTTTAGTTCATTCGTGAAGCCTGCACGCTGATTGAAGTGCGCTAACTCAATTTCAGCGTTGTAGGCGGCAAATTCGCGGCGATATTCTGTAACATCCATAACACTGTGAGACCCGTCTTGATTGGCTTTGACCAAATATCTGCAAAATTTTTCTACACAAAATAAAATAGGGTACAGCAACGTGGGAGTGTGCTGTACCCTGTTTTTTTGTGGTAACTGTCCTCACCCCAGTTACCACTTGAGACGGAGGATCCACCAACCGTCTCTCTTGCCCCACAATATACAGTGCAATGACTATGCCGTGTCAAGCTAGGTTTAGATTTTTTTTCAAATCGTTGTTTTTGTCTTTATTTTTCATGGTTTTTGAAAAATAAAACGAAAAAATTTTCCCGCGATTTTCCCTGCGATGTAAGACTTACATCGGGTACCGTGAAAAAATTTCACAGTACTGCGATGTGAGTCTTAGCCTAAGACCTCTTTGATTGTTTGAGCCAACCCGTTTGCAAGCTTTTCTATTTCTTCCTGATTTTCGCCTTCAATCATGACACGCGCCAGAGTTTCCGTGCCTGAATAACGAAGGAGCAAACGCCCTTTCTCTCCGAGTTTTGTTTCAATCTCTTTTGCGCCTTGTGCAATTTGCGGTACATCACCGAAAGGCTGTTTTTCTTTCACGCGAACATTAACCAGAATCTGTGGATAACGTTTGAAACCAGCCGTTAAATCCTCCAACCTTGCATTTTTTTCTTTTATGGCTTCGAGCAAACAGAGCATTGTCAGCATTCCATCGCCCGCAAGACTTCTTTTCGGAAAGATAATATGTCCCGATTGTTCTCCGCCGATAGATGTATTTGTGCGAAGAAGTTCTTCAAGAACATATTTGTCCCCGACATCTGTTCTTAAAAGTTTTATTCCTTGCTCACGCAATGCGATTTCAAGACCAAGGTTGCTCATTGTTGTTGCTACGATTGTATTATCAACCAGTTCATTGCGCTCTTTCATAAAACAGCCTAGCGTAAACAAATAAGCATCGCCGTCAACAACTCTGCCGTTTCCGTCAACAAACAATGCCCTGTCAGCATCACCGTCAAAAGCAATACCTATATCGGCTTTTTCTTCCACGACCTTTTTCTGTAAATGCTCCAAATGTAATGAACCGCAATCGTGGTTGATATTTTGACCATTAGGAGTATTGTTAATTGGGATTATTTCTGCACCAAGTTTTTCAAGCAATCGCGGCGCGAGGTCAAAAGAAGCACCGTTCGCACAATCGGCAACTATCTTCAAACCGTCTAAAGAAAGACTTGAGAACTCGTTTGCAAGATAATCAAGATAATGCTCTCTTAATGTTGAATTCTCATTTACTTCTGAATCAATAAACATCTCTGCCTTATTCGCAGAGTAAATATCAGCTTCAATCAAATGTTCAGTAGCATCGTCCAATTTCTTCCCTATCGGAGAAAAGATTTTTATTCCGTTGTCTTGGTAAGGATTATGCGAAGCACTGATAACAACACCCGCATCTGCCGGAAGAGTTCGCGCTAAAAACGCAACGCCTGGCGTTGTTATTACTCCCGCCGATTCACAATCTGCATTTGCTTCACTTGCGCCTGTTATCAAAGCCTTTTCAATCCACCCGCCCGATTCCCGTGTGTCGCGCCCTATGATGATTCGCGTTTTTTTCCCGCCGTTAATTTCAGCCAAATGTTTTGCTAAAGATTTTCCTACAATTTTTATTGTCGCGGCATCGAGCGGAAATTCTCCTGCATGTCCGCGCATTCCATCAGTTCCAAAAAGTTTCTTCATAAGATTTTTATATCGTAGCTATCAGTAAATCGGCAATCGGCGATTCAGACTTTGGACTTTGGACTTTAGACTTTAGACTAAAGAAGTATGGCATATCGTTATCCCGTTCTCATTTGGCAGGATTCTGCGAATCTTTATACAGCGCGTCTTTTGGGCGACGAAGACAGTTATTTTGCGGTTGCAGGCTTCGGTGAAACAAAGGATGCAGTTTTGCAACAACTAAAAGAATATCTGAATTGGGCTTTTGAAAATCAAGATTGGCGAGCCGCGCCCGATTGCCAAGACCCGAAATTTATCGAGTTTCGCGTTGATGTTCGCACTCAGTATAGTCAACAAACGGGACCCGACCACAATCGCCGAACCCGTGTGTATCCGAGCGATGATACCTTTCCTCTGCATGTAGCTTGTGTTTACTGGCAACAGGAGAGCGGAACTTATTTCTGCACTCTACCCCTTTTAAATATAGAGTTTTATTACTATGAACCGAAAACGCTACGTTCTTTGGTAACAACTTACGTGCAGGAGAGTTTGAAAGGCTTAACGCCACAACAACTCTCTTATCATTTGCCGCCAAAATCTATCGAACTTGAAGAGATTACGATTCAAACCCAGAAACTAAAATTTAATAACGAATACGAAATAGAAGTTCCCACTTTGAGCAATATCGCTGACCCGCTTGGCGAAAGAAACAGAAGAAGACAATTTTCAAAGGCTTATGAACGCGACAAAGAGGTTCAGGATTTAATTCTCCGCCTTACGCATGACAAAGCCAGCGTAATTTTGTTGGGCGAATCGGGCGTTGGAAAGACTGCGATTCTTGCCGAAGCCGTTATGCAAATCGAACGCAGCTTAATAAATGAATCCGTAGAAGATTACGGCTTTACAACAAAGTTTCCACGCCATCGTTACTGGCTCACAAACGGCGCGAGAATCATTGCGGGTATGCAATATCTGGGACAGTGGGAAGAACGCTGTGAGTTTGTAATGCGCGAGCTTTCATCAATTGACGGCGTGCTCTGTTTTGAAAATTTATTGGCTATGGTGAAAGTCGGCGGAGACAATGCAAACGACAGCATTGCTTCTTTTTTCCTGCCTTTCATTCAACGGGGCGAAATGCGCGTCGTTGCAGAAGCGACATCTGCCGAACTTGATGCCTGTCGTCGTTTATTACCGGGTTTCGCAGATGCTTTTCAAATTGTTCAAATTCCAACATTCACACGCGAAAAGGCTCTTTCGGTTTTGGATTTGGTTGCGGCGGCGCAAGAGAGAAACCTTTCGGCGAAAATCACAGAAGGTGTCACCAATTTAATCTATCGTCTTTTCACGCGATTCCTGCCTTATCAAACTTTTCCCGGAAAAACGGTTTCGTTCTTAACAGAACTTTGTGAACGTACAACCGTTGAAAAGAAAAAAGAGGTTACTCAGGAAAGCGTTATAAAACAATTCATTAAACAAACAGGATTACCGGAACTGTTTTTGCGCGATGAAATTTCGCTTGAATACGAAGACGCGCTCAAAGAGTTTGAAAGACAAATCATAGGTCAAACAGAAGCCTGTAAGGTTTCGGCAAATCTCGTAACAACTTTCAAAGCGGGGCTTAATGACCCGACACGTCCGATTGGAGTCTTTCTTTTTTGCGGTCCGACGGGCGTTGGTAAAACGGAAATGGCAAAGGCAATTTCACGTTTCTTTTTCGGTCACGGCGAAGGCGCAAACGAGAGAATGATTCGCCTGGACATGAGCGAATACAGCACACATGGTTCTGCTTTTCGCCTGCTTGGCGACGCGTCGGGCGAGCCAAGCGATTTGATTAGAAAGATTCGCGGGCAACCTTTTTCAGTAGTTTTGTTTGATGAAGTCGAAAAGGCTGACCCCGCCGTTTTCGATGTTCTGCTAGGCTTATTTGATGAAGGGCGATTGACTGACCGTTTCGGGCGCGTGACGAATTTTCGTAGTGCGGTTGTGATAATGACTTCAAATCTTGGCGCGGATAAATTGGAAGCAATCGGTTTCGGTGAAAAAACTCTGCCGTCTTACGAACGCGAAGCACTTACGTTTTTCCGCCCTGAATTTTTTAACCGCATTGATGCGCTCGTCCGTTTTGGTTCGTTGACGCAAGAGATGATTCAAGAAATCACTTTCAAGGAATTGGAAGATATTTCAAAACGTGAAGGATTGAAAAAAGCGAAAATAAAGCTAAGTTGGACAGACAAGGCAGTTTCGTTCCTATCTCAAAAAGGTTTCGATTCACGTTACGGTGCGCGTCCGCTTCAACGCACAATCGAAAGGCTCGTTGTAGCTCCGCTCTCAAAAATTTTATTGGAAAGGAAATTAAAAGATAAAGAAATTCTGATTGATGTAAACGAAGAGGGGAAAATCTTTTTTAAATAAACAAAAAGATGATGGGTGAAAAACTTCATCCATCATCTTTTATCCTTTATCCTTTAATTTTATCTACGTCCGGCGCGAATCAAAAGACCGATTAGCAAGCCGACGCCTGCTGAAATTGCTATTGTTTTGCCCGGATTGTTACGTGCAAACTCTTTCGCATCATCTTTTATTTCGCTTAAATCTTTGTTTTGAAGTTCCTTAAATTTTTCGCCTGCAACGGTAGCGCGTTCAGATAAATAATCCTTTGCTTTTCCGGCGGCTTCCGATAACTTCTGTCCGTATTCCTGCGCTTGCGCTTTGAAATCCGCTAACGGGTCTTTTTCTTCAAATTCACCATTAATCGGCGCAACCGGTGCAAGTGCCTGATTTTCTTCTTTCAACTCTTCAATCATCTTTTCTCCCTCCAATTAAAAAGCGCGATGTACATTTCGAGGCTTACAAGGTCACACGACTTTTCCGGCGAACTTTCGTGTTCGCCTTGTCTGCCAACTCAAGCCGAGCGACCTTTCCTCGATTGCGGCGCGTTTGACGCACATCCTCTCAAATTAGTTGCGCCTTTCGTCAAAAATTTTTGACGCGACTCTGTACGAAAAAATCATATCCGCGTGTTCCAAAAAACTTGAAACCATACTTTCCTTGACAGCGTAAAAGGCAAATGGTAAGTAAGTACTTACTTTTAAGAAACCAATAACATAAGTGGAAACTAGAACAAGATTAAAAAGAAAATTGTGACTCAAAAAATTGCAAACATTAATTTAACAACGAGTTCAAGAATGGCTGGCGGAGAGCGTCGTTCGCAGATTTTGCGTGAGGCTATGAATCTTTTTTCAAAGCACGGATTTCGCGGAACGACAACAAAGGAAATCGCACAGGCTTCGGGTGTTTCCGAAGCTATGGTCTTTCGTCATTTTGCAACCAAAGAAGAACTTTACAATGCGATTCTTGATTACAAAGTTTGTGCGACCGGCACGGAACATCCCGAAGAGTTGTTAAGAGAGATTGCCTCAGGCAAAGACGACAGATTTGTTTTTGAAACCTTAGCACTCAGGGCTTTGGAATTTCACAAATCAGACCCTGAATTTCAGCGTTTGCTTTTGCATTCGGCTTTAGAAGGTCATCAATTGGCGCGAATGTTTTGGGAACGCATGGTTCTTCACATTTACGAAATACTCGGCAATTATATTCGTGAACGTCAAAAAGAAGGTGCGTTTCGTGAGGTTGACCCTCTGGTTGTCGTAAGGGCGTTTACGGGGATGCTTATTCATCATTCGCTCAACAATAATCTTTGGGATAAGGAACAGACTCTTTTGAAAATTTCCAACGAAGATGCGGCGCGTGAGTTTACAGATATTTTACTGCGCGGCATCACGGCAAATAAATCGAACGACAACACAGGCAAAAGCGTTCGGTTCAAGATACAACAGCCTGAAAAGAAAAGCGGGAAGCGATGACAAGTAGGGAGTTTAAAGTTCAAGGTTCAAAGTTCAAGGTTCAAAGTTTAGTTATTGTTCTTGCAGGTTTAGTTTTTATGTCTGCGTGTGGCGGTTCAAAAGCCGAGAACAAACAACCTAACGCAAAGGCTGCGAACAGCAGTGCTTTGCCACAGAGTTTTGATGTGACAACGGCGGCGGCTATCAAACGCGAATTGCCGCAATACTTTGAGGCGACTGGCACACTCGCGGGTGACGAACAAACTGACGTTGCGCCAATCATCGGTGGTAAAGTTGTTTTGGTCGGTGTTGATTTGGGAACTTTTGTTAAGAAAGGCGATATGCTTGCAAAGCTTGATGACCGCGATGCACAGCTTCGTCTTGAACAGGCACAGGCGCAACTTTCACAACAAGAGGCGACTGTTCGACAGGCTGAAGAACGTCTCGGATTAAAGTCGAATCAAAAATTTGACCCTTTGCAAGTTCCTGATGTACGCAACGCAAGAGCGGCTCTGAACTTGGCTGAAAAGCAGTTTCGCCGTTATGAAAAACTGCTTGAATCCGGCGATGTTTCTCGCTCTACATTTGACGTTCAAAAAGCACAATTCGAGCAGGCACAACAGGCTTACGAAACTGCCGTAAATGTTGCAAGGCAAAACTACGCCGCAGTTCAAACCGCACGTGCCGGACTGCAATCAATCAGAGTTCAAATCGAACAGGCAAAAAAAGCAATCAACGATTCTGTTATCTACTCGCCTATGGCTGGTTTTGTGGCAGACCGCCCCGTTGATGTTGGCGAATACGTTACGACGACTTCAAAAATTGCAACGATTGTTCGCACAAATCCTTTGCGAATGAAGATTGACGTGCCCGAGCAATCCGTTCCGTCTGTAAAGGTCGGTCAAACGGTTTCGCTTACAACGAGCGCATACCCCGATAAGATTTTCAATGGTCACGTCGCACGCATTTCTCCGAACGTAAATACAACATCGCGCACACTTACGGTTGAGGCAGAGGTCAACAATAGCGAAGGCTTATTAAAACCCGGTCAGTTTGCAACGGCACGTATTGCACAACCGCTCACAGAATCGGCGGTGATGATTCCCGCGCGTGCTGTTCGCACAGAAGGAAATGTGAACCGTGTTTTTGTAATCAAAGACGGAAAAGCCGAACAACGCCTTGTCCAACTTGGTCGAACGGACGGTGACATGGTTGAGGTTAAAACCGGAATCAAGGAAAACGAAAAAGTTGCCACAGGCAATGTTGATAAGCTTGCCGATGGAAGTTCGGTTAAAGAGTAAGTCACACAATTTTATACAACAAAATTTTGCCTCTGAAATTATTCACAGGCAATACAAGCAAGAACGAGCAAGGGGTGGGTTTTAAGGCAATGGCAAAGCTAAGAATAAATTATTCGCATAACTACTTAGCTTAGTGCCATTGGGGTTTTAAGGAGTCTTTATCATGCAGAAGTTAGCCGAGATTTGTGTTCGTCGTCCTGTATTTGCAACGATGTTGATTCTTTCAATCACAGTCGTTGGAATGTTCTCTTACAGTTCTCTGGGCGTTGACCTTTTCCCTAAAATTGACTTGCCTACGATAACTGTAACGGTTGTAAATCCAGGCGCATCGCCGCAAGAAATTGAAACCGAAATTACGGAAAAAATTGAATCAACCGTCAATACAATCAGCGGCATTGAAGAACTGCGTTCGACCTCGGTTGAAGGCGTTTCGCAGGTTTTTATTCAGTTTGCCTTAGAAAAAAATGCAGATGTTGCGGCGCAGGAAGTAAGAAACAAAGTCGAACTTGTGACTCCTGATTTGCCTGACACGGCTGAAAAGCCTTTCGTTCAAAAATTGGACACAGATGCGGTACCTGTTCTGCGTATTGCAGTTTCTGCACCTGAAAGTTCTTCTTTGCGAGATGTCACAGATGTCGCCGACAAACAAATCAAAGAACGTATCGAATCAATAAACGGCGTCGGTGAAGTCCAGATTTTAGGCGGACGAAATCGTGAAATTCAAGTCTGGGTTGACCCGGACAAGATGCGTGCTTTTAACGTGACTGTTGGCGAAGTTGCTGCGGCAGTTAGAGCGCAGAACATGGAGATTCCGGGCGGGCGCGTTGACGAAGGAACGCGCGAGATGACCGTCCGCACGCTCGGTAAAATCAAAGACCCCGCAGAATTTAATAACCTCGCGGTTGCGACACGCGGTAATTATGTCGTTAAAGTCAGCGACATCGGTTATGTTGAAGATGGTGTGGAAGAACCACGCACAGAAGCACGTTTGAACGGACGACCCGCCGTTACAATTACAATCTCAAAACAATCAGGGCAAAATACAGTTGCAGTTGCCGATGCGGTGAAAGCGCGTCTAAAAGAGATTGCACCTCTGTTGCCAAAGGGTTATGCAATAAACATCGTCGGTGACCAATCTACCTTTATTAAAGCGTCTGTAAACAACATTCGCACACACTTGATTGAAGGCGGCATCCTCGCATCAATCGTCGTTTTTCTTTTCCTTTGGAGCGTGCGTTCAACCTTTATATCTTCGATTGCAATTCCGACTTCAATTATTGCCACATTCGCATTGATGGCGGCAATGGGTTATACGCTAAACAATATCACAATGCTTGCTTTGACTTTGATGGTCGGCATAGTGATTGACGACGCGATTGTGGTCTTAGAGAACATTTATCGCTATGTCGAAGAGAAAGGTTACAGCCCTTATCAAGCCGCAATCGAAGGCACAAAAGAAATAGGTCTTGCCGTTCTTGCAACAACCCTTTCGCTGATGGCTGTGTTCTTACCAGTTGGTTTTATGGGCGGCATTGTCGGACGCTTTATGTCCTCTTTCGGTCTGACTTCATCGTTCGCAATAGGCGTTTCGTTGCTGGTTTCTTTTACGTTGACACCAATGCTCGCCGCAAGGCTTATTAAACGAAAAGAACGTGAAAGAAAAGCCTCGGATTTTGACGACTGGGCAGGAGCAAAGGGTGAAGGAGAATTACTTTCCGAATCAGGCGAAAAGGCAGAAACACAACCGTTGTTTTTAGAAGAAAACGCAAGCGAGGACTCAAAACAAAAGACTAAAAGCCAAAAGCCAAAAGCCAAATCTCATGATTCAAAAGATTCTCGTTTCTATCGCCCGATAGACCGAACTTATACCTGGCTGTTGAAGTGGTCACTGGGGCATCGTTGGGTGATTGTGGGATTGTGTCTGTTGGTGGTTGCCAGCATCATTCCGCTTTTCATGATGGTTGGTAAAAACTTCTTGCCGTTGGAAGACCAATCTGAATTTGAAATCAGTGTCCGCGCTCCCGAAGGCTACACGCTTCAAGCTACGAGCAACTTGGTCGAACGCATCGCAGCAGAAGTGCGAAAGATGGATGGAGTAACCGATACGCTTGTAACAATCGGCGGTGGTCAACAGTCAATCGTCAACAGTGCTTCGATTTACGTTAAGCTGACACCTGCGGAAGAAAGAAAGCTTGCACAGATGGAATACATGGTGAAATCGCGTGCGTTTGTTGAAGGTTATGGAAAGCAGTACGGTTTGCGAACAAGTGTGCAGCAAGTGGCGGCGATTTCAGGCGGCGGTTTTCGTAACTCCGATGTGCAGTACATCTTGGGCGGACCAGATTTGAAAACTCTTGAAGGTTATTCAAATGCGCTTATAGAAAAGATGAAAACTATTCCCGATGCCGTTGACGTTGACACGACTTTAGTATCGGGCAAACCCGAAATTCGTCTTGAAATTGACCGTGCGAAAGCCGCTGATTTGGGTGTTCGTGTTGGTGACATCGCACAGGCTTTGAATACATTCGTGGCGGGGACAGAAGTCTCAAACTTTAATGAAGGGACAGACCAGTATCCGATTCGCGTTCGTGCTATCGGAGAGTTTCGCGCAAGTGAAGAAAGTTTGAAGCGTTTAATTGTTCCGTCCTCTAAAATCGGCTGGACTTCGCTTGAAACGGTGGTGCGTATCGTCGAAGGAACAGGACCGTCTTCGATTGACCGCATCAATCGCCAACGCCAGGTTGCCTTGCTTGCAAACGTGCGTCCGGGCGGCTCGCAGGCAGACATTCTTGCAAAGATGGACGCGGCTGTAAAAGAACTGAATATGTCGCCCGAATACAAAACTGTGTTGACGGGACGTGCAAAAGAGCTAAGACGTGCAGGGTATTATTTCGGCATGGCTATTCTGCTTTCGTTTATTTTTATGTATATGGTTTTGGCGGCTCAGTTTGAATCATTTATTCACCCCGTGACGATTTTGCTGACACTGCCGCTTGCGATACCATTCGGCATTCTTTCGATTCTGGTAACGGGACAAACCGTAAATATCTTTTCCGGGTTAGGTCTTTTGTTATTGTTTGGTGTCGTGAAGAAAAATGCGATTTTGCAGATTGACCACACTAATCAATTACGCGAACACGGCATGGAACGCTATGAAGCTATTGTTCAATCAAACCGTGACCGCTTGCGCCCGATTTTGATGACAACGATTGCGCTCGTTGCGGGTATGATTCCGCTCGTGATTAGCAGGGGCGCGGGTGCGGCTACGAACCGTTCGATAGGTGTTTTAGTCGTAGGCGGACAATCGCTTTGTCTGTTGCTGACCTTGTTGGCTGTTCCGGTCTTCTACACAATTTTTGACGATGTGGCGCGAAGCACAATCTTCGGACGCATCGGCGGATTTTTTACCGGAATCTTCGCGGGATTGCGTCGTAAAGCAGCAACAGCGGCGGCTTCGATTTTTGGAACACTTGGGAAGAATTAATAAGTGTAGAGTACAAGCTTTAGCTTCTATTCAAAAAGCAAGGTAAAGCTTGTACTCTACACTTACTTAGCATAATAACCGGGTTTTGTTCGGGCAATCAGTTCGGAACGCGAGACTTCGATTTTAATGGCTCGCCACTTTCCATCGCGTTTTCCTGTGTTTGATGATTGGTAACTGATGCTGTAAAGGGTTCGTAAGTCTGCGGCGACTTCTGCATAAAGCGATCCCAAATCTCCAAGATTATTGATTACATTCAAACGTCCGCCTGTGCGGTTTGCTAAAATTTTTATACGTTCTCTTGCAGTTGAATAGAGCGCAAACTGTATTGGGTTAGGGTCAGGTAATCGTTTCGGGTCGCCTGTTGGCAAAGCAAGCGGATAAACTGTCACGCCTTGTTTATCTGCTGTATTCAAAACCGAAACCAACTTTGCATTTGTTTCAGGGTTGATGTAAGCAACTGCCTGCTCGTTTGTCTCTGCGTTCTTAATCAAAGGACGGTCATCGTTTTTTAACTGAGAATCAACGCCATCAGTTAAAACAACAATAGCCTTACGGCGATTCCCTTCTTTCGATAATTTCTCAAGCGCGACTTTCAAGGCTTCGTAAAGATATGTTTTTCCGCCGCGTGTTTCTTCCACACGCTCAATGCCATATGCAAGACGTTTTCTGTCCGTAGTAAAATCTGCAACTGTCTCTGTTTTTTCGTTAAAGAGAATTACGGTGACTCTGTCCTGCGGAGAAATAGCTTCGAGAAAACGCAAAGCCGCAAGAGAGAGACTTTTGCGAAAGTTGATTGTCGAACCCGAAACGTCCAGCAGCATGACAACACTAAACGGAGCATCGTTGGTTTCAAAACTTTTGACAGTTTGTTTTACTCCGTCTTCGTAAATAGCGAACTCGCTTTGCGCTAAGTTTGTAATTGCCTGCCCTTGCCTGTTGACCACACCCACGTTAAGCCGTACAAGATTTGTGTCAACAACAATTGGGTCATCATCACCGGGCTTTTGCTGTGCGATAGAAATGTTTGTGCAAACAAAGAGCAAAAACAGGGCTACTATAAAATTGGTTTTGGAACTAAATTTAAGAAAACGAATCATTGAATCAATCCGAATAAAGTATAAATTTGAAAACGAGTATGCACGTCAGAACGCAGGCTTTGCAAGCAAAATAGTGCAGTACGTTTTCAGATGAACCTTCGGACGCCGTTGATTCAAGGTGAGTTGCTTTTATAAACAAAGGCAGGCGGTCGTAAAACCTTTGTTTTACGAAAAATTTACAGTAGTGAACAGCAGCAACTTAAAGAAGTTCATAGAGCGTTTTCAACTGGCAAATAATCTGCAATCCGTTCGTTAAAATTCCAATCATCATTCAACAAGAAAGACTGTTTGTGTATGGCAGGTTTTACGTTGATGTTCTTATTCTTTGAAGCGTTGGACTTATAAAAATAGTCTGCTTTTTGAGTTTCGTGGTAACTGATTAGGTCAGGTGATAATAATTCAAAAACTTTAATCAGGAATCGGTTTTAGCTGTCGAAGACAGCGATATATTCGTAGCCCATAGTGCAACTATGGGGAAATTAAACAGAGATTTT
>Ga0187894_10000846_pt1 | contig 41024 bp, 35 predicted proteins | sample GBC1701081metaG_FD_136650 | JGI IMG/M metagenome (GOLD analysis project Ga0187894, IMG submission 136650) | White microbial mat communities from a lava cave in the Kipuka Kanohina Cave System on the Island of Hawaii, USA - GBC170108-1 metaG ... | reverse complement strand
TACTCGACGGAGATGTCCTCGAAGAACGGGACGAAGCTGATCTCGCCGAGCGGCTCGTCGTGATCCTTCACGTACGCGTAGCTCTTGGTGGACCCTTCGTGGTCGTTGAACGTGACGCAGGGCGAGATGACGTCGATCATCGACGTCCCGCGATGGCTGATCGCGGCCTTGAGGATGGCCAGGAGCTGCTTCTTGTCGCCGGAGAACGAGCGCGCGACGAACGTCGCGCCCAGTTCGATGGCGAGCGTGCAGGTGTCGATGGGCGGCAGGTCGTTGACGACGCCGTTCTTCAACTTCGAGCCGACGTCGGCGGTCGGCGAGAACTGGCCCTTCGTCAGGCCGTAGCAGCCGTTGTCCTCGATGATGTAGACGATCGGCAGGTTGCGGCGCATCAGGTGGACGAACTGGCCGATGCCGATCGCGCCGGTGTCGCCGTCGCCGCTGACGCCGATCGCCAGCAACTTCTGGTTCGCGAGCATCGCGCCGGTCGCGACCGACGGCATGCGTCCGTGGACCGCGTTGAAGCCGTGCGCCGAACCGAGGAAATAGGCCGGGCTCTTGCTCGAACAGCCGATGCCGGACAGCTTGATGACCTGCCGCGGGTCGACTCCCATCTCGTAGAACGCGTCGATGATGCGCTCGGAGATGGCGTTGTGCCCGCACCCCGCGCACAGCGTCGTCTTGCTGCCGCGATAGATGGCCAGTTCGAGGCCGATACGGTTGCTCTTCTTCCCGGAAGATGGTGTGACTGCGTCCATGGTCTCTTCGTGCGACAGGATGTCCGGACGTGGCCGAAACGATCCGATTCTGCGATCCGATTCTACCGATCCGGTGCGGTCGTCTTCGTCGTGCTACTCGCCGCCGACGCCCGAGTGCCCGGTCACGGGCTGGGACGGGAACTCGCGCCGCGCGAGCACCTGGCCTTCCTGCGCGAGGATGTCGTCCGTCACGGAGCGCGCATCGATCGGCAGGCCGTTGTAATGCAGCACGCTGCGCAGCTTGATGATCTGCTCGCCGCTCAGTTCCTGGCGCATCAGCCCGAGCATCTGCGCGTCGCGGTTCTGCTCGACGACGTAGATGCGGTCGTACTGGTTGATGAACGCGCCGAGCTCCGTCGAGAACGGGAACGCGCGCAGCCGCAGGTAGGACGTCTCCACGCCCGCCTCGCGCCGCAGTTGATCGCGGCTCTCGGTGACGGCCCAGTGCGACGTGCCGTACGCGATGATGCCGATGCGCGCGCCCGCATGCGCGTCCTGGACCGGCCCCGGCACTTCCCGCCGCGCCGTGTCGTACTTGCGGCCCAGGCGATTCAGGTTGTTCACGAAATCGTCCGGACGCTCGCTGTACTGGCCCTTTTCGTTGTGCCCCGACCCGCGCGTGAAGTACGCCGGCATGCCGGTGCCCGGCAGCGAGCGGTACGGGATGCCGTCGCCGTCGACGTCCTTGTAGCGGCCCCACTCGCCCAGCGTGTCGAGGACGTCCGGCGTGAGGACCTTGCCGCGGTGAATGGGCTCTTCGGGATAGTCGAACGGGCGGGACATCCAGTTGTTCATGGCGAGGTCCAGCTCGCTCATGACGAAGATCGGCGTCTGGAAGCGCTCGGAGAGGTCGAAGGCCTGCATCGCCATCGTGTAGCACTCCTCCACCGAGCACGGCAGCAGGAGGATGTGGCGGGCGTCGCCGTGCGACAGGCCGGCGCAAAAGGCAATGTCCTGTTGCGACGTGCGCGTCGGCAGGCCGGTCGACGGCCCGACGCGTTGGATGTCGAAGATCACCGCCGGAATCTCGGCGTAGTACGCAAGGCCGGTGAACTCCGCCATCAGCGAGATGCCGGGGCCGGAGGTCGACGTCATCGAGCGCGCGCCCGCCCAGGACGCGCCAATCACCATGCCCAGCGCCGCGATCTCGTCCTCGGCCTGGACGACGGCGAACGTCGCCTTGCCGGTTTCCTTGTCGATGCGATAGCGGCGGAGGTATTCGATCAGCGTTTCGCAGAGCGACGAGGACGGCGTGATCGGATACCAGCCGACGACCGTCACGCCGGCCATCAGGCAGCCAAGCGCCGCGGCGGCGTTGCCCTCGATCAGCACCATGTCGCCGGTCTCGTTCATCCGCTCGACACGATAGTGATGCTTCCGGGCCAGGTTCGCCTGCGCGTACGCATAGCCGGCGTCGAGCGCGGCGACGTTGAGCTGCAGCGCCTTCGGCTTCTTGCCCAGTTGCTTGGCGACGGCTTTCTTCATCTCGTCCAGCTCGATCTCGAGGATGAACGAGAGGATGCCGTCGTAGATCATGTTGCGCACGAGGCGGCGCAGCTTCGCGTCCGAGCAGAACTCGGTGACGATCTTGTCGAACGGCACCGGGTAGAACGTCACATCATCGCGCAGCGTGTCCAGGCGCAGCGGCTCGTCGTAGACGACGACGGCGCCGGGCTCGAGGGTGCGGACGTCTTCCCGCGCCGTTTCCGGATTCATGGCGACGAGGAAGTCGATCTCTTTCTTGCGCGCGACGTAGCCGTGCTTGTTCGCGCGGATGGTGTACCACGTCGGCAGGCCGGCGATGTTCGACGGAAAGAGGTTCTTGCCCGAGACCGGCACGCCCATCTGGAAGATCGAGCGCAGGAGCACAAGGTTCGCCGTCTGGCTGCCGGACCCGTTGACCGTCGCCACCTGGATGCTGAAGTCGTTGACGACTGGCGTCTCGAGGGGAACGGTGTTGCGGGAATCAGCCACGACGTCTGGTGAAGCCATGCAGTGTCAGTCCTTCAATATGAATCGTGCGTACCAGGCCGACAACGCCGAGCGCGCCGAAGCCATCGCGCGCCGCCGCGGCTCGATGCCGGCTCCCGGCCGGCCGAGCGCCGGGCGAGGCTCGAAACCACGTTCGCTCGATTTGTGGGCCGAACGGCCAACTGTTAATGGTACGACAGCCTCCCGTCCCGACACCAGCCTCTTGTGGGCAAAGTGCCGCGCCCCCCGGTCATGCGGGGCAATCCGTCCGAGCGGCTGTGACGCGATGAGAATCTGCGGCGTGGCGTCCGGTCGGCATGCGGGTCGGCGGTCCGTGTCCATGAGCATAACCCGGACCGTTTCGTCCGACGCATACGTTCTGCTGATGGGTGGCGCCAGCCCACCTGATGCCAGCCCACCTGATACAGCCCCTGATCAACCGGTGGAGGGGCGGCGGTCGTCGCCCCCCCGTCACGCCGGCCGCGCGGACGCGTCGAGGCCCACGGGCCGGACGCCGCATTTACGCCAATCGTTAGCACTTACGCGTTCCGTTAACGCCGGCCGCGCCGCCAGCGTGCGCGGACGGACATCCCGATCGGCAATGCGCGGCGGCACGATGCCGGAACTCCAGTCCCGGCGCGGCTTCGGGCGACCGGGCGCGATGTTCGCTTTCGCCATCGTTCGCGCGGGTTTTCCGGCTATGTGTGGCACGCGCTTTGGTATGCAAGGTGCCAGGGGCCGGGCGGCTATCAACGTCGAACCTTTGTCCAGCGGGCCGCGCACGGGAGAGGCCGCAGTCCGCTTGGATGCAGTGTTCCGGGTAGTCACGTCCAGCCCCCTTTCCCCCTTTCCCCCTTTCCCCTTTCCCCCTTCCCACGTTCCTGCGCCCCTCGCCACCTCGCTTCGTTCCCTTGCCTGCCGCAACGTCGCACGCCTTCCGCCCGCGTCGGACCGGGCCGCGGACTGTGCTGTTCGGTTTGCCCCATTCCGACGTTGACGACATCAAGCGTACCAGGAACGACCCAGGACGTGTCACGCGCGACGGCCGTTTCCCGCGGCCGATCCGCCGTACGCGAGGCAGCAAAGCAGATGTTTCGGAGGGCAGCGATGGCCGAAGGGTACCGACCGGAGCGAGCGGGCCTCGATCTCGATCCCCAGCCGTTTGGCGCGAGCTTCGAGCAGTTCATGGACGAAGAGGAATTGATCCCGACGAACACCAAGAAGACGTCGGACGATGACACCGGCACGTATCGCAAGGACACCGAGGACCACGATACGTAGGACCGTCGGCGGCACTCGCCACGTCATCGCGTCCTGAGTCATCACGTCCGGTGGACCACGCACGCTCGTCGCCGCCGCCTCGTGAGGCGTCCGCCGATCGGCAGGCGGACCCGTCCGCGCTCCATGCGTGCGATCTCCTCGTCCTCGGCACCAGCAAGGACACGCACGTGGACGCGGTGCTCGGCCATCTGCCGGCGCACGTCTCGTACTGCCGCTTCAACATCGACGAATTCCCCATCCACACGCGGCTGGACCTGACGCCGACCCGCGCGACGGCCCGTATCGTCGCGCACACGTCGGCGGGCGCGTTCGACCTGACCCACGTCTCCGCGGTCTGGTTCCGCCGGCTGGGCGCGGCGACGATCGACCCGGCCATCAGCACGGCGGCGCATCGATCGTTCGCCCTGGGCGAAGCCGAGGCGGCGATTGCCGGACTCGCCTACCTGCTGGAGGACGCAGCCTGGGTCAGCCCGTTCGACGCCACCCGCAAGGCATCCGCGAAGGCCTATCAGCTCCGCGTCGCCGTGGAGTGCGGCCTGACGGTGCCGAGCACGCTGATCACGAACGACCCGGCGTCCGCGCGCGCGTTCCTGCCCGCGCATCCGCAGACCCTTTACAAAACGCTGCACTCGCCCAGCATCACCTACAGCGACCGGCGCGCGCTGATCTTCTCCCACGTCGTCCAGCCGGAAGATCTGCCGCTGTTCGATCGCATCCGCTACACGCCGTGCCAGTTCCAGGAGTACGTGCCGAAGGCGTACGAGCTGCGCATCACGTGGACCGGCGAGGCGTTCCACAGCATCCAGATCGACTCGCAGGCCACCGCCGACGGACGCGTGGACTGGCGCGCCGCCGGGATGACGCAGCTCCGCTACGCCCACGCGCCGCTGCCGGCGGAGGTCGAGCACGGCCTGCGGCGCCTCGTCCAGCGGCTGGACCTGCACTACGGCGCGATCGACATGATCGTCACGCCGGAGGGCCGCTACGTCTTCCTGGAGATCAACCCGCACGGCGCCTGGCTCTGGCTGGAGCACGAGGTGGGCCTCCCGATCGCCGCGTCGATCGCGAACTACCTCACGTCGCGCGTCGCGTCCCGCGCGCGGACGTGATCCGGAGATGATTCGAACATGATTCGGACCGGCGCTCCGTCGAGGAACGCCGGCCCGATGTCGTCTATGTGAATCGTCGTCTGCGGCGACCCGATGTCGAGGCGATCCAGGCGATCTACCTGCCGAGGCGCGTCGCGACCGCGGCGCCGATGTCGGCCGGACTCTTGACGACGCTGACGCCGGCCGCGGCGAGCGCTTCCATCTTCTCGGCCGCCGTGCCCTTGCCGCCCGCGATGATCGCGCCGGCGTGGCCCATGCGGCGCCCGGGCGGCGCGGTCTGGCCGGCGATGAAGCCGACGACCGGCTTCTTGAACGACACCTTGATGTAGGCGGCGGCGTCCTGCTCGGCGTTGCCGCCGATCTCGCCAATCATCACCACCGCTTCGGTGTCGGCGTCCGCGCCGAACAGCTCCAGCGCGTCGATGAAGCTCGTGCCGATCAGCGGATCCCCGCCGATGCCGATGCACGTCGTCTGGCCGAGGCCGAGATGCGTCAACTGGTGGATGGCTTCATACGTCAGCGTGCCGCTCTTCGACACGATGCCGACGCGGCCTGGCTGGCAGATGTGGCCGGGGATGATGCCCGCCTTGCCGAGGCCCGCCGAGATCAAGCCGGGACAGTTCGGTCCGATCAGCCGCGTCTTCGGATGGTTTCTGAGGAAGATCATCGCCTTCATCATATCGATCGTCGGAATGCCCTCGGTGATGCAGACGACGAGCGGCAGGCCCGCGTCCGCGGCTTCCATGATCGAATCGGCCGCGAACGGCGGCGGGACGAAGATCACCGACGCGTTGGCGCCGGTCTTCTCCACCGCTTCCGACACGCTGTTGAACACCGGCCAGCCTTCGTGCGTCGTGCCGCCCTTGCCGGGCGTGACGCCGCCGACCACGGTCGTGTGATACGCGGCCGCGGCTTTGGCGTGGAACGTGCCTTCGCGGCCCGTCAGGCCCTGGACCAGCAGGCGCGTGGACTTATCGATGAGAACCGCCATATTGGTGCGCTCGTTTCCCTCTGTGTCTGTCTCGTCTGGTAGGCGCCTGCGCTCAGTGCGCGAGCTGGACGACCTGCTTCGCCGCGTCGCCCATTGAATCGGCGGTGGTGAAGTTCAAGCCGCTCTCGCGCAGCATCTGCTTGCCGAGCTCGACGTTCGTGCCTTCCATCCGGATGACGATGGGCACGGGCACACCCAGTTCCTTGACGGCGGCGATGACGCCGGCCGCGAGCACGTCGCAGCGGAGGATGCCGCCGAAGATGTTGATCAGCACGGCCTTCACGTTCTTGTCCGACATCAGGATCTTGAACGCGTTGCGGATCTGCTCGGCGTTCGCGCCGCCGCCGACGTCCAGGAAGTTCGCCGGCTCCCCGCCCGACAGCTTGATGATGTCCATCGTCGCCATCGCGAGGCCCGCGCCGTTGACCATGCAGCCGATGTTGCCGTCCAGGCGGATGTAGTTCAGCGAGAATTTCGACGCTTCGATTTCGAGCGGATCCTCTTCGCTCAGGTCGCGCAGCTCACGGAACGGCGCGTGCCGGAAGAGCGCGTTGTCGTCGAACGTCATCTTCGCGTCGAGCGCGAGGAGGTCGCCCCTGGCCGTGACGACGAGCGGGTTGATTTCGATCATGGACGCGTCGGCGGCCATGAACCCGTCGTAGAGCGCCGTGAACATCTTCACCGCCTTGGCGATCAGCGTCGGCTCGAGGCCGATGCCGAACGCGACCTTGCGCGCCTGGAACGGGAGCAGGCCGACGGCGGGGTCGATGTACTCGCGGACGATGAGATGCGGCGTCTCCTCGGCGACCTTCTCGATGTCCATGCCGCCCGCGGAGCTGGCCATGATGACCGGACACTTCGCGGACCGGTCGATCAGCAGGCCGAAGTACAGCTCGCGGTCCATCTGCAGGCCCTCTTCGACGAGGACGCGGCCGACGCGCTGGCCGACGGGACCGGTCTGATAGGTGACGAGCTGCATGCCGATGATCTCCTTCGCGACGCGCTCGGCCTCGTCCGCGTTCTTGACCACCTTCACGCCGCCGCCCTTGCCTCGGCCACCCGCGTGAATCTGCGCCTTCACGACCACCGTTCCGCCGAGGCGCCGGGCGATCTCGCCCGCTTCGGCCGCAGTGGTCGCCACTTCCCCGCGGGGCACGGGCACCCCGTGCTGCGCGAGAATCGCCTTTGCTTGATATTCGTGGATTTTCACGTAGGTCTCTGCACTCGAAAGGTCGACGGGCGGGCGGACGGACAGTCCGGCCAGCGCCGGAGCCTCGTCAGCACACGGAGACATGCCCCGCGCACCGCGAGCCATGCAACCGGCGCTCTATGATTGTCGGAATGCCCACGGGAATCAAGAGCACACGGCCCGGTGCCCTCCTCGCAACTGGCTTTGACGGAGGAACGCCCCGGCTCTGGCCGCTCTGATCAATGGACTCCCGTCTGCACCCGACTGCTATCCGGCCGCTTCACGCCAAGGCGGTCAAAAATCTCATCGAACTCGCCGGACATCACGAGGCGGGTAAATAACTGATACGGATCGCGCGCATCGCCTTCCTTGCGCAAGGTGTCGGAGATAAAGAGAATCACAATCTCACGCTGCGCCGACGACACCAGCCAGCAGATCCGCAGTCGGCCCTTCTTGATTCTGAAGATTCTTGAGAGCGCGCCGGTCAAGGCATACTGCCTGTTGACAGGATCGTGCGGAATCAGGCGATCGAGCGCCTCGTCCACCATCCTCAACGTCGTGCGGTGCTGGCTGGCGAGATCTCCACGCGACTCCGCTTCTTGTGCGGCGCGATGCAGTTCTGCATACGTCGCCTCCGCACCGGCCGTCAGTCGAACGACATATGGCTTCTCTTGACCAGGCCGCTCCGCAGACGGGGCTGACTCCCGCGGCGCTGGCGCACGGCGACGAGGCCGCGCCGCCCTTGCCGGGGCCTGTTTTGGTTTAGCCACGCTTCTTCAGCTCCGCGCGAATTTCAGCCAGCGAGCGCGTACGCCCTGCCTGTACGTCATCGAGCGCCGCATGAAGCGCCTTCATTTCATCCTTGTTCATCAACAGTTCGAGGGTGTTGAACACGGACATCAGTTGTTCCTGCATGATCAAGAATTTCTCGTAGCTGACCAACACGGCCAAAGGTGTGTCGTTCTCCTGAATCACGAAGGTGTCGTTGGTGTCCCTGAGTTTGCTGGCGCTGAACCCTCGCAGCTTGCTGACGCCGATGTGCTTGACCGTAGGGTCAATAATCGGCACTCCCCTGTCGGCCATGGCAGTTGCCTCCGGAACTCACTATCCGACCATTGCTTGCGCACTGTCAAGCAGAATCCTGCTCAAATATTGATCATGATTTTGATCAGTATCGAGCTGGCCTTCTGTACCGCTTCCCGACTGATGTCGTTGATCATGGCCACTGACAGATTTCTGGCTGCAAGGTGTCACGGCGACTCATGACGGAACGGCATCCTACCCATGCGGCGGAGACGGCGCGCGGTTGCGCGGCCGGAGCGCACCCGATACAATGTCGAGTTGCTTACGCCCCCGCCATGCCTCCGTGTGGCTCGCGTAGCGCGAGCATGCTGCACGCTGCGATATCGAGACCGAGACCAGAAGCTTCCCGGGCGGCCCACGCCGTTCGCGGCGCCGCGTGCCTGGCCCGACCCCTCCGGGCGCGGCGCAGACGCGCGGCCCGTGGAGTGTCCGCATGACATCACTCCTGAGATTCCTGACATCCTCCATCGGCACGAAGTACCTCATCGGGTTTACGGGACTCGCGTTCTTCGCCTTCCTCATCACGCACCTGGCGGCGAACCTGCTGATCCTCATCAATCCCGACGGCTACAATGACTACTCCCACAAACTGCTGACCAATCCGGCGCTGCTCTATCCCGCCGAGATCGGGCTCGTGCTGATCCTGGCCGTCCACATCTTCAAGACCGTCACGAATTACGCGAAGAACCGGTCGGCCCGCCCCGAACGCTACGACACGAAGAAACGCGCCGGCCACACGAGCCGCAAGACCACGGCGTCGTCCACGATGATCTGGTCCGGCTCGCTGATCCTGATCTTCCTCATCCTGCATCTGAAGACGTTCAAGTTCGGGCCGTGGTATACGACCGTCGCGGACCCCACCGTGCGCGACCTCGCCCGCCTCGTGTTCGAAGTGTTCCAGAACCCGGCCTACGTGATCTTCTACGTCGTGTGCATGGTCGTCGTCGGCCTGCACCTGCGGCACGGGATCTCGAGCGCGTTCCAGTCGCTGGGCGTCGATCACCCGCGCTATACGCGCTGGATCCTCACCGGCGGCAAGACGCTCGCGCTGATCATGGGCGCGCTGTTCGCGCTCATCCCGGTCTGGATCTACTTCGTTGGGAGCCCGTCATGACGCTCGATGCCAAGATTCCCGCCGGTCCCATCGCGGAGAAGTGGGACCGCCACAAGTTCGAGATGAAGCTGGTGAACCCCGCCAACAAGCGGAAGTTCACCATCATCGTCGTCGGCACGGGCCTCGCGGGCGCGTCCGCCGCCGCATCGCTCGGCGAGCTGGGCTACAACGTCCTGAGCTTCTGCATCCACGACAGCCCGCGGCGCGCGCACAGCATCGCCGCGCAGGGCGGTATCAACGCCGCGAAGAACTACCGCAACGACGGCGACAGCGTCTCGCGCCTGTTCTATGACACGGTCAAGGGCGGCGACTACCGCGCCCGCGAAGCCAACGTCTACCGCCTCGCGCAGTTGAGCGTCAACATCATCGATCAGTGCGTCGCACAAGGCGTGCCCTTCGCGCGCGAGTACGGCGGCCTGCTCGACAACCGCTCGTTCGGCGGCGCGCAGGTGTCACGCACGTTCTACGCCCGCGGCCAGACCGGCCAGCAGCTCCTGCTGGGCGCGTATCAGTCGCTGATGCGACAGGTGGAAGCGCGCACCGTCTCGCTGCTTGCCAATCGCGAGATGCTCGACCTCGTCCTCGTCGACGGCCGCGCGCGCGGCATCGTCGTCCGCAATCTCGTCACGGGCCAGCTCGAATCACACGCCGCGGACGCGGTGGTGCTCGCGACCGGCGGCTACGGCACGGCCTATTACCTGTCGACAAACGCCGTCAATTCCAACGTGACCGCGGCCTGGCGCGCGCACAAGCGCGGCGCGTATTTCGCGAATCCGTGCTTCACGCAGATCCACCCGACCTGCATCCCCGTGTCCGGCGATCACCAGTCCAAGCTGACGCTGATGAGCGAAAGCCTGCGCAACGACGGCCGCGTGTGGGTGCCGAAGCAGGGAGGCGACGCGCGCAAGCCGCAGGACATCCCGGAAGCGGATCGCGACTACTACCTCGAACGCCGCTATCCGAGCTTCGGCAATCTCGTCCCGCGCGACGTCGCGTCACGCGCGGCAAAGCTGGTGTGCGACGAAGGCCGCGGCGTCGGCGACACGCATCTCGCGGTCTATCTCGACTTCGCGGACGCCATCAAGCGGCTCGGCGAGGACACGATCCGCGCGCGCTACGGCAATCTGTTCCACATGTATCAGAAGATCACGGACGAGAACCCGTACCGTGTGCCGATGCGCATCTATCCCGCCGTCCACTACACGATGGGCGGCCTGTGGGTCGATTACAACTTGATGAGCACCGTGCCCGGCCTGCACGTCCTCGGCGAAGCGAACTTCTCCGACCACGGCGCGAACCGGCTGGGCGCGAGCGCGTTGATGCAGGGCCTCGCGGACGGCTATTTCATCATCCCGTACACGATCGGTCATTACCTCGCCAGCACGACGCTGCCGAAGCTCTCGACGGACCATGACGCGTTCACGCAGGCCGCGGCCGCGTCGCAGGCGCACCTCACGCGCCTGTTGTCGGTGAAGGGCAGGAAGACCGCGCGCGAGCTGCACCGCGAGCTGGGACGGCTGATGTGGGACCACGTCGGCATGTCGCGCGGCGACGCCGGCCTGCGCAGGACGCTGGAGGAAATCCCGAAGCTGCGGGACGAATTCTGGCAGAACGTGTCGGTGCCGGGCGAGGCGAACAACTTGAACAGGAACCTCGAATACGCCGGCCGCGTCGCCGACTATCTCGAGTTCGCCGAGCTGCTCACGCGCGACGCGCTGGAGCGCCGCGAGTCGTGCGGCGGCCACTTCCGCGAGGAAAGCCAGACGCCCGACAACGAGGCGATGCGCGACGATGAGGCGTTCATGCACGTGGCGGCGTGGGAGTATCAAGGCGACGGCCGGACGCCGGTGCGCCACCAGGAGCCGCTGACGTTCGAATACGTCCACCCGTCGCAGCGCAGCTACAAATGAGTTATCAGTCGTCAGTTGTCAGTTGTCAGTTGTCGGAAAAGAGACCTGACGACCAAGAACTGATGACTGACGACTGACGACTGACGACTGATAACTGATTATGGGCACTCTGAATCTGAAGCTTCGCGTCTGGCGTCAGACCTCCCCCACCGCGCAAGGCCGGCTCGTCGAGTACGACGCCAGGGACATCTCGACCGACATGTCGTTCCTGGAGATGCTGGACGTCGTCAACGAAGGGCTGATCCGCAAGGGCGAAGAGCCGATCGCGTTCGACTCCGATTGCCGCGAAGGCATCTGCGGCACGTGCGGCTGCGTCATCGACGGCGTCCCGCACGGCCCGGACCGCGGCACGACGGTTTGCCAGCTGCACATGCGGCGCTTCAAGGACGGCGACACGATCGTCATCGAGCCGTGGCGCGCGAAGGCGTTCCCGGTGCTGCGGGATCTCGTCGTCGACCGCGGCGCGTTCGATCGGATCGTGCAGGCCGGCGGCTACACGTCGATCAACGTCGGCTCGGCGCCGGACGGCAACGCGATCCCGATCGCGCGCGACCGGTCCGAAGAGGCGATGGATTACGCCGCGTGCATCGGCTGCGGCGCGTGCGTGGCGGCGTGCAAGAACGCGTCGGCCGCGCTGTTCACGTCCGCGAAGATCGCGCACCTCGCGCTGCTGCCGCAAGGCCAGGTCGAGGCGCAGCGCCGCGTCGTCGCGATGGTGGACCGGATGGATGAGGAAGGCTTCGGCAGTTGCTCGAACGAGAGCGAGTGCGAAGCCGTGTGCCCGAAGGAGATTTCCATCGCGGGCATCGCGCGGATGAACCGTCACTACGCCCGCGCGTCGGTCTTCGGCAAGTAGCGGATCGTCGACACGTTACTCCGTACATGCGTGCGCGGGCGAGATGCCCGCGCACGACCTTCCTCCTGACTGCGATCAGCAGTCAGTCAACGCTTACTGCTTCACCAGCTCCACACGGCGGTTCTTCGCGCGACCTGCCTCCTCGTCGTTTGGTGCGACCGGCGCGAGCTGACCGACGCCCGCCGGCTTCAGACGTGCCGCGGCGATGCCATGCTGCGACGTCAGCGAGGCGACCACGGCGGCCGCGCGGCGGCGCGAGAGGTCCATGTTCGCGTCGTAGCCGCCGACGTTGTCCGTGTGGCCGACGACGTAGAGAGTCAGCTTCGCCTCCTTCTTCAGCAGCGCGGCGATCTCCTGCAGCGCCGGCGTGGACTCCGGCTTGACGGTCGCGCTGTTCGTGTCGAACAGGATGCCGTAGAGCGCGACGTGGCCGGTGCTGTTGATGTCCTTCGCCATCGCGGTCGCGTCCACCGTGACCATCTTCGAGTCCATCGGCTTCGTTTCGACGACTTCCACCAGCGTCACGGGACGGTTCTCCGTCAGCTTGACGTGATCGAACGTTTCGATCGCTGTGTAGACGGACACATACACGTCGCCTTCGGGACGCGACAGCTTCGCCGCGATGTATTGCTCGTCCTTCGGGAAGCTGAACGCGAACTCCGTCGTGTCGTTGCCTTCGATCTGACGGCCCTTGCCGTACACCAGCTCCTTCAGGCCGTTCTCCACGCCGCAGGCCTCGCGGGCGCACGCGTAGAGCTTCTGGAAGCCGGCCTTGGTCAACGCCTGTTCGTAGTTACGCTGCACTTCGAGCGCGGACCGCTCGATCGGCAGCACGTACAGCAGACGCGTGATCTTGCCTTCGACCGTCTGCTTCCTGGACTCCCACCTGGTTTCCGTGATGTCGGGCCGTGACGCCGGTCCCACGACGAAGTTGTGGCTGTCGAACTGACGCTGATCGTAGCCAATCACCACCGAGCCCGTGTAGCGCGACACGAGTGGATGATCCTTGCTGCCCTTCACATCGGCGACTTGCGCCGCCAGCGACGCGCCTGCGATCGCCCCGACCACCAGCATCGCCCCCGTCAGGCGTGACATACGCACCGCAACGAACGAATCTCTCCGCATCTGAACGTTCCTCTGTCTTAAGTCAGTAAGTGCTGCCTTCCACACGTGGCGCAGCGCCGATCAAGCCCAGCCGCACTGCCCTGCGCAACGCTCGATCGCGCGGGGCAGCGTATACGTGTCCAACGCGTTCGGCGTCAACTCTGTACATGTCGGTGGCTTGGCTTGCTCGCACATGTCATCTCGATTGACATATGCATGGCTGGGCTTTGCATGGCCCCCACTCACCCATATACGAGAAATGCGAGGACGCGGTGCCCATGCGTGGCGCGATGTCATGCGTACAAAGCAACAGGGCCGGTCTCTCGGTGGAGAGCCGGCCCTGCGATCGTGACGCGCCGATGTGGTACCGACGCGGAGCGTTAGACGCCGATGATGTCCGTCAATTCCTTCACCGACGCGGCGGACTTCTTCAGCGCGGCGTCTTCTTCCGGCGTCAGCTTGATCTCGATGATCTGCTCGAAGCCCTTCGCGCCGAGCTTCACCGGCACGCCGACGAAGAGATCCTTGATGCCGTATTCGCCCTGCAGGAAGACCGAGCACGGCAGGATCTTCTTCTTGTCCTTGAGGATGGCTTCCACCATCTCGACGGCCGCGGACGCGGGCGCGTAGTACGCGCTGCCGGTCTTCAGCAGCTTGACGATCTCGGCGCCGCCGTTCGCGGTGCGGTCGGAGATCTGCTTGATCGTTTCGGCGTCCATCAGGTCCGGCAGCGGAATGCCGGCCACGGTCGAGTAGCGCGGCAGCGGCACCATCGTGTCGCCGTGGCCGCCGAGGACGAACGCGTGGACGTTCTCGACGGAGACGTTCAGGTGCTGCGCGATGAACGTCCGCATGCGGGCGGAGTCGAGCACGCCGGCCATGCCGATGACGCGCTCACGCGGGAATCCGCTGACGCGGTACACGGCCTGGCACATCGCGTCCAGCGGGTTCGTGACCGGGACGATGACGCAGTTCGGCGAGTGCTGGACGATGTTCTTCGTGACCTCCTGCATCACCTTGTAATTGGTGTGCAGCAGGTCGTCGCGGCTCATGCCGGGCTTGCGCGCGATGCCGGCGGTGATGACGACGACGTCGGAGCCGGCGGTGTCGGCGTACTCGTTGCTGCCGAGCACGCGCGAGTCCGAGCCTTCGATCGGGCACGCTTCCAGCATGTCGAGGCCCTTGCCTTGCGGGACCCCTTCGAGGATGTCGATGAGGACGACGTCCGCGAGCTCCTTGTCCGCGATGCTGCGCGCCGCGGTGGCGCCCACGTTGCCCGATCCGACTACGGTCACTTTTCGATTCATGGTGGTCTCAACGGGAGGAGGACGCGGCGCCGCCCGTGCACGAGCAGGGGCGCGCCGCCGTCCGGCACATGTTCCAGGTTGGCCGTCTTACATGTTGGCGATGATCGCGTCCGCGAACTGCGAGGTCTTGAGCTCGGTCGCGCCGTCCATCTGCCGTGCCAGGTCGTAGGTGACCTTCTTCTGCGCGATCGTCTTCTCGAGTCCGTGCGTGAGCAGATCGGCGGCTTCGTTCCAGCCGAGATACGCCAGCATCATCTGACCAGAGAGGATCACGCTGCTGGGGTTGATGACGTCCTTGCCCGCGTACTTCGGCGCGGTGCCGTGCGTCGCCTCGAAGAAGCCGATGTCGTCGCTCAGGTTCGCGCCAGGCGCCATGCCGAGGCCGCCGACCTGCGCGGCGCACGCGTCGGACAGGTAGTCGCCGTTGAGATTCGGCGTGGCGAAGACGTCGTAGTCCGCGGTCCGCGTCAGCACCTGCTGGAAGACGCTGTCGGCGATGCGATCGTTGATGAGGATCTTGCCCTCGCGGCTCGCGCCGGCGGAGACTTCGTCCTCCGTGACGATCTGATCGCGGAACTCGGCCTTGGCCAGCTCGTAGCCCCAGTCACGGAAGGCGCCTTCCGTGAACTTCATGATGTTGCCCTTGTGGACCAGCGTAACCGTCTTCCGCTTGGCGGTGATGGCGTAGAGGATCGCCTTGCGCACGAGGCGCTTGGTGCCGAACTCGGAGATCGGCTTGATGCCGATGCCGGAGTCGAGGCGGATGCGCTTCCCCATTTCCTTCGCGAGGAACTCGATGACGCGCTCGGCCTGCGGCGTGCCCTTGGCCCACTCGATGCCGGCGTAGACGTCTTCGGTGTTCTCGCGGAAGATGACGACGTCCATCAGGTCCGGCCGCTTGACCGGCGCGGGCGTGCCTTCGAAGTAGCGGACCGGGCGCACGCACGCATACAGGTCGAGCACCTGGCGCAGCGTCACGTTCAAGCTGCGGATGCCGCCGCCCACGGGCGTCGTCAGCGGGCCCTTGATCGCCACCTTGTAGGCCTTGACGGCTTCGATGGTGTCGTTCGGCAGCCACTCGTTGAACTTTTCCTTGGCCTTCTCGCCGGCCGGCACTTCAAACCAGACGATGCGCCGGCGATCGCCGTACGCGCGGGAGACGGCTGCGTCGAAAACGCGCACGCTCGCTCGCCAGATGTCGGGTCCCGTGCCGTCCCCTTCGATGAACGGGATGATCGGCTGATCGGGGACGACGAGCTCGCCGTTCTTCCGGCTGATCGCCGCTCCTTCGGTCGGCGGCGTGAGATGGGCAAATTGGATCATGGCAATAGCGTCTGAGTCGCGCCTGCGCGGTTCCGGCGCGCAAGGCGGCGGATTGTTTAGGGCACATCCCCCTGCCGTGTTACGGGATCTTCACAGGATCTGTGGAAAACCTTGTTGAAAACGCGGTCGTCCGTGAGTGCGCATCCCGGTGAATCGGGGGCTTCCTGCGGTTTGCACCATCGTAGTGCGCTGCACCGCGCTCGCGCGGGCATGACGCCGGGCGCGCGCGCCATTATACTGTAACTGCTCGCGGCGGCTCGGCCGTTCGAGGGAAGCCCCCGCAGCACCCGGAGACGCTCGCAGAGGCTCGTGACTGGCCGTCGCAGTGCGCAGTACTCGCCGGCGTCCGGCTCCACGGAGCGCCGCCGGCGACACACCGTCCACCGGACGGCGGACAAGTCCCCCTCACAGATCCTTCGAACGAACGCCGGCAGGTGTTCCTGCGCGGCACACGTGTTTGAACGCACCATCATGAAAATCGTAATCGCCGACGACCTGCCCGCGTCAGCCGCCGCCCTGCTCGCCGAAGTCGACGGGTGGACGGTCGATGCCAAGGCCGGACGCCCGAAACCGGATCTGCTCGCCGCACTCGCCGACGCCGACGCACTCCTCGTGCGCAGCGCGACGAAAGTGACCAAGGAGATCCTTGACGCGGCGCCGCAACTGCGCATCATCGCGCGCGCCGGCTCCGGCGTCGACAACATCGACCTCCCCGCCGCCAGCGCGCGCGGCATCGTCGTCACGAACGCCCCCGGCGGCAACAGCATCAGCGTCGCCGAACACGCCCTCGCGCTGATGCTCGCGCTCGCGCGATCCGTGTCGGTCGCAGACGCGGCGATGAAACAGCAGCGGTGGGAAAAGAAGAGTCTGCTCGGGATCGAACTTCGCGACAAAGTCCTCGGCGTGGTGGGCTTCGGCCGCATCGGTCAGGCGGTCGCGCACCGCGCACGCGCGTTCGGCATGCGGATCCTCGCGCACGATCCGTTCATCGCGGCACAGGTCGGCACGGAGCAGGACGTTCAGTTCGTCAGCCTCGATGATCTCTGCGCGCAGGCAGACTACATCACGCTGCACATGCCGACGACACCGCAGACGACCGGCCTGTTCGACGCGGCGCGCCTGGCGTCGTGCAAGAAGGGCGTCAAGCTGATCAACACGGCACGCGGCGAGCTGATTGACGAAGCCGCGCTGCTCGCGGCGCTCGACAGCGGACATGTCGCCGGCGCCGGCCTGGACGTCTTCCTGAAAGAGCCGCCCGCGGACTGGGCACTCGTCTCGTCGCCGAAGGTTGTGGCGACTCCGCACATCGCCGCGTCCACCGCGGAGGCGCAGGAGATCGTCGGCCTCGACGTCGCCGCCGGCGTCCGCGACTTCCTGCAGCACGGCGTCGTCCGCAACGCGGTGAACTTCGCGTCGGTCGCCGCCGAAGAGTTCAAACGCCTCCACCCGTTCATGGAACTCGGCCGGCGCCTCGGCCGCGCCGTCTCGCAGTTGAGCGGCGGCCGCGCGCAGTCACTCGGCATCCGCTACTACGGCGGCCTCGCCGACGGCTCGACGGATCTGATCGCGTCCTCCGTCCTCGTCGGTTTCTTCGAGCCGATCCTGTCCTCCGGCGTGACGCTGGTCAACGCGCGGACCATCGCCAAGGATCGCGGCCTCGACGTCGTCGAGACGCGCAGCTCGCGCCCGCGCCACTTCACGAACCTGATCTCCGTCAAGCTCCAGACGGATCAGGGCGAACGCTGGCTCGAAGGGACGGTGTTCGAACAGAGCGGCCCGCGCCTCGTGCTGGCGGACGGCGTCCCCGTCGAGGCGCCGCTCGACGGCACGCTCATCGTGATGCGCAACCAGGACCTGCCCGGCGTCATCGGCGAGGTCGGCACGGTGCTCGGCCGGCACGGCGTCAACATCGGCACGTTCGCGCTCGGCCGCGACGCCAGCGGCGCGATCGGTGTCGTCAGCGTGGACGAGCGGACCGCGGGACAGATCGACGAAGCCATCCTGTCGGAGATCGCCAGCGTCGCAGCGGTGAAGGAAGCGCGCGTCGTCCGCGTCTGACGCGGATCGCGTCAGCCCCCGGGTCCCGTGCTTGAGCAACAGAGTGCTCGGGCAACAAGAAAACGGGCGCGGCCTGTGACAGCCGCGCCCGTCGTGTCGTACGCCGGTGTGTCGTACGCCGTCAGCGATCGCCTTACGGCGTGGGCAGCACGTTGTTCTTCGCGACCGGCAGGCCGATGCGGGTGGCCGGCAGGAGCGGCAGGTTCAGGATCGGCGTATTCGCGAAGAGCGGGTTGAGGTGACGGACTGGAATGTTGACGACGGGCGGAGGCGGCGTCACCATCTGGAACTGATACTTCTTGATGTCGATCCAGCGGATGACGTTCAAGACGTCAGGCGGAATCGCGGGACCCGCGCCAGACGGCAGGAACTTCTGCACCGGCACGCACAGCCGCTCGGGGATCGTCACGTTGACGGAATCGATCGGCTGGTTCAGCAACAGCGGGTTGAGGTGGTGCAGGCGCAGTGCCCGGTTCAGCGGCTGCGGCGGCACGATGTCGTAGCACTTCAGATCGATGAACTCGATCACACGCCGGACTTCCGGCGGAATCGGCTGCGGTCCCGCCGCGTTGAACTTGTTGACCGGCAGGCACAGTTGCCGCGGATTCGTGAGCACGATGTTCTCGAGCGGCGCGTTCGCCAATTGCGGGTTCAGATGGCGAAGCGTCAGGGGGACGTTCGGAGGCGGCGTCGGCGTGTTGATGCCGTAGCACACGAAGTCGAAGAACTGGACGTAGTGGCGGACGTTGGCCGGCGGCGGCACGCCGTTCTTGAAGATCGGCACGCAGAGTTCCTGCGGCGCCGTGACGATCACATTCTCGGGCGCCAGTTGCATCTGGATCAGCACCGGGTTCAGATGCCGCAGGATGAGCTGCGCATTGAGCGGCGGCAGGCCCGTGGGCAGCGGCGAGCACTTCAAGTCGACGTGCGGCACGAGCTGACTGGGCGGCGGCAGGGGCACTTGCGCGAAGCTGGTCGTCGCCACGCCAAACATGCCTACGAACAAGGCCGCACCGGCGAGTCCCGCGAGACCCTTGCGCTGCCGGAATGTGTTCAAACCAATCATCGGTTCCTCCTGGGTCACGAAGTCGCACGACCGGGTCGTACGACAGGTCAGACGAGTGGGGCGAAACGATGGGAACGACTCAGTGCGGGAGCGGACGGGACAGGCATCTGACAAGCGCCACCGTCGGACGCGTCACGATCGCGCCACGTCGGTTGGTGTGTACATAGATTCCCTGAGTGACGTGTCTCGATGTAACTGGACGGTGGCGAGCAGTCTAGCGACCGGCGCAGGCCCTGCCGGGGCGCACGGCGGACTGTTCGGTTCTCTGGGGTGACGCCTGATCGCGGGCGGAATCGTCAGCGTTCGGACGCGGTTCCCGGAATGCGTGCGGTACCTTGCGCGTGCGCGCGGAGCGGGATTCGAGGGGATCGGGCGCACACGCCGTCCGGCGGACGCGGCCCGCGGGTCGCGCCCGATCCGGCGGCGACAATCGAAGCGCCCAGGCCCTACGGCATCGGAAACTGTCCGTTCTTCGCGACCGGCAAGCCGAGTTGCACGGGGGTCACCATCGTGATCGTCTCCGGCGGCCGCTGCACGAACAGCGGATTGAGGTGACGCACCTGCAAGGTGACCGGCGGCGGAATCGGCGTCACGGACACGAAGTCGTACATCTTGATGTCAATCCACCTGATGACGTTCATCACGTCGGCCGGTGGCTGTGGCGCCTGCGAGCCCAGGATCTTGAGGACGGGCACGCACAACTGTCTGGGATTCTGAACGATGACCGATTCAATCGGCAGCGGGGCGAGCAGCGGATTGAGATGGTGCAGGCGCAACGGCAGGTTCAGCGGCGGCGGAGGTGGCTGGATCTGCGAGACGATGTCGTAGCACTTGAGGTCGATGAACTGCACCAGGCGTCTGACAGCCGTCGGGATCGCCGCACCGGCCTTCTCCACGGGCAGACACAACTGCCGTGGATTCGTGAGGATGACGCTTTCAATCGGCGCGCCGGAGTTGACGACGACACGATTCAAATGCGTGAGCCGCAGCGGCACGTTCGGGAACGGCGTCGTGGTCGTGATCGCATAGCACACGAAGTCCATGAACTGCACGAAGGGCAGGACGTTCGGGGGCGGTGGCACGCCGTTCTTGAACACGGGCACGCAGAGCGTCTCCGGCTGCTGAACGATGACGTTCTCCGGCGCGAGTCCCATGCTTTGCAGCACGGGGTTCAGATGTCGCAGCGTCAGGTTGACGTTGAGCGGCGTGCCGCCCGCGATCTTGTAGCACTTCAGATCGATCTCCGGCACGATCTGGCTGGGCGGCGGCAGTCCTTGCGCCGAGCTCGAGGCCACGATGCCGAACAGGCTCAGGACGACCGTGGCGGCCGTGGCGACGACGAACCGACGCGGTCGAAGCGCATTCAGTCTCTGCATGGGTTCCCTCCCCCTTTGTGTCTCACGTATCTCACGCTCACAGGACAACAGTCGACGGCCGACCCTCGATGCGTCCGATGGCCGGACGCTAGGGCGTGGGACGCTGGCCGTTCTTCGCGACCGGGACCGCGAGGTGCTGTAGCGGGCCCATCCCGATGAAGTGACGGCGTCCGCGCAGCAGCGGGTTCAGGTGCTCGATCGTCAGCGTCGGCAGGGGAATGTCCGAGTCCGGCGCGATGCGGTACTTCTTCAGATCGATCCACTGCAGGACTTGCAGCACATCATCCGGCGGCCGCCGATCGTTCTTCTGCACGGGCACGCACAACTGCTCCGGCTCGCCCAGCGTGACGCCCTCGTCGGGCAGCACGCCGGCGAACTGCGGATTGATGTGCGTCAGGCGCAGCGAGATCAGCGGCGTCGGCGGATCGTTCAACTGGATGATGTCGTAGCACTTCAGATCGAGGAACTCGATGAACCGCAGGATCTGGTCATTGGGGAAGCGTCCGTTCTTGGCGACCGGCAGGCACAACTGGCGCGGCGTCGACAGTTGCACGATCTCGTCCGGCGCACCGTGGCCGATGATGACCGGATTGAGGTGCGACAGCCGGAGCTGCGCGGTCACCGGCGGCGACAGCACTTCGATCTTGTAGCAGGCAAGGTCGATCTCCTGGACGAACAGGCGCACGGCCGGGGGCGGGGAGCGGCCGTCCTTGATGACCGGCACGCACAACTGCTCCAGCCCGCGCACGATGACGTCCTCCGGTGGCAGACCGAGCCGCTGCAGGATCGGGTTCAGGTGATGAAGCTTCAGATCGACGTCGAGCCCCGCGATGCCGTCGATACTGATGGCCTCGTGGCACTTCAGATCGATTTCCGGCACGAGCCGGCTGGGGCGAGGCAAGCCCTGGGCGTCGCTGGACGCGGCGCTTCCGAGCAGTCCCACAGAGAGGACGACGCCGGCAAGGACGGTCGACACGAGGCGCGGACGGAGCACGGGCCTGTCGGCCATGTGGGCCTCCTTCGAAGTTCGACGGAGTTGGAGCGAGCGGAGGGACGCAGTCTAGCGGCAGACGCCGACGGCAATCTCGGCCGTGCGCGGAATGTTCACGTTTGTGGGGTGCGGCGACGAAACGGCGAACGGCGGAGCGAACCCGCGCGGCGAGGCTGGTGACTCGGACAGCGCGACTGAGGGTCGCGTGGCTCAGGGTAAGGCGACGTGGATCGTGCGGCCGTCCGTCTCGTCGCGCAGTTCGACCACGTCGGTGGCGATGGCGATGACGACGTGGCGATCGTCCAGGCGGTCGCCGGTCCTGGCAAAGATCAGGCGGCCGGCGCTGGAGAGGATCGCGGTGCGCACGCGCGCGCCGTCGATCTGGTGCTCGGCGATGCCGGACAACGTGAACAGCGGAGGCGGCGGCGCGACGGGCGCGGCGGGCACTATTGGTGCGCTCGTCTCGTCACGCGACGGTGGGGCGGCGTTGCGGGACGCGCGGCGGTCGTCGAACTCGAACGGATTCCGCGATGACTGCGGACGCGGCGCCGCGGCCAGCCGGGCCTGGAGCCGCCGGGTCGCGTAGGCCACGTGCAGCGGGTCGCGCGGCGCAGGGTCTACTGACGGCGTGGCGGACGGCGGCGCAGGCGATGCGGACGTGCCGGGCGCGGCGGCGCGCGGCGGCGGCTGGTCGGCGGATGCCGGCGCAACAGCCGGTGACACGACGGCCGGCGACGCAACGATTGTTGACGCGGTGGAAGTTGACGCGGCGGCGCGCGGCGGCGTGACCTGCTCGTGGGCCGCGATCGACGACAGCTCTCGCGGCGTCAGCGTGGACGCGACCCATCCCGCCAGGAACGCGGCGAGACACGCGGGCAGGAGCAGGCGCGATCGTTCCATAGAAAGGGCCGCGACACGGGCCCGGGGTGGAGACCTCGAAATGAACACCACAGCCTAGCACGATCGGCCCGGCAACCGCACCCGGGGTCACGTGATCGCCGGAGGTCCTGTGTTACACTTGATCGTGCGTCAGGTCAGGCTTCCCGAGCAGCATCGCCTCGCGACCATCGCTCTCATTCCCGCCCGGTATCAGTCGACCCGTCTCCCCGGCAAGCCTTTGCTGGATCTTGCTGGTCTGCCGATGATCGTGCGCGTGTACGAGCGGACGCTGGCGACGCCCGGCCTGGACGCCGTGATGGTCGCGACGGACGATCCGCGCGTCCGCGATGTGGTCGAGCGCCACGGCGGGCGCTGCGTCATGACGCGCGCCGATCACCGCAGCGGCACCGATCGCCTGGCCGAGGTCGCCGCGACGCTGAGCTGCGACGTGGTCGTGAACGTGCAGGGCGACGAGCCGCTGATCGAGCCCGCGATGATTGCCGAAGCCGTCGCGCCCTTCGCGAACGATCCCGCGCTGCAGATGTCGACGCTCTGCCGCCGCCTCGACGCCGACACCGAATTCCACAACCCCAATCTCGTCAAAGTCGTGCGCGACCGCGACGGGTTCGCGCTGTACTTCTCGCGCGCGCCCATCCCGTATCATCGCGCCTCGGCCAATCGTGCGCTCCCCTCCGCGGTGTTCAAGCACATTGGTCTGTACGCCTATCGGCGCGACTGCCTGCTGCGCCTCGCCGCGCTGCCGGCCACGCCGCTCGAAGAAGCCGAATCGCTCGAACAGCTCCGGGCGCTCGAGCACGGCATCCGCATCAGGACCGTTGAAACACAGTTCGACTCGATGGGAGTCGACACCCCGGAGGACCTCGACCGCGTCCGCGCGCACCTGCGCGCGGCGGACGCGCGAGCGCAACACTATGCATAGCGCCAACCCCCGTCCCGTCAAGTACATCTTCGTCACCGGCGGCGTCGTCTCGTCGCTCGGCAAGGGCCTCGCGGCCGCTTCGATCGGCTGCCTGCTCGAAGGCCACGGTTACAAGGTGACGCTGCAGAAGTTCGATCCGTACATCAACGTCGACCCCGGCACGATGAGCCCGTATCAACACGGCGAGGTCTACGTCACGGACGACGGGACGGAAGCGGATCTGGATCTCGGGCACTACGAACGCTTCACCAACACGGTGACGAGCCGGAACCACAACTGGACGACCGGAAAGATCTATCTCTCCGTGATCCAGCGCGAACGCCGCGGCGACTATCTCGGCGCGACCGTCCAGGTCATCCCGCACATCACGAACGCCATCAAGGAAAGCATCCGCGCCGTCTCCGACGGTGTCGATATCGTCATCATCGAGATCGGCGGCACGGTCGGCGACATCGAGAGCCTGCCCTTCCTCGAAGCGATCCGCCAGTTCCGGCAGGACGCCGGCAGGGACAACACGCTCTACATCCACCTGACGCTCGTCCCGTTCGTCGGCACCGCCGGCGAGTTGAAGACGAAGCCGACGCAGCACAGCGTCCGCGACCTGCGGTCCATCGGCATCCAGCCGGACATGCTCCTCTGCCGCACCGATCGCCAGATCCCGCCGGACATGAAGCGGAAGATCGCGCTGTTCTGCGACGTGGACGAGGAAGCGGTCATCACGGCGAAGGACGTCTCCAGCATCTACGAGGTCCCGCTCGCGTTCGCCGCCGAAGGCCTGGATCGCATCCTCCTGCAGCATCTGAAGCTCCCCTATCGCGAGCCGGACATGCGCGACTGGGAGGATCTCGTCGAGCGCCTGCGCCATCCGGACGACGAAGTCACGATCCACATCGTGGGCAAGTACGTCGGCCTCGAAGATTCGTACAAGAGCCTCAGCGAAGCGCTGATCCACGGCGGCTTCAAGCACCGCGTCAAGGTGAACATCAAGTGGATCGAAGCGGAAGCGCTCGAACAGGACGGTGGCGAAGCGCTGCTGGACGGCGCGGACGGCATCCTCGTGCCGGGCGGCTTCGGCGATCGCGGGACGCGCGGCATGATGCGCGCGGCGCACATCGCCCGGACGCGCAGCATCCCGTTCTTCGGCATCTGCTACGGCTTCCAGTGGGCGACCGTCGAGTTCGCGCGCGAGGTCTGCGGCCTGTCGGACGCGGATTCCACCGAAACCAGCCCCGACACGCCGACGAAGGTCATCTACAAGCTGCGCGATCTGCTCGGCGTCGACGACCTCGGCGGCACGATGCGCCTCGGATCGTACGCCTGCCAGATCAAGCCCGGCTCGCGGTCACACCGCATGTACGGCGCCGACGTGATCCACGAGCGCCATCGCCACCGCTACGAGTTCAACTGCCTCTACGAGCAGGCGCTGGCCGACAAGGGCCTGCAGATCGTCGGCCGCTCGCTCGACGGCAAGTTCGTGGAGATGGTGGAACTGCCCGATCACCCGTGGTATGTCGCGGTGCAATTCCATCCGGAGTTCAAGAGCAAGCCGCGGCGCCCGCATCCGCTGTTCGCGGGCTTCGTCGAGGCGGCGCATCAGCACAAGCACGGCACGCTGCCGACCCAGGCCAAGCCGGCCGCCACGGTGGCCTGACGCGCGGCGCCATCACGCGCGCCGTACCCACTGACCCTGCATCGGCCCCTGCACCGGCCGCGAGGGGGGCGGCGCGTGACGCGGACGTGTCACCGGGCCGCCCAGGTTCATCCACCAGAAGATCGGGACGACCGAGCCTGACGCGGTCCGCCTGAACCCAACTATAATCGTCACTGTGACTTCGATCGACCTGGGCCCGTTCCGCCTCGGCGCGGACGCCCCTCTGCTCTTCATCGGCGGTCCGTGCGTGATCGAAAGCGAGGCTCACGCACTCGACCTCGCCGTCGCGATCCGCGACATCGCCCGCGCGTGCGGCGTGTCGTACGTCTTCAAGGCGTCGTTCGACAAGGCGAACCGCACGTCGATCCGCTCGTTCCGCGGCCCCGGCCTCGACGCCGGCCTCGCCGTGCTGGAACGCATCAAGCAGGACGTCGGCGTGCCCGTGCTGACCGACATCCACGACGCGTCGCAAGCCGAGCCCGTCGCCGCCGTCGCCGACGTGCTGCAAATCCCCGCGTTCCTCTGCCGGCAGACCGATCTCCTCGTCGCCGCCGCCAGGACCGGACGCCCGGTGAACATCAAGAAAGGCCAGTTCCTCGCGCCGCTCGACATGCGCCACGCCATCGCGAAGGTCCGCGACAGCGGCAATCCGCGCGTCTTCGTCACCGAGCGCGGCAGCAGCTTCGGCTATCACAATCTCGTCGTCGACATGCGCGCGTTCCCGATGATGCGCGCGCTCGGCGTGCCGGTGATCTTCGACGTCACCCACAGCCTGCAACTGCCAGGCGCGGGCGACGGCGTCACCGCCGGACAGGCCGAGTTCATCGCGCCGCTCGCGCGCGCGGGCGTCGCCGCCGGCGTGGACGGCCTCTTCCTCGAAGTCCACGAAGATCCGTCGCGCGCGAAGAGCGACGCGCAGAACGCGCTGCGCCTCGACGCGCTGAAGCCGCTCCTGACGACGCTGGTGCAGGTGGACGCCATCGCGCGCGCCGCCACGGCCCAGCGGTCGGACGCGGTCAACGTCGATCTCGGGGCCGTCTAGCCTGGTTCTCCGCCCATGTCCTCCAGCGCCGCGCCTTTAGAAGACGACGACCTCTCGATCGCCCGCCGGGTCCTCGAAACCGAGGCGAACGCGATCCTCGGCCTGATCGAGTGCCTCGACGGACACTTCGTCCGCGCCGTCGATCTCCTCCGCGCGTGCCGCGGCCGCGTCATCGTCACCGGCATGGGCAAGTCGGGGTTGATCTGCCGCAAGATCGCGGCAACGTTCTCCAGCACCGGCACACCCGCGTTCTTCCTGCATCCGGCCGAAGCCATCCACGGCGACCTCGGCGTCCTCCAGGCAGATGATGTCGTCGTCGCGCTCTCGCACAGCGGCGAGACCGACGAACTGCTGCGGCTGCTGGAAGCCATCCGCCGCGTCGGCGCCCGCCTGATCGCGCTGACCGGGAATCCCGCCTCGTCGCTCGGCCAGGCGGCGGACGTCGCGCTGGACTGCCACGTCAACGAAGAAGCCTGTCCGCTGAACCTCGCGCCAACGGCGAGCACTACCGCGTCACTCGCGCTGGGCGACGCGCTGGCGATGGCGCTGCTCGTACGCAAAGGATTCAAGGCCGAGGACTTCGCGTTCCTGCACCCGGGCGGCAAGCTCGGAAAGCGGCTGATGCGCGCCGAGGCGCTGATGCATAGCGGCGCCGCGACGCCGCTCGTCCGGCTCGACACCGTCATGCGCGACGTGATCTATGAAATGTCGAGCAAGGGCCTGGGCATGACCTGCGTCATCGACGCGGACGGCCACCTGGCCGGCATCATCACGGACGGCGACCTGCGCCGCCACATGAGCCGCATGCCGAACATCCTGGAGCAGACCGCCGGCGCCGTGATGACCATGCGCCCGGTGACGATCGCCCGGCACCTGCTGGCCGTCGAGGCGCTGAAGATCCTCGAAGACCGCAAGATCTCGTCTCTCATCGTCGCCGACGGCGACCGCGTCGAAGGCGTGCTGCACCTGCACGATCTGTGGCGCACGGAGTTGTTCTGACCGTGGCGCCCCCATCCAATGAGCCCCTGTCCACATCCACTCCGCCATCGGCCGCGGACGTGGCGCGCCGCGCCGCGCGCATCCGCCTGCTGCTGTTCGACGTCGACGGCGTGTTGACCGACGGCCGCGTCCTGCTCCACGCGGACGGCATGGAGTCCAAACAGTTCTTCATCCGCGACGGCACCGCGATCGTGCTCGCCCGAGAGGCCGGCCTGCTGACGGGATTCCTCTCGGCCCGCTCGTCCGCGTCGACGCTCGTCCGCGCGGAACAGCTCAAGGTGCCGATCGTCCGCCAGGGCGTCCACGACAAGCTGTCGGGGTACGAAGAGATCCTGCGGGATCAGAGCCTGCAGCACGCGGAGGTCGCGTTCATGGGCGACGATCTGCTGGATCTGCCGGTGCTCGGCCGCGTCGGCCTCGCCTGCGCGCCCGCGGACGCGGTGGACGAGGTCCGCGCGCGCGTCCACTGGACGAGCCGTCATGCCGGCGGCGCCGGCTGCGTCCGCGAACTGGTCGAGATCGTGCTGCGGGCACAGGACCGCTGGCAGCACGCGATCGACGCGTATCTCGCGCCGGAGGAGGCCCGCTGATGGACGGCTACGGGCCCTTTCTCACCGCGCTGCTCTGCCTCCTGTTCGGCCTCGCCGCCGGCAAGGCGTGGGAACGCTACAAGCTGCAGGAAGGCCGCTGGATCGATCGCCGCAAGGCGCGCGAGTCCCCGCATTATATGCAGGGCTTGAACTTCCTGGTCGCGAACCAGCTCGATCTCGCGATCGAGGAGATGACGCAGGCCGCGAAGCTCGACCCCGACGCGCTCGAGATCCACATGATTCTCGGCAATCTGTACCGGGAGAAGGGCCAGGTCGGCCGCGCGGTACAGATTCACCAGCAATTGCTGCAGCGTCCGCGGCTGCGGCCGATCGAGCACACGTACGTGCAGTTGTGCCTCGGGCTGGATTACAAGCGCGGCGGCTTCATCGATCGCGCGATCGAGGCGTTCAACGAAGTCCTGCGGCTCGACCCGGGCAACGAGCACGCGCTGATCCATCTGGAACGGCTCTACGAGGATCAGCATCAGTGGAAGGAGGCGGCCGCGATCCGCGAGCGGCTCGCGCGCGTCACGCGATCGAGCCTGCAGGCGCGTCACCAGTCCATCCAGGCGTTCCTGGAGAACGAGCTCGGCGTGCAGCACCGCGAGGCGGGCGACGAGCCGGCGGCGGTGCGGCATTTCATGGCCGCGATTGAAACGGACTCGCACGTCGTGCCTGCGTATCTGAACCTGGGCGACGGGAAGATGAAGCAGAACGACGTCGCGGGCGCCGTCGAGGCGTGGGAGCGCCTGCTCGCGGTCGCGCCGGAGCGCGCGTATCTCGCGTTTGCGCGGCTCGAAGCCGCGTACGAACAGCGGGGCACGCCGGCACAGTTCGAGGAGATGTGCCGCGGCCTGATCAATGGCAACGGCCAGGACTGGCGCGCGCGCCTCGCGTGGGCGCGCCACCTGCTGGTGCGCCGTCAGCCGGAGGCCGCGCTCGCTCTGCTGCTGGAAGCGCTGGCGCACAATCCGCACGCCGTCATCATCCACCAGACGATCTGGGAAACGCTGCAGCAGATGGCGTTCGCACCGCCGCTCGTGACGCGCTACATTTCGGTGAACCGCGAGGCGGTGTTCTACAGCGATCCGCACATCTGCGTGCGCTGCCGCTATCGCAGCAACGAGCTGCTGTGGAAGTGTCCGCACTGCCACGAGTGGAATACGTTCGTGGAGGAGCGCATCGCGCCGGCGCAGGACACCGAAGTCGCAGAAGGCTAAAAGGAAGTCGTCAGTTTTCAGTCGTCAGTGTTCAGTGGCCGTTCTCAGTCGTCAGGTCTGAATCGTCAGTCACCGGCATCGCGAGAAATCACCACTGAAACTGATCACTGATAACTGACAACTGATAACTCCATGATGAAGGTGGCGCTCACGGGCGGCATCGCGACCGGCAAGAGCCACGTGCTCACACGCATCGCGGCCGCGGGCGTGCCGGCGATCGACGCCGACGTGCTCGCGCGCGAGGTCGTCCGGCCGGGCACGGACGCGCTCGACGCGGTCGCGTCGCATTTCGGCACCGACATCCTCACGTCCACCGGCGAGTTGGATCGCCGCAAGCTCGGCGCCATCGTCTTCGCCGACCCGCAAGCCCGCCGCGACCTCGAAGCCATCGTCCATCCCGCCGTCTATCGCGCCATCCAGGAGCGGTTCGCCCGCCTCGCCGCGGACGACACGCATCCCTTCGCCGTCGCCGACATTCCCCTGCTCTACGAGACCGGACGCGCCGCCGAGTTCGATCGCGTCATCGTGACGCACTGCCCCGAGGCCGTGCAGCTCACCCGCCTGCGCGCTCGCGATCACCTGTCGGAAGAAGACGCGCGCCGCCGCCTCGCGGCGCAACTGCCGCTCGCGGAGAAGGTCGCGCGCGCGCATTACGCCGTCGACACGAGCGGCACGTTCGACGAGACCAACCGTCAGGTCGATCGAGTGCTAAGAGAATTGCTGACCGCCGGATCCTGAACCGCGTCAGACCTGCTGGCGCGACGCGATCCGCTGCTCGGCCGCGACGATCACGTTGTGCATCAGCATGGCGATCGTCAGCGGACCGACGCCGCGCGGCACCGGCGTGACCGCGCCCGCGACGTCGACGACGTCCGGATGGACGTCCCCCACCAGGACGGATCCCTTCGTCTCGAATTCGGCGCGGCGCGGTGAATCGGGCGGATAGATGCGCTCGACGCTCTCGCGATCGTCCAGCCGGTTGATGCCGACGTCGATCACGGTCGCGCCAGGCTTGACGAAGTCGCGCGTGACGAAAGCCGGCCGGCCGATCGCCGCGACGAGAATGTCGGCCGCGGAGGCGACGCGCGGCAGGTCCGTGGTCTTCGAGTGGCAGATGGTCACCGTCGCGTCGCGGTGCAGCAGCATCAGCGCCATCGGCTTGCCAACGATGTCGCTGCGTCCGATCACGACGGCTTGACGTCCGGCGATCGGGATGCCCGAGCGATCGAGGATCTCGATCACACCCGCGGGCGTGCAGCCGCGCAGCGTCGCGCGATTCTGCACCAGCCGTCCGACGCTGACGGGCGAGAAGCCATCGACGTCCTTCGCGGGATCGATCGTCTCGAAGACGACGTGCTCCGCGTGCTTGCCCATCGCCGCCGGCAGCGGCGATTGCACGAGAATGCCGTCGTGGACGTCGCTGGCGTTGAGGCGCCGCACGACGGCCAGCAGCTCGTCGAGCGACGCGGTGTCCGGCAGACGCACGAGGTCCACGAACAAGCCGCTCTCGCTGCCCGTCCGCACTTTGTTGCGGACGTAGACCTCGGAGGCGGGATTGCTGCCGACGAGCACGATGCCGAGACCGGGCGGGCGCCGCGCGTCACGCACGAAGGCGTCGAGGCGCGCGCCGAGCTCCGATCGAATCTGTTGAGCGATGGCAACGCCATCGAGGATGCGAGCGGCCATAGGGGGGATCGTAGCGTGTTTGGCGAAGCGTGGCGAGAGGGGGACGAGCGTGCGGTGAGGCGAGTCAGCGGGGAGGGCTTGGCGCCCTCCCCCGAAACGTGTCGCGTGTGCGCGGGGCGCACGCGCGGACGGCTATCGCGTCTGCGTGCCGCGGAGGCGGCTGTGGCGGTAGCCGTAGAGGAAGTAGACGACGATGCCGAGGGCCATCCAGATCACCAGACGTTCCCAGGTCTCCGTCGGCAGGCTATACATCAGCGCGAGGGACACGAGCGCGGCGGCCGGCGCGACCACGAACACGGCCGGAACCTTGAAGGGACGCGGGAGATCGGGCCGCTTGATGCGCAGCACCAGGATGCCGACCGAGACGATGACGAAGGCGAGCAGCGTGCCGATGCTCACGAGGTGGCCCAGGATGCTGATGGGCGTGAAGCCCGCGGCGATGGACACCGCGATGCCGGTCAGGATCGTCGTGATGTGCGGCGTGCGGAAGCGCGGGTGGATCTGCTTCGCCCAGGGCGGCATCAGGCCGTCATTCGCCATCGAGTAGAAGACGCGCGTCTGGCCGAGCACCATGACGACCATGACCGAGCTCAACCCGGCAATGGCGCCGACCTTGACGAGGAACGGCATGATGCTCAGCAAACCGGCCCAGGCCGTGCCCGCCGCCTGCGACTTCGCCGCGTCGATCGCGACCGCCATCGGCGCCGCGACGCCGAGCTGCGTGTAGGGCACGAGGCCGACCATGATGCCGGAGACGAGCACGTAGAGCAGCGTGCAGACGACGAGCGAGCCAAGGATGCCGATCGGCATGTCCTTCTGCGGATTGCGCGCTTCCTGCGCCGCGGTCGATACGGCGTCGAAGCCGATATACGCGAAGAAGATGACGCCGGCCCCCTGCATGATGCCGCTCCACCCGAATTGTCCGAAGTGGCCGGTGTTCTGCGGAATGAAGGGCGCCCAGTTGTCCGTGTTGACGAAGGAGATGCCGGCGACGATGACCAGCAGGACGACCGCGACTTTGACGATGACGATCGCCGCGTTGACGCGCGCCGATTCCTGAATCCCGACGACCAGCAGCGTCGTCACGAGCACGGTGATGATCACCGCCGGCAGGTTGAAGACCGCGGTGACCGCGCTGCCGTCGGCGAGGTTCACGACGGTACCGGGGGCCGCGCTGAACGCCGCAGGGAATTGGATGCCGAAGTCGTGGAGGAAGCTGACGACGTAGCCGGACCAGCCGACCGCGACGGTCGCCGCGCCGAGCGCGTATTCGAGGATGAGGTCCCAGCCGATGATCCAGGCGACGAACTCACCCAGCGTCGCGTAGCCGTAGGTATACGCGGAGCCGGCGACGGGCACGGTGGACGCGAATTCCGCGTAGCACAAGCCCGCGAGCGCACTCGCCACGCCCGCCAGGATCATCGAGAGGATGATCGCGGGTCCCGCGTTAGCGGCGGCGGCCTGCCCCGTCAACACGAAGATGCCGGTGCCGATGATGGCGCCAATGCCCAGCGTGACGAGGTCCACGGGCCCCAGGACGCGCTTGAGACTGTGCTCGCCGGTGACGGACGCTTCCGCCCGGATCGTATCTATCGGCTTCGTCGCAAAAATCGACATGTACTCGGTCCTCCAAGAGACTGTCCATCCGCTCCTCCGGGGTGTTCGGCCCCCTCACAGGAGCATCAACGGGCAGTGATCGTCGATCGAGCGCAGGCGCGTCACCCACGGCCTGCACGGATCGCAAGCAGGCCAAGTCCTACGGAGTCGCGGCATTATACATGTGGCGTGACGGTTTGATGAGGTGAACCACTCGCCGCGCCGGGGACCGGGCGACCGCTGAAACCGCCCGCTCACGCCCGTGAATCCAACCGTTCCGTCAGATCAACGTCGTAGTTACGCCTCTTGATCACCCGTCATTTCGCGCCCGCCATCCGGTCGTCACCGTTTCAACACGTCCCGGTACTGCCGCACGCGCTCGCCCGGACCGTCGCCCGCCAACAAGTCTGTGATGACCGCCACCGACGCCGCTCCCGCGTCCAGCACCGAGGCGGCCCGTTCCAGCGTGATGCCGCCGATGGCCACGACCGGCATCCGTCCTGCCGCGCGCTGCGCGGCGTAGCGCACCAGATCCAGCCCCACGGCGTCGTAGCCGGTCGCCTTGGTCTGCGTGCCGAAGACGGGACCGACGGCGACGTACGTCAACGGCAGTTCCACCGCCGCGTCCACCTGCTCGCGTGTGTGCGTCGAGTATCCGACCCACAGCCGCGGACCCGCCGCCGCCCGCACCCGCCCCGGCGCCACATCGTCCTGTCCCACATGGACACCGGCGAGGCCCGCCATCAACGCGATGTCGAATCGATCGTTGACGATCACCGTCGCGCCATGCGGCGCCGCGGCGTCCGCCACCGCATCCGCCCAGGCGAGCAGCTCCGCGCCGGTGGCCTGCTTCGCGCGGATCTGCAGGAAGCGGACACCCGCGTCGAGATAGAGACGCGCCAGCGCGGGCACGGTGTACCCGTGCCGGCCGGCGATGTCCGCGTCGACAATGGCGTAGATCGGATCGAGCAAGAGCGGAACGGGAGAAGGACGCGTGTCGCGGCGAAGCGCTAGACGGCTTCAGCCAGCTTGTCAGGTTTTTTTTTGGCTTCGACCTGATACCGATCCATGAACGCGGTGCTGAGACGTCCAGCCTGGAAATCGGGCTCGGCGAGGACCTTGAGATGGAGCGGGATGGTCGTGCGGATGCCTTCGACCACCGTCATGTCGAGCGTGCGCCGCATGCGCGCGATGGCCTCGGTGCGATCGCGGCCGTGCGCCATGATCTTCGCGACCATCGAGTCGTAGTACGGCGAGATCGTGCAATCGGAGTGCGCGAACGTGTCGACGCGCACACCCGGTCCGCCCGGCGTGCTGAAGGCGTGAATGACGCCCGGGCTCGGCGCGAAGGTTTCCGGATGCTCGGCGTTGACGCGGCACTCGATCGCGTGGCCGGTGAAGGTGATGTCGCCCTGGCGCACGGACAGGCGCTCGCCGGCGGCGATGCGGATCTGTTCCTTCACGATGTCGAGGCCGGTGACCATCTCGGTGACGCCGTGCTCGACCTGCAGCCGGGTATTGGCTTCGATGAAGTAGATGGCGCCGGACGGATCCATCAGGAACTCGAAGGTGCCCGCGTTGGTGTACTGGACGGCCTTCGCGGCGTCCACCACCGTGTTCCCGAGCTTGCGCCGCATCTTTTCGGTGAGCGCGGTCGACGGTGCTTCTTCAATCAGCTTCTGGTGACGCCGCTGAATGGAGCACTCGCGCTCGCCCAGGTGGACCACGGCGCCATGATGATCGCCGAGGATCTGGAATTCGATGTGGCGCGGCGCCTCGATGTATTTTTCGAGATAGACGTCGCCGACGCCGAACGCGGCTTGCGCTTCACGCTGCGCGGTCTTGAGGGACTGGCCGAGCTCTTCGGGGGCCCGCACGACGCGCATGCCGCGTCCGCCGCCGCCGTTGGACGCCTTGATGATCACGGGATAGCCCATGTCCTTGGCGATCTTGAGCGCGCGCTCTTCCCCGTCGACCGGCCCGTCGCTGCCCGGCAGCACCGGCACGCCGGCTTTTTTCATGACGCGCCGCGCCTTGGCTTTGTCTCCCATCAGGCGGATGACATTGGGCGACGGCCCGATGAATTTGATGTGGCACGCCTCGCAGACTTCGGCGAGATAGGCGCTCTCGGAGAGGAAGCCGTAGCCGGGATGAATCGCGTCCGCGCCGGTGATCTCGGCGGCGCTGATGATGGCCGGGACGCTCAGATAGCTGTCGCGGCTGGCCGGCGGCCCGATGCAGACGTCCTCGTCCGCGAACCGGACGTGCAGCGAGTTTTCGTCCGCCTCCGAGTAGACGGCGACGGTCTTGATGCCCAGCTCGCGGCACGCGCAGATGACGCGCAGGGCAATTTCGCCGCGGTTGGCAATGAGGATCTTCTTGAACATACGGCGCCAGCCATCTCCCAGGACGACGACCATCACGAGTGACGTCCGTTCCGTCTGCCGTTGGGAGACGTCCGCCCCGCGGAGCGGGGCCAGCAGACAGACAGACCTGGCGAAGTGAAGCTTCGTCAGGTCTTGATCGCGAACAGCCGCTCGCCGTATTGCACGGGCTGGCCGTTCTCGACATACACCTTGACGATCTCGCCCTCGTATTCCGATTCGATCTCGTTCATCAGCTTCATCGCCTCGATGATGCACACGACCTGGCCTTTGCGCACCCGCGAGCCGACTTCAATGAAGGATGGAGACGAGGGGTCGGGGGACCGGTAGAAGGTGCCCACGATGGGCGCCGTCATGACGGCCATTTCCAGCGAGTCGATGGAATCCGGCGCGGCCTCCTGCGCCGCGGGCGCGGCGGGCGGCGCCACCGGCAGCGCAGCCACGGGCAGCGGCACGGGAGACGCGGCCAGGGGCGTGGCGATCGCAGGTTGGGCGACGACGACCGTCCCTCCCTGCTTCCGCACGCGGATCTTCATGCCTTCTTGTTCGAGCTCGAATTCGGCCAGCTCGTGTTCCCGAACAAGTTCCAGAATCTTTTTGATCGCGTCGACGTCCATCATCAGTCCGTGCCGTCACATCCTCCACTCACAGCTCGCACCAGAGGCGCGGAACGTCCGTCAGGATTTCACAGCCCCCGGTGGTCGTCATCAGCACATCGTCTTCGATGCGGACGCCGCCAAGGTCTTCGACGTACACTCCAGGCTCAATGGTGAAGACCATCCCCGGACGCAGGACGTCCAGCCCAGGATGCTCTTCCGTCCGCCGCGACAGCCGCGGCGCTTCATGCACTTCGAGCCCCAGCCCGTGGCCGGTCCCATGCCCGAAGTACTCCGCAAATCCATGCAACCCTAGCACGCCACGTGCCGCGGCGTCGACATCCCCGGTCCGCGCATCCGGCAGGCCCGCGGCGCGTACGGCGGCGGTATGCGCCTCCGCGACGGCCTCGTAGATGACACGCGCGGCCTCGGAGGCTTCACCCAGCGCGACAGTGCGCGTCAAGTCCACGCAGTATCCGCCGTAGACACCACCAAAGTCCAGCACCACCAGGTCGCCCGTCTTGAGCGTCCGCCCGGTCGGCCGCGCGTGCGGCAAGGCGCTGTTCGGCCCCGCGGCGACAATCGTGTCGAAGGCGGATTTCGAAAAGCCGGCACGCCGCAACCGCCAGTCGATGTCGGCCGCGATCTCGGCTTCCCGCCGCCCGACCCGCACCACGCCACGCAGGACGTCGTGGGCCACTTCACTGATGCGCCACGCGCCTTCGCGCAGGAGCGAGATTTCGTGTGCGTCTTTGATCAGCCGCGCCGCTTCGACGAGTCCATCCGTTTCGACGAGCGCACAGGGCACATCGTTGGCCCCGCCCGTCAGCATCGCCGTCAGGCCGCGCACCCGGCCCACAGGGAAGTGCGACGCTTCGATGCCGAGCATCCGCCACTTCTTATCCAGCACGAAGGTGGAGAGCGCCCGGTCGTAGCTGCCCTGGACGAGAATCGCTTCGAGGTTGGCCGGCAACAGCCCAGCTTGAACCGCCTCGTCGACCGCGGAACTGTAGCGAAAGTCGACGAGCAAGTAAAGCTGAGTCGACGTCAGCAGCAACATCCCGGCGGATCCGACGAAGTTAGATAAATAGGTGATGTTGGGCAGGTGCGTGACGAGCAGGACGTCGAGGCCGTGTTCGGCCAGTCCGGCCCGGACCTGACTTTGGCGGATCTCCAACAACGGTAGCGGCGCGGAGCCAGGATCCAGCGGCGGCTGAAAAGGTGACGACCAGGGAAGCATGTGTCGACTGCGCCCGTCTGAGCGGAAACCATCCTACGGCCGGCGAGCCCACGGGGCGCGCGCCGGCTCCGCCTCTCAGAGACCCGAAGCCGCCGACGCTCCCATCTGGTGAGCCTGCTGCCGAACCCCTATCCCCCGCTGAAACCGCTCGAGCGCCAGCAAGAGTCCGCGATGCCGGGCCGGGGCCGCGTCCGATCCAACCGTCGGCGCCGAGAGCGCCGCGGCATCACCCACAAACGCCCCCACGGGCTCGACAGAGATGGCGTCCGCCTCAGCCTCTGCCTGCGCCATCGCCCTGGCCACGAGCGAATCCACCCGCGATGTTTCTTCCGGCACTTCCGGTGGTTCATCGACCGCCGCGGCCGCCTGCGTCTCGTGCTCCAGCGACCGCACGATCGCCGGCAGCTCATCGTCGTTCGGCGCCAGCGTCAACGCGATGCGGAAATGCTCCAACGCATCCGCAAACCGCAGTTGCTGCCAGCAGAGCTCGCCGAGCGCGCGACGGGCCGCGAGGTTGTCCGGCGCCGTCCGGATCACAAACGCCAGTTCCCGCTCGGCCTGGTCGTACTCCTGCAGCTCCATGAGCGAGCGGCCGAGCGTGACCCGCGCCGAGACGTACGAAGGATGATAGCGGAGTCCGGCCCGAGTCGTGTCCACCGCTTCGCGAAACTTTCCCGCGCGACGGTATTCCTCAGCCAGCGCCGCAAATGCAATCGACGCCGGGTCCCCTTGAACCCGGCGTCGCAATTCTTCAACTCGAGGCGAGTCAGCCATCGATGTGTTCTGCTCGGAAGCCGTGCGATGACGCGACGGAGCGCCTCGCGCTCCGCCGCACCACCGACGTGTGTGTCCCTGCGGTCCCGCTCCCTACGGGGTGATCGTGACCGTCTTGCTGATCGTTGCGCGTCCGCCGCCGCTGTCGATCGTCGTCAGGACAATCGTATACGTAGCCGGCTGGTTGTAGACCTTGCTCGTCGTGATGCCCGATCCACCCGTGCCATCACCCCAGTTCCATTCATAGGTGACGATGGTGCGGCCCGACGGTGCGGTGGACGAGCTCGCGTCCACGAACACCTGCTGTCCGACACGCGGCGCGCTCGGCGAGATGACGAAGTTCGGCGTCGGCAGGCCCGCGCCTACGGTGACACTCTTCGAGATTGAGCCGGTGATGCCGGACGTGTCCGCCACGGTCAGCGTGACATTGTAGGTGCCCGGATTCGCGTACCGGCGCGATGTGGTCACACCGCTGCCGGTGCCGCCATCGCCGAACGTCCAGCTATAGGTCGTGATGTGACGACCGGGTGCGCTCGTCGCCGAGGCGGACGCGTCGAAGAACACGCTCTGGCCCGGATTCGGTGCCGTCGGCGAGAACGTGAACTCGGCTCGCGGCCCTTCCGCGCCAGCGACCGCGATCGTCTTCGTCAGGCTGTTGCTCAGCCCGCGGTCGTTCGTCACCATCAGCGTGACACTGTAGGTGCCGCGCGTCTGGAAGAACGTCCGCGGCCGGACGCCCGATCCCGTCCGCCCGTCGCCGAAGTCCCACTGATACGACACGATGCTGCCCGCAACCGGCGTGCAGGAATTCGCATCACCCGGGTTGCTCGGGTTCGGCGCGCAGGACGCAATCGACGACGACCCGTCGAAGATCACTTCCACGTCTTCCGACGGGTCCGTCGGCGAGAAGTTGAACCGCGGCACCGGCGCGAACGGCGTCGGCAGCACGATGCCCTGCGGCACCAGGCGGATCTGCACCTTGCGGGTGACCGCGTTGGCCCAGTCCGTCCCGGCCGGCGTCACGCCCACCACGACGACCGCCCCGTCGTCGCTGTTGCCGGACGACGCGCCCGCCGGCGCGGTATACATGACCGTCGCGCGTCCGTCGCTGCCCGTCACGGCGTTCTTGCTCGACAGACGACCGATGTCGACAATCGCGTCGTTGACGAACGTCTCGACGCGCACGGCCACGTCGCGGGCCGGACGGCCATTGGAGTCGCGCGCCGTGATGGTGACCTGCGACTGCGACAGGCCATCCAGCGTCAGCACGTCAGGCGCTGCCCCCAGAGACAGCGACAAGCCCAGCTCCGACGGGCCGCCGAGCGGAGGCGCTTCGTTGTTGTTCGTGCAGCCTGGCACCACCAGCGCGGCAAGAAGAGGAACCCAGGCCAAGAAGCGGCCGCGGCGTACGGGCGGCACGCCCACGGGCGTCCATCGAGTGTGAATGCTCTGCATGACGTCGGTCCTGCTGTGAAAAGCTCTTGAGTCCATGTCGGGCGCGGGCATCGAATTCTGGCGGGCCTCCGGCCGGGCCGGAAGCCCACACGGTCACAGTGCGGCGCAAGGCACGACCCCATGCCGCGGTCTCCGAGATCTAGTTCTCCGGATCGGCCCAGTCCGCGAAGTTGACGCTGATCAGGCCGGTCGCGGTCACGTCGTTGCCTGTCTGGTCTTTCCCGTAGAACGTCACTTCGGCGATTGTCGAAATGACCAGCGCGCCGCCGCCGTTGCTCAACGCGATGAGCGGCGCTTCCAGCTTCGACTGGACGCGCACGAGGACGAACGTGGCCTGCGCGTTGCCCGTGCCGACCGTCGTCGTGGCCGCGCCATCGAACGCGTATGGCACGTCGACCCCCTGCTGATTGCGACCGTCGGAGCGCTTGTAGACCACGCGATACCGCGTGATCGTGACGTGGTTGTTCGTGCTCAACGGACCGGACGTCACGTCCTTCGGTGCAAGGCGCAGCGTGACGCGGCCCTTGTCCTCGAATATGCCGCCGTTCGTCAGGACGTCGGATTCGAGCGTGTGCTCGAACAGAGAGGTTTCCTCCGCGCCGCTGCTCGCTGCGAGGTCGTCCACGATGAGGAACACCCCGGAGCCGTTCTGTGTCAGTTCGGAGCGGCAGGACGCCGCCCCCAGCACCGCGCCCAGCACGAGCGGCGCCGCGAGCCACCGCCGCCAGGGCCAGCGGCTCGCGCGCCGCGCCAGATCCGCCGTCTTCGTCATGTCAGTCCACCCGTGATTCGTTTCCATGTCTCGAAGTCCTGCGAATAAGCCCTTGCCTTAGCTCTTGACGATCTTCGGAGTGATGAACAGCATCAGCTCGCGCGTTTCCGAGTTCCGGTTGTAGCGCTTGAACAGGCGCCCCACCACCGGCAGCTTGTGCAGCAGCGGCGTCCGGTCGTCGTTGTTACGCTCCTGCTCGAAGCGCACGCCGCCAATCACCGTCGTCACACCATCGGTCACCTGCAGGGTGGTCTTGGCGCGCTGCGTGGAGATCGCGGGGTTCGGATTGCCCGCGATGACGTTGGTGTAGTCGGGGGCCGAGCGTTCGAGGACGACGTCCATGATGACCGTGTTCGATGCGGTGATGCGCGGCTTCACCGTCAGCTTCAGCGCCGCGTCCTTGAACTGCACCGTCGGCTGCACGAAGGTCGTGATGAGCCCGCCGTCACCACCCGGCTGCTGCGTCGCCGTCGTGTACGGAATCTGCGTGCCCTGCGTCATCTCCGCTTCGACGTTGTTCTGCGTCACGACGCTCGGCAGCGAGAGGATGCGCACCTTGCCTTCGGTTTCGAGCGCCGACAACTGCGCGTCCAGCTTCAGCGCGCCGTTGATGGAGCCGAGCGTCATCTTGATGAGATCCGCCTCGTTGTTGATCGCGCCGGAGCGGCTGTCGATCGTGCCGTTGTTCGGGAACGCCAGCGGCAGCGTGTTGGCCAGCCGCGTGGACGACTCACCGCGCAGGCCCAGCAGCAGTCCCAGCTCACGAGAGAACGAGGACGAGGTTTCGACGATGCGCGCTTCGATGGAGACCTGCGGCTGCGCCGTGTCGAGCGTGTCGATCAGGCCGCGCGCGGCGGTCAGCCCTTCGTCGAGGTCCGTCAGGATGACCGTGTTCGTGCGGTCGTCCACCTGCACCGTGCCGCGCTTCGTCAACGCGCTCTTCGTCAGCAGGTCCGTCAGGTCCTTCGCGTTGGCGTAGCTGAGCACCTTCGTGTAGGTCTTGATCTCGCCCGACAGCGCCTGTTCCTCGGCCAGCCGGCGGCGCGCGACTTCTTCGTCCGCGAGCACCTTCAGCGGCGCGATGCGGACGATGGAGCCTTCAACCGTGTAGCCAAGCTGGTTCGTGCGCAGGATGGTGTCGAGCGCCTGGTCCCACGGCACTTCGTGCAGCGAGACGTCGACGGTGCCGGTCACGCCGGGATCGATGACGATGTTCAGGCCGGTGATTTCGGCGAAGGTCCGCAGCACCGCGCGCAGGTCGACGCCCTGGAAGTCCAGACCAATCGCGTGCCCGGTGAACTGGCGTCCGCCAACCGTGAGCGGCGTCGTCGCCGACGGCGCCTCGGGCCCGCGCGTCGTTTCCGTCCGCGCCGGCGCGTCAGGCCGCGTCGACGGCGCCCCGTTCACGATCTCCGAGAGGACGAAGTCCGCACCCGGCTCGGTCGTCGTCTGCGGATCCGCGACGGTGATCGTCAGCTCGCGTCCATCGGAGGCGTTCGGCCGCATGCGATAGAGGAAGCGGCTCTTCATGTGGACGATGACGCGGGTCACCACGGGCTGGCGCGAGTTCAACGCGACGCGCACCCGCTCGACGACGCCCTTCTCCACCGCGGTGCTCGCGGCCACGGCCGACCGGACGCCCGGCAGGTCGAGCACGAGGCGCGGCGGCGCGTCCTTCGCCTGTTCGATGGGACGCGGCGTGAGCTGCCCGTT
>Ga0187894_10000845_pt1 | contig 41063 bp, 34 predicted proteins | sample GBC1701081metaG_FD_136650 | JGI IMG/M metagenome (GOLD analysis project Ga0187894, IMG submission 136650) | White microbial mat communities from a lava cave in the Kipuka Kanohina Cave System on the Island of Hawaii, USA - GBC170108-1 metaG ... | reverse complement strand
TCGCGATCTCGTCGGGAACGCCGAAGCCTTTAACCGCTTTCGCGGAGCCCTCCAGATCCAAAAGTTTCCCGACGCCCGCAAGCGCAAAGACGCCGAACAAAAACGATCGAACGAGAAGAAGAACTATTTCCACGTTTTATCAATTGCCTCCATCTTCAGCTGGAGGTTGGAGGTGTTCGGAGAGCGCAGGCTTTAGCCGAACGTCTAAAAAAATGATTTCCTTGTGGCTCTAGCCCAATTCGGCTAAAGCAGCAAGGATGATCGTGCTTTACATCCAGCTTTGGGCTAAAGTCCGAATCTCGGAAGCAGCCCGATTTAAATGTAAGGATAATAATAAATGTCAACACTACCGCGCCGACGCCGCGGCTTTTCGCCGCTCCTTCAATCGAATCGGCGTGGCAAAAAACTCGAATTCGTCGCGTAACCGATTCTCGACATAACGCAGATACGAAAAATGCAATCCGCCCTTGTTTCCGCCCGCGGTAAACAAAACGAACAGCGGCGGACGCGTGCCGCCCTGCGTTATGTATTTTACACGAAGCTGCGCAGGCGCGCCCTTCGCCGTCGTCGGCGCAGTGCCGCCTTTAGGCTGTGAAATGTTGTCTTCGAAAAACTTGTTTAGCTGCGCCGTGGGAATGCGAACATTCCTCGCGTCGAATGCCTTTGCTACCAGCGGCAATACTTTTTGCACACGCTGACCGGTCAGCGCTGAGATCGAAACGACGGGAGCCCAATCGAGAAACTTCATCTGCTGGCGTAGCTTGTCTTCAAACTGGTAGATCGTGTTCGTTACCTTCTCTTCAATCGCGTCCCATTTGTTAACGGCAATGATGACCGAGCAGCCTGAATCGACCGCGTAACCAGCGATGTTCGCGTCCAAATTCGTCACGCCTTCGACGGCGTCGATAATGAGGATGGCGACGTCGGCTCGTTCAAGTGCCTTTCGCGCCATAATGACAGAAAGCTTTTCCGTCATCTCAGTCGTTTTTCCCTTTCGCCTTATTCCCGCCGTGTCGATCAAGACAAAATCGCGCCCGTCGGCCGCCAGCGATGTGTCGATCGAATCGCGCGTCGTGCCGGCGATGGGCGAGACGATGACACGCTCTTCGCCGAGTAGTTGATTTAGCAACGAAGATTTTCCGACATTCGGACGGCCGATGATGGCGAGGTGTATCGTGTCAGTCGGAGATATTGCAGAAGCCCGCGCGTTAGCAAGGGCGACACCGTCAACGTCTTTGTCACGCGGAGCGTCACTGAAGTCGTCGCTTAGGTAAAGCTGCGCGTATCGCCCTCGCTTACGCGCGGGCTTTTGCAACTCGCCGTCTCCTACCGCAGCCAGTTCTGACAGGTCGAGTTCCTCGATCAGTTTGTCCAATAGATCACCGACGCCGGTGCCGTGTTCGGCGGAAACGGGCATGAGTTCGAAGCCGAAGCGGTAGAATTCTCCCGCCTCGTCCTCGACCTTTTTCGATTCGACCTTGTTCGCCGCGATGAAAACAGGTTTAGAAGTGTTTCGCAGAAGCACGGCGATCTCTTCGTCCAGCGGCGTTACACCTGCTCGTGCATCGACGACCCAAACGATCGCTTCGGATTTGTCGATCGCGAAGCCGGCCTGCTTGAAAATGTTTGCGGGAATGACCGCTTCGTCGTCCGGCACGATGCCACCGGTGTCGACCAACTCAAACCGCCGCGACTGCCATTCGACCTCGCCGTAGATGCGGTCGCGCGTAATGCCCGGCTCGTCGCCCACGATCGCCCGCCGCGTTCCCGTCAAACGGTTGAACAGCGTCGATTTGCCGACATTCGGCCGGCCTATTATTGCGACGAGCGGTAAACTTCCCATTCGCAACCGATTCTATCAAAGGTGCCAGTAGCCCGCACGCGAGTAAGGGTTCGTCTTCGAGACGAGATCCGTCCGAAAACGCGAGGCCGTGTGATTGACACGGGCCCTTACTCACATGCGGGCTACTGACACACGAGTTTAGTCCACGAAGATATCGAGTATCGTTCCGATCACGGTGCCGAGCAGCGTGTATTTGCCGCCGGAATACCGGCCGTATTGGTAGCGACCGTAGTAGCCGTCTTCGTAGCCGCGGCGAAATCCTTCACGGAAATAGTAGTTATACTCGTCAAGGCCGACATAATAACTATCGTATCCGAAGCTCGCATCCTGGTAACCGTAGGAATTCTGATAACTGTATCCCCATCGATCCTGACGATCGGCGATGCCTGCACGATAACCTTCCTCGTAACCATAGTTCAACGCGTTGCGAAGCATCTGCGCTCCGTATTGGCTCGTATAGTAATACTGCCCGCCGCGATAGTAGCGGTAATTGTAAAGAAGGTTGTTGTAGTACCTTGCTTGCTGCAAACGTAGGCGGTCGCGCTGAATGCGGTCCCAATAACGCTGCTGGTAGTTCAGATATTGAATACGACGCTGCTGCCGCAGGTACTGCTGTCGCTGCTGCTGAAGATTCTGCCAGTTCCGCCAGCGTGCGTTGTAATTCTGCCAACGCTGCTGCTGAAGCTGCTGCTGCTGCCGTCGGTCGTAGTTGGCGTGAGCACGGCGTTGCGGCTCGACAGGAGTGTTTCGTCGCCGACGGTCGCGCATTTCATCGATTCCCAACCGACGCTGCGGCTGATCGCGCTCTTGCTGGCGTGCCTGCCGACGCCTTTCGGCTTCTTCCTGCGCGTGTGCGCGTTGTTTTGCCGATTCGTCGTTCTGCCGCCGTTGAACCTGTGAGTCGGTTTGGCGCTGCCGCCTTTCGGCATCCTGTTGAGCACGGCGATTTGCCCGCTCGTTATGTTGCTGTTGCTGCTGATCTTGACGTTGCCGCTGTATTTCCCGGGCGGAATTGTCTTGCCGCTGCGGCACACTCGGAGCATGCGCATTTTTACGAGCCTCGCTCGCCTCATGGCCGCGATTCTTATTTTCCTGCTTGCCTTCGCCGCGGCCGCGCTTATCCTGTCCGCGTTGAGCATTGACGTCGGCGCCGACAGCAACCACGAACATCGCGGCGACCGCCAACCCGAGTTTTTTTATTGTTCCTTTATTCATTTCTTTTCCCCTTTATGAGAGTATTTGCGGCCGGAGAGAGATTGACCCGCCTTTCTCCACTGCAAGCGTCGTACCACGACCGATGATCGTTATATTTTATTGAAAACAGGCAAGTTGCAGGCCCCTCGGATCGATACCATTTCGTATATGCGTTCCGAAATAGTGTTCGGTTTATGTCCGGATAAATTCGTAGGAGACGTGCAGGTTTACTGAGCCGGGCTGCACCGTGTATCGAAATCCCGTCGCAATGAGACGCAGGCTGCCAGCGGTTTGAATCGGAAATGCGAACGAAAGTTTTTCGAGTTTTATTATCTCTATCGGATTAACCATCTGATCGATCGAGGACTGCACAAGCCGAGCGACGAGGGCGCTGCCGACGCCGCCAGTTCCGTTTAATGAAACATTTTTAACGCGAACACGCGCGAGAATGCGTTGATTTGCGGAGTCGAGCTCAAGGTCAATAATAGCCTCTGCCCATCCCGAAATGTCGACACAGCCTATGATCGGCATTTTATAATTTCCGACGAACGCAATCGGCGCGATTATCCGTCCTTCGCGAAAACGTACCGTGGTGCGAACGCCGTTCGTTTCGCGAACAACGCGGATCGATTCGCGGCACGCCGGATCGGTCTGCTCTCGAAGCTCAATCGAAGGCGGCTCGCCCTTTTGCAGCACCGCATCTATCGCCGCATCCATAAACGCCTCGTTCAAAGTCAGCGTCACCTCCGGCCGCTGTTGCCCGAAAACTGAAAGATTAAAAATGAAAAGAAGAGCGGAAAGAAAAAAGAAACGGATCGATTTCATAATTCTTCGTCCTTGAAAAAATCTTCGGGCAAATGCTCGCCGTAAGTGCGGAAATATAGCTGGCGTTTAAATTCTCGTTCGGAGAGATTTTTTGGCAGCGACGCGATGATCGCATCGCGGCTGGCAGCAAACATGGCCGAAGCAAAGGCAGCGCGTTCTTGCGGAGTTCGCTTCATCCAAAGCTCGTTCTGCAATTCTTCGATTTCACGCGTCGTATCCTTCAGCATATTGATCGCTAATTTTTTCTGATGCCTCTTTCAGCAATTCTTCCACTTCGAGCCTTGCCGCCCAACCATTTACATATTCTTCATCGTAACCGTTTCGCACCAAACTCGAAACGTCGCGAATCTGCATTTCGGAGTGCGTGTTCTTCGCCCATTTTAACTTCGAAAGTATCAAATCCTCTTTCGTCGCGATCCAAATATGAACCGATGTGACGTATTCGACCTTTTTCCGCCGCGAAAATGCCAATTTGCTGTAAGCGTCGTCCTTTCGAATGACGCAATCGACTTTGATGATTGTTTTCTGCTCCAGGATGTTGAACATTCGCTTATGCTCAATTGCGTGACGAACGCTTTCTTCCGCGATGTAGTAATCAGGATGAAAAGCCTCAACTATTTTTCTCACATTGCCCGACCCGATTTCGACAACAATATCGATATCGAGCGTGGTTCTAGCAATTGCGTAATGAGCAAGCGCCATCGAACCAGTCAGCATGTATGGGATTTCGATGCTTTCTAAACGCTGAGCGCAGTCGAGCAGAACATCGTTTTGTTCCTGCTGCCGCGTCACAGTCCGCTCCTCACAATATCGTGCAGTCGCAGGAGGCCGATGCAGCGGCCGTTGTTATCGACGACCGGCAGGACGGAGATCTGCGACGGGCGGTCTTCCATCATGCGGAGTGCTTCGAAGGCGAGCAAGTCGGATGTCGTCGTCACAGGCGAACGTGTCATCATTGCGGCGGCGTTCAGAGCAGCGAGCGATTGCGGATCGGTTCTTTCTATCGTGCGGCGAAGGTCGCCGTCGGTTACGATTCCGATAAGTTTTCCGTCGGCATCGACCACGTTTACAGCGCCGAGCGCCGATTTCGAGATAGCTTTCACGACATCGAGCCAACCGTTTTCGGCCGCGACGTTCGGGCTAGCGTGCATCAGATCGCGTACCCGAATCGTAAGTCGTTTGCCAAGTTGACCCGCGGGATGATTCGCGGCAAAATCCTCGACCGTCAACCCGCGCGATTCCATCACAGACATAGCCAGTGCGTCGCCAAGTGCAAGGGCAACGGTTGTTGAGGCCGTCGGCGCAAGATTCAGAGGGCATGCTTCCGACGCGACCGAGGCGTCGAGAAAAACATCGGAATGCGCAGCGAGCGACGATGCGGTTTTTCCGACGATCGAGACGACGGGAACCCCGCGCTGTCTGAGCGTCGGAATTATCGCGAGCAGCTCTTCCGTCTCGCCCGAATTGCTCAAAGCGATAACAACATCACTCGATGAGACGATGCCGAGGCTGCCGTGCATCGCGTCTGACGGATGCAGAAAGATCGCAACCGTGCCGGTCGAGGTCATCGTCTGCGCGATCTTCTGCGCGATCACGCCGGATTTGCCGACGCCCATCACGACGACCTTGCCCTCGGTTTTCAGGATCAGTTCGGCTGCGTGATTTATGCTCTCGCCGTTCAATCGTTCGGCAGCGTCGCGGATAGCACCGGCCTCGAGCCGAAGCAAGGCGGCAACGCGTTCGAGATGAGATTTTTGCGACTGTTGCGACTGCATTATTTTCCTTTGGCGACCGGTACAAACATCTCCGCGGCAATCAGCGATTTGCCGCCGCGAAGTTTCCGCGCCTGTATGAAATTTCCACGTTCGGTTTCGGCGCTGGCGTAAACATTATAGCACCGACGCGCTGCTGGTGGAGGCGGAATCGAATGGAAACATTCTCGGTCTCACCGACCTGAACAAAAAGATATGCGAGGTTTACTTCGACCGAATGTACGACGGCAGCCCGAAGGAACTCGCCGGTGCCTGCTATCACGAATTTGCGCACATAAAGTCCAACCAGGCCAACGAGATGCACAAGGACAAGAACGGCTACCTGAAAGGCTCGGCCCGATTACAACGGCAACCCGACCGATGACAACAACGCCTTCGTGGCAAAACACCTCGGCCGTGTTGTGAAAATGAACGGCGGTTACTAGATTTCAATTTTTTTCTGCGTGTTCTGTGTTTTCGGTGGTTCGCTTTAAGAAATCGAAACCTAGAAGATCAGCGCGCTGATTTTTCCATGAAATTTGAGATTGACTCATAATCAGCCGTCTCTGCTAACTCGGCCAGCTTGTCAGCACCGAGATAGGAGCTGACTATTAGGACCTTGTTGCTGTCGAAATAGACGGCAGTTGAGCCACGCCAAAAGTCATTGCCGCATAGGGGCCCGTCGCGAAGGGCAAAAAAACCTCTGATGCTGGTCAGATATGGCGGTATTATGCCTGTGAAGGTGAAATCGCGTTTGGCCGCTTTTTCCCTCGCTGAAGGTTCCAAACGAAGCGTTATCGAACCGCAGCCGAAGTAATTCGGATAGTCCGGATTGTTTTTCAGCTTTTCGTAGTGCTCACGTTCATATACCGCGGTCTGTTCGATGACCTTGCCGTATCGCTGTACTGGCTGCACGATCCGTTCACAGCCCGGAATTTGTGGAAACAAAATCGTCCAGTCGGAAGACTTATTTTTAATGACTTTGGTTCGGCTCTGAGGGTACGCGTAGTCCGCAGCCAAACCTGCGAAAAATAAAGTCACCAGAAAACAAAGATAGAGATACCTCATAAGAAAAAAATTGCTAAAACCGTGTCTTTTTTTTCGCGGCTATTCCACATTCACAAAATCCGTTCCCGTTCGCCCGAAGGTTTCGGGAGCGTACATCTCTTCGGCTTTGGCGGGCGGGACGACGAATTGGCCGGGCGTGGTGGCGCGGGCGACATAGGTGTAATTATAAACGCCTTCCCAGAGCAGCGACGAAAACGCTTCGGCACGCTCGTCGCGGAAATTTTGGTGCTCGAACCAGTTCCAACGCCACCAGTAATAGTTGTGCCCATATGATCGGCTGCCGACCTCCAGGACGCTCGTGTTTCCGTCACCCGTATCAGCAGGTATTGCCTCGGTAACTGCCAAACCGGGATTCAGAATTTCCAAACCTGCAGGCAGTTGATCAACCAACGCGACGTGGTAACGCCGGGCCTGCGCGACCATCGTCAGGCGCACACGAACACGCGCGCCGGATTTGATCGTCCACGTGCCGTCGGCATTTTGCTTCACGTCATCCTTGTCATCGACCGCTTCATATTTGCGCAAAACCGTGAAGCCGTAATCGGCCGGCTCGAGCTTCAGATTCTTCGGCGCGTATTTCATGCCGATGCGATAGTAGAGACGGCCCGCACCCTGTCGGTCGAGAAAGAGGTTCGACGTGCCGCCCTGATCGACCAAATACGACATCGGTATATTCAACACATTCGAATCGATCGAACGGCCCTTGAATGCTTCTTCACCTGCATACGTGTTGCCGAGCCATATGCGCGTCACAAAATCCGGCGTTACTTTTTCGAACGCGTTGAAATATTTGTCGAGTGCCAAGAGAATGAACACATTCTCCTGCGTGGATCCCCAATGCCCTTTCTTGCGGTGTGCGAGCAGGCCGCGAACTAATTTAGGAATTAAGTCGTTCGCCGGAGCGGGGACACTCCTGTCCCCATGAGCGTCGCTTCGACGCGAAGATTGTTCGTCCTTCGGACTCATGGGGACAAGAGTGTCCCCTCTCCGTGCGGATGGTTCGTCCTTCGGACTCATGGGGACAAGAGTGTCCCCTCTCCGTGCGGATTGTTCGTCCTTCGGACTCATGGGGACAAGAGTGTCCCCTCTCCGTCCGACCTTTATCAGAGCCTCCAGCAGCACGCCGTCTGCGCGGCGGTTTGAATACATTATCAGCCACGCGCCGTCGCCGTAGTTGGTGACGAAGTTTGCCGTCGCGGCGGTTTCGGTCGTTCGGTTCATTAAAAAGCGGACGATTGCTTCGACTTCGGTTTTCGAGCCGGGATCGTCAGCAAGGACCGAGAGAATCCAACCGAGAGCTTCGAAGGGGGTTTTGCTCAATCCGCCATCCGGTAGCGCACCCTCCCTACCGGTCGGGTTTCCGCCTTTCATCTCGGCGAGCAATCGTTTCGCTTTCGCAACGTCCTTGTCGTCCATCAGGTCGCGGACGTACATCGCGTATGCCGTTATTGTCCAACGCACCTGCGGAGAAGATTTGTACCATTGGTCGTTTAGGTGTTTTTCGATGTCCTTTAGATAAGGCTTCGTCTTGTTAAGCATTTCGTCCGGCACTTTGTAACCCTTTTGTTTTGCCAGCGCGAGCGCATGGGCGACGTGGACTGTGAGAAACGGATAATCGTAACGCTCGCGGTCGCGCTTCCAGAGGCCGAAGCTGCCGTCGCTGCGCTGACGCGATTGGAGAATTTCGATGTCGCGTGCGAAATATTTGTTAAGCTCTTCGGGCGTCGGCATCTCCTTCACCTTGAACGCGCCAAGCACATCGCGCAATGCCGCGATCGAGATCATCCGCGACGCGATCTGCTCGGAGCACGCATACGGGTAATTCGTCAGATAGAGAAATGCGTCGGTCAGCTCCTGCAGCTGCGTCGAGCTGGTTGTCACCTCGAGTCCGCCGAACTGCGAATACACGTCGCCCGGCGTTTGAATGGGCTGAATGATCGCTCCATTCTGATCTGTCGTGCCGTAAGTCGCAAACGCCTCGGTCGTCGCGGGCGTCCAGACGGGCAGCGAAATTTCGGCTGCGTCGTTGTGTTTGCCGGAGCTGACGGCGATCTGAAATCGCGCCGTGCCGGCCTTGACAGTAGAGACCGGAAACCGCACTTCTTCGCGGCTGTTGGCCTTTACTAAAACACGACGGCCCAAGGCAGAAACACGACCGGTAGGCAGTGTGCCCTCCGTTGCCTCGCCCGCTTGCGCAGGGGCACCCTCGCTACCGCTCGGGTTTCCGCCTGTTAGCTCCGCGTTGCTTGCCCGGACGGCGATATCGACAACCATATCTTTATCCGTCTGGTTCTGCACGACGACGGGCAGATCGACCTTATCGCCGAAGTTCATAAATCTCGGCGCGGACGGGCGAACCATCAACGGCTGTTTCGCCGTTATGTTCGATTCCGATTTGCCGAAACGTTTCCCCGCATCTACCGAAACCGCCGTCACGCGATATCGCGTCAGATTGTCCGGCAGTTTGATATCGACAGTTGCTCGCCCATTTGAGTCGGTTCTGACCGACGGGGAGAATAGAGCCAATGCGTTGAAATTCGTCCGAAGATTAACAGTCTCTTGATCAGATACGGCGTTTTCGTCTTTTGAGGTTATATATGCAACATCATTTTCAAGCCATTGCTTATAGGCTGCGTTTAGTTCCGATTTAACCCGACGTCCCTCACTAGCCGGCGAGGGTTCCGCAAGGCTTTCCGTCTTCCGCTTCGCAACGGGCGGTGGAGGCGGCTGTTTCTTTATATCGTCAGGATTTCCGAGCAGCACATCCTTTCGCAAATGGTGATCGGTCGTGCCGGTGCCGCGGGCTGTATAAAAGACAGTCATCGGGTCGGCGATGGTGTAACGCGAGAGGGCGAGCACGGCTTCATCGACGATCACGACGGCGACTTCGCTGTTCGTAACCGGCTCGCCGCTGCTGTCCTTTACCTCAATATCGACCTTCGTCTCGCCGCCGGGCGCGAGTGTTTTTTCCTTCGGCTCGGCGGTAACGGTCAGCTTGCGCGACGCGATCGAGATAGAGAGATTGATATTCCCGCTGGCAAAGGCCGGACGCGACGGAGCGGGGACACTCCTGTCCCCATGAGCGTCGCTTCGACGCGAAGATTGTTCGTCCTTCGGACTCACGGGGACAAGAGCGTCCCCTCTCCGTGCGGATGGTTCGTCCTTCGGACTCATGGGGACAGGAGTGTCCCCTCTCCGTGCGGATGGTTCGTCCTTCGGACTCATGGGGACAGGAGTGTCCCCTCTCCGTGCCGCACCGACGAGATCGACCTGGGCGTAAATGTTCGGAAGGTATTTTTCGTCGAGCGGAATTTTCAGCGTGACAGAAGAATCCTTCATCGAAAACCGCTCGGTTTTTACGATGCCGTCGCGCCGCAGCGTCAGCACGCCTTCGGCGGGCGTGAAGGGCGAGATCACGAGCAGCTCGGCAACGTCGCCGGGTGCGTAATCTTTCTTCGAAGGAATGATCTGCACTTCTTCCTGTTCGACGTTTCGTTTCGGCGGTGTTTTTCCGCCGGGAACCCAAACGGTGATCTCGCTTTCGTTAAACCGCTCTCGGTCGTCCATCACGGTAGCGGTGATCGTGTACCGCCCGCCTTGTTTGGCAACAAACGTACACTTAGATACCCCGGCAGACTGGCTGCCCGCTGACGCAGGCGGTTCTGACAGCGACCGCACCGTGCACGTTTGCTCATCGACGGTGACTTCGTTCCACGAGCCCTTGTCAAACTGCCAATCTTTCAGCACGGCTTTGATCTCGACATCGCGCCCGGCGACGAGCTTGCCGTCGAGGTCCGAAACAATCGATTCGACCTCGATCTTCTCGCCTTTCTGCACGAAAGTGCGCGGCGTTCTGATGCCCACATATAGATCCGCAGGATGAACCAAAAGCGATGTCTGCCCGGCCCAGGTTTGCCGGTTCACGTCCTGCACGGAGGCGGACGCGGAGATGGCATATGGGCGCGGCGGTTTGACCGAATCGAAATCGATCTTGAGCAGATGCTTTCCGGCGGCGTCTGTCACGCCTTTGAAAGTCTGCGTCGTGCTGCCTGCGTAGCCGCGACCTTGATCGTAAAATCTCCACCACGGAACCCATGTGCCGAATGTAAAATCGTCGCGGTTGGGCGGCGTGTAATTGGTCGGCGTCGCCGTGACGGTCCAGTTTGTGTCGGCATTTGCCAACCCGCCGCCGGCGTAATATTTTGCCTCGACGGAAAGATTGGCTTGGCCGCCGACGAAATGCGGAGCTTCCGATTCGACCTTCGCAGAAACTTCGAATTCAGGCCGGCGAAATTCCTGAATCTGAAATTGGTGCGAAAACGTCTCGCCCGGCAAGCCGCTATTCGTTGAAAGATCGATGCGGGCATAGCCGAGATTCGCATTGTCGGGCAGCGTGAATTTGAAATCGAACGCTCCGAACACGTTTAGATTGCCGGTGCCTTTTGCGATCTCGTTGTTTCGCGGATCTTTGACCGACCACGTCAGCCCGCTCGCCGCGTCGCCGAGGCCTTCGACATCGCCGAGCTTTCCCGCGGTCAGCTTTCGGATGTAGCCTTTGACCGCTACCTCTTCCTTCGGCTTGTACATCTTGCGGTCGTCGAAAACGAACCACCGCAGCGAATCGCTCGGCGTCTTGCGATACCAGTTGCCGCTGTCCTGCCAATAGTAATCGGTGTTTTCCGGCAGAAACGCCACGTCCTTGCCGCGTTTTGCGATGAGCAGATTCATTCCTTTGTTCGAAATGTTGTCTGCAAGGCCGAGCCGCAAAATTCCGTTCGAGCCTGTTTGATTTGTCGGCGCCGGTTCGATCAATTCGGTCTCGGCCGTCGAGCCGTCCGCGTTCGTCGATTCGATATCGCCTTCGCTCGTCCCGCTGCCCGCGACCCATTCCCAGATAGTGTCGATCCAGCCTTTTTCCTCGGTAAGAGTGACGCCTTCAGGCGTTGAACGGCTTAAGTCGTCACTATTGCTGCCGTTTGGATAGATCGAAAGCTCGACGCCGCCGAGCGGCTTTCCGGTTTTCAATTCGGTCGCAAAACCCACGAGCTCGGTGTTATCGACAAACGCGTCCAGCCCGATCTGTGTTGCCTGCAGCCAGGTGAATATTCGCGTCCGGTCGTATTTGTCGCGTCTCACGGTCGGCTCGATGTCGAGCACCACATTTCCGAAGCCGTCGTTGAGCGCCTTCGCGATATCGATGCGCGTCTCAACCATTTCATCCGGCACGCTTTTTATCGAAACGACATCGTCGGAAACTAGTCTTCCGGGAATCGCCGGTCGCTGATTGTCGTCGTAATTCAGCCGCCGGACGTATTGCATATATTGATGCCAGTCCTGCGGGTTGACGCTGTACATCCGCACACGTGCGGCGTTGTGATTGGTCGAATAGATCGAGAGCGTCGGTTTCGACATCGGATCAAGTACCGACATCGCGCCGCCCTGCGCGTAGAAATTTTGGGGCGCGGCTCCGACTTTTACCATGGCGACCGCATTTGACTCAAGACCCTGGCCGAAAATATCGGACAAACCCTTATCAATCGTAATTTTGTACGTTGTGTTTCCCTTCTTGTATCCCTGAAAATAGACGTTGTTTCCTGATGGAAAAATTTTCAGTCCGTCCACCGCCGGATCGACCTTCACCATTTCCTTTGCAAATTTTGCTGCGTCGATCGAATTATTGAATTCCATATACCACGGTTCGAAAGGCGAGCAGGTTTTGTTACCTTGCCAGCCGCAATAACCGCGATTGAATTTGAACGGTCCGTAGGTATTAAAACCGAACGTTTGCTGAGCGGCTGTCGTCAACGGTCCTTCTGCAGATGGCGTTCCTTTTTCAACCGTTACAGAAATTCCGGAAGCCGCCGGCAACGCGTTCTCCGTCGAGCCGTCCGCATTGACAGCGCGAAATGCAAGCCAGCGGCCCGGCTGCGCTTGCTTTGATTGGTATGAGATCGTGCTGTCGCCGTCGATCTCTTCCTGCGTCGCAAGCCGCGTCGCGAGCTTTCGCCCACCGCCACTCAGGGTGATGGTTTTCAACACCGCTTCGGGATTGACCGCCTGATCGAAACGGACGAACATCAGCGCATCCCGGCGGACCGTCTGGCCGTTTGGGATCATCTGCTCGACCTTGGGTGGCGGCGTTGTAAACGTCCACACAAAATCTTTTTGCAGAGCCTGGCCCGTCGCCGATTTCGTTCCGGCTGGAATGCGTGCCGTGAATTTTGTCGCCATCGGGAAACGCTTGTCCGTATCGAACATCAGCGTTTTTGTGCCAAGCCAACGCCAGCGGCCTTCGACATTGGGCGTCAGTTCGACCGGTGCGTATTTCGCAGCTTCTTCCTGCGACGTAATCGCGACCATCGGTTGTGAAAATGTGACGCTCAGGTCGGGCGCGAGTGGGACTTCGCCATCGGGCGTGAATCTAATAACTTGCAGCGGCTGTTTGGCGGCCTCAATGTCAGGCAGCGGCCTTTGGTCGGCGGCGGGAAATTTTACCGGCAGCATATTGCCGGTTTTCGGCGCGGGCAGCGTTCCCAGGCGTTTGGCAAAATCGGTCTGATCGTTCGGATCAGTCTTGATCGCAGGCAGGCGGCCAAGCAGCTTGCCGGATTCGGTTTCAGAAAGAGGATCGGTCGATGCAGGCGGCTGCACTTCGCGCGTCTCGGCGCCTTGCGCGCCTTCGCTAAGGCGGAACGTCAAGCCCGACGGCGTCGATTGAAGTTTTATATCCATCGCCCTTCCGATTACCTGCCCGCCCGCGTTCCCCGCAAATGGCACAAACATCGACCACACGACCGAAAACACGATCAATCTCGAAACGAATTCTTTCATAAGGTGAGATTCCCTACCAATATTACTTCAACTTCGGATGCCGAACTATCGCATACGGTTCGTTCGGCCGGGAAAGTCTTTCCTCTTTTGGAACGCTGGCGAAACCGGCTTCTTGCAATCCGTCACCGCAACCTCCGTTTCTCCTTCAAAAAAAAGGAATTCCTGTTATACTGAATCGTGAAAATGCAACTTGCGCTCACAGGCTGTCGTAGAGGAATTGGCGGAAGTTCTTTTTACATAGTCATCTAGGAGCAGACAGATAAAATGGGATTGTGGGCTAGAATAACCAGAGTTTTCAGGGCGAGCACCGGCGCCGCCCTGGACAAGATCGAGAACCCCGAATTGGTTCTGCAGCAAACGATTCGCGATATGCGCGACCGCGTGCCGGATCTTAACAATTCGGTCGCGCAGGTGATGGCGACCGAGCGCCTTCTGCTGAAAAATCACGAAAATCTTGAGAAGCAGGTCGTCGATCTGGATTCGAAGATCAAGGCTTCGGTCAAGATGGGCCGCGACGACATAGCGACCGCATACATCGGCCAGTTGCAACAGGCGCAGCTTGATCGCGAGCGTACGGGAGCACAGCTCGAGCACGCCTCACTCGCCTCAAAACAGGCGCTCAAGGCTCGCGACAACTACGTCCTCAACATGAAAAAGCGCACCGCCGAGGCGATGCAGCTTATCTCCGCTGCCAAACAGGCCAAGCTGCAGGAACAGCTTGCGCAGACGATGGAGACCTTCAATATCGGTGACGACGCTTCGACCTTTAACGAGATGCGTGAAAAGATCGACCGCCGTGTTGCCGCCGCCGAAGCAAAGTTGCAGCTTGGCTCGTCATCGGTCGATAACCAGATGGCCGACATCGAACGCGAAGCAATGGACATTCAATTGCAAGACAAGCTGCTCGAATATAAACAGCAAATGGGTCTGCTCGGCGAAGGATCGGGCACGACGTCTGGAAAGCAGATCGGAGCCGGAAGCGAGGCAACGAATAACGAGGAAGTATTGGAACAGGTAATTGTTAACGAAGCAAACCAGAAACAATAAGCAGAAGCCTGACCGTAAGGAAGGGCTTTCTTTTCGGCGTGAGATCCCTCCCTGACGGTCAGGTTTCTGTCAGGCAATTTTTGCAGAGAACAAAAGTTTGAATTTTAGCATCTACTATTTATGGCGGATCTGGCGAAGTACCAGCGGGATTTACAAAAATTCGAGCAGAGCTACTTGAAGGAAGCCGTCAAGGAACCAATAAATTTTTGGGGCCTTGCGGGTTTTGCCGTGGCCGCGGCGTATTCGTTTAGTGTAATCCCGCTGCTGATCGCATTGATCGTCGAGATCGCTTATGTGATGGTCGTGCCGAACCTGCCGTGGTATCGCCAGTTGGTTCAGACGCGCGAAAGACAGCGTTTGCTAAAGGCTAATAAAGACGCTCGCGAAAAGATGGTCAAAACATTCACGCCGCGCGAACGCGAAGCGGTTGAATATCTCCGCTGGCTGAAGGAAAAAATCCAGGACAATTACAAGAAGTTCACCGGTGCGGCTTCGTTGCCGTCGAATTTGCGAACTCTCGATCAACGGTGGGAAGATTTCGTCGATCTGCTCGACGTTTACCGCCGCCGCAAGCAGCATCTGAAATCGATCAACCGCCAGGCCGTGCACAATCAACTCTCGCAGGCCTATCGTGCCGCCGAAAGCGCGACAGACGAAAAGACAAAACGCATTCAGCAAACGAATGTCGAAATATTAAAACGCCGCATTGCCTCGTTCGACGAAATTGAGCGAAGCGTCAAACTCGTCGAGGGACAACTCCAATCGATCGAAAACTTTTTCAGCTACCTGAACGACGAGATCGTCACGATGTCCACGCCGGAAAAATTCTCGCTGCTCGATTTCGAACAGCTTTCCGATTCAATCGCGATGACCAAACAGATGCTCGACCAAACGGCAGACGAAGTCGGAGCCCTCGATGCATACAACCGAGAAATGGGCAATTATCAACTCCTTCCCGGCTCCAACTCTTAATTTTCTCTCAACTCCCCAAGGACCGTACTCGAACACTTTTTAACCGCAGATTACGCGGATATTTGCGGATTTCTCTAAATAGTTTGATCCGTTTCATCCGCGTAATCTGCGGTTAAAATTGCTTTCAGAAGGCATTCGTCGAGTTACCGAATAATTTCGATTTCTGTGCCCGGTTTGCGAACCCACGGGGCGCTGGACTAAAATTTTCGTTTACTTTTTCTCCATTTAATAATACTTATTTTTGAGGTATCACTAATTTTATGAAACGAGTTGGAATATTGGTCGGGCGTGAAGTTACGTTTCCCGAATCGATCATTAACGCTATTAACGAGCGCGGCAAAGGCGAGGTAGTGGCCGAGATGGTCACGGTGGGCGGCATTCGTCTCGACGAGCCGAAAAAATACGACGTCATCATCGACCGCATCTCTCACGAAGTTCCGTATTACCGCGCGACGCTGAAACGCATGGCGCTCGAAGGCACTTACATCATCAACAACCCTTTCTGGTGGTCGGCTGATGACAAGTTTTTTAATTTTTCGCTCGCCGCAAAGATCGGAGTCGCGATACCGAAAACGGTCCTTCTGCCGCAGCACGCCTATATCAAAGACATCACCAGCGAATCGCTTCGCAATCTCGAATTTCCGATCGACTGGGAAGGCATCGTCAACTACGTCGGCTTCCCCGCGTTCCTGAAACCGCACGACGGCGGCGGCTGGAAAAATGTTTCGAAGATCAGTTCGCTCGAAGAGCTTTTCACGGAATACAACCAGTCGGACAAGCTCTGCATGACGCTGCAGGAAGGCATCGAGTTCGACCAGTTCGTCCGCTGCTACTGCGTCGGCAAGGAAAAGGTTTTGATAATGCCGTACGACCCGTCGAAACCGTACCTGAGCGGAATGCAGTACGTCAACGTCGAAAATTATCTCACGCCCGAGCTGCACAAACGCGTCGAGCAAGACGTGATCACCATCTGCAAAGCGCTCGGCTACGACCTGAACACGGTCGAATTCGCCATCAAAGACGGCATCCCCTACGCGATCGACTTTATGAACCCTGCACCCGACGCCGAGATCGCCTCGGTCGGCGAATTCAACCACAACTGGATCGTCAACGCCATGGCCGATTTCATCTTCAAAAAGCTCGAACAAGGCTTCGCTCGCCCCGAATACCGCTGGTCCGCCATGCTCAATCCGGCCCCCAAAACAAAGGCCAAAGTAAAAACCACCACGCAGGCTGAGAAGAAAATAAAACGGGCAGCGAAGAAATCAAAATCGACGAAAGGTTAAATAAAAAAGGCCCGGGTCACATGACCGGACTTTTCTCGCGACTTATTTTCCATTTGCTCCGACGAAACCCTCGCGTTCTTCGGTCTGAAGGATGTGCGATCGGTGAAAAGGGTGTAAGATTAGGCATTGTGATCTATCCTATTATATGGTATAGTCGATTACGATGGACGCCGAGCTTATTCACTTTGTAGAAACGCCTGGTTTTACAAAACGCATCGATAAGCTCGCGTCGTTAGACGTGCTGTTTTTGCTGCAGAACGACTTGGTAAACGATCCGGAACACGGCGACCTGATGGAAGGATGCGCGGGCGCTCGAAAAGGCCGAGTAGCTGACAAGTCCTCAGGCAAAGGCAAGAGCGGTGGTTTCCGATATGTTTACGTCTATATCAAAATCGCCGGAACTATTTATCTGATCCATTTTTTCGGTAAGAATGAGAAAGCCAATCTGTCGAAGGCGGAAAGAAACGAAGTGGCAAAGCTCGTCAAGGAATTGAAGAGGTTGTATGGCAAGAAAAGTTGAAAAAAGGAATGAGTTTTTTGAAGAACTCAAAGCGGGTCTCAATGCGGCTATAGAGCATGCCAAAGGCAAGCGTCAGGATCTTCGTACAACGACACTCCCGCGCCGGCCGAAGCAGCTGTCCGCGAAAGAGATCGCAAACGTCCGTATTAAGCTTAATGTGTCTCAGGCAGTCTTCGCCAGATACCTGAACATCTCGCCCAAAACAGTCCAATCCTGGGAGCAGGGACTCGGAAAACCAAACGGAGCGAGCCTGAAACTGTTGTCGCTAGCGAAGAAAAACCCAAAGATACTCTTTGAGTCTTAAACCAAAAGCGAGAGGGGATTTCTCCTTGCAGTGTGCTTATGTCAGAATTCACTGAATGAGATTCCTTCGATTACAATTTTTAGTCTTCGTGTGTGTCGTTCCAAGCTTCGGAATGGATTTCACGTGGGTTACAACGCCTGCGACGGCTGACACTAGCGCAGGTTATCACATCAAAATGTCGGGGGAGATTCGAAACGGAGATTTCGACAGGTTCAAAGCATTTATTCGTAAGAGCCTTTCGAGATATGAATCGCACCGCTTCATCGAGGTGTCGTCGAATGGAGGCAATTTGGTCGAGGCTCTGAAAATTGCGGAACTGCTCAAAATAATGTACCCGTCCATTACGGTTGACGGTGATTGCGCGAGCGCGTGCTTTTACATCTATCTCAGTGGATCACACCGATTCGTGAAACCATCTTCGAGATTAGGTGTTCATAGGGCGTACTTCGATAAAACTTACTTCGCGGGCCTTACTCCTCGTGATGCAAAGAAGCGGCATACTGAGTTAGCAATCCTAAGTGAGGCAATCCTGGAGGAAAATGGCGTTCCGCAAGAAATAAAGGAAATAATGGCCAGAACGCCTTCATTTGAAATTTATTGGTTATCTAAGCAGGAAATTTCGAAGATTGGTAACATGCCAGATTGGTATGAGGAATTCATGATCGCGAAATGCAACTATGGAGATTTTCTTGCTCAGAGAAAACTAGTTCAAGAAGCATTCCGAAGGGAAGATTGGGAGGCAGCACAAAAGGTTGATGCTGCCGGTCCCTACGTTCGTTACCAGAAGTGTGAAGATCAGATTGTGCGAATGGAATTATCCAAACTACCAACCATCCTGAAAAAATAAGAACCTAATTACTGCGTGACGCTACAGAATTTTCCGGGTTTCGCCCAATTTTGCGCGGAAACCGAATGTCAGGTCTGCTATCCATAGTTGTAGTGCGCGGCGCGCGTGGCGTAGGTGGCGCACCTACGGCGCGCTTAAGGAATTAAATCGACGAATAACCTAATCGACTAACTGTTGTGTTTACGACGACTACAGCACGGCCGGAAATTCGGCCGAAACGAGCTCTTCAGCAAAAAACTTTAAGTAATACATCGCCCTGGCGCACGCAAACTGTGAAAACCGAAAAAGTTTGGGACACCCAGCGTATTCGGTGTCAGCCCCGCGACTTGCTCACTAAAATATTGTTGGCTAGATTCTGACTCAATCATGCTCGACCAGATCGTACGGAATGCGTGGTGAGAGCATTTTGAAGCCGATGTTCATGGCGGCCCAGGTGATGAGGGCGGCGGTTGAGACTAGCCAGCCGGTGTTGGTTACGAGCGGCTCGTTGAAGATGGCGCCGGCGAAGATCAGCGGGGCGGAGTAAAGGGCGAGGCGAAAACTGGTGCCTTTCCAGCGCGAGAGCTTGTCGAGCAGATTGAGGCGGCTGACCTCTAGCTCCATGTATTCGTCGTCTTCGCTGAGGCGTGAAAAATAATCCGCCTCGGAACGAGTCCAGCGTCGAAGAGCCGAATTCTGCGCCACGCGGTTTGCGGCGGAAAAATTGTGGACGACGTGGGCGAGCTTGCCGTCGTCGAGCGCCAGTTCGGCCAGGCCGATCAACGCGCGGAAACATTCGCCGATAACCTCGACGGCTTTCTGATACGCGCTCGCCGCACGTCGCGAAAATCCGAACTGCCGGTACGTCTCGCCGATGCGTTCCAAAAGCTCAGTGTCGCCCGTCGCCCGCCGCTCGGCCAGCCGAAGAGCCGCAGCCGCCCGGCTCGCCAGCTTTGGATCGCGATCGACATGCGAGATCGAATGCAGACACCTCGAAAACTCAAACAGCAGCCATGCATTGTGCGGCTCGATTTGGAGCGCGCGGCGAAACGCCTCAACCGCCCTGATCAACGAGCCGGAAAACCGAAGATGATTTGCCGTTAGCCGTAGCTCCTCAAATTTATCGTTCTGCGGAACCTCGGCGTTTTCCTGAACGCGTTTTAATTTCTGGAAAACCGAGCCGATCAGAACGTCAGCCGAAGGAATCTTGAGCCGGTCCGCATTCTGTCTTACGGCGCGAGGTTCGGCCGTGTATTTCGAAAGTTCGCAAGATTTGCAGTCAAGAACGTGTGTTTCGAAACGCGGCAGCAGCGCGCGGATCATTTTTCGATAACGCCGCCCGCCGCCCGCAAAAACCATCGCCGGGCCGTTGCCGAATATGGTCGTGCGGTAAGAAAAATAAACCCGATGGCCGCGCCGGAACGAACCGAACACGATTGTATCGACCTGCTCGACATTGCGAAGTTTTACCCACGAACGCATCCCGTGCATCCGAAACCAAATGCGCGGAACAAGCCCGGTTCGAATCAGCCTTCGCCCGTCGAACACGATCTTGTCGGTGAACCTCAAAAACGGAATGACGGTCAACGCAAAAATGAGCGTCACGGCGGCCGCAATGTTGTAGCCGAGATAAAACGAAAGCAGCGAGAAAAAGACCAGCAGAAACGACGTACCTAAGTAGCTCGGAGCGTACGCGCGAATCGAAACCGGAAACCGGGCATCCGCCCCTTCAGCGGCGTTTGTGATTGGGTCGATCTTTTGCTCGATATTCAAAGCTTAAAACCTGTCGGTACCACCTGCGGTTAGCCGGTGATTATATAATGCGGAAGCCCGCGCGTGAGCAAGGGCGAAATACGCAAGTTCCGGGTCACGCCCTCCCTGACGGTCAGGCTTCTGCATCTCAACCACCAGCTGCCGCAGGCGGTTCTAACCTTGTCTAATTGCCGAACGGAAATCCGCCGGGCGTTTCGGGAACGGTTTCGGGAATTTCCTTCGCCCGTTCCGGGTCAAGCTCCATCAGCTTCGTCTTTGCGTTTTCCGCGGTCGAGGTGAGCGGGACGGCTTTGCCTTCCAGGTCCTTCGCCTCGCTCGCGGTCTTCACTAAATTAAACAAAGTGTCAACGGCCTCCTGTTTCCTGCCCTGCTTTTCGTAGAGCTTTGCGAGCTCCCATTGGACGGTTTCCTTCGCCAGGACCGGATCGGACGAATTCGCTAGCGCCTCGTAAAGTTTGATCGCTTCGTCTGTGCGGCCGTCGTCGGCTCGTGTTTGGGCGAGTGCGAACTTCGCCAGACTTCCAACCTCACCGCCGTCATCCGACAGAGCCTCGAGTTCCTGAATGCCCGCGGCGCGGTCAATAAAAAGCCGATTGACGGCGATAAAATATTTCGCCTTTTCCGCCGCCGGGCCGCCGAATTTATCGACCACGACCTGAAACTCGGCTATCGACGCCTCGGCACGCTCGCGAATTGTCTTGAATGATTTTTGGTTCGAGCCTGCGATTGGCGGCGTTTCCGAGATCTGCGTCTGCGAAGTTTCGATCGCTTTGCCGAGCGCCGTCCGCGCCTCGGCGCTCGAGCGGCCCGTCCAGGAATAAATTATCCATGCGACAAGCGCCAAAATCACCAGGGCCGCAAGGCCGTACAGAATATTCCGTCCCTGGCCTTCGAACATGCCGGCCGCATCCTCTATCTTTTTACCGACCGCGCGTTGGAACGGGTCTTCGTATCTTACCTTCGCTTTATCCTGCGCCGCCGGCACCGGGACATTGTCAAACGTTCTCCTTTTTCTCGCCATAAATGAAAAAATGCAAATTTCTGCTGTCCAAACGTTATATAATCTGGAAAACCGAGGTTTTGCCAAAAGTATTAATTTATCTTAACAGAAACGCCTTCGGCAAACTCGGCGCGGCGAAGAATTTGGGGAACCTTTCCATGGATTAGGTGTCTAATATAAGTAGCCGCCGAAGTTTAGCGGTGTATGATTTGCAGATCGGCTTTTGAAAACGACGTGTGCGTGGGGTGTTTTTGGGTAAGACAATAACATTCGACGAAAGGGATGCAGCCTCTGCCGTTTTGGCGGACTTATCCCTTAACGTCCAAAATACTGCCCCAGGCTTCGTTGAGAAGCTGAAGGCGGGCGACGCGGACGCCTTCGAGCAGCTTGTCGGCCAGCACGCTTCAGGCGTTTTTGCCTTGGCGTTTCGGCTGACGGAAGACCGCGAGGAAGCAAACGACATAACGCAGGAGACGTTCCTTAGCGCGGTTCGCGGAATCGACAGCTTTCGCGGCGATTCCGAATTGAAAACATGGCTCTTCCGCATCGCTATCAACCATGCCCGAAATCGGTTTCGTTGGTGGAAACGGAAACGGCTCGACCGCACCGTCTCGCTCGACGAACCGGTCGGCGAGAGCGGTGCGACCGAGGCTGAATTTGTTCGCGACGGCCAAGCCGACCCGGAACAGGCGGCGTTGGCACGTGAGCGTCAAACAGCAATCGCGAGAGAGCTTGGACGAATGCCGCACGCTTTTCGAGAGGCGGTCGTGCTTTGCGACATTGAGGGACACAGCTACGAAGAAGTGTCGCAGATGCTCAATATCGGGCTGGGCACGGTAAAATCGCGGATAGCACGCGGACGCGGAATGCTCCGCGAGCGTCTGCAGGATTTTTGAAAGTTGACGAATGGCTGACTCGCCCCGGTTTCTACTTTGAAAGACAAGAGATCGGTGCCAAACGATGAGTCAGGAAAGTTTCTTCCCTTTAGCGGAAGGCGGCCGGGGTCAGTCAACCATTCGTCGATTTGGGGAAAGTTATGAAGTGCAAAGACCTGAAATTCGAATTGCAGCATTATGCTGATGGCGAACTCTCCGAGACACGTTCGGCGGCCGTCGCGGCTCACATGGATTCGTGCCCGGTCTGCCGCGACGAGTTGGCGCGCATCGGCGCGTTGCGTGCCGCGATGCGCGCTCTGGCACGGCCTTCATTTTCAGCCGCCAACCTGCAAAGATTAAAGAAGCTGGTCGCGGCGGAACTTCGTCCTGCCTTCGGCTTTCCGACATTTCGCCTGATCGAAGGTAATCCCAATTGGCTGAAGAATTGGCTTATGCCGACTGCTGTCGGTACGTTTGCCTCGCTTTTGTTCGGGCTGATTCTTGTGACGGTGATAATGATCCCGTCCTATGTTCCCAATCTCGCCATCGAAACGGAGACGAGCACCAGCAACTACGATCCGCTTTTGTTGGCAAACTTCGAAGGGCCGATCACGCCGCAGCAATTTGCGAATTCCCGCGCCAACATCGCTGAAGAATCGCCCAGCATCAATCCGGACGGGACGTTGGTAGCGATGACGGATTCAACCTCTCGCGGAGAGATGCGTGATGACGAAATGGTCGTCGTCGCGGAGGTTTTCAGCAATGGAGAGGCGAGAATAACCGACGTGGTCGAGAGGCCGAGCGACAGGAAAACGATGGACCGTTTGCAGGCTGCATTTACACACGACCGCTCCGGGACGCCGTTCGTGCCCGCGCGTTTGGATAACCGCAGCGAGATTGTCCGCGTCGTGTTGAAATTTCAGAGCGTCAACGTAAGCATCGACGACGGCACTTTCCGCTAAATCACCGGCCTAATTCTCAGGGGCTTTATCGATTTCAACCTTCAATTTAGTCGCCAGAGCTCGGTCGAGACCAATCAGAATATTGTATTGCTCGGTTGCCGCGGCTTTGTTTTTGTTCTGGAGCTGAACCATTCCGACATTAAAGCGCGCTCGGGCAAAACGCGGGCTCAATTCGATACTCTTGTTGTAAGCGGCGATCGCCTTTTCGGGTTGATTGTCCGCAAAATATGCGTTTCCCAAAAGATAAAACCCGTCGGAAGAATTTGGATTAGCCCGCGCGAAAGTCTCGAGACCGGTGACCGCGCGTTTGTAATATTTCGTCGCCTCGGCGGGCCTATTCATCAGGTCGTAAGCACGGCCAAGATAAAAACTAGTTTCGCCATCGTCAGCCTTGTGTTTCAAAGCATTATTGCAGGCAGTCACGGCCAACTCAGGTTTTTCCACATCGTTGTACGCCCGGCACAGATTCGTATAGGCCAGCGATTGATTCGGCAGAAACCTGATGCCTGCCTGCGCTGAATCGATGGCGTCCTGGTGTCGCCCCGCGAGGCTGTAATACCAACTGATCTCCGTGTAAAGGCCGCCGTCGTTCGGATAAAGCCTGATCGCGCGTCGCAATATGTCGACGGCTTCCGTAAATCGGCTTTGCTGACGGTAAAGATCGGCAAGCGTAAGATATATCTGTCGGTTTTCGGGTTTCGAGCTTAACGCTTTAAGAAATGCAGCTTCCGCCTCCTGCGCACGACCTAACTTTAAATGAGCGTCGCCTGCCAGCAATAGAGCATCGGCCAAATACTGCGTGTTTCGTTTCACCGCATTGTCAGCGGCTTCGGCCTGTCCCTGCGTGTTGCCCATCGCATTGTGTATCCGTGCGATGCTGTAATAGAGATTGCCGTCGTTAGGGTTGGCGGCGGAGAGCTTTTGATACGCGGCCAAAGCCTCGTCATACGATTTCAATTCGTAGCTGATATCGGCGGATGCTCGCAAATAATTGACGTTGTTCGGCTCCAGTTTCAGAATCTCTCGAAAATCCGCATTTGCGGCTGCGAAATCCTTTTTCTGATAACTCCCATAGCCGCGAACTTTATAAACGTCGAGCGGCTTAAAACCTAACTCAAGTGCTTTCGTGAGATCGGAAACGGCGGCATCATACTCCTGCAGTTCCTGATGCGCGCTGCCCTTCCAAAAATGAGCGTCCGCATTGGCCGGATCGAATGTTATCGATTCCGCGTATTTTTTAATGGCATCCCTAAAATTTTTCTGCCGGTATAATTTGTCGGCCTCGCTGCGAAGCTGGCGCGCTTTTTTTACATCGCGCTTGACGGCTTCCTGAGCATCGACAAAATGCGGCAAGACGACGAAACCGACGGCGATCAAACCGAGTAAAGCAAGAATCTGGGCACGTATTTTCATCTTATCTCTCCAAAATTATTGAAGAATGATCTTCCGGTCGCGAGTAGTCGCCTTCGGTTTCGGCGTAGCCTTTGTTGCCGGAGTCCGAGCAGGTTTATCACGTCCCGGAGTGGTTGGCCGCGTCGCTATTGCTGTCTCACCGGGCGTCGGCTCAGCACCTGGCGACGGCGTCGGTGCGACCGTTAGCTCGTCACTGCCGTTCGTATTCGAATTCGACGAATCCGCCGTATCGACGTTGGTGTTGTCGTTTACGTTCGACGACGCGAAGTCTATCGTCGGTTCAGGGCTAGGCTCGGCGCTTGGGGAAGGCGAGGCCTCTGGTTCGACAGCCGCGGCTGCGTAATAATTCGAATACAAATACCATCCGCCGACTGATGCAGCAGCACCCAGAATGAACAATGCAAACAATCCGCCGAGAATCGCAAAAACTTTTCCGTTTGATTTTCTCTTCGCCGCAACGACCGGTGCCGCCGGGATGAATGCAGCTTCCTGCGCCCGATACTCCTGTTCGTCGAAGTCGTTCTCAGCCGATTCGAAATCGTTCGCTGCTTCTTCATTGCCGACATAAGGCGAAGTGTAAAAATTTTCTCCCGCGGCCGTCGCCTCTGAAACACCGACGCCCTCGTCCAGGGCGATTATCGGCGTCGTCGCGTCCGGCGTGAACGAAGCCTGATTGAACGCATCGCCGTTCGAACCGGCTCGATAATCTTCCGTCATTCCGAAATCTGCATTTGCGGGCGGCAAATCCGGCACAATCGGCGTCGGTTCGGCGGGCGTCGGAAACGAACTGCCGCCAGACAGAAAAACCTCGGTTTTTACATCGGTTTGACGCGGCAGCGACGGAGTCGCAGGCATATCGAAAGCAACAGTGGCGTTCGGATCGAAGGCCGGCCTGCTGTTCGGGTTGCTCACCAGATTGGTCGGAGCTTCGGATTTCAGCTGTGCGCCGGAGAGCTGATTCGGAACGCTCATCACCGCGGCAAAATCCATCACCTCGGTCTTTTCCATCGACGGAGCCGAAACGGGAACCGAATCCGTTTGCGTTGTGCCGGCCGACGTCATTACGACGGTGCTTGCGGCCATCTCGCCCTGCATCTGCGCATGAGCTTTGCGGAGCGCCTTTTGCATATCGCGTGCATTAGTGAAACGCTTGTCCTGGCTCACTTCCATTCCGTTGAGAATGACGGCCGACACGGCCAGCGGAATTTCGGGGTTAACACGGTTCAGTTGCTCGATCGGATCAGGCGAGCCGTTCAGCATCGTGTCTGCACGCGACAACGCGTCCGGAGGGACGACGCCGGTCAAGAGCTGGTAAAGGGTCGCAGAGAGAGAATAAATATCGCTCTTCGGGCTGGTGCCTATGCCGCGTATCTGCTCCATCGGCGCGTAGTGCGGCGTGTAGCCGACTACGCTGCCCGTGCTGCCGCCGGAATCCGTTATCTTTGTCTGCCCTGTCGAATTTTTCGATAATCCGAAATCAAGAAGAATGACGTGATTCTCATCAGTCAGCTTTAAATTCTGAGGCTTGATGTCTCGATGAATTATCGGCGGCTCATGCGAATGCAGATACGAAAGCGCGTCGAGGAGCTGATCTGCCCAAAACATCACCCAGCTAAGCGGGAACGGTTTTCCCGCAGCTTCGAGCCGCTTCGAAAGATCGTCGCCCGAAATGTGCTCCATCACAAGATACTGCTCGTCGCCTTCGCTGAAATGGTCGCTCACCTTCGGAAGAACAGGATGACGCATTCTGGCTAAAATCCGCGCCTCGCGCTCGAACGCATTGCTCAGCATTTCGTCGCCCGCGAAAAACGTCCGCTTCAGTGCGACGGCGCTTCCGAGCCGCTGGTCAACCGCCAGATAAACCTCGCCCATGCCGCCCTTGCCGATGAGATGGACAATGAGGTAACGGTTTTGGATCAAGGTATTTTGAGCGAGTGGTTTCATCGTAAGGGTTTAACCGACTTTGGGTGAAAAAGTCGCAAAGAATATTTTCTAATAAAATGCGACAAACATCAATGCTGATTTGAGCCTCCGCATAAAATGTTGCCGTATGTTTCCTACCGAAATCGCGTCGGAGCGATGCCGGCGGTTTTCGCGTGCTGCCAGCAAAAACCCTTTGTTTTCACGCGCCTGGTGCACGGCGTGCCCTTCTTTGTCATAGCTCCACAATAAAATACCGCATCTTCCGATGTTTTTGCTTCACGATTGGGTTGTTCGTATATTTGTGGAATCGGGCCTGTCGGGGCTACCGTTGCAATGTTTGCTGCCGTTCGGGCTCCGCTACCGGCGTGTTCGATGGGCTCGGTCTTTTGCGAATACAGCGGAGCCGGCTTTAGATTCTGCTGCGGTTTTGCGGAAGTTCGAACACGGTCGAACCCTTGTTCGTTCTCCGGCTCACGGAGAAAATTTCCGATTCCGAAAAGAGCTAAACACAAGCCTAAAACTACAACAGCGGCGGGCAAATAATCGAGAAGCTTGTATTCGGTCGCGCACAGGTCACAGAAACGGCGACTGGTCCATAACCGCCATTCGCTCCGCTCGATCTTTTCACCGCAGTTGCAGCAAAATTTCGGCCTGAAAAACATCTCTTAGCGCCTCAGAAAGTTTGTCTTAATCATTATAGGTCAAATTTTGGTATGAAGGTAGAAAAGAATAGAACGCGGATGAATACCTAAATCTGCCGACTTCGCGGATCTTAAATTTAATCTGTATTTCTAACCCTTAAAATCCGCGCCTTTTCCGTGCAAATCCGCATCCCATCCTTCTTTCGACAACCTCAAAGTGTCGCCAACTGGAAATGCAACCGCCTGTCGAATTCCCGCGTCTGACTTGTTAAAATTTGCCTATGCAGTATTTTCGCAATTTTGTTTTCATCTGCACTTCATTACTCCTGGTTTCAAACTTGACGGCTCAGGATGACGATCCGATCAGGGTCGATTCGGCAATCGTGCGCGTTAACGTCGGCGTTGTAGATCAACGCGGCCGTCCGATCACAAATCTCGACCGGGCAAATTTTTCTTTATTCGAGGACGGCGTGAAGCAGGATATTTCCCGCTTCGAAACCACGACCGCGCCGTTCAGCGTTGTGATGCTGCTCGACATGAGCGGCTCGACAAAAAGTTTTCGCGCCAACATCAAGCTTTCCGCCGCCCGTTTCCTCGACGCCTTGGCGCCTGACGACCGCATAGCCGTTGTTGAATTTTACTCCAAGATAAACGTGCTCAGCGATTTTTCGACCGACAGGCGTATGGCGGCCCAAGCCATCCAGCTCGCAAACGGCGAGGGCGACACCGATCTTTACAAAGCTCTGCGGTTCGCGCTCGATCGCCTTTCGAAAGAGAGGACGCGGCGCAAGGCTGTCGTAGTCCTCACCGACGGCGTCGACACCGATTCGCGAAACGACGACCGTAAAGTTCTCGCCTCGAAAAGCGAAAACGAGATGATCGATGCCCTTCGTCCCGAATCGAGCGAGGAGTTCAACCAAATGCTGCGCAAAGCGGATCAGCATGGAGTGACGATCTATCCGCTTGCTTTGCCGACCGGCGATCCAAAACGGCTCGCCGACCCGACGCCGCTGCAAACCGCGCTCTATCAATCTTCGCGAAAACGTTTGCAGATGATCGCCGACCGTACCGGCGGAACCCTGAATGCGATCAACCGCCTTGAAGAAATGGGCAAGCTCTACGCCGTTGTCGCCGCCGATCTTCGCACGCTCTACACGCTCGAATACTCGCCCGCAAACGACAAACGCGACGGCCGCTGGCGCACGATAAAAGTCGAAGTCGCAAGCCCCGACCTCATAGCACGCTCACGCCAAGGCTACTTCGCACGCTAAGGGCAGAAACGCGATCGTTTGAAGCGTGCACCATCAGGTAAAGAGATCTGATCGTTTGGCAAGCGGTCTTTGACCGCGGGGCCGGGTGACAATAAACGCGGTTACAGAACGCTTGTTAAACGATTGGGAGTTTGGTGAGAAATCTGTCTTAAATTATTTGTGGGGTAAATGGTACACCCGGCATGATTCGAACATGCGACCTCTTGATTCGTAGTCAAGCACTCTATCCAGCTGAGCTACGGGTGCACAAAAGCGAATAGATAGACTACAAATCTGCGAGTTGTGCTGTCAAGTTTTCGCTTCGATACCGGACCCGAACCTCATTCTTGCCGGGGATCATTAAAAATTCTTGACTTCGCTCACCCAAAGTAGTAATTAAAATATTACAGTTTGATAAAACGATCCCGGCCCTCTCTCCGGCCGCTTCCGCGGCCATGAGCTAACTAATCATTCATTCAATTGCTCGCAGCACGGATCTTGTATTTTCGGGTCATACGTTGGCATCGCCGGTTTTGAAAGCTTCATCAAATCCGGTGTACGTCAAGGGGGTTTAACAGAATGAAAATCTGTTCGGTTTGCGGTCGATGTTTTGATGATTCCGTTTCTTCATGTGTTCACGAAACACACCCGCCTCTGTCGGAAAGACGTGACGGCTGCGCGGAAATGATATCGGGCTACCGTTTGGAGTCTCTTGTCAAATCCAACGCAAAATCCAATTTTTACCGAGCCCGTCAAATCGAATCCGACCGAAGGTGTCTCGTCAAGGTCTTCTTCGCAGATGATGAAAAAACCGAAACCTTTTTGAAAGAGGCAAAGATCACTTCGTCTTTTTTCCATCCAAGCGTCGCCGACGTTTACGAAACCGGCCGGTTGGACAGCGGCGAACTTTTCGTCGTTTCAGAAGACACAGAAGGCCAAACCGTGAGCGAATTGTTGCAGACGGTTGGCGTGCCGCAGCTTTTGACCACCGTTCAAATCGTTCGCCAGGCGGCGGAGGCTCTGCACGAACTGCACCAAAACGGGCTGGTGCACCGTGCCGTCCGGCCCGAAAACATCATCCTCACAGCCGACCTCGAACATCGTCTGCTGGTGCGCGTCCAAAATCCGGATCTTGGCGGTGTCGATGAGCACTCGATCGTTTCCGACAAATTCACGATTGACTCCGCCGTCGATTCGCTTAAATACTTTGCACCCGAACAGTTCTGCGGTGAAGAGACAAATGCGCAGACGGACGTTTACGCTCTCGGCGTTGTTTTTTACGAACTGCTCGCCGGAACGCCGCCGTTTGAATCGCTGAAGGCCGCAGAGCTTGCCGAAAAGCATAAGCATCAGCCGCCGCCCGATATTAGGATCGACGACTTCGAGCTGCGGATGCTGATAACGCACGCGCTGATGGAGTCGCTGCAAAAACGGCCCTCTTTACGTCAATCTTCGGCAAACACGTTCGCCCGGCAGCTCCGTCATATCGAGCAGCTTGCAACGCATTCACCGACGCCGCCTCCGGTCGTCTCTGTTCCACAAGATCAGCCCGCGAAAAATGGCCTCTACAACCCGGTCGCGGCCGCCCATTCAACAGCCGCCGCAGCGACAACGGTTCATCCGACTCCCGTTCGCAGCGCGCGGATAGAAATGCCGCTGGAAATTTTACATGAAGCCGATGAGCCGGGATCGGTAGCTGAACTAGAAAATGTATCGCCCGTAGTACCGGTTCAGCACGCGGTGGAAAGGACTGTTACAAGACCGGTTCGTTCGCGTTTGAAAGCCGTAAAAAAAAGGCTGCACTCCAAAACCGCGCCGCAAGCTGTTAAGGCTGCGCGCAACGACCTCGCGCTGCCCGTTGAGCTTGTTGTTTCGAGAATTGCGGAAGTTAGCTCCGAACCCGAAGAACTTCTCTTTATTCGACCGATTCGTGAGAGTTATGTCGCCGCGCCGGACATCGCACCGAAAAAGCTCGAATGGATACAGCCTGAAAACGACATGCCTTCGGCTGAAATATATGTTGCAACAGATGTCACTGCCCTCGTCGGCGAACCGAAAAAGTTCGATCGGGAAAGTGTTGAGAACGACTTCCGGTCAAAAGCCGGCGTCATTGAACTTTTGCCGGCGGAAGAAACGGAGCAGGCTGCCAGTCTGGTCGATGAACGTGAGGAAATAACACTGGTTACCGCTCCGCAGACTCGATTCGAAGTTGAATGGGAACGGCCTTACGCCTGGCGTGACATTTATTCCGATGACGGGATCTCATCAAAAAATTCAAAAGTTGTCGGTTATTTTCCCACTATTTTGGGAAATTACGAAAATGTTTCGGCTTTCGATTCCGATCAAAAAGGCACAATGTTCTCGGCATACTACGGCCATCCGAGGCGCCTGTCCGCACGTTCCAGAGTGTTCATGATCGCCGGCGGTGCCTTGGCGCTGATGGTGGTATTCTTGTTCGGCACGGACGTTCTCAGCCGATATGTTGAAACGGCGAGCTCCGGCGATGAGCCGAAACCGACAGAGAACGGGCCGCAAATATCTCAACCTCAGCGTCAGCGGCTGGAGTCGGTAGTGGCGAGCGAAAAATCGGGTCCGCGGAAGACCGATGATGCAAGGGCCCTTCAGCCAACGCCGTCGTCGGTCACGCGGCGCGAGCCGCGAGTCCCGGATAAACAACCGGCCGTCATTAACGAAAAAGTTTCGATTAAGAATCAGAAACCGAAGGCGGAACCTGACGGAAAGCGCGCGGGAAGCGTTCCGGCTGTTCGCACCACGCTCGTGATCTCTTCCGATAGCGGCAAGGTTAATTCAAAGCTCGAACCCGCAAAGCGGTCAGCCAACACACGCCCGCGAATAGTGCCGAATCCGAAACCGTAACGCCCGGCGTTACGGTTTGAATCACCGCTAATTTTAGTCAAAGGCTGCGGACTGAGATTCAATACGTTCTCGCCCGGGCGAATCGAGACCGGCGAGCTCCAGAAAGCAAATCCACCCTCATTGCGCGTTATACCGAAAAGGTAGTAGCTGTCCGGCTCGATGTTACCGAATTCCGCCTGACCCGCGGCGTTGGAAAGCGCCGAATGTTTTATGTGCGGTCTGATCGCCGCCAACGCACGGCGGTTGAAATCGCCGTATCTATCCGGGAACGAAACCGACAAACCGAAGCTGTTGATCAAACTCTGTCCGTCAATCGGTTCCAGGCTCGCATTCGACAGGATCGATTCGATGTCTTCGTCCAAAAGGTAAAACTTTTCATTCCGCACCGGACGCGTTTGTCCGTTCCTCATGGTCACTTTCGCGTCAACCACTACCGACCCGCGTGTCTCTGTTGTCGCAACCTCAGTTCCGGGAACGGTGACCGTCTGCGAATCGGTGGAAAGCGGCGTATCGGTCACCGACGGATTTGCTTCCGCCGCGGTGTCGGATGAAGCGCGCGTGGTGTCGCGTCTATCGACCGGGCGATCCGCGGAGACTTTTACATTAAGATTTGATTCGTCCCCGCTGCTGTTCCTAACAAAAAAGACAAATAGGAGCAATAACGCGACGCCGCCGATAATTCCGAGCGGGATATAAACCCATCTGGGTATATCCTCGTTATCTCTTCTGGAACCTTGGCGGATCACGGTAGTCTCGATGGCCGGGACCGCATTGATTGGCCGACCGCAGTTAGGACACGCAAGGGCCGCATCCGAAATTTCATTCCCGCATTCGGGGCAATAGATAAGTGACATGATGACTTCCCTCCCAAAAAAATCTTGATAGAGATAAGTCACTGCATTTGCCGTTCCAAACCAAGTAAGAGGCTGTTCAGTGCGCAAAAGCGTGCAATTGCGTAGGTTTTGGAACGAGACTAGACAAATCGGGATTCGAAAAACAAGGTTTTTGTCTCGATTCCGTACAGTTATGCGGCTTCTTCAATGCGGGGTTTTATGACTTCCAGAACGGGGGCCTTTCGCTCGATCATTTCGCTGGTAATGACTAAATCTTTCACCTTCTTTTCCGACGGCAGGACGTACATAGATTCGAGAAGGATTTCTTCGAGTATCATCATCAGTCCTCGTGCGCCAACCTTACGCTTCTGCGCCTGCTGGGCTACGGACTTCAAGGCGTCTTCGGTAAATTTCAGGGAAATGTTGTCGAACTCGAATTTTCGCTGATACTGTTTAACGAGCGCGTTCTTCGGCTCGGTGAGTATTCTAATTAGAGCGGCTTCGTCCAGTTCCCTCAGGGTGCCGATCACCGGCAGGCGGCCGACGAATTCGGGGATCAGACCGTAGTGAATAAGATCTTCGGGTTCAAGCTTTTCCAGCGCCTCGCCCGCTCGCTGTTTCATCGTTTTGACATCAGCCTGAAAGCCGAGCGACTTTGCGCGAAACCGCTTTTCTACGACTTTTTCCAATCCGATAAAAGCGCCGCCACAGACGAACAGAATATTCGTCGTGTCGAGCTGCATAAATTCCTGCTGCGGGTGTTTACGTCCCCCGCTGGTCGGAATGTTTGCAACCGTTCCTTCCAGAATTTTCAGCAGCGCCTGCTGCACGCCTTCGCCTGAAACGTCACGAGTGATCGACGGGTTGTCGTCCTTTCGGCAGATCTTGTCGATCTCGTCGATATAGATAATTCCCTGCTGCGCACGCTCGACGTCGTTGCCGGCCGACTGCAGCAGCCGAACAAGAATATTCTCGACATCTTCGCCGACGTAACCAGCTTCCGTCAGGCTCGTCGCATCGACAATGCAGAACGGAACGCTCAGCACACGTGCGAGCGTCTGCGCGAGAAGCGTTTTTCCGGTTCCGGTAGGACCGATCAGAAGGATGTTGGATTTCTGAACCTCGACGTCCGATCTTCGTTTCGCAAGCTCAAGCCGTTTATAATGCTGATACACCGCAACCGAAAGCCGTTTCTTCGACTCTTCCTGACCGATCACGTATTCATCGAGAAAAGATTTTATCTCCTGTGGCTTGGGAAGGTTTGTCCGTGCCGTCGAGCTTTCCACACGCTCGTCGTCGTTGATGATTTCGTTGCAGATGTCAATGCACTCGTTGCAAACATAGACACCCGGACCGGCGATCAGCTTCTTGACATCGTTCTGAGACTTGCCGCAAAACGAGCAGCAAAGAAGTTCTTCAGGTCTGCGGAAATTCGCCATACTCAACGGAGCGCGGACACCCCTGTCCGCATAAGTTCCGAAGGACGAAGAAATCTCGCCGCACGCGGCGATGCGGACAGGAGTGTCCGCGCTCCGTCCACTATTTATCCCTGTGTTCTATCACTTCATCTATCAAACCATATTCCTTAGCCTGCGGCGGCGACAAGATGCGGTCGCGCTCGACGTCCTTTTCGACCTGATCGAACGACTGGCCGCTGTGGTTGGCAATGATACGCGACGTCATCTCGCGCATGCGCAAAATTTCTTCGGCCATGATTCGAACGTCAGTCGCCTGGCCCTGAGCACCGCCCGAAGGCTGGTGAATGAGCACGCGTGCGTGGGGTAATGCAAACCGTTTTCCCGGCGTGCCTGCGCACAACAGCAGCGACGCCATCGAAGCGCACTGCCCGACGCAGATCGTCGTGACATCGTTCTTGATAAACTGCATCGTGTCGTAGATCGCCATCCCAGCAGTAATTACGCCGCCGGGCGAATTGATATAAAGATTGATGTCTCGCTCAGGGTCTTCCGCTTCCAAAAAAAGAAGCTGCGCGACAAGAAGATTTGCGATCTGGTCATCGATCGGCGTACCGATAAAAATAATGCTGTCTTTCAACAGACGCGAATAGATGTCGAACGCACGCTCGCCCCGTGCGGTCTGTTCGACAACCATTGGAACTAAAGCCATAAATTCCTCTCAAATAAAAGCAAGTTCAAGTATCGGATGAACCTGTCGATGGTAACACGTTGAAAAGCGACCGATTGCAGATTCTACATAGTTTCCCGAAAAGTGCAAGCTGAAAGTTTATGCATTCGACTTTGCCGACTTTTTCGCAGGCTCCTTTTTCTTCGCAGCCTTTTTCGGTTTTTCTTCGTTCGCTGCTCTCTCCACAGATGTTTCGTCAACCCACGGGCCGTCGGTTATCTTCGCATTTGCAACCAAGGCCTCAATCGATTTTCGCGTGCGCAGGTTGTTTTCGATCGCGCCCGTGCCGCCTTGCTTCGCGAGCGACTGATTCACTTCTTCGGGCGTCGAGCGGTAATACTCCGCCATCTTCCCGATCTCTTCTTCGACCTCTTCCCGCGTAACCTCGACCTTTTCGGCCTCGCCTATTTTTTCCAGAAGCATCGCGCCGCGAACGTCGCGCTCGGCCTGGGTGCGCATTTGGTGAATCGCCATCTGGATAAAATCGTTCTCCACCTTGTTCATATCGACGCCGCGTTGCTGCAGATCGTTCGCGAAATTGTCGAGCAGATTCTGCGCCTGGTTTCGGATCAATACATTCGGAACTTCGAACTCATTTTGCTCGATCAGTTTCGCAAGCGCGTTGTTGCGAACGCGGGCATCGGCGTCGGCCTTGGCATAAGTTTCAAGATCACCGCGAAGTTTTTTTCGAAGATCTTTCAACGACAAAAATCCTTCATCGAGACTTTTCGCCCATTCGTCGTTCAGTTCGGGCGTTTCCATCGTGCCGACGGATTTGATCTTTGCTTTGTAGTGAACCGTCTTCCCCGCTAACGCTGCCGCCGAAAAATCGGCCGGATAGGATACCGTAAAATCCTTCTCGTCATCTTCTCTCACACCGACGAGATTTTCGGTGAACGATTTTTCTATCACTTCATCGCCGAGCTTTACTTCAAGATCGTCCGCACGGATCGGCTCGCCGTTCGGGTCGTCGTCAAAAACACCTTCGAGATCTGCAATGACCGTATCGCCTATTTCAGATTTTCTTCCTTCGACGGGAATGAGAGCAGCCTCCTGATTCAAACGATGAGCGATCAAATCTTCGACCTCGCTGTCATCGACCGGCTTTACGCGCCGCGTGACCTCAATGCCCTTATAATTCGGCATCGGCACCTCGGGCATCACCTCGACATACGCGTGGATCTTGACCGGAACCGAGCCGTTGACCTTTATATTTTCAACATCGTCGATATGAAGATTGGGCTCGGTCAGCGGATGCAGCTTGTGTTCCTGTATCGCTTCGCTCACTACGGGCGGCACAATCTGCTGCAGCACCTTACTCTTTATTTCTTCCTTAAACCGCAGCCGAACGACATCGACCGGAGCAAAACCCTTTCTAAATCCCGGCACGCTCGCGCCGCGCGCGTACTTTTGACTGACGCGCCCATACGCATCTTTCAGCGTCGCCGGATCGATCTCGATACGTATCTCACGCAGCGTCGCCGAAACTTCCTTTATTTCGCTCTTCATCTAGAAAAAGGATAGCGCGTCGGTTATCAGTTGTCAGTTTCGGATTATTGATATTAGAAAAGATTCGGCGGACGTTGTCGCGTCTGACAACCGACCACCGAACACTTGCCACAGCTTTTGGTGCCGAGGGCGAGACTCGAACTCGCACGTCTTTCGACGCCAGATCCTAAGTCTGGTGCGTCTGCCAATTTCGCCACCTCGGCCTGCTAATTTTGGATTTCGGATTGCGGATTTTAGATTGAAAAGCCGGCTCCGGATCCTTTGGCGTTTGCACTATCGAATTTAGCCAAAGCGTCGGCAAAAGTCTAGCTCTTGACGTTTGATCAAAACCGCATGCACGAAGCCAGTTTTAACCGCAGATGACGCAGATAAGAAATTTCAGATCGGCATCGATCCGCTCCATCCGCGTCATCTGCGGTTAAAAATCGTCTCCCAGCGAAAATGTCAACAAACCCCAGACTTTTATTTGTGCAGATACTTCTTCTCGTATTCGTCCCACGTCATGTTGAAATCGCGCCCGTCCAGCTCGCCCGCCGCCGAGCCGGCACCGACGTATTTGTCTTCAGCCTTTCGAAAAAGCTTGTATCCGCCATACCCGATCGCCCCGACGATCGCAATCATCACGCCGTACCATAGCAGCGACGACAGGATGCCGAGAATCCAAAAGAAAAGATAAATGCCAAGCACGATGCCGACCAACGCTAATAAAATTTTGAGGATATTCATTGCAAAAAACCTCCGTTGCTTAGCAATACGAAATATTAAATCTTTTGTTCGGGGCTAATTGACGAAATCTGCTCAGTTTAACGTTGACAAGAGAAAAATAAAGCGTTTAGCTTGGAAGGGCTGACTATTATGTCAGCGAATCCCAACTTCAGGAGAATCAAATGTTTAAACCGAAAAGCAAATTTCGATTTCTTTGGATTCTTGGCTACGCGGCGGCGCTCGTGTTTACGTATGTCGTTATTAAATCCGACAGTTCGCAAGGCACAACAATGAGCGAAGCTCATAAACAAGAAGTAAGAGATGCTCTTGCGGAGATCAACCTCCCGACAAGTAATAATCTTAATCAAATTTCGACGGCGTCTGATGACCTGTCGGATTTTATGTATTACAGGTCTGGTATTCAGCTAAGCTCATCCAATAAAAATCTTTTGAATTCGTCGGAGCAGAGCTTTTGGTCTGATTCGAAGGCAATCAGCGTGCATGGCCTAGCTGAAGCCATGACAGAGGTTGCCGTTGAGCGAATTCCGGCGCTCACCAACACGGAGATAAATGAAATTACCGAAGGTTTCCGGGGGCTTTAACGCACCTGGCCTTCCAACCGCTTTTGTCGGAAGTAGAAACTACGTGCACCTTCGGGGAAATGTCGTTCAATCGATGTCCGCGACTTCCTTTACAAACGAACTTACTAAGCTGAGAGACTCCGGCGCGGGTAAACTCACTCAGAATATGATCAAGCTAGCGGTAACTAAGGAAATAGAGCGTAAGACCAACTTGATTGCTGAGGCAGAACCAACTTTTTTCGGTGGTACGCAGTCGTACTTAACACCGATTCAAGCCGTCTTGGTTTCTTACTTGGTCGCAACTGACGACGAAATCGCCTATAACCAATCAGGTCTTACGAATCGCATGAACCTGGTTCATCAGGCTTTGGTACAACAAAACGGAAGTTATCCAAGTCCCACCGGTCACAAAGCCTACGGAACGAACGGATATTTGTTCAGCTCACCCGCAACAACGGTGGTTAGTGAGTACAATTTTGGTTTGCTCCTCAACAAAATACAGCAAAAGGGGGTTGTAAAATGAGAATATCCGTTCACATCTTTTTCATACTTTTGATTGCTGTTTCAGTCGTAATGGGTTGCGGTGAACCGCCCCCGGCTGACGGTCAATGTAATTAGAACGTCACTCCAGGATCAATTGTACAGGTGACGACTCCCGACGGTAGAGTAAGTTCGCCTTCTACGCAAAATGGAAGAATCACAGCTCCGTGTAATTCAACGGTTGTAACCTTGGCGCAGTGAAATAGCAAATATTGTTGAATCGTGTCCGATGAGTCGTCTGGCGATTCATCGGATTTTTTAATACCTAAAACGCTTTATACAACGCCGTCAGTTCCAATCCTAAGGTTCGCGGATAATAATCCGCTGTCGTATAATCTCAGGCAGAAACGCGACCGTAAGGGAGCGTGCACGGACAATGGAAAATGTAGAATTCAAAATGTAAAATCGGATTTCCTATTTTGCATTTTCCACTTTCAGTTTTACATTGCTCGTGCACGCTCGTTCACACTCGCGTTTCCGCCTTCGGAGAACAGTTTGAGCTTTCAAATATCAGTTTCTAAAACAGCAACCGCATTAAAAGCCCAACTGTTGGGCAACGGTTCGGCGACGGTTACCGACGTCACGCACGATTCGCGGCAGGCACGTGAAGGCACGTTGTTTGTCGCGATAAAGGGCTTGACGATGGACGGGCATCGCTTTGTCGATGACGTAATGCGGCGCGGCGCGGCAGGGATAATCTCCGAATACGATCCGCCGGAAGATTTTTCCGGCGCTTGGTTGAAAGTTAAAGACGCGCGTGAAACGCTTGCGAAAGCCGCAGCCGTTATCAACGGCGAGCCTTCGCATCAGCTTGATCTGATAGGGGTGACCGGGACCAACGGCAAGACGACCACGACGTATCTTTGCTTCGCGCTGGCGGAAGCGGCGGGCGTGAAACCAGCGATGCTGACGACAGTCGAATATCGTATCGGCGAGAAGAGCGAAGAGGCGGTCCGCACGACGCCCGAAGCTTCGGACACGAACCGGTTTCTGCGCGCCGCAGTTGATGCCGGATGCGGAATGGCGGCGATGGAGGCCTCGTCGCAGGCCATCGACCTCCACCGCTGCGACTGGCTGCGGTTTCGCGTGGCGATCTTCACAAACCTCACGCAGGACCATCTCGACTACCATCACACGATGGAAGAATATTTCGACGCGAAGAAAAAACTTTTCGACGGGCGATTGGGCGAAGCGCCTGCGGTTAGCGTGATCAACATCGACGACGAATGGGGAGCAAGACTTGCTGATGAATTACGTGCGAACGGCCGACAGGTAGTTACGTTTTCGCAGTCGGTACCACCTGCAGTAGCGGGTGGAGACGCAATGCAGAAGCCCGCGCGTGAGCAAGGGCGATATCCGGAAGTTCGTGTTGCGCCGACTGATTACCAAACGCCGTCGTTGCCCGATGCTGAGCATATCGCCCTTGCCGAGGCGCGGACCGCTGCACCTCAACGACCCGCTTCCGCTGGTGGTAATGATAGAAGAGCAGATCTATCTGCCGAAAATACACACGTCTCTTTGCAAACCGGAACATCATTTCTTCTAAAAACACCCGTGGCCGAACGCCAGATCACGTCACCACTCGTCGGCCGCCCGCACGTTTACAACATGCTCTCGGCGACGGCGGCGGCGCTTGAGCTCGGTTACGATCTTGACGCCATAGTTGCCGGACTGAGCAAGTGCGTCGGCGCGCCTGGGCGTTTCGAACGCGTCCCGCACGACGGCGACTTCGCGGTCGTGGTGGATTATGCGCACACCGACGACGCTTTGCTCAACACGCTCAGGACCGCTAGAGAATTAACAACCGGACGAATCATCACCGTCTTCGGATGCGGCGGTGACCGCGACAGATCGAAACGCGAGCCGATGGGCCGCGTCGCGGGCGAAAACAGCGATCTCGTTTTCATCACATCCGACAATCCGCGAACCGAAGATCCGATGACGATAATCCGCAGGATCGAAGACGGCGTTCGTCCAACGGGCACGGAATATTTCGCAGTGTCAGACCGACGCGAAGCGATCAACAAAGCCGTCGTAGCCGCGCAGGAAAACGACGTCGTAATCATCGCCGGAAAAGGCCACGAAACTTACCAGATAATCGGCAACGAAAAATTTCACTTTGACGACCGCGAAGTCGCGCGCGAAGCCCTCCTTCGCAGAGCGGAATAATGCAGAAGCGCGTGCGAAGGCAAAGGCAGAGGTTTTTAACCGCAGATTGACGCGGATATACGCAGATTTTCTTAATCTGTGCTTATCTGCGTAATCTGCGGTCGAATTTTTCGGTCCTAAGTTGTAACCTTCTGCTAAGTTTCTAAACTGAACGGATTAAAATCGGTATTCCGGTCGTAATAATCTTCGTTCTCCGCGCGTTTTAGAAAGCCGACTATTACGTATGTGAACGGAGTCGCCACTACTTCCCACAAAACTTTTAGGAAGTAATTTCCGATCATCACGCTTATCAGCAATTCGTTCGACCACGTACCGAAAAATGCGAGAGGGTAAAATATCAGGCTGTCCATCGCTTCGCCGGCGAAAGTGGATGTAATGGTTCGTATCCAAAGAAATCGACCAGACGTGATCAATTTCAGTTTTGCGAGAACGAATGAGTTGATAAATTCGCCGGCCCAAAACGCGATCAGCGAGGCGAGAACTATTCTCCCTGTCTGACCGAAGATAAACTGCACCGCTGACTGATGCTCCGGCGACATCGTCGCGGCAGGCGGCAGCGACGTAACGATGAGCGCCATCAACGATGCAAAAATCAGCCCGCCAAAACCTGCCCAGATCACTTTTCGCGAACGTGCGTATCCGTAAACCTCGGTAAGGATGTCGCCAAAGAGATAGCTGATCGGGAAAAACAGAACGCCCGCGCCGAAAATGAATTCGCCGTAGAGCGGCAGGTTCACATACGTTACCTTATGAACGCCGATCAGATTCGAACACAGCAGCACGGCCACGAACGCGGCCATTATCAGGTCGTAATATTTGTAGGTTCGCTTCGCGTGCATCTGACGGATTGTAGCAGAAGCCTGACGGTAAGTGAGGGCTAACAAAAAAGCCCTCCCTTACGGTCAGGCTTCTGGATACTTGATAGCGGCGGCGTCTTTCTATGAAACTCGCGCGACGTGCTTTGTCAGGCGCGACTTGTGTCTCGCGGCTGTGTTCTTGTGAATCAGGCCCTTGTTTACGGCCTTGTCGATCACTGAGATCGTCGGGTTTAACAGTTCGCCGCTCAGGTTTTTGTCGGAGGCCGCGACCGCCGAGCGCAATTTCTTTATCTGCGTTCGCACTTTGCTGCGGTTGCCGCGGTTGGTCTCGTTTCGTTTCTCTGTTTGCCGAACTCGCTTTTCGGCCGATTTATGATTTGCCATTAGATTCTCTCACTTAAAAACAAACGTCAGATTTTACTGTTCGGGCACGCAAAGGTCAAGCGGAATGGACGCAGAATGTGGTAACTCAATAGAAATGTCGTGTTCGTAACTCAATAGAAATGTCGTGTTGGGTGGTGGGCCTGATATAGGGTTCATGAATGACAGGACATTTGATTATGAGCAGGAAAGAGAGGGATC
>Ga0187894_10000844_pt1 | contig 41141 bp, 33 predicted proteins | sample GBC1701081metaG_FD_136650 | JGI IMG/M metagenome (GOLD analysis project Ga0187894, IMG submission 136650) | White microbial mat communities from a lava cave in the Kipuka Kanohina Cave System on the Island of Hawaii, USA - GBC170108-1 metaG ... | reverse complement strand
GGTCGATGAATTGCGCAAGCTCGATCCCCAGCCCGACGAGGAGACCAAGCTCGCCGATCTGCGCCAGATCATGATGAATGCCGAACAGTTCGCGGCGACGCTGACGGAAGCCGAAGACGCCCTCAACGGCGATGGCGCCGTGGAAGCGCGCCTCAATGCCGCCTTGCGCAAGCTCGAACGGCGCAAGGACCAGGCGCAGGGGCGTCTCGACCGCATCTGCGAGGCGCTCGACCGCGTGCTGCAGGAAATGGGCGAGGCGCAGCGGGCCTCCGCCGAGGCGCTCAGGGCTTTCGCCTTCGACCCGCGCGAGCTGGAGCAGTCCGAGGAAAGGCTGTTCGCGCTGCGCGCGGCGGCGCGCAAATATAAATGTCCGGTCGATGCGCTGGCTCGAATACGCGAGCGCATGGAAGGCGAATTGCAGGCGATCGCCGATGGCGGCGCTGAGCTCACGCGGCTGGAAGCCGCCTACAAGGTGCACTGCGACGCTTTCGACGAGGCGGCCCGCAAATTGAGCACGAAGCGCAAGAAGGCGGCCCGCAAGCTCGATGATGCGGTGGTGGCGGAGCTCGCCCCCCTGAAGCTCGAGCGCGCGCGCTTCGAGACGCGCGTCGAGACCGACCATGGGCGCGGTGGCCCGCATGGCTTCGACAAGGTCGAGTTCCTGGTGGCGGCCAATCCCGGAACGCCCTTGTCGCCCTTGATGAAGGTCGCTTCCGGTGGCGAGCTCGCGCGCTTCATGCTTGCCCTTAAGGTCATATTGGCGGCCAAGGGATCGGCGCCGACGCTCGTCTTTGACGAAATCGATACCGGCGTCGGCGGTGCGGTCGCCGATGCGATCGGCGTCAGGCTGTCGCGCCTGGCGCAAGGCCTGCAGGTTCTCGCCGTGACGCATTCACCGCAGGTTGCCGCCCGCGCGGGCAATCACATGCTGATCAGCAAGATGGAAGAAGTAGGCAAGAAGCGCATGGTGACGCGCGTGCAAGAACTCAGCGCGGCGAGCAGGCGCGAAGAAATCGCCCGCATGCTTTCAGGTGCCAAAGTAACCGAAGAAGCACGAGCCCAAGCCGACCAGCTCTTGCGCGCCAGCTCGTGATCAAAACCGCGTGTCTTGTCGGCTACTATAGCACCGACTCGGTGCAATTAGGAACAAAGCATTTGCTGCGCTTTTATCTAAGGCGCTTCCCAAGTCCGTAGCGGGCTTGGCGAGAAGCGCTCATGGAACATTACGACTGCAGTCGTGATGTCCATGGACACAGGATAGCCACCATGATGTGTTTCCATCGATGAAGGACAACCATCTTGGCTGTTCACAGTAGAGGAGATAACTTTGATGTGCGACTATAGTCTGCATCACGTCGCCTCTCGTCCCGCAAAAGTCGGTGACAAGCTGGTAACGTCTGCATTCGACAGCTCGACGACACATGGTTTCTGTGCCGTCGGTGAACCAAATGTGGCTGTATGCCTTCGTCCGGGTACGGAACTTGCTTTCGACAATGACATCGAAAGCAACCAGGCCACGCTCGGGGGGCTCGGCATGGAGATCGGAGAGCTCGGCGGCAAGGTCGCCCGGTTCACTCAGGTCGACATGGATCGGCCGGCCGCCTATCACGATGCGCTCGAATTTCCGAACGGCAAGATCGTGCTGGTGACCCGTCTGCGCAAGGGACAAGTCGCGACTGTCCTGCAGCTGCCCGCCACCGAGCAGCCTGGCCATGTGGAGAAGGAAGCCGCACCGGCGCCGGAATTCATCGGCTGACGCTGATATGCTTGGCGCGTGAGCGGAAAAGGGGCGTGAGCCGTTCCGTCCGATTACGCGCCAAGACCGTGAATTTACTTCAATCTTTATTGTTTCAGGCCGTTTCGATCCGGGCAAGGCGGATCACGGGCTCAGCTGATAGCTCACCGGCAGCCAGCGGTACGAGTTCCCCATACGCCCGACATAGCCCAAGCCCGGGAAAGGCATATGGTGGCCGCAGACCAGAAGCCGCTCGTCAGCCGCCATCGCCAGCAAGCGCTTTCGCGTCCTTACTGCTTCCACCTTGTCGTCATCGACATCCGCGTGCCATTCGGGATGCTGAAGGGAGATGACATAGTGAAGGCATACATCCGACCAGATCAGCATGCGCTGCCCGGCACTCTCGGCGAGAAAGGCCATCAGACCTGGTGAATGCCCGGCGGCGTCAACAGCCGTGATGCCCGGCAGCACCTGCTGACCCGGTTCTATAAAGATAGCCCGGTCGGCGAGGCCGAGACAGGTGCGCTGGAACAGATCGCGGTTGCGGATCCTGGCTTCGCGCACGCCTTCGCCGCGTTTCCAGAATGCAAACTCCGCCGCGCCGAACACATAGCGCGCTTGTGCGAATTGGGGCGCGCCATCTTTCAGCAAGCCGCCAATATGGTCCGGATGTCCGTGAGTGAGGACGACGATGTCGATGTCGTCCGTGCTGAGCCCCACCTCGCTCAAGCATGAAACGAGCGCGCCGTCGGGGGCTCCAAGGCCGGTGTCGAAGAGGATCCGGCTCGCGCCGGTATCGGCGAGAGCCGGAATGAACGGATGCTCGTAACGTTGGGCGTCGATGTAATTCGCCGCTGCGAGGTCTCTGATGACGGATTCGGGTTGCCCCGTGGCGAAACTCGCGCCAAGCCCGTCACGCGGCTCGGCGAAGTCGAGGAAGGTGGCGATCCTGAAGGCGCCAAGACTGAAGGCGTAAACCCGTTGCTTCTGGGGATCGCGCATCGCACGTCGCTTCTTTGTGAGGATTTCGCCGCCATAGCAGGGCCGGCCATAGCCGTCCAATATTTGGGAGGAACGGGCTTGACAGATCGTTTCTTAAGATATATCTTAAGAGTCAGTCAAAAATTATATCAAAGGATATATCTCATGTTTGGACGACATCACGATCATTGGGGGCGCCATGAAGGGCGTCACGACTGCTCGCCGCGCGGGCGATGGGCGCGCGGCGGCCGTTCCGATGATGAAGGCGGCTTCGGCCGCGGCGGGTTCTTTGGCGGGCGAGGGGGCCGGATGTTCGGCCACGGCGACCTCAGGCTGGTGCTGCTGGCGCTCATCGCCGAGAAACCACGGCACGGCTATGACCTGATCCGCGCCATCGAGGAGAAATTCGGCGGTGCCTATGCTCCAAGCCCCGGTGCCGTCTACCCGACGCTGACGCTCCTCGAAGAGCAGGACTATATCGTCGCCGAAGCCCAGAGCGGCACCAAGAAGCTCTATCAGATCACCGAGGCGGGCACGGCCTTCCTGGATGAGAATGCCGTGGCCCTCAAGGGAATCCAGTCGCGCATGGACCTCGCGGCACAAGCCTTTTCGATTCATTCCACTCCGGAAGCGGTGCGCGAGGCGGTGAGAACCCTGAAGCAGGCGCTTCACATGCGCCGGGGTCCCTGGAGCCCTGAGGAAGCCGAAAGGGTGCGCAAGCTCATCGAGGCGACGGCGCGTCAGATCGTCGGCGGCGGCGACCATTAGGCACGCGGCACATCGGCTCTTTCCGCTGCGCCGATCCTGACAGTTTTAGGGCTTCGTGCCCTTATGAAGGTCATGCTAAGCGGAAGCAAAAGAGCCGCCAATCATGATCGCAATCGCGAAGAAACCTGTCGAAAAGCTCAGTGCCAAGGAGGCGGCCGATGAATTGCGCCGCCTCGCCACCGAGATCGCTCATCACGATGAGCGATATCATGGTCAGGACGCGCCAGAAATCTCGGATGCCGACTATGATGCGCTGCGCCTGCGCAACGAGGCGGTCGAAAAGCGGTTTCCCGAGCTCGTGCGCGAGGACTCGCCCTCGCGGCGCGTGGGCGTGGCACCGCAAGCCAAATTCGGCAAGATCCGCCATCGCGTGCCGATGCTGTCGCTCGGCAACGGCTTCTCCGAGGAAGACGTGCGCGAATTCCTCGGCCGCATCCGCCGCTTCCTCAATCTGGGTGCCGACGCTCCGCTCGAGCTCCTGGCAGAGCCCAAGATCGACGGCATGTCGCTGTCGCTGCGCTATGAGAAGGGCGCCCTCGTGCAGGGCGCCACCAGAGGCGATGGGGCGGAAGGCGAGAATGTCACCGCCAATGTCCGCATGGTGAAAGACATTCCGAACCGCATCACCGCCAAGGACTTTCCTGACGTGTTCGAGGTCAGGGGCGAAATCTATATGACCCACAAGGATTTCGCCAAGGTGAATGAGAAACAGGAGGAATTGGGCGAGAAAGTCTTCGCCAATCCGCGCAACGTCGCGGCGGGTTCGTTGCGCCAGCTCGACCCGTCGATCACCGCGAGTCGACCCTTGCAGTTCTTCGCCTATGCCTGGGGCGAGGTGTCGAAACTGCCGGCCGATACGCAATGGGGCGTCATCCAGGCCTTCAAGCGCTGGGGCTTCCCGGTCAATCCGCTCTCGAAACTGTGCGCGTCGGCCGATGACCTCCTGGCGCAGTACCACAAGATCGAAAGCGAACGCGCGCTGCTCGGCTATGACATCGACGGCGTCGTCTACAAGGTCAACCGTCTCGACTGGCAGGAACGATTGGGCTTCGTGAGCCGCGCGCCGCGCTGGGGCCTGGCGCATAAATTCACCGCCGAGAAGGCGATGACGATCCTCGAAGGGATCGACATCCAGGTCGGCCGTACCGGCGCCATGACGCCGGTGGCGCGGCTGAAGCCGGTGACGGTAGGCGGTGTCGTCGTCTCCAATGCGACGCTCCACAATGAGGACGAGATCCAGCGCAAGGACATCCGCATCGGCGACATGGTGATCGTGCAGCGCGCCGGCGACGTTATCCCGCAGATCTTAGGATTCATGCCGGAGAAGCGCCCCAAGGGCGCCAGGCCCTACAAGTTCCCGGAAACCTGCCCGGTCTGCGGCAGCCATGCAGTGCGGGAGGTCAACGAGAAGACCGGCAAGGTCGATGCGGTCAGGCGCTGCACCGGCGGCCTTATCTGCGCGGCGCAACGGGCCGAGCGCCTGAAGCATTTCGTCTCGCGCAACGCCTTCGACATAGAAGGCATGGGCGACAAGGTGATCGAGGAGTTCCTGGAGCTGGGCTTCATCTCATCGCCGCCCGACATCTTCACGTTGGAAAAGCGCAAGGTGAAGGTTGACGAGCTCGAAGGCTGGGGCGAGACCAGCGCCCGCAATCTTTTCGCCGCGATCAACGACCGCCGCAGCATCCCGCTCGACCGCTTCATCTACGCCCTCGGCATCCCGCATATCGGTGAAACCAATGCCAGGCTGCTGGCGCGCGCCTATGGCACGGCGGACGCCTTGCGCGATGCCATGCGCGCTGCCGCCAAGGGCAAGGAAGAGGAGGCGCATCAGGAGCTCATGTCGCATGACGGCATCGGTCCGATCGTCGCCGAGGCCATCGTCGATTTCTTCAGCGAGAAGCATAATGTCGAAGTCTTCGACAAGCTTCTTCAGCAGGTCGAGGCGACGCCGCTCGAGGCGGTGCGGCAGAGCCCGGTCTCCGGCAAGACCGTGGTCTTCACTGGCGCCCTCGAGAAGATGACGCGCGAGGAGGCGAAGGCCATGGCCGAACGGTTGGGCGCCAAGGTCGCGGGCTCGGTGTCGAAGAAGACCGATCTCCTCATCGCCGGACCGGGCGCCGGCTCCAAGCTCAAGGATGCCCAGAAGCATGGCGTCGAGGTGATCGACGAGGCGGAGTGGCTTCGCCGCGTCGGCGGCTAGGTCCGGGTCCGCGTTTCCATGCGCAGCCAGGCGCAGAAAGCCCTGACCGCCGGCGACGACAAAGCGCGCTGCGGCCGTACCAGCCAATAGCTCAAAGCGGCGTCGAGCTTCACGTCGAAGGGTGCAACCAGGCCGCCATTCGCCAGATGGCCTTCGGCAAGACAGGCCGGCACCAAGGCGACGCCGTCGCCCGCCTTTGCCGCTTGCAACAAAAATACGGCGGCGGAAAGCCTTGGCCCGCGCGACGCCCAGTCGGGATGGCCGAGGCCTGCCGCCTCGGTCCAGTGATGCCATGACAGCGCCGGATCTTCGTCCTGCAGCAGCGTGACCTTGGCAAGATCGACTGGCCTGCGCAGCCGCGCGGCAAGCTTGGGCGCGCAAACGGCGATCACCGCGTCATCCATCAGGCGCTCGGCTTTGACTGCGGGCCACGCTCCCTTGCCCGACCTGATGGCGACATCGACGTCGGTAAGGGGCCCCGGCTCGATCAGGGTCTGGCTCTCCGATACCCAGGCTTCGAAGGCGGGATGGCGGGCGCGGAAGCGATTGAGCTTCGGGATCAGCCACAGCGATGCGAAGGATGATGTCGTATTGATCCGCACCGCGCGCCGCCGAGCTTCGTTGCGGCCGGTCGCTTCCGCCGCTTGCGCGAGAGTGCCGAGCGCCTGCTGTGCCGCCTCGGCGAAGCGCATGCCGGCCTCGGTCGGCACCAGCCGGCCGCCGCGGCCGCGGGCGAGAAGGGGCGTGCCCAGGTGATCCTCGAGCGCGCGGACACGCCGGCTCACCGCACCATGGGTGAGGCGTAGTTCCTTGGCGGCGGCAACCGTCGATCCGAGCCGTGCCACCGCCTCGAACATGCGCACCGCCTCGAGCGGCGGCAGCTTCGTGAACGGTTCGGGGAAATTGGGGCTGTGACGTGGCTTCACAGGCCGGCACGATAATGCGCTGGCGCCGGCATGGCAATCAACCCATGTTCCCGCTGCCCAACCCGAGGTCTCAAGCCCATGCCCAATGTCGCCGTCATCAATGGATCGCTCCGCCAGGCTTCGCTCAACGGCCGGCTGGCCCGGGCGCTGGCGAAGCTCGCCGCGCCAAGGCTCACGCTGACGCCTTTGCGCATCGACGACCTGCCGCTCTTCAACCAGGACATGGAGAACGACCTGCCGGCGCCGGTCAGCCGGATGAAAAGAGAAATCGCCGCGGCGGATGCCGTCCTGTTCATCACGCCCGAGCACAATCGCTCGATATCCGCCGCCATGAAGAATGTCATCGACTGGGGCACCAGGCCCTATGGCACGAGCGTGTGGCTCGACAAGCCCGCTGCCACCATCGGCACATCGCAAGGCACGGTCGGGACGGCGGCGGCGCAGACGCATCTGCGCAGCGTCCTCGCCTCGCTGGGCGTCGCCCTCATGGGGAGGCCCGAAGCCTATATCGTCTTCAAGGAGAACCTGATGGACGAGACCGGCCATGTGGCCGATGAGGCACTTGCCAAGGTGCTCACCGCCTATATCGATGCCCTGTCCAAATGGCTGGTTCGCGTCGGCGTGGCGCAGAAGTGAAATCCATCAAGGATTTCAAAGGGGAGACGAAAAGTCCTGGATCACTGTCGGAGCCCGCAGCCATGCATCGGCGCAATTTTCTTCAAGCGTCGGGAAGGCGGAATGCTATATTTGGGACATGCTGCAAATTTCACCCCGTGACTCCCTCGGTGGCGAGCCTTTGTCCCCAGGAGATGAGACCCACTTCTGGCGGGTGACGCGGCATGGCGACCTCGATTGCTTCACCGCCACCTTCCGCAAGCATATCTTCCCGCCGCATACGCATGAGACCTATGTGGTCGGCGTCACGCTCGACGGCATACACAGCTACATGCACAAAGGTGTCAGGGTGCGCTGCGAAGCCGGCAATATCTGCTTCATCAATCCGGATGAGGTGCATGACGGCGCGCCGGACAGCTATGGCTATTCCTATCGGATGACCTATCCGAGCCCCGATTTCCTCACCTCCTTGCTGCATGAGGCCACCGGCCGGCCGGTTGGCGCGCCGAAATTCAGCCAGCCCGGCGTGCGCGACCCGGAGCTCGCCCAGATGTTCTGCGACGCGCATCAGGCGCTCGAAAGCAACACGGAGCCGCTCTTCGCCGATGAGAAGCTCCTCGCCTTCTATCTGACGGCGATCGAGCGCTATGGCGGCGGCTTGCCGTCGATCATCGCCGCCGGGCGGGAGTCCGATGCGGTCGCCCGCACCAAGGACTATCTCATCGCGCACATGGCCGAGGCCACCGACTTCCAGGAACTGGCACGGCATGTGGGCCTCAGCGCCTGGCATCTGATCCGCGTGTTCCGCAAGGCGACCGGCTTGACGCCGCATGCCTGGCTGGTTGACCGGCGCGTGCACCAGGCGCGCGAATTGCTCAGGGCAGGGGAGAGCCCCAGCCATATCGCCGTCCAATGCGGCTTCGCCGATCAGGCGCATCTGACGCGCTCGTTCAAGGCAAGGCTCGGCGTGACGCCCGGGCAATACAAAGCGCTGCTCAACTAGCCGGCGTGCGTCTCAGCAAATTCCTTCAATACCTCTGATATCGGCGTTGCTAGATACCACGCCTCTGGAGTGAAGCATGACGAATACTGCTCGTGAATTCAGGCAAGGGGTGATCGACATCCTGCCGGTGATCGCCGCCGCCAGCGTGATCGGCCTGTTGTGGGGGACGCTCGCCGCCGGCAAGGGCCTGTCGCCGCTCGAGACCGGCCTGATGAGCTTCGGCGTCTTCGCCGGCGCCGCGCAGTTCGTCGCCATCGAATTGTGGCAAGACCCGGCGCCATGGTTCTTCCTCACGGTGACCGTCTTCATCGTCAACATCCGCCATGTGCTGATGGGCGCTTCGCTGTCGCGGCATATGGGGAATATCCCGTCCGGCTGGCGCGCGCCGCTGCTCTATATGATGGCGGACGAGAACTGGGCCTTCTCCGAAAGGCGCGCACTCACCCAGCCCTTGACCATGGCCTATTATCTGGGCCTCGGCCTGCCGATGATCGTGACCTGGACGACGACGAGCGTCATCGGTGCCTTGGCAGGCGCCTGGCTCCAGGATCCCGCGGCCTATGGTTTCGATTTCGCCTTCTCGGCGCTGTTCATCGGCATATTGGCGGGCTTCTGGAAGGGTCCCAAGACCGGCGCGGTGCTGGCCGCGAGCGCCGTCGTCGCGGCGGTGGCGAAGCTCACCATCCCCGGCGCCTGGTACATCGTGCTGGGCGGGCTTGCCGGCGTCCTCGTCGCGGTCCTGCTGCATGCCGAAAAAGAGGAAGAAGAGGCGGAGGCGATGTCATGACACTGCATCTCACGACGCTTGCCGCGATCATCGGAATGGCGCTCGCCACCTATGCGACCCGCGTCGCCGGCCTGTTCCTGATGCGCCATGTCAATGTCAAGGGCCGCACCAAGGCGGCCTTCGATGCGCTGCCGCCCGCCATCCTCATGGCCGTCATCGCGCCCACCATCCTCGCGACCGGCATTGCCGAAACCATTGCCGCGGGCGTCACCGCAGCCTCCGCCTTCCTGCGCCTGCCGATGATCGTGACCGTCCTCATCGGCATGGCGAGCGTGGTGCTGCTCAGAATGATCATCTGAAAGAAGCTGGCCGCTTCCGTCCTCTCTCCCTATCATGGGCCAGGCTTGGTGCCATGACCGGGCGCAGGGAGGACAATGGACCAGCAACAGACTCTGGCGCTTGCGATCATCGCCGGCATGATGGCGCTCTTCGTCTGGGGGCGGTTGCGCTACGATCTCGTCGCCGTCATTGCGCTCATTGCCGCTTACCTGGTTGGGATTGTTCCGGCCGAAAAGGCGTTCTCCGGCTTCTCGAGCGACATCGTCATCATCGTCGCGAGCGCGTTGATTCTGAGTTCCGCGGTTTCGCGCTCCGGGATCGTCGAACTCGCGATGAGCTATGCGAGCTTCGACCTTTCCAAGCCCCGTAGCCAGATCGTGACGCTCACCACCTGCGTGGCCGCGCTTTCAGCCTTCGTGAAGAATATCGGCACGCTCGCGATGTTCCTGCCGATCGCCTTCAAATTCGCACGCCGCAGCGGGACCTCGCCATCGGTGCTTCTGATGCCGATGTCCTTCGCCTCGCTGCTCGGTGGACTGATCACGCTGGTGGGGACCTCGCCCAACATCATCGTCTCGCAAGCGCGCGAGAAGCTGCTCGGCACGCCGTTCCGTATGTTCGATTTCGCGCCCGTCGGGATCGGGCTGACGCTGGCCGGCATCGCTTTCCTGGCCTTCGGCTACAGGTTGCTGCCGACCGGCCGGCGGGCGACAGCCTCGATCGAGGCCGCGTTCAATCTCGATGCCTATGCGACCGAGGTCACTGTGCCAGCGGATTCTCCCTTCGTCGGAAAGCCGATCAGCGAGGTGGAAAAGCAGTCGGAAGGCGAGCTCGATGTCGCGGTGCTGATCCGGGGCGGACTGAACAAGTCGCATCCGGGCAAACACACGAAGATCCGGGCGGACGATCTCCTCATCTTGCATGGCGAACCCGATGTGCTCGAACGCGCGGTCGCCGTCGGGAAGCTTGTGCTGGTCCGCCAGGACAAGCAGCCGGCCAAGGAGAGCGCCAGCGACGAGATCGGCGTGATGGAAGCGGTAGTCGGCAACGAATCGCCGTTCGTCGGCCGCACCGTTTCGGAGAATCAGCTCTTCGACCGCTATGACCTCAATCTGCTCGCCGTCAGCCGGCGCGGCAGCCGTATCACCCGAAGGCTCAATACCGTTCGCCTCAAGGCCGGCGATGCCATCGTGCTGCAAGGGAACATGCGCTTCATGCCAGAGGCCCTGGGGGAGCTCGGATGCTTGCCCCTGGCTGAGAGACCCTTGGGCTTGGGGCGGAGCCGGAACACCTATTTGCCGATCGCCATTCTGGCGGCTGCGATGTTGCTGGTGGCGCTCGGCGTGGTTCCGGTGGCGATCGGTTTCTTCGGCGCCGCCACCCTGGTTATCCTCGCCAACTCGATCAACTTGCGCGAGGCCTATGATGCCATCGACTGGCCGATCCTGGTGATGCTGGGCGCGCTCATTCCGGTCAGCGATGCGGCGCAATCCACCGGTCTCACGGGTTCGATCGCCAATCTCGTCTCGCTGCTCTCGGATGTGCTGCCGCAATGGGGATATGTGGCGATCCTGCTCCTGATCGCCATGGGCGTGACGCCCTTTCTGAACAATGCCGCGACGGTGCTGATCCTGGCGCCGATCGCTGTATCGGTGGCGACATCGCTCAAACTCAATCCCGACCCGCTCCTGATGGCGGTCGCGATCGGGGCTGGATGCGATTTCCTCACCCCCATCGGTCACCAATGCAACACGCTGGTGATGGGTCCGGGCGGCTATCGCTTCGGAGATTATTGGCGCCTCGGCCTGCCGCTCTCCGCGATCGTGCTCGTCATCGGCGTGCCGCTCATCCTGCTGTTCTGGCCTTTGTAGATGCAAGGCTTGACCTGCGGGCGGATTCAGTCCAGAACCTGATTGTTATAAAACTCATTGGTTATGGAATGACCGCTTCCGACCGACTCGACTCGACTTTCGCCGCACTTGCCGACCCGACCCGGCGTGCCATTCTCGCCCGGCTGGCGTTGGGCGAGGCGTCGGTGATGGAACTCGCCCAACCCTTCGCCATGAGTCAGCCGGCGATTTCCAAGCATCTCAAGGTGCTGGAGCAGGCGGGCCTCATCTCGCGCGGGCGCGATGCCCAGAGGCGGCCGTGCCGGATCGAGGGCCGGCCCTTCGCCGAGGCCGAGGAATGGCTCGAGGACTATCGCCAGTTCTGGGAGGGCCAGTTCCGCAAGCTCGATGCGCTCCTCAGCGAGCTCAAGGCGAAGAAGAGAAGCCGCGGGCGAAAGCGGTAGGAGCGATTTTTCTGTCGAACAGGGAGTAATGACAAGATGAATGCCGCGACGCCAAAAAGCACTGCAGTGGGCCTCAAGGTCAGCGCGCTCAATGACCGCGAGATCCTGATGTCGCGCCTCTTCGATGCGCCGCGCGACCTTGTCTTCGATGCCTTCACCAAGCCGCATCTGATCAAGCGCTGGCTCACCGGCCCCGACGGCTGGTCGCTGCCCGTCTGCGAGGTCGATCTCAAGGTCGGCGGCGGCCTGCGCTATGTGTGGCGGCATGATGACGGCACCAGCATAGGCCTCACCGGCACCTTCCGCGAGATCAAGCGCCCGGAGCGCATCGTCCATGTCGAGCTGTTCGACGAGGACTGGACCGGCGGCGAGGCCGTGGTGACAACCGCCTTCACTGAGCAGGGCGGACAGACCCTCATGCGTCAGACCATTCTCTATGCCTCGCAGGCGGCGCGCGATGCGGTGCTCAAGTCGCCGATGGAGCAGGGTGTCGCCCAGAGCTACGACCGGCTCGCCGCGCTTCTGGCCGCGCTCGATGCGGGCGCCGCCTGAACCATCCAACTCATCGGACGAGGAGAGACGACATGCAGAAGATCAGGCCGTTCCTGTGGTACGACACGCAGGCCGAAGAGGCGGCTAAGCTTTATACCTCGGTGTTCAAGAATTCGAAGATCGGCAAGACGGTGCGCTATGGCGATGCCGGGCCCGGACCCAGGGGCAGCGTCATGACGATCGAGTTCGAGATCGAGGGGCTGGAGTTAGTGGCACTCAATGGCGGACCACATTTCAAGTTCACCGAGGCGATCTCGCTGGTCGTCGACTGCAAGTCGCAGGCCGAGGTCGACGAGTTGTGGGACAAGCTCTCGGCCGGCGGGTCCACCTCGCAATGCGGCTGGCTCAAGGACAGATTCGGGCTCTCCTGGCAGATCACGCCCACCGTGCTGATCGAACTCCTGAACGATCCCGATCCCAAGAAGTCTAAGCGGGTGATGGAAGCGATGCTGCAAATGACCAAGATCGACATCGCCAAGCTCAAAGCGGCTGCTGCGGGATAGGGGCTTGAGGAGCGTTGGAAGGATGGTCGAGATTGTTGAAATTCACCAGGATCGAAGCCGAATATGCCAGGATGTCCTGGACGATTTGCCCGAGTGGTTTGGAATAGAAGAGGCCAAAAGCTCCTATGTAGCAGCCGCCGCGCATCTCCCGATGTTCGCCGGGTATGTCGAAGGCCGAGCTGTTGGTTTCGTGTCTCTCAAGATACAGACCAGGTTCGCCATAGACCTTTACGTGCTCGGCGTAAGGAGAGATTTCCATCGCCGAGGAATAGGCAAGGCTCTTGTCGATGCTGCCGCCGTCTTCAGCCGCCAGGCTGGAGCCTCCTTCCTCACGGTGAAAACCCTCGCGCCGTCAAGTCCCGACCGCAACTATGCGGCAACGCGCTCTTTCTATGAAGCGGTTGGCTTCATGCCGATCGAGATCTTGCCCGGGCTCTGGGGCGACGAGAACCCATGCTTGTTGATGCTGAAATCGATAGCGCCCAACTAGCTGATCGGCGCGCAGGCCTGCTTCAGCCAGTCGAGTTCTCCACCTTCGAGAAACGCGCCGACCTCGCGCAGCACACGCGCGTGATAGGCGTTGAGCCAGGCCAGCTCTTCGGGGTCGAGGAGGCGCGGCTCGATCAGCCGGCGGTCGATCGGACAGAGCGTCAGGGTCTCGAAGGACATCATCGGCCGCTCGCCGCCCTGAATGGCCTCGGGCTCACGCACCAGGATGAGATTCTCGATGCGGATGCCATATTGCCCTTCCTTGTAGTGGCCGGGCTCGTTGGACAGGATCATGCCGGGCTCGAGCGGCGTCCGGTCCGACTTGTTGATGCGGGCCGGGCCTTCATGCACCGAGAGATAGCTGCCGACGCCATGGCCTGTGCCGTGATCGAAATCGAGGCCCGCCATCCATTGCGGCTGGCGCGCCAGTACGTCGAGCTGGCTGCCGCACGTGCCCTTGGGAAAGCGGATGCGCGACAGAGCGATCATGCCCTTGAGCACGCGGGTGAAGCGATCCTTCATCTCCGCCGTGGGCTCGCCCAGGATGACGGTGCGGGTGATGTCGGTGGTGCCGTCCTGATATTGGGCGCCCGAATCGATGAGATAGATCTCATTCTTCTTCATCGGCAAAGCCGAGGCCTTCGACACGCGATAATGGGGAATGGCGGCATTGGGGCCGACGCCCGAGATCGAATCGAACGACAGGTCCTTGAGCATGCCACCCGCATTGCGGAACTCGGCGAGCTTCTGGGCCACGGTAACCTCATCCTGGTCGCCCGCGAGCGCTGCCTGGTCGAGCCAGCACAGGAAACGCACCATCGCGACGCCGTCGCGCTTCTGCGCGGCGCGCGCACCTTCCTGCTCGACCGGATTCTTGCGCGCCTTGGGCAGGCGGGTGGGATCGGGACCCGGGACGACAGTGGCGCCCGAGGTGGTCAGGATGGCGCGGATCCGCTCCGGCGCCCAGTCGGGATCGATAAGGACGCGCGCCTTGCCAATGCCGAGGTCGGCGAGCGAGGCTTCGATGTCCCGAGGCGTGCGCAGGCGGACGATACCTTTGAGATGGGCGGTCACGTCCTCCGGCAGCTTGGAGGCATCGACGAAGAGCTCCGCCTCGCCCTTGCGGTGGAGGATCGCATAGCTCAGCACGACGGGCGTGTAGGCGACATCGGCGCCGCGGATATTGAAGGCCCAGGCGACCGAATCGGGCTGGGTCAGCACCACGGCATCGGCGCCCGATTTTTCCAGGCTCGCGGAAACGTCGGCGAGCTTGTCCTTGGCGCTCTTGCCGGCGAACTGGGTCGGCTGGACCGCGACCGGCTTCGCCGGCCTAGCCGGCTGGTCGGTCCACACCGCGTCGATGGGGTTGCTGTCGACGGGGGTGAGCTGGGCCCCGGCCTTGGCCGCAGCCTTCTCGAACCGGGCGACCTGATCGGCGGTCATCAGCCAGGGGTCGTAGCCCACAACCTCGCCGGGCTTGAGCTCCTTCTCCAGCCATTCCGCCGGCGGCTCCTCGACCAGGTGGCGGGGCGTGAAGATGGATGTGTCGACCTGCTTGCGCACCTGGATCGTATAGCGCCCGTCGACGAAGATGGCGCCCCGGTCGCGCATCAGGATGGCGAGGCCCCAGGAACCGGCAAAGCCGGTGAGCCAGCGCAGCCTTTCGGCATAGGGCGCCACATATTCCCCCTGGAACTCGTCCTGGCGGGGGATGATGAAGCCGTCGAGATTGCGGCGCTTGAGCTCGTCGCGCAAACGCATCACGCGCTCGGGCGAGAGATGACCTTCCGAAGTGTCGTCGAATGACTGAAACATCGCCTGCATCTAACGGAAAGGTTCCCGATCTGTCAAAGCGCCGGCTTCTCACGAGAACTTGTCGTTTCACCCGTTTCCTTAACGGCACCAATAAGCTAGAGCGAGAGAGAGCAAGGGCGATTCTTTCATCAAGTGGCGGCAGCCATGAAGTCACGACCGCCTGTCGACCAGGACCTCCTGGCCGTCATCGGGCCAGAAGCGATCATCGAGGCCAACCGGCGGTTGGCGATGCTCGATGCGGTCGCCTATGCGGCGACGCGTATGGTCGCGAGCGACTGGCGCAACCACGTCAGGGATTTCCTCAAACGCCTTGGCCGGGCCACGGAAGTGAGCCGGGTGACGCTGTTCGAGGTGCATGAAGCGGCCAATGGCGAACGCGTGCAATCCTGCCGCTTCGACTGGGCCGACCACGGCCTCACTCCGATCAGCGAAGATCCGCGCTATCACAATATGCCGATCAGGGATGAGGGCGACAACGGCGACGACTGGGCGATCCGGCGCGGGCGCGGCGAGATCGTCAAGGCCAAGCTCAGCGAGACGACCGGCTATACGCGCCAGGTCTTCCTCGAGCACGGCACGCTCTCCTTCATCTCGGTCCCGATCATGGTGGGGCGGAAATGGTGGGGCTTCCTCGGCTTCGACGACTGCAAGGAAGAGCGCAACTGGAGCTCGGAAGAGATCCATGTGCTGAAGACCGCCGCGGCGCTCATCGCCGGCGCGGTCGAGAGCGAAGAAGCGCATGAGCGCGTCAGGCTGTCGGAGGAGCGCTATGCGCTGGCGGCGCGCGGCGCCAATGACGGGCTGTTCGACTGGAATGTCGCGAGCGGCAAAACCTTCTTCTCGCCGCGCCTGCATGAGGTCATGGGACGCAAGCCCCAAAGTCTCGGGGCTACGATCGACGGCCTGGTCGACCTTTTCGTCAAGACCGATGGCGATTTCCTGCGCGCCACCTTGCGGCACAAATTCGCGCGCCGCGAAGAGACCTTCGACATCGAATGCCGGCACGAGCCCCAGCCCGGCCAGACGCAATGGGTCGTGATGCGCGGCCTCATCGTCTATGACGAGGAGGAACCGCGGCGCGTCGTCGGCGGCTTGCGCGACATCACGCGGCAAATGGACGTGCAGAAGCGCTTGAGCGATGCGGAGCGCAAGCGCGCCAATCTGGCGCGCTACTTCTCGCCCAACATGGTGGACGGTCTGATGCAGTCGGGGGGTAAGCTCGACGAGGCGCGCACCCAGCGCGTGACGGTCCTGTTCGCCGACATCTGGGGCTATACGACGATCAGCTCAGGGCTGCCGCCGATGCAGTTGATGACGCTCCTGCGCGAGCTGCTGCGGATGTTCGAGAAGGCCATCTTCGCCAATGGCGGCACGCTCGACAAATTCTTAGGGGACGGCCTCATGGCGACCTTCGGCACGCCGAAAGCCGGACCGCGCGATGCCGCCAATGCGCTCGCCTGCGCCTGCGCCATGGCGGATGCGATCGCGCGCTGGAACCGCAAGCGGCGCGAGAACGGACTGACCCCGATGTATCTCGGCATCGGGCTGCATCATGGCGATGTGGTGCTGGGCGACATCGGCAGCGAAAGGCGTATGGAATTCGCGGTCATCGGCGACACCGTCAATGTGGCGAGCCGCATCCAGGAAATGACGCGCGCTCTCAATATTGCGGTGCTGGCGAGCGACGGCGTCATGGAGGCGGCGCGCGCCGAGGTGGGCCAGGACGCGGTCAAGGAGTTCACCGACACGGGCGAGCACGAATTGCGCGGCCGCGCCGGTAAGATCCGACTGTGGAGCCGGGCGGCGGAGAAGGACTGAAGCATTAGGCCGGTGGTCCAATTTCAGGGATTATCAGGGGCTATCAGGGACTTTTCGCAAAAAATACCCCACCCTAACGATATCAAAGGCTTAGAAAAACGAGCAGGGAATTTGCGACACCCGAGCAGGGATTGGGGAGGTAGCCGGGCATTCAGCCAAGGAGTGTTCCTGTCTCATCCGCATTCGCCGGCGGATGCACCTTCCCACCTTGATATTTTCCAAGTCCCATGACTTGGCCCGCGATTGCAAGCGTGAAATTATGCCGGCGCCATGGAGTTCATTTCATGCCCTTGCACCAGTACTTCAAATGTTATTGGTGTCAAGCAGGCATCAACGCTACTAATATCATCAGCGGTGTTGTGTGATGCCGGCTCGCTGAAAGATATTCGGCAAGATGCAAGAGTTTCCTGGCACGACAGAGTTGCAATTTCCTCTCGGGCTTCGCGTATCTGGTCTGATTTTTCAGCCATTTTCGATGGAGGTAATTTTTGATGCCGGTACATCGCTGGTTAGCGAACATTCCCTGGAATATGAACCCGCGAACGGCGAGCCTGAAATTTTGGATATTCAAAAGGGGTTGGACAAGACGTCTATTCATAAAATAGTTGATCATCAGATAGTTTGTTTCGAGCGCACTCCGTTTTCATTGTCTCTTCTTTTCGACGACGGCCAGAAGTTGAGGGTGATATCCGTGCCAGGCCCACTCGAGTCTGGCCATTTCTCCCGCGGGAAGACGCTTCTGATTTTCTAAGTGGAGCTGGGGCGGCGGAGAAGGAAGCCCAAAGACTACAGGCAGGCTCAGAAGCTGCTGAACTCCAGCCACGTTGGCCGGAAGCCACGGCGTTCATAGAATCGAATGGCTTGGTAATTGGGTGAGATTGCGCCGGCAAACTGGTCATGCACGCGACGGCTTGCCAAGAGGCGATCGACTTCGTCCATGATCGCCGCGCCGATGCCCTTGCCGCGGGCTTGTTCACCAATCACCAGAAATTTGATCTCGGCGACCCGGCGATCGGTGACCAAAGTGTCCGCCCAGGATGGATGTTCGTCCATGTCGTGGATCTCGACACCGGCCAGCCCCAAGGGCGCTGCCTCATTGCTCGCTTTGTCTCTTGCCACGAACAGAAGGCCTTCTCGCGCGCTCCTCATGAGGTGCTGCTGACCGATTTGCCAGGATCTCTCATCGTCGACCCAAGGGCCGAGACCTGGTGAGACTGCCTGATTATGACGATGGAGCGAAAGCCACAAGGCCTTGAGTGAAGCGACGTCACTCTCAGGGGCTGTTTCGATCGCAGCCGATGTGTTCGATAGCGCTCGGGCAGATGGTCGCCGCTGATAGCGCGTCAGCGTCACCCAGGTGGGAACGAGCCCCAGCGAACCATAGAGGCTGACCGCCTTCACATTGTCGGGGATGACGCCGATCAATCTGGCTCTGGCGTCCGACGCCGCCACTCGTTCTTTCCAGGCATCGAGCATCGCCATGCCTGTACCATTGCCGCGCCAGGCAGGCAGAAGGACGATTGTCACCAATTCCCAAAGATTGGCTGGACCATCGAATGTTGCCGTCCAGTCCATGGGACGCTTGATCGAAAGCAAGTACCCGATGTCATTCCCGCCCATGGAAGCCACAAGACCAAAGTACTCGCCTGCAAAGATCTTCTGATATTGGCGCTTTCGGTTCGCCCACGACTCGTCATCGGAAACAAACGGGCCGAGGTGAGGCGCCACTGTACGATGATGGCGATGAAGCTCCAACCACATCGGTCCGAGACGATCGATGTCGGCCGGTATCAAGGCTGCAAGTTTCACATCGCTGGGCAAGCGGGTCCTACTTCTTCACGATCCTTCCCTCGATCTGGGGTGAGATCGTCTTGTGCTCCCTCACATAGGCCATGACGTCATTGGCCATCAGCTTGGCGTCGCGCGCCGTGAGGAGAGGCCGCGCCTCCCGGAACATGACATAGCCGTCGCCGCCATTGGCCATGAAATCATTGGTGGCGATCGTGTATCTGGCGTTCGTGTCGAGCGGCTGGCCATTGGCCTCGACCGAGACGACGCGCGCGCCCTTGGGCTTCTTAGGGTCGTACTCGACCTTGAGGCCTGAGACCTGTGGAAAGCGGCCGCCGCCATCCTCGATCTCGCTGAAGCCGTTCTCGAGCGCCGAAAGGATGGTGGCCCCCGTCACCTGCAGCTTCATCGTGCGGTTGCCGAAAGGCAATTCCGTCAGCACGTCCTTGCGTGTGATGGCGTGGCCGGCGGGGTATTCCTTGTTGCCGCGCAAGCCGCCGCCATTGGTGATGGCGATATCGGCCTCGACCGCTTCCCTCAGCGCATCGGCGACGAGATTGCCCATCGCCGCCTCGCCGGTGCGCACCGTGGCGCGGCGGCTGTCGAGCGCCGTCGTCGTCGTGCCGATGGCGACGTCGAGCTCCTTGGTGAGCATGGCCGCGAGCTCATCGGTCTTGGCCTTGGTCTCGGGATCGGGCGTCACGTCCCTGGTGTCGATGATGCGGAAGCTCGGATGCCATTTGACCACCCGCTTGCCGTCCTTCTCGGAGATGTCGAAGGCGATGTCGGCAATGGTGACGAAATCCGCCTGCTCATAGGACTCCATCATGGCGGTACGCCCGTCATAGTTGATGAGCAGGTCCTGGTCATGGCCGGTCATGATCAGGTCGAAGAGACGGCTGTCATACATCGCGCGATCTTGCGCATGGCCGGAATGCGTGAGGGCGACGACGAAATCGGCGCCGGCCGCGCGCAACTCCCTTGCCTTGGCGAGACCCGCCTCGAGCGCATCGGTGATCTTGAGATTGCCGGGGCTCGAAGCGTGATAGCTCTCATCCGAGGTCAGGCCGACAATGCCGATCTTGATCGGCCCACGCTCGATCATCAGCGTATCGGCGAAGCCGGCGATGGGCTTGCCGTCGGCCCCGCGCAGATTGGCCGCGATGAGGGGGAATTTCGCTTCCGCCATTCGCTTCAGGAACACTTCGGGGCCGAAGTCATATTCGTGGTTGCCCGGGGTGAAGGCATCGGGCGGCACCAGATTGGTCAGCATGATCGTGTGCTCGCCCCTGTCGAGGCCGGAGAGCAGCGAGGGCGAGATCATGTCGCCAGCATGGCCATAGACGACATGGCCGCCCTTGGCGCGCTCGGCCCTGACCACGGCATTGAGGCGGGCGAAGCCGCCACGCAGCCCCGAACCTTCGAATTTGTCGATGTCATTGGTCTGGATGAAGGTGACGGTGAGCTGTTCGGCCAGGGCGGCAGTCGAAAGGAAGCAGATCAGGACGGCAGTGAAAGCGAGCTTGGGGAAGGACGGCATGACGACTCCGAAGGGCTGTTCCGGGCATTGGACTGCATCACCCGATTTCAGGCAATGGAGCGGATTTTCTTGCCGCAGGGTAATTGTGCGCTGCAAAAGGTCAAGCCGGATGAATTTATGCGCTTCAGGCATGACGAATCCTTCCCAACGCTTTAATTTTTGCTTCATCCGAGTCCATATCGGGCTTAACACGCACTTTTTCCTTTGTGTTCGGACTGTGGCTGAATTGCGGTAAATATAGAATTTTCAATGATATAGACTTGCCCTTGGCGCTGGGCGAAGCGGATTAACAGAGTATGAATGGTGTTATGAGTTTTATGCATGCCGGTATGACACAGATGCCTCTGGTGTGGAACCAGGAACCTCTCATATAAGGCCCGTGCTTGTGCGGTGCACAAGATCAGTTAACACCTCACCGGGTGCGATTGCCGAGGGGCCGTTGGTCCGGTGTGACGAACAAGGAGCAGACCATGACCACGACCACTCTCAACCGCGAGACCAGCCGCACCGGCGCTCGCTATGTCCCCGACTTCCTGACCCGCGTTTCGAGCCGCGTCGTCAACTACGTGTCGCGCAGCCGCGCCGAGCGTCAGTTGCAGGCCCTCGACGACCGCCTCCTGGCCGATATCGGCATGCGCCGGTCGGAAATCCAGCGGATGGTTTGGGGCAACTAATCAGCCTCCCAACCGCCTTCAGCGGTTATCCCTAGAAAACGCCCGTGGCGAGAACGCCGCGGGCGTTTTGCGTTTTGAAAGCAGAGTGTCGACCAGTTGCCGATCCTGAGAGGACCTGCGGGCAGCAGGCCGCGATTGCGATAGGCGGCGCGCACGGCCTGTTCCTGATCACGCGTCAGGCCGGACAGAATCAGCGCCCCGCCTGGCGCCAGGCTCAAGGCCAGGTCGCCGGCAAGCGCGATGAGCGGCCGGGCCAGGATATTGGCGAAGATCAGATCATAAGGGGCCTGATCGGCGATCCGCCGGTGCTTGAGGCCGGGTGCCGTGACCGCGCCGACAAAGGCCGATGCGCCATTGTTGCGGGCATTGTCGCGCGTGACCGTGATGGCAATGGGGTCGATGTCGCTCGCCAGCACGGGGCGGCGCAGGGCCTTGGCGGCGGCGAGCGCCAGGACGCCCGTGCCGCAGCCCAGATCGAGGACCCGCCTGGGCGTTGTGTGCTTCAATAGGCAATCGAAGGCCAGAAGACAGCCTGAGGTCGTGGCGTGATGACCGGTGCCGAAAGCGGTTCCGGCATCGATCTCGAGCGAGATGCCGCCCGACCGGCGGCGGGCGCGGTCATGCGAGCCATAGAGATAGAAGCGTCCGGCGGTGACCGGCGCCAGACCTTCGAGCGAGCGCCGCACCCAATCGACGTCCGGCAATGCGGTGACCGAAAAGGCCTGCGGGCCGAGCAGGGGCCGCAACTGCTCGCCCGCCCCACGGGCTTCGGCTTCACCGGTGAAATAGGCCACGAGATTCCAGATCCGCCCCGACTCGTCGGTTTCGTTGATCGTGACGGCGAGCGGCGGATCGGGCTGGTCCTCGATGAGAAGGGCGAGCTCGTTGGCGCGCGCCTCCGTCAAGCCCTCAACCGTGAGGGTGCATTGCATTGCCTACTCCGCCGCCTCGCGGGCGAGGAAGCCGCCGGACTGGCGGCGCCAGAGATCGGCATAAAGGCCGCCCTTGCGCAGAAGCGCGTCATGCGAGCCTTCCTCGACGATGCGGCCTTTGTCCATGACGACCAGCCGGTCCATGGCGGCGATGGTCGACAGACGATGCGCCACGGCGATGACCGTCTTGCCCGCCATCAGATTGTAAAGGCTCTCCTGGATCGCCGCCTCGATTTCGGAATCGAGCGCGCTCGTCGCCTCATCCAGGATGAGGATGGGCGCGTCCTTGAGCAGCACGCGGGCAATGGCGATGCGCTGGCGCTGGCCGCCGGAAAGCTTGACGCCGCGCTCGCCGACATGGGCATCATAAGCCCGCCTTCCCTTGAGGTCGACGAGATGCGGGATGAACTCATGGGCATGGGCGCGCTCGGCCGCCTTGACGATCTCATCCATCGTCGCCTCGGGCTGGCCATAGGCGATGTTGTCCTTGATCGAACGGTGCAGGAGCGATGTGTCCTGGGTGACCATGCCGATCTCTTCGCGCAGGCTCTCCTGCGTGACCTTGGCGATGTCCTGGCCGTCGATCAGGATGTGGCCCTTTTGCAGATCGTAGAAGCGCAACAGCAGGTTGACGAGCGTCGACTTGCCGGCGCCGGAACGGCCGACGAGCCCGACCTTCTCGCCAGGCGCAATGGTCAAATTGAGATCGTCGACGACGATGTGATCCTTCTCGGCCTTCTTGCCGTAGTTGAAGGTGATGTGATCGAAGTGGATCTCACCCTTGCCGACGACGAGCGGTTTGGCGTCCGGCGCATCGATGAGGCTGCGGTCGCGCGCAATGGTCTCGATGCCGTCCTGGACGGTGCCGATATCCTCGAAGAGGCCTGCGACCTCCCACAGGATCCAATGCGCCATGCCCTGCATGCGCAGGATCAGGCTGACCGTGAAAGCGAGCACACCCGTGGTCACCGCATCGAGCGTCCACAGCCAGATGGTGAGCGCGCCGGTCGAGAACAGCAGGAGCGCGTTCAGGACGTTGAGCGCGACCGTCATCTTGGTCGTGGTGCGCAGCGAATTGTAGACGGTGTCGAGCATGTGACGAAAGCCGTCACGGGCATAGAGATCCTCGCGGTCGGCATGGGCGAAGAGCTTGACGGTCTGGATATTCGTATAGCTGTCGACGATGCGGCCGGTGACCATGGAGCGGGCATCGGCCTGCGCCTTCGACATCTCGCCGAGCTTCGGCACGAAATGGCGCATGACCAGCAGATAGCCCACGAACCACAAGACCAGCGGAATGGCGAGCCGCCAGTCGCTGAGCGCGAAGGCGACGACCGCGCCGGTGAAATAGACGCCGACATAGACCAGCACTTCGGTGATCTTCATCACCGCGTCGCGCGTGCCCATCGCCGCCTGCATGACCTTCGTCGCGATGCGGCCGGCAAAATCGTTCTGGAAGAAATCGACGCTCTGGCGCAACACATAGCGATGCGCCAACCAGCGGATGCGCATGGCGAAATTGCCGATAAGGCCCTGATGGACGACGGCCTCGTACCAGAATTTGAGGACCGGCAGGACGACGAGCACCAGCACCGCCATGGTGATGAGCCTCGCCTTGTGATCTTCCCAGAAGGTTGCGCGATCGGCGGTGCCGAGCCAGTCGACAAGGTTGCCGAGGAAAGAGAACAAGGACACTTCGATCAGCGCCACCGCCGAAGCGAGCGCCGAGCAGACCAGGATCATCGGCCAGAAGGGCTTGGTGTAATGCCAGACGAAGCCCCATAGCGAGCTGCCGGGCTTTGTCGGTTTCACAGGCGGAAACGTATCGGTCCGGCTTTCCAGCCAGCTGAATACACGCTCGAACACGGTTTGCTCCAAAAAACGACGCTTCGCCTTTAGGGCTCCAGAAGCGTCGAGGCCGGAGCTGTCATTCTCCGGAAATCGTGGCGGTCTTATAGCCGAGCGGAATTAAAGAGGGAAGCGGCCCTGCTTCGCACCTTTCCTGCTTCGCGCCCTTCCGGGCGCTTCGCAGGACTGGAGATAGAAGCCCTCCGAAGCCTTAGCGCAGGAGGGCGGCGCTTCGCAGGGCTGGATGGGCCGGGAAGCAGGTCAGGGCCAGGCGCGCAAAAAAACTCCGCCGCGGATAGCGGCGGAGTTCCTTAAAGTAATGGCCGATCGGCTTAAGGGTTGGTCGTGCCCTGGCCGGTCGTGCCGCCCTGCGGCGCCGGTTGTTCAGGTGCCGGTGCCGGTGCCGGTGCGGGCGTTGCCGGCTGCTCACTCGAGCCTTGCGGCTGGGTGGGCGTCGGTGTCGCGGGCTGCTCGCTGCTGCCCTGCGGCTGGGTCGGAGTCGGGGTTGGGGTGGCCGGCTGTTCCGTCGTGGTGCCGGTTGTCGGGGCCGGTGGTGTTCCGTTCCCGCCCCACATGAAGAAGGCCGCAATCAACGCCAGAACAATAAGACCACCAATGATCCATCCGGTGCTGCTCGAACCGGAGCGAATGCCGGTATTGTACGTGACATCCGGATCGACCTTGGGATCGGTCTTCGGGCGATATTGAGGATTGGTATCCATTCTCGTCTCCCATCAGATGGACGATACTTACCAACGTCAGGCCTAAGGCAAAGTTCCCTGGCCTCGAAAAGAAAAAACACATTTTAGATCAATAGTTTAACATATAAATGTCAGGATGGCGGCAACCGGCCGGGAAGGCATGGCGGGGCTCCGATAAAAGCGTGCCTCGCTTTCGCCCTGCATGGTAGGAGCGGCCCATGGCCTCCTTTCCGCGCGTGATTCCGCTGGTCGTCGCCTCTGCGCTGTTCATGGAGAACACCGATGGAACGGTGATCGCGACCTCGCTGCCGGCCATCGCCGCCGATCTCGGCGAAGACCCCGTCATCCTGAAGCTCGCCTTCACCACCTATCTCCTGGCGCTCACGGTGTTCATCCCGATCAGCGGCTGGTGCGCTGACCGGTTTGGCGCCCGCAACGTGTTCCGTGCCGCCATCGCCGTCTTTACGCTGGGCTCGATCGCCTGCGGCCTGTCGACATCGCTCGAGGGCCTCATCGCCGCCCGCGCTTTGCAAGGCATGGGCGGCGCCATGATGGTGCCGGTCGGCCGCCTCATCATCCTGAGGACGGTGTCGAAGAGCGAGATGGTCAGCGCGCTGGCCATGCTCACCATCCCGGCGCTGATCGGGCCATTGCTCGGACCGCCGCTCGGCGGCTTCATCACCACCTATTTCAATTGGCGCTGGATTTTCTGGATCAATGTGCCGGTCGGCCTCCTGGGCCTGGCGCTGGCGACGATCTATATGCCCGATATCCGCGAGGACGGGGTGCCACGGCTGGACGTGCCGGGCTTCTTCCTCTCCGCCATGGGACTTTCGGCGCTGGTCTTCGGCGCGACGGTGTTCGGGCGCGACGTGCTGCCGGCCTATGGTGCGCCGGCGCTCCTCGCGATCGGGATCGCGCTGACGACGCTCTATGTCTGGCACGCGCGTCGGGTGGCAAATCCGATCCTCGATCTCAAACTTTTCCGCATTGCCACCTTCAGCTCGGGGGCCGTGGGCGGAAGCCTGTTCCGCGTCGGTGTCGGCGCCGTGCCTTTCCTTCTGCCTTTGATGCTGCAGCTCGGCTTCAAGCTGACGCCGTTCCAGTCGGGTAGCCTCACTTGCGCCGCAGCGCTCGGCGCGCTGACGATGAAGTTCACCGCGGCGCGGATATTGAAACGGTTCGGGTTCCGCACCGTGCTCATCGTCAACGGTATCGTGAGCGCCGGGACGCTCGCCGTGCAGGGCCTGTTCACGCCGGAGACGCCGCATCTCGTCATCCTTACCGTCCTGCTCGCCGGCGGCTTCGTCCGCTCGCTGCAGTTCACATCGCTCAATGCGCTGTCCTATTCGGACGTGTCGCAGCGCGAGATGGGGCCGGCGACGAGCCTCTACAGCGTGGCGCAGCAACTGTCGCTCGCGGCCGGCATCGTCTGCGCCGCCGCGGTGCTCGAACTGGCGCAGTATCTGCGCGGCGACCTCATGCTGACCGTCAGCGATTTCGCCTATGCGTTCTTCGCGGTGGGGTTCATCAGCGCGCTGTCGGTTGTTTTACATCTGAAACTTGCGCCGGACGCGGGGGCGGAGGTGTCGGGCCGCGTCGTCGAGGCCAGCAAAAGTTCGTGATTCCCCGGCACGTCGGCGAAGCACGCATTAACCTTCCATGGTATTTTCCGCTGGGTAAGCGCGAAATCTATTCAAGACAGCGCAGCGTTCTCCTGATAAATTGTGGTGGGACGGCAACAGAGAGACTCAGGAGCGACATCCGAGAGGCGGATGCTGGCTCTCGGGGTAGCGGGGAATCTCGGATGAAATTGTTGTCGGCGCTGACGGCTTCCTCGGCTCTTGTCCTAACCTTAAGTCATTTTTCAAAGCCCGCCGCGGCGGCCTGTTCCGGTCTTCCTGCGACGGCAGGGGCTGACACCATCGCCTGCGATGCAAGCGCGCCTGATCCAACTCCATTCTTCAATACGGGGGCCGGCGCTGACAGCGTCACGATCACCGGCGGCACCATCACGGCCAATCCCGGCGATGTCGAAACCAATCCGCCCGTAGGCGCGGTGAGCATCCGACAGGAAGGGGGCGATGACCGGTTCGAGATCAGCGGCGGAACGGTCGATGGCGCCGTCATCCAAGGCGACAACGAAGACACCTTCATCATGACCGGCGGCCAGATCGCCGCCCTCAGCCAAGGCTCGAACCTCGATTTCGCGGAAATCAGCGGGGGCCGCATCGTCGGCCTGTTCTTTGCCGGAGACGACGTCACCATGACCGGCGGACGAGTCGGGACCATGAATCTCGAGCAGGCCGACAATATCCTGCGCATGTCGGGTGGTGTGATCGACACCGACGTCCTGGCCCGGGAAGATGACGACACGCTGATCATGTCGGGCGGCTCGATCGGCAATGACGTGAATTTCACCAACGGCAACAACAGTTTCACGATCACGGGCGGCAGCATCGGCCGCCATGTGCAAAGCGGTACGGGAAGGGACAGCTTCACCTGGGATGGCGCCGGCAGCATCGGCGGCAGGGTGACGCTGGGCGCCGGCAGCGACACGGCAACCCTGCGCAATCTCACCGATTCGATCATCGGCGCGGCGATTTTCGATGGCCAGGCCGGCCCCGGCCCGGTTGTTGTTCCTCCGGCGGTCCAGGACCCGGGCATCGACGCGCTCAACTTCGATGCCACCACGGCCACATGGACAGCGGCGCGGTTCCTGAGCTGGGAGAATGTCAACCTCACCAACGGCACGGTGCTCACGGCCGCGAGCAACATCACGCTCGGCGATGGTTCTACGCCAGGCGACACGATGCAGATCGATGCGTCGAGCCGGCTCTTTGCCGGCAATGGCGTCAATGCGACCTTCAACACCCTCGGCGGCGCCGGCAAGCTCGTCAATGCCGGCGCCATCGATCTCACCAATGGCGCGGCGAGCGCCACCGACACATTCACCGTCAGCGGCCAATATACCGGCAATGGCGGGCGTGTCGTCCTCGACACGGTGCTGGGCGGCGACGTGTCGCCATCCGACAGGCTCATTCTTGCCTCGGCGCCCGCGACCGGGACCACCGGGCTCGAGATCAGGAATCTGGGCGGACCGGGTGCTCTCACCACGGCCGACGGTATTCTCGTCGTGGAAGAGCAGGGCGGTCCTTCCGCCGACACTGCGTTTGCCCTCACCCAAACCGTCGCCGCCGGAGCCTTCGATTACTTTCTCTTCCAGGGCAACCTAGATGGGACCGAGGCCAACAACTGGTATCTCCGGTCGCACCTCATCGATCCCGGTCCCGATCCCGGACCCCCCGTCCCGTTGTTCCGGCCGGAAGTCGCGGTGCAATCGGCGGTGCCGCCGCTCGCGCGCGAGCTCGTTTCGACGATGCTCGGCACGTTCCATGAACGGCGCGGCGACCAGGCGTTCTTCCGTGACGGACAAGCTCGTCAGTTCTGGGCCCGCGGCATCGCCCAGTATCTCGACATGTCATGGGACGGGACGGTCGACCCTTCCTTCGAAGGCTCGGTCTTCGGCTTTCAGGGGGGTGTCGATCTCTACCGGCATGAAAGCCCAAGCGGGCTGGTCGCGACATTCGGCGTCTTCGCCGGCTATGGCCGCCTCGATGGCGATGTCGGAGGCTTCGCCGACGGCGTGCAGGACTTCGAGGCGGGCAAATCGCCGCTCAATGGCTACAGCATCGGCGCCAATGCCGTCTTGGTCGGACAGCAGGACTGGTATCTCGATGCCGTGCTGATGGGGACGCTGTTCGACGGCGAGCCCGAATCGGACCGCGGCGTCTCGGCCGATCTCGACGGCGAGGCCTTCACCGCTTCGTTGGAAGCAGGCTACCCCATCCCGCTCTCCGACGGCATCGCGCTCGAGCCGCAGGCGCAGGTCATCTGGCAGCATATCGACCTCGACGACAGCGAGGATGATTTCGCCGAGATCAGCTACGATACGCCCGACACATTCACCGGCCGCCTCGGCGCGAGGCTCGCGGGAACCTTCGAATCCTCCGGCGGGACGGCGTGGCAACCCTATCTCAAGGCCAATCTGTGGTACTCATCGTCCGAGACCGACAAGATCGACTTCAATGCGGACGAGGTCAGGACGAAGACCGGAACCACCGCGGTCGAAGTCGGCGGCGGACTGGTGGCGAAACTCACCGAGCGTGTGAGCTTCTTCGGCACCGGCGATTATCTGTTCGATGTCGGCGGACAGGACAAGGAAGCCGTCGAAGGCAATCTCGGCCTGCAATTGACGTGGTGATGGTGTTTTTACCCTCGCCCCGCAAGCGAAGCAGCAACCTCCCACTGGACCTTCGTCGCGGCCACCCCGCCGAGGCACATGTCCTCTCCTGGTGCTCGCAGCAACGGGGAAGAATTGGTAACTCCCGGTAGGGCGACCCGTCCTGCCAGTCTAAAATCTTCCCGGCACAGGACACCAGAAGGGTACAGGGAAGGGGGCCCGCCGCGAAAGCGGCGGGAAGGGTGAGGGGCTTCAGTCAGCGAAGGCTAACTTCGTTCCACATTCCCATTGGTTCAACAAATACCGCTTGTTGAGTTCAAGCATAATCACGCCGTGGCCCCTCACCCTCCCAATGCTTCGCATTGGGTCCCTCCCTCTCCCCGCTGAAGCGCTAGGGCATATACACATCCCGCAATGCCCAACCGTCTGCAACGGCTCGGAAGTAAGTGAGGCCGTTGAAGAAGGTGATTGGGCCTGGCGGCTTGGAGGAGGCGTATCCGTTCCAGCCGCCGAGCTTGGCAATGATCCAGGCGGCCCAGGCGAGCGAGTTCTTAGGATGGGGATTGGTCTGCAGCCGGGTCTTGCCCTTGAAGCGCTTTTCGAGGGCGGCGAGCGTATCTATCTCGTTTGGCGTGAAGACGAGGCCGGCAGACTGATCGTTGCGGCCGTTGCGGGCCTGAACGAGCTGGATGATGATGACAGCGGCCTTGGCGGCGATGGCGAGGAGCTTTTCGAGGCGTGCGGCCGACTGCAGCTGGCTGTCTTCGATCTTCAGACCCTGGCTCTTCAAGGTCCGGAAGAACTGCTCGATCACCCAGCGCTGCTTGTACCAGGCGACGATCCGCCAAGCCTTAGCGATGCTGGTCACGTCATGGGTTGTCAAGATGAGCCAATGGAGCGGTTCCACGCCCTCGGGTGGGGCCTGCTCGACGACCTCGACCCAGCGCAGCTTGATGCTTTTGGGCAGACCAGCTTTGCACAGGTTCTTCGACTTGCGGATCACGGCTTCGCCAAAACGCAGCTGCAGTTTGGCCTGGCGCGGCGGGCGGTCGACACGCTCGCGCAATTCAATGATCTGGGTGTCGCAGAAAGCCACCTCTTGCACGGCTTGGCGCAGCGTACCGCCGCCGATGAGGCCATGATCATGCATGACGCGCGACACCAGATGGTAGTTGCCCTCCGGCACCAGCGCCCACATCGCAAAAAAGTCGCTCTCCCGGTCGCCGATGAAGGTGACCATGCTGGCTCCCACAAGCACCGGCTTGGCTGCTTCGGCCGTCTCGACCCAGCGCCGCGATTCCTTCTCGCTCAGCGGCCGGGCTGCATGTGGCGGCAGCTCGTCATCCCCACGCGTCCATATCCGCCCGCCCACAAGACCAAGGCAGGTGCCGTCCTCGGCATCAACGGCAAGCATGGGATGCAACAGCATGCCCCAGCAATTGCCCTTCTTGACCTTGCCAAGATCACGCCGGTTGTCTGGCGTCGTCGCGAACTTGATCTCGCTGGTGTCCTGCAGCGCCAGAACATGACGGCCCTCGACCGCAAGCCGGGTCTGCTCGCTCCAGCCCGCGATCACATTCTCCACCGTCACCGCTTCATTGCCAAGAAAGCGGCCATAGCGGACCTCCTCGGAATGATCTCCCCCGGAAAGCTGGCGCAGGCAGACCGTTTCGCGCAGCACCATGCCTTGGAGCAGCGCCGCCCCCCTTTATCGAGGCGACGATCCCCAAACCTGCCCAAAGACCATTCCTGGCACACCTGCATCGATGACGCTCCTTGCAAATCAAAACGTCATCGACAGAATCATATCGTCTTCGCGGGTGGAATCCGACCCTTCAAATCCGAGTCAATCCGCCGCACCGAGATGTGTATATGCCCTAGCGCTGAAGCGGGGCGAGGGTAAAGACCTCACGCCAGGTCGACGAAGCTGTCGAGCACGCGCTTCTCGCCGGCCTTGTCGAAGTCGATGGTGAGCTTGTTGCCGTCGACATGGGTGACGCGGCCATAGCCGAATTTCTGGTGGAAGACGCGGGTGCCACGCTCGATGTTCTTGCCCTCGGTCTCACGCGCCACGAGCTGACCTTCGATGATATGAGGGGCGGAGCGCATCGCCTCGCCCCTGGCATAGGCCCGTTGCGCCCGCTGCCAGCCCGGCGTGTCATAGGTGTTGGAGAAGGGCGTGGTGCGCTCGGCGAAGCGGCTCTCGCCGTAGGAGCCGATGCCATAGCCGCCATAGGAGTTCGCCATCGGTGCCACCTCGACATGGGCTTCCGGCAACTCGTCAATGAAGCGCGAGGGCAGGCTCGACTGCCACAGATTATGGACGCGGCGGTTCTGCGCGAAGGAAATGAAGGCGCGGCGCTTGGCACGGGTGATGCCGACATAAGCGAGACGGCGCTCTTCCTCGAGGCCGGGGGTGCCCTTCTCTTCGAGCGAGCGTTGACTCGGAAACAGGCCTTCCTCCCAGCCGGGGAGGAAGACGGTGCCAAATTCGAGGCCCTTGGCGGAATGCATGGTCATGATGTTGACCTTGTCGTCGCTATTGCCCGCATCGGTGTCCATGACGAGGGCGATATGCTCGAGGAAACCCGCCATGGTTTCGAACTCGCCCATCGAGCGCACGAGCTCCTTGAGGTTCTCGAGCCGGCCTTGCGCCTCGGGACTCTTGTCGTTCTGCCACATGGTGGTGTAGCCCGACTCATCGAGGATGATCTCCGCGAGATCGACATGCGGCAGACCGGTCAAGGACTGGCGCCAGCGCCCGAAGGATGCGAGCAGGTCACGCAGCGCGCCCCGCGTCTTGGCCGGCAAATCATCCGTCTGGCTCATGGTCTCGGCGGCGCGGTAGAGCGACACACCGTCCTTGCGGGCGACCTCGTGCAGGCGCTTGACCGAGGTGTCGCCGATGCCGCGCTTCGGCACGTTGATGATGCGCTCGAAAGCGAGATCGTTGTCGGGGGAGGCCGTGACCTTGAAATAGGCCAGCGCGTCGCGCACTTCCTGGCGCTCATAGAATCGCGGGCCGCCGATGACCCGATAGGGGACTCCCAAAGTGATGAAGCGGTCTTCGAAGGCGCGCATCTGGAAGGAGGCGCGCACCAGGATCGCCATGTCGTTGAGCTTCTCGCCCTTGCGCTGGAGATTCTCGATGTCATCGCCAATGGCGCGGGCTTCCTCATCGCCGTCCCAGTGCGAACGCAAGGTCAGCTGCTCGCCGTCCTCGCGCTCGGTCCTGAGCGTCTTGCCGAGACGGCTCTCGTTCTTGGCGATGAGGCCAGAAGCGGCGCCTAAAATCTGCGGCGTCGAACGGTAGTTGCGCTCGAGCCGGATGACCTTGGCGCCGGGAAAATCCTTCTCGAAACGCAGGATGTTGTCGACCTCGGCGCCGCGCCAGCCATAGATCGACTGATCGTCGTCGCCGACGCAGCAGATGTTCTTGTGGCCTTGGGCGAGCAGCCTCAGCCACAGATATTGCGCGACATTGGTGTCCTGATATTCGTCGACCAGCATATATTTGAAGCGACGCTGATATTCCTTCAGCACATCGGGATGGTCCTGGAAGATATGCAGGACCTCAAGCAGGAGGTCGCCGAAATCGACGGCGTTCACCACCCTGAGCCGCGTCTGGTATTCGGCATAAAGCTCCGCCCCTCGGCCATTGGCGAAGGCATGCGCTTCGCCGGCGGGCACGCGGGCCGGCAAGAGGCCGCGATTCTTCCAGTTGTCGATGAGGCCCGCGAGCTGGCGGGCGGGCCAGCGCTTCTCGTCGATATCGGAGGCCTCGAGGATCTGCTTGAGGAGGCGGATCTGGTCGTCGGTGTCGAGGATGGAGAAGCCGGATTTGAGGCCGGCGAGCTCGGCATGCCGGCGCAGGATCTTGACCCCGATGGAATGAAAAGTGCCGAGCCAGGTCATGCCCTCGACCACGCCGCCGATCAGATGGCCGATGCGCTCCTTCATCTCGCGCGCCGCCTTGTTGGTGAAGGTGACGCAGAGGATCTGGCCGGACCAGGCGCGCCCTGTCGCCAGTATGTGGGCGAGCCGCGTGGTCAGAACCCTAGTCTTGCCGGTGCCGGCACCCGCCAGCACCAGGAGGGGGCCGTCGGTCGTTTCGACGGCCGCGCGCTGCTCGGGGTTGAGGCCCTTGAGGTAGGGGGCCTCGGCCCCGGCGAGGGCGCGCGCTGCGAGGCCTCCGGGCTTCTGGGGCGCTGGGGCCTCGTCGAAATCGCCAATATCTATGGGACGCGAAGACATAATAAAGGGCACGAATCCTGATGGTTTCGTACCCTTATATAGCAACTCCCAGGGGATTCACGAGCGCATCGGCTTGTCCGAAAAGTCTGCAACTTTTCGGGCCGATGCTAATGGAGGCAATTGACCTTCATGTCCTCGAGTGCGGTCTGGACGCTCCGCCAAGTCTCGGCAGTGCGCTCGGCGCCATATTTCGTGCAAATGCGCTCATGGACGGCGGCCTCTTCTGAAGCCTTCGCGCCATGGACCACGACGAGCTGGCGCGCGAATTCGATGATGGTTGCGTTCTGCATGCCGGCCTCCCTGGCTTCTCGGTTGATGATGAGACTTATGCCCGGCGAATGAGTCGATAATATTGCAGTCACAAGGCGAGGCGACTTTTTAATGTGACGATTTTTAGTGAAATGCAGCGCAGCACTAACATGCTTGTGTCTTATCGCGAGAGGCGAAATAATTTCAGGACATGAAAAAAGCCGCTGTTGCAGCGGCTCACTTCTCCCGGCCCTCCCCGAAAGAGGGGAGGGACTCATTGTGCGGAAAGGCGCTTATGAGCGCCTCTCAATCAGCTGACGCTCGGCGACTGTATAGTGGTCAGCGCAGACTGGATGCGGCGCCAATTCGCGGCGGCTTCGCGATCACCCTTGGCCTCACAAGCCGTCGCTCGTTGAGCGGCTTCCAACACGGCCCGCTCGCCGCGCACTTCATGAAGTTGTCGCGCATAGTCCAGGATTTCGAGTGCTTGCATCATGGCATCTCCATAAATGGGGCCGTCCCTGGAAGGTCAGACCTTCAAGGGAAAATGCGCGCAGAATGTGGCAAGAGCGCATTTAATTTGGCGCGCTTCCTTATCGCAAAAGTCGGGCAACCCCGAATCAAGTTCGGGGCAGGCTTTTGGCGGGAAGCGCTATTTCTTCGGAATGCCGATCTTGTGACCGACCTGCGGGGGTAACGGCAGCGCCGCATGTGATTCGCGCATCGCCTTGATGTTGTCGAGCACGTCAGGCGGAAAAGGCGTCGACTTGCGGATATTCATATCGACATGAATGATGATGACCTCGCTGGTGGCGGCGATCCAGTCATCCTTGGCATGGCGCATCTCGACAAAATAGTGGATGCGCTTCTTGTCGTAATCGAGAAACTGCGTCGCGACCTTGACGGAATCTCCGGCATGCAGCTCGCGCAAATAGGTCACATGCGTTTCAAGCGTGAAGAATGAGCAATTGGTCTTTTTCACGTAGCTTGCGCCAAGGCCAATGGCGTCGAAGACCTCATCGCCCGCTCGATCGAAGAGCACATTGTAGTAAGCCATGTTGAAATGGCCGTTATAGTCGATCCATTGGTCCTCGATGACATGGGCGGAGCTTACGAAAGGGGCAGGATAAGCCATCGTCAGGATGTGAATTTTGTGGTTTGACCGGGTTGGTTTAGAAGAAATAGCAAATACTTACGACGGATGACAAATGCGAGCTCTCAAGAAGAACAGCGTGACCCAGGTCATAGGAGACATCAAGGCGATCCTCGGCGATCGGCTATCGACGGCGCCCGCAGTGCGCGAGCAGCATGGCAAGGACCAGACCTGGGCGCCGGGCGCCCCGCCCGATGCCGTCGCCTTCGTCAAATCGACCGAAGAGGTGCAGCGCATCGTCGCTCTCTGCGCCCATTATGAAACACCCGTGATCGCCTATGGCACCGGCACCTCGCTCGAGGGCCATTTTACCGCCCCTTATGGCGGCATCTCGGTCGATCTCTCGGGGATGAACCAGGTGCTGGAAGTCAATGCCGAGGATCTTGACGCAAGGGTGGAGGCGGGCGTGACCCGCAAGGCGCTCAACACATATTTGCGCGACAAGGGCCTGTTCTTCCCGATCGATCCCGGCGCCGATGCGAGCCTCGGCGGCATGGCGGCGACGCGGGCCTCCGGCACCAATGCGGTGCGCTACGGCACCATGCGGGAGAACGTCCTCAATCTGACGGCGGTGCTCGCCAATGGCGAAGTGGTCAGGACCGCCAAGCGGGCCAAGAAATCATCGGCCGGCTATGACCTCACCCGCCTCCTGGTCGGCTCGGAAGGGACTCTCGCCATCATCACCGAGGTGGGGTTGAGGCTCTATGGCATCCCCGAATCGATCGCCGCCGGGGTCTGCCCGTTCCCCTCGGTCGATGCCGCCTGCCAGGCGGTGATACAGACCATCCAGCTCGGCATCCCGGTGGCCCGAATCGAGCTCGTCGATGAGGAGCATGTGAAGGCCTTCAACGCCTATTCCAAGATCGATCTGAAGGTGGCCCCGACCTTGTTCGTGGAGTTCCACGGCACCGAGGCCGGCACCGCCGAGCAGACCGGGCTTTTCGGCGCGATCGCCGAGGAACTGGGCGGCGGGCCCTTCAGCTGGGCGACCAAGGAAGAGGACCGTCAGCGCCTCTGGCAGGCCCGCCATGACGCCTTCTGGGCGACGAAATCGCTCATGCCCGGCAAAGAGGCCTTCGCCACCGATGTCTGCGTACCCATTTCACGCCTCGCCGAATGCGTGAAGGAGACGCAGGCCGATCTCGCCGCCAACAACCTCTACGGGCCGATCGTCGGCCATGTCGGCGACGGCAATTTCCATGTCGTGCTCTATTGCGACCGCGCCGATACGGAAGAGCTCAAGCGGGTCAAAGGCTTCTATGACCGGCTCATCCGGCGGGCCATCGCCATGGAAGGCACCTCGACCGGCGAGCATGGCATCGGCTCAGGCAAGATGACGTTTCTCGAAGTGGAACATGGGCCCCAGGGCGTGGCCATGATGCGGCAGATCAAACAGGCCCTGGACCCCAAGAATATCCTTAACCCAGGCAAGATAGTCGCCTTATGATCGCCGTGACTGTCTGGCAAGGATAGCCGCAGCGACAGGTACCGTATGAAGCTTTGGAAATCGCCCGTACTCTATTTCGGGATCGCCCTCGTCTTGGCGGTCGTGGCGGCTTTCATTGCGCCCTATGTCATCGACTGGGGCAGCTACCGCGTGGCGATCGAGAGCTATGGCGGCAAGATGACCGGCCGCCAGGTGACGGTCGCCGGCGAGATTTCCGGCCGGTTCTTTCCCTGGCCCAAGCTTTCGATCCGCGGCGTGAAAGTGGCCAATCCGCCGGGCTCCTCCGTGCCGGACTTCATCACCGCCGAGGAAGTGGACGTGCGCATGACGCTCGCCGGCCTCCTCGGCGGCGAGATCAGGGTCGAATCGATCGACATCGTGCGCCCGGTGGTTGCCTTCGAGCGGCTCGATACCGGGCAGGGCAGCTGGCACCTCAAATCCGCCGCCGGTGCCGATGACATGCGGCTTCTCGACCGCGTCAGGCTCGATCAAATCACCGTGAGCGACGGCGTGGTGCATCTGATCGACAACCGCCGCGCCGGACGCGCGACCCTCACCAACGTCAATGCGAATCTTTCGGCGCAGAATATCGCCGGGCCCTGGCGGATGCGCGGCAACGCCGCCTATCGCGACCGGCCGGTCGAGATCGCGGTCAATACCGGCGGCTGGTCGCCCGAGGCTCCGTTCAAATTCGGCTTCAATATCGGCTCGGGCGATGGCTCCGGCCTCGTCTATCAGTTCGACGGCGCCAATGACGGCAATCACGTGACCGGCACTCTCAGGATCCAGCCGGCCGCCAGCTCCGATGGCCGAAGCGATGCCGAGGGCCAGCTCCGGCCCCTGGTGATGACGGCGCAAGTGACGTCGGACTTCGACACGGTGGCGCTCGACAAGATCGAGATCGCGCCGCGCGACGGCACCGGCGAAGGCGCCAATCTCCTGACCGGCAATGCCGAGGTCAAGCTCGGCGCCAGCGTCCTGCTCAAGGCCGATCTCAAGGCGACCCGCTTCGATCTCGACGCGGTTGCCGGCGCCAAGGCCAAGAGCCTCATCCGCGAAGGCGGCGGACTGGCCTTGCTCGAGAATGTGGTCGAGATCATGCCGGACGATGTCGATATCAATGCTTCGCTCGGCGTCACATCGCTCATCGTCGGCGGCGAGGCGCTCGACAATGCCAAGCTCGCGGTCGAGATGAACGGCGAGGCGATCCGGATCAAGGAGCTTTCCGCCGGCATGCCGGGCCAGGCGCGGGGTCTCTTCACCGGCGTCTTCCTGGTGACCGATTCCGGCCCGCAGCTCGCGGGCGATCTCGCCGGAGAGGCCGGAAGCTTGCGCGATTTCTTGTCCTGGGCGTGGCCCGAGGGCCGCGAGGACATCGCGCGCGTCTGGACCGGCAGCCGCGGCCGCTTCAAGCTGCAAACCCGCTTCGATGCGACGAACGACCAGCTCCGCCTACAGGAGGCGAACTACCAGATCGATGAATCGCTGGGCAGCGGCGGGCTCACCATCGGCTTCGGCGAAAGACCGTCATTCGATGTGAGGCTCGACGCCTCGGCCCTCGATGTCGATCGCTTCATGCCCAATGGCATGGGCGGCGGCGGCTGGCTCGGCACGGCGGAGCTCTTCGCGCAATGGGCGAAGAACAACGATCTGCGCGTCACGCTGCAATCGAGCAAGACGCTCCTCAACGGCGTCGATGCCCGCGACGTCGTCATCGATGTCGCGGCCCTTGGCGGCAGCATCGACCTCAAGACGATCGAGATCGGCAATGTCGGGAACGCCCGGCTCGAGATCTCCGGTCTCCTGTCGCCGACCGAGACCGGAAGCCGGGGCACCGTCTCGACCAGCGTCACGGCGAATGATCCGCGCAGCCTGCTGCAGCTTCTCGGCCTCTATCCCAAGGACAGCGACCCGGTCTGGTCGCAGGCCTTGGGCAAGACCGATCTCACCATCACCGCCGACCTCAAGCCCGACACGGTGGGGCAGGCGGCCAATTTCCGGTTGCTGGGCAAGACGGGCGATCTCGATGTCGAGGCCAACCTGGCCTCGGCCGGGCAAAGCGACCTGCTGACGAGCGAGATCAGCGGCGCGCTCACTTTGCGCAGCGCCACAGGCGCCGGCCTTCTCAAGCTCATCGGCATGCGCCCCGCGACGGACGGGGGCGGAGCGGCCAGGCTCGCCTTGACGCTCACCGGATCACTGGCCAATGGACTGGTCGCCGACCTTCAGACCGATGTGTTCGGCGCCAAGGGACAGTTCCAGGGCAAGTTCCTGCGCGACGACGGCGTCCTTACCGGCACCGGCCGGGCCGGGATCTTCACCGAACGGCCGGCCGATTTGTTCCTCGCTGCAGGCATCGCCGGCTATGCCGGGGGCCCCTTGTCGGTCGAGTCCGATGTCGAGATCGCCGGGCCCAAGGTCGAGTTTCCCGATGTGCAAGGCTTCGCGGCGGGGGCACCGCTCAAAGGCACGCTCGCCTTCGAGGGCGGCAACCGGATGAAGGGCGAGTTCTCGACCGGCCCCGTTTCCTTCCAGCGCCTGTTCGGTCTCGCCTTCATGCCTTGGGATGGCCGGCCGGTCGATCTCGAGCTGCCCTTCGCCGCAACATCGCCGCGCGGCCTCACCGGCGAATTGTGGATCAAGCCGGACTATCTGGAGGTCTTCGGCGGCCTCAGGGTGAAGGAAACGCAGATCGGCATCAGCGCCAGCGCCGAGGAGATACGGCTTGCCGCTTTCGGCAAGAGCGATTCGGGCAGCGACGTCGCCATCGAGATCGGCGCCAGGCCGCAAGGCGGCGGCAAAGCCGTGGACGGCCGTCTCGTCCTGCCGATCGATCTCGAGCACAGCCTCAAGGATGTGAGTGGCGGCACGGTCGCATCGGGCACCATCAAGCTCTCGGTCAAGGCATCGGGCAGCGGGCGCACGCCGGGTGCGGTCCTCGCCAGTCTCAAAGGTTCCGGCAGCTATGATGTCTCTGGCCTTTCGCTGAAGCACATCAATCCCGAGCGCTTCGTCGAATTGGTCAAGGCCGCGACGACTGGGGAGCAGCTGAAAACCGCTTTCGCGGCGCTCGGCGTCGATGGCTCGATCGGGCTCGGCTCGGCGACCGGCATCCTCAAGATCGAGGACGGGACGGTCACCCTGCCGCCTTTCGCGCAAGCTTCGCCCGTGGCCGAGAACAGCCTGGCACCCCGGATCGATCTCGCCGATGGCAGGCTCGATGCCGCCTTGCAGGTCAAGCTCAAGACGCTCGACGATCAGCCGCAGTTCGGCGTCACCTATAGCGGTCGTCCCGACACGCTCGCGCGTTTTGTCGACGTCGCGGCGCTTGAATCGAAGCTCGGTTTCGGCGTGGTCGAACGCACGCTGAAGGAGCTCGAGAAGCTGCAGTCGGAACAGCAGAAGCTGCTCGATGAAGAGGAGCATCAGCGGCGCGCGGATCAAACACGGCTCGAGGATTACAATGAGCAGCGCCGCGAATTGCAGCTCCGCCAGAGAGAAATCGACGCGCATCGGCGTGTGCGTGAAGCGGAAGCCGAGGCCGCCGAAGCCGAGCTCGATCAGGCGATAGCGGAAGGACGCGGCCTCAGCCGCCAGGAGATGCAGCGCCGATACAAGGAACGGCAGATCCATCGCGCCATCAGGCGCCAGGAAGAGCGGGCGCGTCTTGTCCGGGAAGAGGCCGAGCGCAAGGCGCAGGCGGAAGCGGCCCGGCAGGCGCAAGAGGAAGCCGAGCGCAAGGCGAAGGAAGAGGCTGAACGCCAGGCGCGCGAAGAAGCGGCGCGGCAAGCGCAAGCGGAGGCCGAGCGCAAGGCGCAGGAAGAGGCCGCGCGGCTGGCGCAAGCGGAAGCCGAGCGCAAGGCCAAGGAAGAGGCTGAACGCCAGGCGCGCGAAGAAGCGGCGCGGCAAGCGCAAGCGGAAGCCGAGCGCAAGGCGCAGGAGGAAGCGGCGCGGCAAGCGCAAGCGGAAGCGGAAGCCGAGCGCAAAGCGAAGGAAGAGGCCGAACGCCAGGCACAAGAGGAAGCCGCGCGCCAGGCGCAGGCTGAAGCCGAGCGCAAAGCGCAGGAAGAGGCTGCGCGGCAAGCGCAAGCGGAGGCCGAGCGCAAGGCGCAAGAGGAGGCGGCGCGCCAGGCCCAGGAAGAGGCCGACCGCAAGGCGCGGGAAGAGGCCACCCGTCAGGCGCAGGAAGAAGCCGAGCGCAAGGCAAAGGAAGAGGCCGAACGTCTGGCGCAGGAAGAAGCGGCGCGCCAGGCCCAGGAAGAGGCGGACCGCAGAGCCCGAGAGGAAGCGACCCGGCAGGCGCAGGAAGAGGCCGATCGCAAGGCGAAGGAAGAAGCCGAACGTTGGGCGCAAGAGGAAGCCGCACGTCAGGCCCAGGAAGAGGCGGACCGCAAGGCGCGGGAAGAAGCGACCCGGCAGGCGCTGGAAGAGGCCGAGCGCCTGGCAAAGGAAGAAGCCGAGCGCCTGGCAAAGGAAGAAGCTGCCCGCCAGGCGCAGGAAGAGGCGGAACGCAAGACGCGCGAGGAGGCGGAGCGCAAGGCCCGCGAAGAAGCAGCGCGCCAGGCGCAGGAAGAGGCCGACCGTAAAGCGCGTGAAGAGGCCGCTGCCCGCCAGGCGCAGGAAGAGGCGGACCGCAAGGCGCGTGAAGAGGCCGCCGCCCGCCAGGCACAGGAAGAGCTGGATCGCAAGGCGCTGGAAGAGATGGTGCGCAAAGCGCAGGAAGATGCACCGCCCGCCGTCACCAATCCTGCGGAAATGAAGCCGTCCGAAAACGCCTTTGCGCCTTTGCCGCCGTCAAGGCAGCCGGACGCTGAGATCTTCGGTCCGCCGGCGCCGAGCAAGTCCAAGGACGTCGCGCCGCGGCCCGCGGTCGAGCAGACGGGTGCGCTGGAGCCGAAGGCATCGGAGCCGGCCGAAGTGCAGGTCAGCAAGCCGCCGGCACCGGCACCGGCGCCCAAGCCCAAGCCGAAGCGCCAGCGCGCCAAGGCGCAGAAAGTCGATCCCGGCGCACCGCTCGTCCTGGTGCCGCCGCAGAAGGTCGCCAAGCCGCCCAAAAAGCGTGAGCCCGATTTCCTCGAGCGCCTGTTCGGCAAGATCAAGTCGCAGATCGATTAATTCCGCATCAGGCGGTTCAGCACCCAGACCCTGAGCGCGCTCGACAGATTGCGCTCGCCACGACCGCGGTCGATCTCGGCCACGAGGGCCGCGAGCGACTTGCGCTCCTCTTGCGCGGCGGTCTTGAGCACGGCCCAGAATTCAGGCTCGAGCGAGAGCGAGGTGCGATGCCCCGAAATCGTCAGCGATCGCTTGAACGCCTTGGGCATCAATTGTCGCGCTTGTGCCCGTCGAGACGGCGGAGCTCGCGCTTCTTTTCCATCTCGGCTTTTTCACGCTCGGACCTCGTGCGGCCGAAGCGTTCGCGGTTCTCCTGCGCCTGCGCATCTTTCTCTTCGCGCGCGCGGCGCTTGCGGTGACGCTTGAGATTGACGATCTCGTTCATTTGGGACCGATCATTTCCTCCGGCCGCACGATCCGATCGAATTCC
>Ga0187894_10000843_pt1 | contig 41184 bp, 54 predicted proteins | sample GBC1701081metaG_FD_136650 | JGI IMG/M metagenome (GOLD analysis project Ga0187894, IMG submission 136650) | White microbial mat communities from a lava cave in the Kipuka Kanohina Cave System on the Island of Hawaii, USA - GBC170108-1 metaG ... | reverse complement strand
GACGCCCAGGACAAGCTGTCGCGGGCGCTGCAGTCGCTGTCGGAGGAGGACCCGACCTTCCAGGTCCACAGCGACGAGGAGACGGGCCAGACCGTCATCGGCGGCATGGGGGAGCTGCACCTCGAGGTCCTCGTCGACCGCATGCTGCGCGAGTTCAAGGTGGATGCCAACGTCGGCCGCCCGCAGGTCGCCTACCGGGAGACGATCAGCGCCGCGGTCCAGAAGGTCGAGATGCGCTACGTCCGCCAGACCGGTGGCCGTGGCCAGTACGGCCACGTGGTCATCAACCTGGAGCCGACCGGCCCCGGTGGCGGCTACGAGTTCATCGACAAGATCACCGGTGGGGTGATCCCCAAGGAGTACATCCCCTCGGTCGATGCCGGCATCCAGGCGGCGCTCACCTCGGGCGTCCTGGCCGGGTATCCCATGGTCGACGTGCGGGTGACCTTGACCTTCGGTTCGTACCATGACGTGGACTCCTCGGAGATGGCCTTCAAGATCGCCGGGTCCATGGCCGTCAAGGACGCGGCCCGCAAGGCGCGTCCCGTCCTGCTCGAACCGGTCATGGCCGTGGAGGTGGTGACGCCCGACGAGTACATGGGCGACGTCATCGGCGACCTGAACAGCCGGCGCGGCAAGATCGAGGGCATGGAGCAGCGGGGAAGCACGCAGGTGATCAAGGCCCAGGTCGCGCTGGCCGAGATGTTCGGCTACGTTACGGACCTGCGGTCGCGGACCCAGGGACGGGCCACGTCGACCATGCAGTTCCACTCATACCAGCAGGTGCCGGAATCCATCGCCCGCGAGATCGTGGCCAGGGTTCGAGGCGAGTAAAGAGGAGTTATGGGAAAGAAGATCTTCGTCCGCGACAAGCCCCACCTGAACATTGGGACGATGGGCCACATCGACCATGGCAAGACGACGCTCACGGCCGCGATCACCAAGATCCTCACCGAGCGTGACGCCTCCGGGAACAACAAGTTCTACGCCTTCGACCAGATCGACAAGGCACCGGAGGAGAAGGCTCGGGGCATCACGATCAACATCGCCCACGTGGAGTACCAGACGCCCAACCGTCACTACGCCCACGTCGACATGCCCGGCCACGCCGACTACATCAAGAACATGATCACCGGAGCCGCACAGGTGGACGGCGCCATCCTGGTGGTATCGGCCGTGGACGGCCCCATGCCCCAGACCCGCGAGCACGTGTTGCTGGCCCGCCAGGTGGGCGTTCCGTCCATCGTCGTCGCGCTCAACAAGGCCGACATGGTCGACGACGAGGAGCTGCTCGACCTGGTGGAGCTCGAGGTGCGCGAGCTGCTCACCGAGTACGAGTTCCCCGGCGACGACACCCCGGTGATCCGGGTCTCGGCCCTCAAGGGCCTCGAGGGCGACGCGGCGTGGACCGAGAAGATCATCGAGCTCATGGACGCGGTCGACGCGTTCGTCCCCGAGCCCGAGCGTGACACCGACAAGCCGTTCCTGATGCCGGTCGAGGATGTCTTCACCATCCAGGGCCGCGGCACCGTGGCCACCGGCAAGGTGGAGCAGGGCATCGTCAGGGTCGGCAACGACGTGGAGATCGTGGGCCTGCGCAACACGGCCAAGACGGTCTGCACGGGCGTCGAGATGTTCAACAAGACCCTCGACGAGGGGCGGGCGGGCGACAACGTCGGCGTGCTGCTGCGGGGCACCAAGAAGGAGGAGGTGGAGCGGGGCCAGGTGCTGTGCAAGCCCGGGTCCATCACGCCTCACACCAACTTCGAGGCGAACGTCTACGTCCTGACCAGCGGCGAGGGGGGGCGGCACAAGCCGTTCTTCAACAACTACCGCCCGCAGTTCTACTTCCGCACCACCGACGTGACGGGCTCCATCAGCCTGGCCGAGGGCACCGAGATGGTGATGCCCGGCGACAACACGGTGATGACCGTGGAGCTGGGCAAGCCCATCGCCATGGACGAAGGCCTGCGTTTCGCCATCCGTGAGGGCGGCCGCACCGTGGGCGCCGGCCGCGTCACCAAGATCCTCAAGTAGGGACGAGAACCTCGGTGGCCGAAGGCCCGAAGCAGAAGATCCGGATCAGGCTGAAGGCCTACGACCACGAGATCATCGACCAGTCCACCAAGAAGATCGTGGAGACGGTGCTCCGGACGCAGGCCAAGGTCCGCGGTCCGGTGCCGTTGCCGACCGAGACGAGCCGCTACACCGTCATCCGTTCCCCCCACAAGTACAAGGACAGCCGCGAGCACTTCGAGATGCGGGTCCACAAGCGGCTGATCGACATCGTCGAGCACAGCCCCAAGACAGTGGACGCGTTGCAGCGCCTCGACCTTCCGGCCGGCGTCGACATCGAGATCCGAATCCAGTAGGGTATCCCGGCTGTTCAATTGACGTCTGCGGTCGCCCAGCTGGGGACACCGCAGCGAATCCGACTTCAGCGCTCCGCCCCGGGGACCCGGTGCGGAGCGTTCGCGTGAGTGGGAAAGGCTGAGTAGGCAGGCATGGCCAGTAGGGCGATTCTCGGCGAGAAGGTGGGCATGACCCAGATCTGGGACGACCAGAACAGGGCCATCCCGGTGACTGTCGTCAAGGTCGCGCCGCTGCGCGTCGTCCAGGTCAAGACACCTGAGCGGGACGGGTACTCGGCCCTGCAGGTCACGTTCGGGTCGCAGAAGCCGAGCCGGCTCACCAAGCCCCAGGCCGGGCACTTCGCCAAGGCCGGTGTGGAGCCGGGAGCCCGCCTCGTCGAGCTTCGTCTCGACGACATCGACGGGTACCGCGTCGGCCAGGAGCTGAGAGTGGACCTGCTGGCGGCGGGCGAGCGGGTCGACGTCACCGCGGTCAGCAAGGGAAAGGGCTTCGCCGGCCCGATGAAGCGTCACAACTTCTCCGGCCAGAACGCCACCCACGGCAACCACAAGAAGCACCGGGCCCCGGGGTCGATCGGCGCCTGCGCCACGCCCGCCCGGGTCTTCAAGGGAACACGCATGGCCGGTCAGATGGGCAATCAGCAGGTCACCACGCTGAACCTCCAGGTGATCGAAGCCGACGTCGAACGCGATCTCCTGCTCGTGAAGGGCGCCGTGCCCGGCCCCAGGGGCGGCCTGGTACTGATCCGCAACGCGGTCAAGGCCAGGCAGGTGACGCCATGACGACCAAGACGACCCTGGCTATCCGGCGCACCGACGGCTCCGAGGCGGGCTCGGTCGAGCTGGACGCGGCCATCTTCGGCGTCGAGCCCAACGCGGCCGTGATGCACCAGGTGGTCACCGCCCAGCTGGCGGCGGCCCGCTCCGGCACGCAGTCCACCCTCACCCGGGCCGAGGTGCGCGGCGGTGGCGCCAAGCCCTGGCGCCAGAAGGGCACCGGCCGGGCCAGGCAGGGCTCGAGCCGGGCTCCGCACTGGACCGGCGGCGGCGTGGCCCTCGGGCCCAAGCCCCGTAGCTACCGCCAGAAGACCCCGAAGAAGATGGTGCAGCTGGCCATGCGCTCAGCCTTGTCCGACCGGGCTGCCGAAGGTCGCGTCGTCGTCATCGAGCGCTGGACCTTTGCCGCCCCCCAGACCAAGGAAGCCCGCGCCGCGCTGACCGCGCTCGGTATCACCGGTCATGCGCTGGTCGTGCTCGGTCCGGACGACGAGGCGGCCGTCAAGTCCTTCCGGAACCTGCCGGACGTCCACCTGCTGCCGGCCGGCGACCTCAACGCCTACGACATCCTGCGCGCCGACTGGGTCATCTTCACCTCCGAGACCCTGCCGTCGGCGCCCGTAGCTCCCGCGGCAGAGGACGACTGATGAAGGACCCGCGCGGCGTCATCCTCAGGCCGGTCGTCTCCGAGAAGTCCTACGCGCTCCTCGACGAGGGCGTCTACACCTTCGTGGTCCACCCGGATTCGAACAAGACCGAGATCCGCCAGGCCGTGGAGGCGATCTTCAACGTCAAGGTGACCAACGTGAACACCTTGAACCGCAAGGGCAAGCGCAAGCGCAATCGCCGGCAGGCGACCTTCGGGCAGCGGCCCGCCACCAAGCGGGCCATCGTGACCCTGGCGGGCGAAGACCGTATCGAGTTGTTCGAGAGCTAGGAACCATGCCCCTCCGCAAGCGGAAGCCGACCAGCGCCGGACGGCGGTTCCAGACCGTCTCGGATTTCTCCGAGATCACCAAGGACCGCCCGGAGCGCTCACTACTCGCGCCCAGCCCGAGCTCGGGTGGTCGAAACGCGCATGGCCGCAAGACGGCTCGGCACCGCGGCGGTGGCCACAAGCAGCAGTACCGCATCGTCGACTTCAGGCGGAACAAGGACGGTGTTCCGGCCAAGGTGGCCGCCATCGAGTACGACCCGAACCGCAACGCCCGCATCGCCTTGCTCCACTACCGGGACGGTGAGAAGCGTTACATCCTGGCGCCGGCCCGGGTGCAGGTTGGCGACCTCGTCCAGAGCGGGCACGGCGCCGACATCCGCCCCGGCAACGCCATGCCACTGCGGTTCATCCCCGTCGGCACCACGGTCCACTGCGTGGAGTTGAAGCCGGGCGGCGGCGGCAAGCTGGCGCGGGGCGCGGGCATGAGCATCCAGCTCGTGGCCAAGGAGGGCGACTACGCCACGCTGCGCCTGCCGTCGACCGAGATGCGCCGGGTGCCGATCGACTGCCGTGGCACCATCGGTGAGGTTGGCAACGCCGAGGCCGAGTTGGTCAAGGTGGGCAAGGCCGGAAGGAACCGATGGAAAGGCGTGCGGCCGCAGACCCGCGGCGTGGCCATGAACCCGGTCGACCACCCGCTGGGCGGCGGCGAGGGCAAGTCCTCGGGCGGGCGTCACCCGGTCTCGCCGTGGGGCAAGCCCGAGGGCCGCACTCGGGACACCACCAAGGACTCGAGCAAGCTCATCGTCAGGCGACGCCGCACGCGCGGGTCGCGGAGGTAACGGATGCCGCGTAGCTTGAAGAAGGGCCCGTTCGTGGACGACCACCTCCTCAAGAAGGTGGACGTGCTGAACTCGGCGAACGAGAAGCGGGTCATAAAGACCTGGTCGCGACGGTCCACGATCATCCCGGACATGGTCGGCCACACCATCGCCGTGCACGACGGTCGCAAGCACGTGCCCGTCTACATCGTGGAGTCGATGGTCGGGCACAAGCTGGGCGAGTTCGCGCCCACCCGGACCTTCCGTTTCCACGCCGGCCAGGAACGAGGAGCCCGCCGGTGACGGGGCCCAAGCTGAACGAGCGGCCCGGCACGCGGGCTGTGCTGCACCACTGCCGGAGCTCGGCCTACAAGGTGCGGCCCGTGCTGGATCTGATCCGCGGCAAGGACGTGGCCACCGCGCGCGACATCCTCCAGTTCGTGGAGCGCGACGTCGCGACGGTCGTCGGCAAGCTCCTCGCCTCGGCCGTGGCCAACGCCGAGAACAACGACGGCATGGACCCCGAAGAGCTGTTCGTGTCGGCCTGTTTCGCCGACGAGGGGGCCACCATGAAGCGCTGGCGGCCGCGGGCGCGGGGCCGGGTCACCCGGATCCGCAAGCGCACCAGCCACATCACGATCGTGGTCAGCCGGCTGCCCGACGAGCGCCTGGCCCGGGCTCGCGCCCACCGTGCCGCCGAGACGACCGCCCGCCGATCGCGCCGCGCCGCGGGAGGCCGCCAGGGCCGCCCGACGCGCCGCGACCAACAGGTACCGGGCACGACGACCGCGCCGCCCACCGCGGAGGCGCCGGCATCCCCGCCTGCGGAAGTGGTGCCGGTCGAGGAGTCCACGGGGACCGACGACGCGACCGCGATGGACGACGGCAAGGACGACAAGTAATGGGTCAGAAGGTCAACCCCTACGGCTTCCGGCTCGGCGTCACCACGGACTGGAAGTCCCGCTGGTTCAACGACCAGGAGTACCAGGCCCACGTCATCGAGGACTGGAAGATCCGGGACTACCTGACGAGCCAGCTCGAACGCGCCGCGGTGAGCCGGATCGAGGTCGAGCGCACCCGTGACCGGCTGCGCATCGACCTGCACACGGCCCGACCGGGCATCGTCATCGGGCGCCGGGGCGCCGAGGCCGATCGCCTCCGTACCTACCTGGCCAAGCTGACCAGCAACCCGCGCGTGCAGCTGAACATCCAGGAGATCAAGCAGCCGGAGCTGGACGCCGCGCTCATCGCGCAGGGCATCGCCGACCAGTTGGCCGGCCGGGTGAGTTTCCGCCGGGCCATGAAGCGAGCCGTGCAAACCGTGCAGAAGGCCGGCGCTCTCGGGATCAAGGTCCAGTGTTCGGGCCGTCTGGGCGGATCGGAGATGGCCCGCCGCGAGGCGTACCGCGAAGGCCGCGTGCCGTTGCACACGCTCCGGGCGGACATCGACTACGGCTTCCGTGAGGCCAAGACCACCTTCGGGCGCATCGGTGTGAAGGTGTGGATCTACAAGGGCGACATCCTGCCCTACAAGGTCTCGTCGGAGGACAAGATCAGCCGTGAGGCGGCCATGGCGGTCGGCGAGACCTCCGGCCAGGGCAAGCCGCGGCGGATCATCTCGGCTGGCGGCGGCCGCCGTCGCCCCGAGCAGGGCGAGCCCGGCACGGAGTTGCCGGCCGCGGGCACCGATGACGCACCCGAAGCAGCAGGAACCGACGCGGTGGCGGCCACGCCGATCATCCCCGAGGTCGACCCCGACATCGAGCGCCTCCTGGCCGAGGAAGAGGAGATCGAGCGCCGCACGCGCGAGCACCACGAGGCCCCGCACTTCCGAAGGGACCCGGACTGATGTTGATGCCGAGGAAGGTGCGGCACCGCAAGCAGCAGCGCGGCCGGTTGAAGGGGATGGCCAAGGGCGGCAGCGCGGTGGCGTTCGGGGACTTCGGGATCCAGGCCATGGAGCCCGGGTGGATCACGGCGCGCCAGATCGAGGCCGCTCGAATCGCCATGACGCGCCATGTCAAGCGCGGCGGCAAGGTGTGGATCCGCGTCTTCCCCGACAAGCCGGTGACCGCCAAGCCGGCCGAGACCCGCATGGGGTCGGGAAAGGGCAACCCCGAGCACTGGGTTGCCGTGGTGAAGCCCGGTCGGGTGATGTTCGAGCTGGGCGGTGTCCCCGAGGAGCTGGCTCGCGCCGCCATGGAGCGGGCCATCCAGAAGTTGCCGATCGGAGCCAGGTTCGTGCGCCGCAGCGACCAGGAGGTGCAGATCTGATGGCCGGCTCTCGTGCCCGCGACCTGCGGGACATGGTGCCCGAGGAGCTGGAGAACAAGTTGGCCGAGACGCGCCAGGAACTGTTCAACCTGCGTTTCCAGCATGTCACCGGCCAGCTCGACAACTCCTCGCGCCTCGGCCAGCTCCGCCGTGACGTGGCGCGCATCAGCACCATCCTGCGCGCGCAGGAGATCGCCGCAGCCGAAGCCACGGTTCAGGAGGCAGGCAATGAGTGACCCCAGTCCCCCCCTCGTCACCGAGGGCATGGCGGTGGCTCGGGCCAGGCGCAAGCAGCGCGAGGGCACCGTGGTCTCCGACGCCATGGACAAGACCGTGATCGTGGCCGTCATCGAACGCGTCCGGCACCGCCGCTACGCCAAGACCGTGCAGCGCACGAAGCGCCTCTATGCCCACGACGAGGCCAACGACGTACGCGCCGGCGACCGTGTCCGGGTCGAGGAGACCCGGCCGTTGTCCAAGCTGAAGCGCTGGCGGGTCGTGGAAGTGGTTGAGCGGGCCCGATGATCCAGCAGGAGTCCCGGCTGCGAGTGGCCGACAACTCAGGCGCCAAAGTGGTCCTGTGCATCAAGGTGCTGGGTGGATCGCGCCGGCGCTACGCGTCCATCGGCGACGTCTTCGTGGCCACCGTGAAGGACGCCATCCCCGGCGCGGCGGTCAAGAAGGGCGATGTCGTGCGGTGCGTGGTGGTGCGTACCAAGAAGGAGAAGCGGCGACCCGACGGCAGCTACATCCGCTTCGACGAGAACGCCGCAGTGCTCATCAACGAAGCCCAGCAGCCGCGCGGCACGCGCATCTTCGGCCCCGTGGGCCGGGAGCTGCGGGACAAGAAGTTCATGCGCATCATCTCCCTGGCTCCCGAGGTTCTCTGATGAGGGACATCCTGTGAAACTGAAGAAGGGCGATCGGGTCCGGGTCCGGGCCGGCAAGGACCGTGGCAAGCAGGCCGAGATCATTCGCGTCCTCCCCAAGGAGGGCAAGGTGATCGTCGACGGCGTGAACGTGGCCAAGCGCCACCAACGGGCCACCCGCGCCACCATGCAGGGCGGCATCATCGACAAGGACATGCCGATGCACGCCTCGGGTGTCGCCATCGTGTGCCCGGCGTGCGGCCCGTCCCGGATCGGCTACCGGTTCGAGGACTCCGGAACCGGGCGGCGCAAGGTTCGCGTGTGCAAGAAGTGCGGAGGTGACCTCGGATGACGATCACCGATCAGACGGTCACGGATCGGACGCCGCCGGCCCGACCGCGGCTGAAGCAGCGCTTCGACCGCGAGGTGCGGGTGCAGCTGAAGGAGCGCCTCGGCCTGGCCAACATCATGGAGGTGCCGCGCTTCGAGAAGGTCGTCGTCAACATGGGCGTCGGCAAGGCGACCCAGCAGGCGTCGCTGCTCGAGGGCGCGGTCAAGGACCTCACCATCATCTGCGGTCAGAAGCCGCTGGTGACCAAGGCCAAGAAGTCCATCGCCGGCTTCAAGTTGCGTGAGGGGAGCGCCATCGGCGCCAAGGTCACGCTGCGGGGCGACCGGATGTGGGAGTTCCTCGACCGGCTCATCAGCCTGGCCATCCCCCGCATCCGCGACTTCCGCGGCCTGCCCGCCGAGTCGTTCGACGGTCGGGGCAACTACACCTTCGGCGTGACCGAGCAGCTGATCTTCCCCGAGATCGACTACGACAAGATCGACGCGCCCCGTGGCATGGACATCACCGTGGTCACCACGGCCCGGTCCGACGCCGAAGGCAAGGCCCTGCTCGAGGCCTTTGGCTTTCCCTTCAAGCGCGACACCACCATTGGTGACAACAACCGCGGAGGAACGCAGTAGTGGCCAAGAAGGCGCTCGTCGAGAAGCAGCAGCGCAAGCCCAAGTACAAGGTGCGGGCCTACACGCGTTGCCGGCGGTGCGGCCGCCCCAAAGCGGTATTTCGCAAGTTCGGGCTCTGCCGGATCTGCCTCCGGGAGCTGGCGCACGCCGGAGAGCTGCCCGGCGTGACCAAGGCGAGCTGGTGACGGTCGCGTGATGAACACCAGGAGCTTTCGATGACGATGACCGATCCGATCGCCGACATGCTGACGCGTGTTCGCAACGCCAATACCGCCATGCACGACACGGTGCGCATGCCGTCCTCGAAGCTGAAGGAAGCTCTGGCCGCGATCTTGCTGCGCGAGGGGTACATCGAGGGCTTCACCGCCGAGGATGACGCCACGCGGCCGGGCCGGGTGCTGGAGATCCGTATGAAGTACTCGCCCGAACGGGCGCGTACCATCTCGGGGATCCGGCGCATCTCCAAGCCTGGCCTGCGCGTCTACACCAAGGCCGACAGGATGCCGCGGGTGCTGGGCGGGCTCGGTGTAGCGGTCCTGTCCACCAGCAGCGGCCTGATGACCGACCGCGAGGCCCGCAAGAACCGGGTGGGCGGAGAGATCCTCTGTTACGTCTGGTGAGCCCGGCGAGCGTGCGCAGGAGACTGAGCAGGAGACTGAGCAGGAGAGACGATGTCCCGAATAGGTAGGTCCCCCATCCCGGTCCCGGCTGGCGTCGACATCAGCGTCGACGGTCGCCGGCTGACGGTGCGCGGGCCGATGGGCAGCCTTGAACGCGAGCTTCCCGGCGCCATCACCGTCCGACAAGACGGTGACACCCTGGTCGTGGAGCGCCCGGACGACCAGCGCCAGAACCGGGCGCTGCACGGCTTGACGCGCTCGCTGGTCAACAACATGGTCGTGGGCGTGAGTGCCGGGTTCAGCAAGGAGTTGGAGATCCACGGCGTGGGCTACCGGGCGACGGCCCAGGGCCCCGGCCATATCGACCTGGCACTGGGATTCAGCCACGGCGTGCCCTTCGACGCGCCACCCGGCATCGCCTTCGAGGTCCCCGTGCCCACTCGGGTCACCGTGCGCGGCATCGACAAGGAACTGGTCGGCCAGGTCGCGGCCAACATCCGCAAGATCCGCAAGCCCGAGCCCTACAAGGGCAAGGGTGTGCGTTACGCGGGAGAGCGCGTGCTGCGCAAAGCCGGGAAGGCCGCCAAGTGAGCCGGGCGGGCAGGGTGCACGTCCTGCGAGCCCGGCGTCACCGGCGCGTGCGCCGCAAGGTGAGCGGCACCACGGTGCGCCCGCGCCTGGCGGTGTTCCGCTCCAACCGTCACATGGTGGCCCAGGTGATCGACGACGCCACGGGGCGTACGGTGGCGGCCGCCTCCACCGTCGAGCAGGACCTCCGGAACCGTGCCACGGGCAACATCGCGGCCGCCACCGAGGTCGGCCGGCTCGTGGCCGAGCGAGCCCGGGCCGCCGGGGTCTCGCAGGTGGTCTTCGATCGGGGCGGTTTCGCATACCACGGTCGGGTAGCAGCGGTGGCCGAGGCCGCCCGCCAGGCCGGCCTGGAGTTCTAGCTGTGGTGGACCTGTGAGAGGACGCTGAGCAACGATGGCAGACAGTCAATTCGAAGAGCGGCCCATCGGGCGCCCCAACCGGGTGGCCAAGGTGGTCAAGGGTGGTCGGCGATTCTCGTTTGCCGCGCTGATGGTGGTCGGTGACGGTGCCGGCCGGGTCGGGCTCGGCTACGGCAAGGCCAAGGAGGTAGCCCTCGCCATGCAGAAGGCGGCGGACGACGCCCGCAAGAACGTGTTCACGGTGCCGCTGGCCGGGTCGACCATCGTCCACCCGGTGATCGGCGAGGCCGGGGCCGGGCGCGTACTGCTCAAGCCGGCGGCTCCCGGTACCGGGGTCATCGCCGGTGGTGCCGCCCGGATCATCCTGGAAGCGGCCGGGATTCACGACGTGCTGGCCAAGTCCCTCGGTTCGTCGAACGCCGTGAACGTGGCGCACGCCACGATCGCCGGCCTCAAGGCGCTGAAGTCGCCGGACGACGTCGCCCGCCTTCGGGGCAAGTCGCCCGAGGAAGTCACGCCCGCCGGGGTGTTGGCCGCGTGGCGAGAGTCGCACAGGGCACCGCACGTCCCGGTGGAGGTGGCCTGATGGCCGCGTCACTGACGATCAGGCAGGTCCGGTCGGCTATCGGGACCAAGCCGAAGCACCGCAGCACGCTGCGCGCCCTCGGTCTCGGGGGGATCGGGAAGGTCAACACCCTGCCGGACCGGCCCGAGATCCGGGGCATGATCGCCCGGGTTCCGCATCTGGTTACCGTCGTCGTCACCGCTGACACCGACGATGGGAGGGCGTGATGAGGCTGCACGAGCTGCAGCCGGCACCGGGCTCCACTCGGCCTCGCCGCCGCGTCGGGCGGGGCATCGCCGGAAAGGGTGGCAAGACCGCGGGCCGCGGTACCAAGGGCCAGGCGGCCCGCGGCAGCATCAAGCCGGGCTTCGAGGGCGGGCAGCTGCCGCTGAAGCAGCGGATCCCGAAGCTCAAGGGCTTCAAGAACCCGTTCCGCGTCGAGTACGCCGTGGTGAACCTCGACGCCATCGCGGCGTTCCCGGGCGACGAGGTGTCCCCCGAGACGCTCCGGGCCCGGGGGCTCGTGCACAAGCACGGGCTGGTCAAGGTGCTGGGTCGAGGTGAGTTGACGCGTGCCGTGCGGGTCCGGGTGCACGCCATCTCGCGTTCGGCCGAGCAGGCCGTCACGGCGGCGGGCGGTACGGTGGAGTTGATCCCACCCCCGTTCGGCCACGGCCGGCCGCCGGCCAAGGGCAACGCGCTCACCAATCGCTGAGCCGTCCCGACCACAGGAGCCCGCATGCTGGGAAGCCTCAAGAACATGTTCAAGGTCCCGGATCTCCGGGGCAAGATCCTGTTCACCCTCCTGATCATCATGCTGTACCGGTTCGGGGCCCACATCCCGGTGCCCGGTATCGACTTCCAGGCCGTGCAGCGCCTCGAGGACAGCGCTCGCGAAGGTGGCGTGCTGGGGTTCCTCAGCCTCTTCTCGGGTGGTGCCCTCACGCGCTTTGCCGTCTTCGGGCTCGGGATCATGCCCTACATCACCAGCTCGATCATCGTGCAGCTCCTCGGGGTGGTGATCCCGAAACTCGAGCAGTGGCGCAAGGAAGGGCCGACCGGGCAGCGCAAGATCACCCAGACGACGCGCTACCTGACCATCGCACTGGCCATCATGCAGTCCACCGGCTTGGCCTTCGTCTTCCACAACGGCGGCAGCAGCCTGGGCATCAGCGGCGACATCGACCTCATCCCGAACTTCAACGCACCGCGAGTGATGTTGATCGTCATATCCATGACCGCCGGCACCGCCTTCGTGATGTGGTTGGGTGAGCTCGTCACGCAGCGCGGGATCGGGCAGGGGATGTCGATCCTCATCTTTGCCAGCGTGGTTTCCGGGCTGCCCGCCGCCGGCGCCGCGGTACGCGCCGAGGGCGGCAACGGCAGGTTCTCCGTACTGATCATCCTGACCCTCGCCATCTTGGTGTCGATCGTGTTCATCGAGCAGGGCCAGCGGCGGATCCCGGTGCAGTTCGCCAAGCGGGTCGTCGGCCGGCGTCAGTTCGGCGGCCAGAGCAACTACATCCCGCTGAAGGTGAACCAGTCCGGCGTCATCCCGATCATCTTCGCCAGCTCGGTGCTGTACTTCCCGGTGTTGATCTCGAACGTGGTCCCCTGGGACGGCGTCCGGAGCTTCATCGACAACAACCTCATCAGGCCGACAAGCCTGACGTACATCGTCCTCTACGGCCTCCTGATCGTCATGTTCGCCTACTTCTACACGGCCATCGCCTTCGATCCGCACCAGCAGGCCGACGTGATCCGCAAGCAGGGCGGCTACATCCCGGGCATCCGACCGGGCCTGCCCACCGAGCGTCATCTGGCCGGCATCCTCAACCGGATCACGCTTCCCGGGTCGTTGTTCCTTGCCTTCGTCGCCCTCCTCCCGTCGATCCTTCTCGCAGTGTGGAACATCGACAGCTTCGCCTTCGCCGGGACCACGCTGCTCATCGCGGTCGGCGTCGCCCTGGAGACCATGAAGCAGATCGACAGCCAGCTGATGCAACGGAATTACGAGGGATTCCTCAAATGAGAAGGGCCCGGCCGGGCTCGGGTCATTGACGGGTGCAGCCCGCTGTCCGGCTCGTCATCCTGGGCAAGCAGGGGGCTGGGAAAGGCACGCAATGCGTGCGCCTGGCCACCCACTACCGCGTCCCGCACATCTCGACGGGTGACATGTTCCGGGCCGCGCAGCGGTCGGGTTCTGACCTGGCCGACCGCCTGGCGAAGTTCATGCGGGAGGGCGAGCTGATCCCCGACGCCCTGGTGATCGACGTGGTGTCGGACCGCCTGCGCAGGCCCGATGCCGCGGCCGGGTTCATCCTGGACGGCTTCCCGCGCACTGCGGCGCAGGCCGAGGGCATGTCCGAACTCCTCGCCCCTGACGACCTCGACCTCTGCCTCGATCTGGAGGTGGACACGGCGGTCGTCCTGGCCCGTCTCTCCAAGCGGCGGGTCTGCGAGAGATGCAATGCCACCTACAGCCTGGAGGGGCCACCGGTGGTCGACTGGACCTGCGACGCGTGCGGCGGCCGGGTCGTCCAGCGCGACGACGACACCGAGGCGGCGATCTGGCGCCGGCTCGAGCTGTACGAGCGGGAGACCGCCCCCCTGGTGGCGTGGTACCTCGAGCGGGACAAGCTGGTCGTGGTCGACGGCGACGGGTCCCCCGACACCGTCACGAAGCGCTTGGTGCGAGCGATCGACGCCCGCCTCGGGAACCGTTTTTGAGAAGAGGGGCTGATGCGCCGAAGCACAGAGGAGATCGCCAAGATGCGCCGTGCCGGGCGCGTGGTGGCCGAGATGCACGAGCGCACCCGCCAGGCCGCCCGGCCCGGAGTGACGACCGCGCAGCTCGACCGGGTGGCCCGGGAGGTTCTCGAGCGCCGCAACGCCCGCTCGAACTTTCTCAACTACCACGGGTTCCCGGCCGTCATCTGCACGTCGCCCAACGACATGATCGTCCACGGGATCCCCGGCGACTACGTCCTGCAGGACGGCGACATCGTCTCGATCGACTGCGGCGCCATCATCGAGGGCTACCACGGCGATGCGGCGTTCACCATGCCCATCGGCAGTGTGGACGCCGCCGCGCTGCGCCTCATCGAGGTGACCGAACAGTCCCTGTGGATGGGGATCGCGCAGATGGTGGACGGCCGGCGGCTCACCGACATCGGCGCCGCGGTGGAGGCGGTGGCCGACGCGGCCGGCTACTCGGTCGTGCGTGAGTACGTCGGCCATGCGATCGGCACGGCGATGCACGAGGAACCCCAGGTACCCAACTACGGCCCGGGCGGCAAGGGGCCCAAGCTCCGGCCGGGCATGGTCTTCGCCGTCGAGCCCATGATCAACATGGGCGGGGCCGGCACCCGCGTCCTCGACGACGGCTGGAGCGTGGTGACGGCCGACGGAAGCCTGTCGGCCCACGCCGAGCACACCATCGCCATCACCGACAACGGCCCCGAAGTCCTCACCCTGCCGTAGCAGGTCCGACGGCTGGGCGGCGGGTCCCGCCGGTCCGGTCGGTAGGCTCGGTTCATGGGGTTGCTTGACCAACCGGAGTACGACCGGTGGCGGGCCCAGGCCGAGGTGACCGTCTCGACGGCCCGGTTGGCGGCGAGCGGGGGATCGCACGGATGGGCGTGCTTCCTGTGCGAGCAGGCCGCCCAGCTCGCGGTCAAGGGCCTGCTCCGTGCCGTTGGCGCGGAGGCCTGGGGCCACGACCTACCGCAGCTGGTGGCCCGTGCCGCGGCCGAACTCGACCCCGACTGGAGCGCCGTGGCCGACGCGGCCGACGAGCTGTCCCGGCACTGCATCCCGGCGCGCTATCCCGATGCCCACCCGTCGGGGACGCCGGAGGACCACTACAACGCAACGAGCAGCGGGCTGGCCTTCGGGTACGCCACCGAGGTCTTGGCCAAGGTCGACCAGTCGTGGGCGTCGCTGGTGGCGGCCGACGAGTTGTCATGACGGTGGCGAGCGTCCTCGCCCGCCGGCGCGCCGAGCGTGATGCTCTTCTCGCCACGGCGACAGCCTGGGCGGCGACGGCCGGGCCGGCCCTTGGCGCCGAGATGATCGTCGTGGCCGGCTCGGTGGCTCGCGGCGACTTCAACAAGTGGAGCGATATCGACGTCCTGGTCGTGGCCGACGGGCTGCCGGACGACCTGCCCGGCCGGCTGGCCATGGTGGACCGGGCGAGTCGCCGACCGCCGGGTCTGCAGGCGATCGCCTACGGGGCGCTTCCCCTCGACCGGTGAGAGACCGGGGTTGCGCGGCGGGCGTGGATGAGGGCCTCCACGGCCCCGTGGGAACCCGTGACAGGCGACGGCATCGAGCCCTGCAGGGTCCAGCCGGCCGCGGCGAGGGCCGCACTCGCCGCCGCCACAGCCCGGCCGACTGAGGCAGCGTCGGTGGGAGCGGTCGGCAGTCGCAGCTCGAACATGGGCTTGACCAGGGCGACGAGGTCGGCCCCGGGTGCCAAGGTGACGCGGGCCAGCTGGCCGACGGCGTCCGCTACGGCGAGGTAGCTGAGGTCGAGGGTGACCACCTCGACGGGCTCGGGGACCAACGAGGGGGTCAAGGCGCCGAGGTTGACCCCCTCGAGGTTGGCGACGCGTTGGTCCTGGCGCAACGAGCCGACGAGCTGGCCGTGGCCGGCGTCGACGGCGTAGACGCGCCGGGCGCCATGGCGAAGCAACACGCGGGTGAAGCCGCCGGCCGCCGCGCCGGCGTCGAGCGCGGTGCGGCCGGCGACGGGAACCCTGAACCTGGCGAGTGCGGCGGCGAGCTTGACTTCGCCCCGCAGCGGCGCCTCGGCGTCGCGCACCACGATGGATGCGCCGGAACGGACCCGGGCCGCCGGGTTCTGCACGAAGCGCCCGTCCACCACCACCCGCCCGGCGGCCACTGCGGCGGCCGGGTCGCCCACCTCGGGGCGCAGCCTGGCCACCTCGTCGACGAGGCGCCGCATCGCCACCCGCGGAGCCTATCGGGCAGTTTCCCCGGTCTGCGGCCGTGCGCTACCATCTTTCCTCGGCCCAGCGCGCCCCGGCGCGAGAAGCGCGTGGCCCCAGCACCACCTTTTTTCGCCGTCCGGTTCGCCCTGATCAGGAGTCCACCTGCCCAAGCCCAAGGAAGATGCGATCGTGCTCGAGGGCACCGTCGTCGAGCCGCTACCGAACGCCGTGTTCCGCGTCGAACTCGAGAACGGCCACAAGGTACTGGCTCACAGCTCGGGAAAGATGCGCATGCACCGCATCCGCATCCTTCCGGGCGACAGGGTCCAGGTGGAGATCACGCCCTACGACCTCTCCCGTGGTCGCATCACCTACCGGTACAAGTAGCCCCGAAGCGAAGGGCAGAGGTTCGCCAGTGAAGGTCAGGCCCAGCGTCAAGACGATGTGCGAGAAGTGCAAGGTGATCCGGCGGCACGGCCGCGTCGTGGTCATCTGCACGAATCCACGCCACAAGCAGCGACAGGGATAGGGACAGGAAGGACACGACCATGGCTCGCGTGGCTGGGGTGGACATCCCCAGAGAGAAGCGATTGGAGATCTCGCTCACCTACATCTTCGGGGTGGGTCGGACAACGGCGCGCCAGGTCTGCCGGCATACCGGCATCGATGTCGACACTCGGGTGCGGGACCTCACCGATGAAGAGGTGTCCCGCCTGCGGGCCTGGATCGACGAAAACGTCAAGGTCGAGGGTGACCTCCGCCGCGACATCCAGCAGGACATCAAGCGCAAGATGGAGATCGGGTCCTACCAGGGGATCCGCCACCGCCGGGGCCTGCCGGTCCGGGGCCAGCGGACCCACACCAACGCACGAACCCGCAAGGGGCCCAAGAAGACCGTCGCCGGCAAGAAGAAGGTTCGGAAGTAATGGCGAAGCCCAAGCCCGGAGGCCGCCGGCCCCGGCGTCGTGAGCGCAAGAACGTCACCGTGGGGGTGGCCCACATCAAGAGCTCCTTCAACAACACGATCGTCTCGATCTCCGACATGGAGGGCAACGTCATCGCCTGGGCGTCGGCCGGCAACGTCGGCTTCAAGGGCTCCCGCAAGTCCACCCCGTTCGCCGCCCAGTTGGCGGCCGAGGCCTGCGCCCGGCGGGCCATGGAGCACGGCATGCGCCGGGTCGACGTCCTGGTCAAGGGTCCCGGCTCGGGGCGCGAGACGGCCATCCGATCGCTCCAGAGCACCGGCCTGGAGGTTTCGGGCATCAAGGACGTCACGCCGGTACCCCACAACGGCTGCCGTCCCAAGAAGCGCAGGCGCGTCTGATGGCCCGCTACACCGGCCCCGTCTGCCGCCTGTGCCGGCGGGAGAAGATGAAGCTGTTCCTGAAGGGCCCGAAGTGCGACTCGATGAAGTGCCCGATCGAGCGCCGGCCCTACCCGCCCGGCGAGCACGGCCGGGACCGGATGCGCCAGGGCTCGGAGTACCTCGGCCAGCTCCGTGAGAAGCAGAAGGCCCGGCGCATCTACGGGGTGCTGGAGAAGCAGTTCGTGCGGATCTACGAGGAGGCCAACCGCCAGCAGGGCATCACCGGCGAGAACCTGCTCCGCATGCTCGAGCAACGGCTCGACAACGTGGTGTACCGCGCCGGGTGGGGTGCCAGTCGCAGCCAGGCCCGCCAGTTCGTGCGTCACGGCCACGTGACGGTCAACGGGAGGCGGGTCGACATCCCCAGCTACCGCGTGCGGCCGGGCCAGGTCGTCGGGCTGAAGGAGCGGTCGCGCCATCTGATCGTCGTGCGGCACAACGTCGACACGCTCGACCGCCAGGTCCCGCCGTGGCTGGAGACCGGCGACGAGGGCTACCAGGTCACCGTGCGGGACCTGCCCCGGCGCGAGCACATCGACGTACCGGTGCGGGAGCAGTTGATCGTCGAGCTCTACTCCAAGTAGCAGCACATCAGAAGTACGGATCTCGTGGCGCGGAGGGGCTGCCTCCCGCCAGAAGGAGTCGAATGCTGATCATCCAGCGCCCCAGCGTCGAAGCGCTCGACGAGGTGGACGGCAACCGCCAGCGGTTCGCCGTCGGGCCCCTCGAGCCGGGTTTCGGCCACACCCTTGGGAACTCGCTCCGGCGTGTCCTGCTTTCGTCCATCCCCGGCGCCGCCGTCACCCAGCTCCGGTTCGACGATGCCCTGCACGAGTTCACCACCCTTCCCGGCGTGAAGGAGGATGTCACCGACCTCATCTTGAACCTGAAGGACCTCGTGCTGGCGAGCCAGACCGACGAGTCCGTGGTGCTGCGCATCGACGTTCGGGGCCCGGCGACCGTCTGTGCCCGGGACATCCAGCTGACGGCCGACGTCGAGGTGCTGAACCCCGATCTCCATATCGCCACCTTGAACGGCAAGGGCCGTCTCGCCCTCGATCTCACGGTGGAGCGCGGCCGGGGCTACGTCTCGGCCGACCGGAACAAGCGTTCGGCGACCATCGGCGTGCTGCCGATCGACTCCATCTTCTCGCCCGTACGGCGCGTGGCGTTCACCGTCGAGCCGACCCGCGTGGAGATGTCCACGAACTACGACCGGTTGGTCCTGGACATCGAGACCGACGGGTCGATCTCGCCGCGCGAGGCCCTGGCCTCGGCCGGTGACACCCTGCGGTCGCTCGTCGGCCTGGTCGCCGACATGAGCGACAGCCCGCAGGGCCTGGAGCTCGGCGATGTGAGCGCCACCACGAGCGGGTCGCCGGACCTCGACCTTCCCATCGAGGACCTCGATCTCTCCGAGCGCCCGCGCAACTGCCTCAAGCGCGCCCAGGTGAACACGATCGGCGAGCTGGTCGACAAGACCATCGACGACCTGCTGGCCATCACCAACTTCGGCCAGAAGTCGCTCGACGAGGTGCTCTTGAAGTTGGACGAGCGTGGCTTGAGCCTGCGCACCAAGGGGGTCTGAGCCGCCGTGCCCGCCACTCCGAAGAAGGGCCCTCGCTTCGGCGGGAGCGCCTCGCACCAAAAGGCCATGCTGGGCAACCTGGTGGCCTCGTTGATCGCGGCCGAGGGCATGGTCACCACCGAGGCCAAGGCCAAGGCACTGCGCCCGGTGGTCGAGAAGGTGATCACCAAGGCCAAGAAGGGCGGTGTGCACCGCCACCGCCAGGTCGTCGGCTTCATCCGGGACAAGGACATGGCCCACAAGCTGTTCGAGGAGATCGGGCCCCGCTACGCCGATCGGCCGGGCGGTTACACCCGGATACTGAAGCTGGGCCCCCGCCACGGTGACAACGCGCCGATGGCCCGCATCGAGCTGGTGTAGGACCCACCTGACGCTGTTCGACCAGGAGCCGAAGGCTGCTGGGGCGGCCTCACCACCGGCCACCGGGACGAAGACGCGCCTGCGGCTCACGGTGGCCTACGACGGCTCCGGCTTCCATGGCTTTGCGGTCAACGTCGGCGTTCGCACCGTGGGCGGGGCGTTGTCGGAGGCGGTGGGCCGGGTGCTGGGCCACCCGGTCACCTTGGTGTGCGCCGGGCGCACCGACACGGGCGTCCACGCCTGGGGTCAGGTCGTGCATTTCGACACCGCCGTCAGCGAACCGGACCTGGCCGGGCTGCAGCGTTCGGTCAACGCACTCCTTCGTCCAGCCGTCGTTATCCGCCGCGCCGAGGTGGCCGAGCCGGGTTTCGACGCCCGTCGATCGGCCACCGCGCGCCTCTACCGGTACACGGTGCTCAACCAGCCGGTGCCCGACCCGTTCCTCACCACCACCGCCTGGCACGTGGAGGAGGCACTCGACCTCGGCTCCATGCAGCTGGCCTGCGACCCGCTGATCGGCGAGCACGACTGGTCGTCGTTCTGCCGGCGGCCCCCCGAGGCCGAGACGTCCCTCGTGCGGGTGGTCCGTCGGGCGGGTTGGGCGGAGGCGGGCCCGGGCCTCCTCCGCTTCGAGATCGAGGCAACGTCGTTCTGCCACCAGATGGTGCGCTCGGTGGTCGGCCTGCTGGTCGCGGTGGGCCGGGGCCGCGTCCGTGCCGGCGAGGTGGCCGGGCTCCTTCGAGCCCGTGACCGGGGCCGCATCCCGAGCCCGGCGCCGGCGGCCGGGTTGTGCCTTTGGTCGGTGCGCTACGGGTGAGCCAGCCTTGGTTGCCGGGATCTCCTCGGAGGCCGTATCCTGACCAGCCGCGCTCCGGCGCGGTCCGCCGACAGAAGGTCTCCCGTGCGTACGTTCTCCCCGAAGCCCGCTGACATCCGCCGCGACTGGCACGTGGTCGACGCCGAGAACCTCGTGCTCGGGCGGCTCGCGTCCGAGGTGGCCCGCGTGCTGCGGGGCAAGCACAAGCCGATCTTCGCCCGCCATGTCGACACCGGCGATCACGTGGTGGTCGTCAACGCGGCCAAGGTGGTGATGACGGCAGGCAAGGCGACGACGAAGTTCGCCTACCGTCACTCCGGCTATCCAGGCGGGCTCCGCCGGCAGGCGTACGGCGACCTCCTGGCCACCAAGCCGGAGGAGGCGGTCCGCCGGGCCGTTCGGGGCATGCTGCCCCGGGGCACCCTCGGGCGCCAGATGCTCAAGAAGCTGAAGGTGTACGCCGGACCCGACCACCGCCACCGCGCTCAGAGGCCGCAGCCCCTGGCCCTGCCTTCCGCCCAGCGCCCGTCGTAGCCGTCGAGGAGACGAACATCATGCCCAAGCCCCTCCAGCAGTCGACCGGCCGTCGCAAGCGGGCCGTGGCCCGGGTCCGGGTCCGCCCCGGCACGGGCACCGTCACCATCAACCGGCGTTCCATCGACGTCTACTTCCCGTCGGCCACGCAGCGCATGCTGGCCACCGAGCCACTTCGCCTCACCAATACCGCGGACGGCTACGACGTGGACGCCACGCTCGACGGCGGTGGTGCCTCCGGACAGGCTGGCGCCCTCCGGCTCGGGTTGGCCCGTGCGCTGGCCGAGCTCGATCCCGAGCAGCGCACGCCGCTGAAGCGGGCGGGTCTCCTGACCCGTGACGCGCGCGAGAAGGAGAGCAAGAAGTATGGCCTCAAGAAGGCCCGCAAGGCACCGCAGTACTCCAAGCGGTAGGCCCGGTGCCGCCGCGGTTCGGCACCGACGGCATCCGAGGCGTCGCCAACCTCGACCTGACCCCTGAGGTGGTTCTGGCCCTGGGTCGTGCCGCGGCCCGGGTGCTGCGGGCCGGTCGATTCGTGGTCGGGCGTGATCCGCGAGCCTCCGGTCCGATGCTGCAGGCGGCGCTGTCGGCCGGGCTGGCATCGGAGGGCGCGTCGGTTCTCGACCTCGGCGTGGTACCGACGCCGGCCGTGGCGTACGCGTCGGCGAGCCGCGGCGTGCCAGGGGCCGTGGTGTCGGCTTCGCACAACCCTTTCTCCGACAACGGGGTCAAGCTCTTCGGGGCCGGCGGCCACAAGTTGGACGACGAGGCCGAGGCCGCCATCGAGGCCGAGCTGGCGATCCTGGCGGGCACGATCGCGCCGGTGGCTCCGGGCCCGCCGGTCGGCGACATCGGGGTCGACGATGCCGTGGTCGCCGGCTACGTCGCCCATCTGGCGTCGTCGCTGGACGGGGGCCGCCTCGACGGGTTACGGGTGGTGCTCGACTGCGCCAACGGCGCCGCCTCTTCGATGGGGCCTGGTGTCTTCACCGGGTTGGGAGCAGTGGTGGAGGTCATCGCCGACCGGCCGGACGGGCGGAACATCAACCTCGACTGTGGTTCGACTCATCCCGGGGCGTTGGCCGATGCGGTGATGTCGTTCCGCGCCGACGTCGGGCTGGCCTTCGACGGCGATGCCGACCGGGTCCTGGCCGTCGACGCAACCGGCGCACTGGTGGACGGCGACCAGCTCCTGGCCCTGCTGGCACTCGACCGCCGCGGCCGGGGGTCGCTGGCCGACGACACCGTCGTGGTGACCGTCATGGCCAACCTCGGCTTTCGTCGGTCGATGGCGTCGGCCGGCATAACGGTCCACGAGACGCCGGTGGGCGACCGCTACGTGCTGGGGGCGCTTCGGGCCGGCGGCTGGTCGCTCGGCGGCGAGCAGTCCGGCCATCTGATCTTTCCCGACCTGGCCACGACCGGCGACGGAATCCTGACCGGCCTGCAGGTGCTCGACGTCGTGGCCCGCTCCGGCCGGTCGCTGGCCGACCTCGCCGGCCGCGCCATGACCCGACTGCCGCAGGTCCTGCGGAACGTGACGGTGATCGGCGGCGCCGGAGGCGCGGCGGAAGCCATTGGTGCCGACGTGGCTGCGGCCCGGTCCGAGCTGGGCGACGGGGGCCGGGTGCTGGTGCGCCCGAGCGGCACCGAGCCGCTGGTCCGCGTCATGGTCGAAGCCGAGACGGTCGAGCAGGCCGGCGCCGTCGCCGGGCGGCTCGTCGCCGCTCTCGAGCGGCAGGGCGCCTGAGGTTCCCCCACCGAACAGGCTCTGGTACGGCGCGCAGGTCGCCGACGCGATTCGCCGAAAGGTGGGCGTGACCTAGGCTCAGCCCGCCCATGTGCGGGATCGTCGCCATCGTGCGCCGTCCGAGTCGGCGTCTGCCGCCTTCGGCGGCGGAGGTTCTCGCCGGGCTGGAGGCGGTTCGGACCGCCTCGCCCGATCCCCGGTCCCTGGCCCGGACGGCTGCGGGCCTCGAGGCGGCCGCAGGCCTGCTGGCGGGCGTCCCGGGCCTGCTGGCGCTGGCCGAGCGGGGGCTGGCCGCCGAGGTCTGGCGACACCTCGATTCGGTCGATGCATCGGTCACCGAGGTCGAGGCGGCACTCGACACCGGCCGGCTCCACCCGCCGGCCGCCGAGCTCGAGGCGCTGAACGCAGCAATCGTCCGCCTGAAGGACGCGGCGTGGGCGCTCCGCCACGACCGGCTCGGACGGGCGGCAGCCGTGGCCGCCCTGGCCGGCCCGGGTGCCGGGCCGGCGGCCGTCGCGGGGTACGCGTCGATCCAGACGGCGTTGTCGGCGCTGGACCGCCTCGAGGTCCGTGGCCGCGACTCGGCGGGAGTTCACGTGCTGGTCGACGAGCACGGGCTCGATCTCGGGGCGGCCGACGTCAGGGATCAGCTGTCGGCCCGGGCCGGCCGCGGTGCCTTCGGGTCGATGGCGGTGCGGGCCCCGGCCGGGCGGCTCTGCTTCGTCTACAAGGCGGCGGCCGAGGTGGGAGAGCTCGGCGACAACGTGCGCCACCTCCGGTCGGCGATCGCCGGCGACGGGCTGCTGCGGCGGGCACTCGCCGCCGGGGGGGCCAGCGCGCTGGTGATCGGTCACACCAGGTGGGCCAGCGTCGGCATCATCTCGCAGGCCAACGCCCATCCCGTGAACTCCGAGGAGGAGGCGGTTGAGGGCGAGGCCGGCGACGATGCCGGCCCCTACGTGGTGGCGGCGGTGAACGGCGACGTGGACAATCACGCCCAGCTCGTGGCGTCGGCCGGGCTGCGAATCGCCGCCGAGGTCACCACCGACTCCAAGGTCGTCCCGGTCCTGGTATCCCACCAGGTCGGCGAGGGCGGCACGCCCGGCGACGCCTTCCTCGCCGCCATGGGCCAGCTCACCGGCTCGCTGGCCGTGGCCGCCGCCGTGGGCGACGCCCCCGACCGGTTGTTCCTCGCGCTGAAGGGCAGCGGGCAGGCGCTGAACATCGGCCTGGCCGAGGACGCGTTCGTGGTGGCCAGCGAGGCCTACGGGCTGGTCGAGGAGACGGCGCGGTACGTCCGGCTGGACGGTGAGGGTACCGTCGACGGCGGTCAACCCGGCCAGGTGGCCTTCCTCGACGGTGCTGCGGCCGGCGACCTCGGCGGCATCCGGCGCCGCGGCTTCGACGGCCGTGAGCTGCCCGTGGGGGCGGCCGACGTCCACGTGGCCGAGATCACGACACGCGACATCGACCGGCGCGGCTACCCCCACTTCTTGCTGAAGGAGGTGGCCGAGGCGCCCTCGTCGTTCCGCAAGACGCTGCGCGGCAAGGTCATCGAGACCGACGGTGGGCTGCGCGTCGCGTTGGGGGACGATGCACTCCCATCCACGCTGCGCGCCCGCCTGGCCGACCGTTCGATCCGGCGCGTCGTGGTCATCGGCCAGGGCACGGCCGCGGTGGCCGCCCAGAGCCTGGCCGCCGCCTTCGCCCTGGTGGGGCCGTCGGCCGACCTGGTGGTCGAGGCGAGGCTGGCCACCGAGCTGTCGGGGTTCGGCCTGGACGACGACATGGCCGGTACCCTCGTGGTGGCCGTCAGCCAGTCCGGCACCACCACCGACACCAATCGCACCGTCGACCTGGTGCGGTCTCGCGGCGCCGCCGTGCTCGCCATCGTCAACCGCCGCAACAGCGAACTGGTGGAGCGCGTCGACGGCGTGCTCTACACCGCTGACGGTCGGGACGTGGAGATGGCGGTGCCGTCGACGAAGGCGTTCTACGCCCAGGTGGCGGCCGGCGTCCTGCTGGCCGTCGCTCTGGCCGACGCCACCGGGCGCAGCGATCAGCGGCGGGCCTCGGAGCTGCTGGCCGGACTGCGGGCGATGCCGGCGGCGATGGAGGTGGTGCTGTCCCGCCGCGGTGAGATCGCCGAGGCCGCGCAGCGCCAGGGACCACCGCGCCGCCACTGGGCCGTGGTGGGCAGCGGCCCCAACCGGATCGCCGCGGCGGAGCTGCGGATCAAGCTGTCCGAGCTCTGCTACAAGTCGATCGCGTGCGATGCCACCGAGGACAAGAAGCACATCGACCTGTCCTCGGAGCCCATGGTCCTGGTGTGCGCGGCCGGTCTGTCGGGCCCCAACGCCGACGACGTGGCCAAGGAGGTCGCCATCTACCGGGCCCACAAGGCGGCGCCGGTGGTGATCGCCACCGAGGGCGACGGGCGCTTCGACGCCGCCATGCACGTCATCGAGGTGCCGCCCAGCCATCCGGCGCTCGCCTTCGTGCTGTCCGCCATGGCGGGCCACCTGTTCGGCTACGAGGCGGCCCTCGCCATCGACGCCCAGGCCCGGCCGCTGCGGGAGATGCGGGCGGCCGTCGAGGCGGTCGCGTCGGACGACGACCCGCTCCGCCATCTCGCCGCCCTGACCGAGCCGGCGGCCAGGACGTTCCTCGTCGGGCTGCAGGCGGGCAGCTACGACGGCCATCTCGAGGCGGCCACCGCGGTGCGGCTGACGTCGGTGCTGCGCTATGCCCGGGCCGTGGCACCGCTCGACAGCTACGAGTTGGAGCTGGGCAGGATCGGCACGCCGGCTGTCGTCCTGCAGGAGCTCACGGACGCGCTCACCTCGGCCATCGACCAGCTGACCCGGCCCATCGACGCCATCAAGCACCAGGCCAAGACCGTGACGGTGGGCATCTCCCGTTCCGAGGAGGCCTTGTTCCGGGCCCCGCTGGTCGAGCAGGTCCTGGCCGTCGGCGCGGCGCGGGACCGGCTCGGGTACCGGGCCCTGCGAACGCTGGCCGCGCTCGGCCCGGCGGTGGCCGAGGTCGCCGGCTACACCCGCTATCGCATCGACGGGTCGCTGGCCGACGGCCGCGCCACCATCGCCGTGGTCGACCGGGGCGGCGTCGCCCTCGGCCTCCGGTCCCGGACCGAGGATCAGCCCGCCCTGCTGGGCACCAAGCACCGGGCTGCCACCGAGCGCGAGGTGACCGTGGCACAGGGCCGGCGCGACGGTCGGGAGCTGGTCCTGGTGCCCGAGTCCAAGGACACCCAGGTGACCGGCATGACGCTCCTGCACGTGCGCTTCCACGACCGGCTCGAACCGGGCGCCGCCCGCCAGGTGCTCTCGGGCTACCGCGACCGGTTCGACGCGCTGGTCGACGCCGTCACCGAGACCGAGCCTGTGTTCGACGAATCGGTGTTGGGGCGCGTGCCGATGATCGACCTGCTGTCGTCGCCGGTGCACCTGCTGGCCGACCGATGGCGCACCGGGACCGCATGATCGGCATCGGCATCGACGCCGTCGACATCGAACGGTTCCGGAGAGCCCTGGCCCGCTCGCCCGGCCTGGCCCGGCGCCTGTTCACCGAAGGCGAACGCGTCGAGGGCGCCCGCTCGCGTGATCCGGCCCCCCGGCTGGCGGCGCGCTTCGCGGCCAAGGAAGCCACCATGAAAGCCCTCGGCGTGGGCCTGGGGGCGTTCGCGTTCCGGGATGTGGAGGTGCGCACGGCGCCTACGGGCGCTCCGACGCTGGCCGTGTCCGGCGCCGCCGGCGCCCTGGCCGACCGACTGGGCGTCACCGCGTTCCGGGTGTCCCTGACCCATACCGATCGGCTGGCCGGTGCGGTGGTTGCCGCCCTGTGATCCCGGTCCTGGCGCCCGATGAGCTACGGGCGCTGGACGCGGCCGCCGCCGGCCGGATCGACGAGCTGATCGAGCGGGCCGGCGCCGCCGTGGCGCGTGCTGCGCTGCGCCGGATGGGTGGCGGGTACGGCCGCCGCGTCGTGGTGGTGGCAGGCCGCGGGAACAACGGCGCGGACGGCCGGGCGGCGGCCCGCCGCCTGGCGCGCCGGGGCGTCCGCGTGCTCGTGGTGGACGCGCTGGACGTCCCGGCCCGCCTGCCGGTCTGCGACCTGGTCATCGACGCGGCCTACGGCACCGGGTTCCGGGGCGACTACCGGGCCCCCGACCCGGGGGCGCCGGTGCTGGCCGTCGACATCCCGTCGGGGGTCGACGGCCTGACCGGCCAGGCCTGCGATGGCGCGGTCCGCGCCGCCGCCACCGTCACCTTCGCCGCCCTCAAGCCCGGCCTGCTCTTCGGCGAGGGACCGGAGCGGGCCGGCGCCGTCGAGATCGCCGACATCGGCCTCGACACCAGTGGCGCCTTCGCCTCCGCGGTGGAGGACGGGGACATGGCCCACCTGCCGTCCCGGCGACGGGACGGCCACAAGTGGGATGCGGGCGTGTTCGTGACGGCCGGATCGCCGGGCATGATGGGCGCGCCGGTCCTGGTGGCGCGGGGCGCGCTCGCCGCCGGCGCCGGGTCGGTCCGCCTGGGCGTGCCCGGCCTGGCCATGGATCGCCATGTCACCGGGGCCGAGTTCGTCGGCGTCCCCATGCCGGCCGAAGGGTGGGCGGCCACCACGCTGCTGCTGGCCGAGCGCTGCCGCGCCATCGTCCTCGGCCCGGGCATCGGCAAGGGCGCCGAGTTGGCCCGGGAGGTGCGCCGGCTGATCGACCGGGCCCGCGTCCCGCTCGTCCTCGATGCCGACGCGCTGGTCGACATCGAGCGCACCACCTCGCACACCGTCCTCACGCCCCACGACGGCGAGTTCCGGAGCATGACCGGCCAGGACCTCGGACCGGACCGCATGGATGCCGCGCGCCGCCTGGCGTTGCGCACCGGGGCGGTGGTGCTGCTGAAGGGGGCGACGACCGTGGTGGCCGAACCGGGGGGCGAGGTGCTGCTCGTCACGGCCGGGTCGCCCCGGCTGGCGACAGCCGGCACCGGTGACGTGCTGGCCGGCGTCATCGGCGCCTTTCTCGCCCAGGGCGTCCCGCCGCTGCAGGCCGCCGCGCTGGCCGCCCACGCCCACGGTCGGGCGGCCTGCCTCGGGCCGTCGCGTGGCCTGGTGGCCGGCGACCTGCTCCGGCTGCTGCCGGAATGGCTGTCCGCCCATGCCCCGGGCTGAGGGCGTGGCCCCGGCGCGGTGGCGGGAGGCGTGGGCCGCGGTGGATCTCGGCGCCGTGCGGCACAACGTCGGGACCATGGTCGAGCTGGTGGCCCCGGCCGCGGTGTGCGCGGTGGTCAAGGCCGACGGCTACGGCCACGGCGCGGTGGAGGTGGCGGGCGCCGCGTTGTCGGCCGGTGCCACCGTGCTGGCGGTCGCGCTGGTCGAGGAGGGTGCCGTGCTGCGGGCGGCGGGCATCACCGCGCCCGTGCTCCTGCTGTCCGAGCCCCCGCCGGCCGCCATGGCCGAGGCCGTCGCGCTGGCCCTGACGCCGACGCTGTACACACCGGCCGGCGTGGTCGCCGCGGCGGCGGCCGGTGGCGGGGCGTTGGGTGTCCACCTGAAGGTCGACACCGGAATGCACCGGGTCGGCGCGGCGCCGACCGACCTTCCCGCGCTGGCGCGGTCGGCGGCCGCCGCCGCGCTCCGGATCGACGGGCTCTGGACCCATCTCGCCGCCGCCGACGACCCCGCGCAGGACGAGGCCACCGCGGCCCAGCTGGAACGTTTCGACCGGGCCCGGCACGCGCTGGCGGCCGAGGGCGTGCGACCCCCCGTCCTGCACGCCGCCAACTCGGCCGGAGCCATCGCCCATCCCGCGGCGCGCTACGACATGGTGCGCTGCGGCATCGCCCTCTACGGTCACCCACCCTCCGCCGCCATGGAAGGCGCCGTGACGCTGCGGCCGGCGCTGTCCCTGCGCGCCCGCGTCGCCATGGTGCGGCGGTTCGCGGTCGACGAACGGGTCTCCTACGGCCGGCGCTACGCCGTCGCCGCCGGGTCGCAGGTGCTGACCGTGCCGTTGGGGTACGCGGACGGGGTGCCGCGCCGGCTGTCCGAGGTCGGCGGGGAGGTGCTGGTCGGCGGCCGCCGGTGCCCGGTGGCAGGCACCGTCACCATGGACCAGCTGCTGGTCGACGCCGGCCGCGGCCCGGGGGCGGCCGTCGGCGACGAGGTCGTCCTGATCGGCCGGCAGGGGACCGAGGAGATAACCGCCGACGAGTGGGCGGAGCGGCTCGGCACCATCAGCTACGAGGTCCTGTGCGGCATCGGGCCGCGGGTTCCCCGGGTGTACGAGCGCGGTGGAGACGCCGGGCTTTCCGGCCGGGCCGCGGCGGTACGATCGTTCCGATGACCCTGGCCGAGTTGGCCGCCGGCGCCATTGGCTGCACCCGGTGCCCGCTCGCCGGCGGGCGCACGTCCGTCGTGTTCGGCGCGGGCGACCCGCACGCCGCCCTGATGTTCGTCGGCGAGGCGCCCGGGCACGACGAGGACCTGCAGGGCGAGCCCTTCGTCGGCCGGTCCGGCCAGCTGCTCGACCGGCTGCTGGCCGAGGAGCTTGGTCTGGACCGCAGCCAGGTGTACATCACCAACACCGTTCTGTGCCGCCCGCCCGGCAACCGTGACCCCCGGCCCGAGGAGATCGCCGCCTGCCGGCCGTTCTTCGACGGCAAGATCGCCCTCATCAAGCCCCGCGTCATCGTCACCCTCGGGAACTTCGCGACGCGCCTGTTGCTGGGCACCGACGCCGGCATCAAGGCCCTGCGGGGCCGGGTCTTCCGGCTGGGCGAGGCCATGGTCGTGCCGACCTTCCACCCGTCGTACGTCCTGCGCTCCGGGTCGGCCGGTGAGCCGATGGCCGGCATGCGGGCCGACCTCATCCGGGCCAAGGAGCACCTGGCCGCGGTGGCCGGGAGTGCGCCGAGATGATCGTCGCCTCCACCAAGTCGGGCGATGACACCAAGGAGCTCGGGGCCCAGCTGTCGACGCTGGTCGGTCCGGGGGACGTGCTGCTGCTGTCCGGCGACCTCGGTGCCGGCAAGACCACCCTGGCCCAGGGCTTCGGCCGCGGCCTCGGCATCACCGAGCCGATCGTGAGCCCCACCTTCACGCTCGTCCGCTCCTACCGGGGGCGCTTGCGTCTGGTCCACTGCGACGCCTACCGGCTCGACCGCCTGTCCGAGGTGGAGGACCTCGGGCTGGCCGAGCTGCTGGAGGACGGTGCCGTCGGCATCGTCGAGTGGGGCGAGGTCGTCGCCCCCATCCTGCCGGCCGACTACCTCGAGGTGCACATGGAGATGGGTGACGCCGACGAAACCCGCCGGCTCCGGGCCCGAACGGTGGGACCGTCGTGGGCGTCGCGGCACGGGGCCCTGAAGGCCGCGCTGAGCCGGTGGACGGAATGATCGTCCTCGGCATCGAGACGGCCACCGCCCGGGTCGGCTGCGCGCTCGGCGGCTCCGAGGGCACCTTCGCCGCCTTCTCGGCGACACGCGGCCGCCGCCACGCGGAGACCCTGGTGCCCGCCATCGAGTTCGTGTGCCGCCAGGCGCGGGTCGAGCTGGCCGAGATCGGCGTGGTGGCGGTCGACGTCGGCCCCGGGCTCTTCACCGGCCTGCGGGTCGGGGTGGCCACGGCCAAGGCCATGGCCCAGGCGCTGCGGGTGCCGATGGTCGGCTTGTCGAGCCTCGACCTCCTCGCGTTCCCGGTCCGCCACGCCCGAGGCCTGGTGGCGGCCGTCATCGACGCTCGCCGCGGCGAGGTGTTCTGCGCGCTGTACCGGGCGGTGCCCGGCGGCGTGCAGCGGGTGACCGAGCCCCGTGCCTGCCCCCCCGGCGAGCTGGCCACCGAGCTGGTCGCCCGCGGCGAGGACTGCCTGCTGGTGGGCGACGGGGCGGTTCGCTACGCGGCGGTGTTCGACGACGCCAAGCACGTCACCGTTGGCGGTGACGGGCTGGCCTTCCCCTCGGCCAGCGCGCTGGTCGAGTTGGCGCACCCGCGGGCGATACGCGAGGACTTCGTGCACGTGTCCGAGCTGGCGCCGCTGTACCTCCGCAAGGCCGACGCCCAGGTCAACTGGGAACAGCGGGCCAGCGCGTAGGCCCGCCGATGGCCGTACGACTTCCGCCGCCCCCGCTGGAGGCGCCTCTCGTGGAGGTGGCGCCCATGCGCAGGCGGCACCTGCGGCCGGTGCTGCGCATCGAGGCCCAGGTGTACCCGCGGCCGTGGTCGCTCGGGCTGTTCCTGAGCGAGCTGGCCCTGCGGTCGACGCGCGCCTACCGGGTGGCACGGGCCGACGGCGTCGTGGTCGGCTACGGCGGCCTCATGCTCGCCGGTCCCGACGCCCACGTGACGACGCTCGCCGTCGACCCCGCGTGGCAGCGCCGGGGCGTCGGCACGCTGCTGCTGGCCGACCTCTGCGACCTGGCCGTGGCGCGCCTGTGCCGCAACCTCACCTTGGAGGTGCGGGTCGGCAACGTGGCCGCCCAGCGCCTGTACGGTTCGTTCGGCTTCGCTCCCGCGGGGGTCCGCAGGAATTACTACGTCGAGACGAACGAGGACGCCCTGATCATGTGGGCCAACGACATCGACACGCCCGAGCACGCGGCCCGGCTGGCCCGCCTGGTGGCCAGTCGCGCCGCTCGCCCGGCGCCGAACCGGTGATGCCCGCGGCGGTGCCGCCCCTCGACCGGGGCGAGCTGCGCATCCTCGGCATCGAGACGTCCTGCGACGAGACGGCCGCCGCGGTGGTGGCCGGGGGCACCACCGTGCTGTCCTCGGTGGTGAGCAGCCAGGTCGACCTGCACGCCGCCTTCGGCGGTGTGGTGCCCGAGCTGGCCAGCCGCGCCCACGTCGAGCTGCTCAACCCGGTCGTGGCCCAGGCGCTGGTCGAGGCCGGGACCGACGGCGCCGGGATCGGCGCGGTGGCGGCCACGGTCGGCCCCGGCCTGGTCGGGTCGCTCCTGGTCGGCATCAGCGCGGCCAAGGCGCTGGCTCTGGTGTGGGGCGTGCCCTTCGTCGGCGTGAACCACCTGGAAGGCCACCTGTACGCCGCGTTCCTGGAGGAGCCGGACCTCGAACCGCCGCTCGTGGTCCTGCTGGTCTCGGGCGCTCACACCATGCTCGTGGCCATGGAGGGCCACGGGTGCTATCGCCTGCTCGGTACCACCATCGACGACGCCGCCGGTGAGGCCTTCGACAAGGTGGCCCGCTTCCTGGGCCTGGGCTATCCCGGCGGCCCGGCCATCGACCGAGTGGCCATGGAGGGCGACAAGGATGCCGTGCCCTTTCCGCGGGGCATGCGCAACGAGGGGTTCGACTTCTCCTTCAGTGGGCTCAAGACATCGGTGGTGACCTACGCCCGCAAGCACCCCGAGGCCTCGGTGGCGGACCTGGCCGCCTCGTTCCAGGAGGCGGTGGTCGACGTGCTGGTGACCAAGGCCCGGCGGGCGGTGGCCGAGACCGGCGCCCGCGGCCTGGTGCTGGGCGGCGGCGTGGCCGCCAACTCGGCATTGCGGGAGCGGGTGCTGGATGCCTGCATCGCCGATGACCTGCGGGCCTTCCTGCCCAGCCGCTCGATGTGCACCGACAACGCGGCGATGATCGCCGCCGCCGCGTGGTGGCGCCTGCACAGCGACGGCCCCACGGCCCTGGACGCCGGCGCCGACCCCAACCTGGCGCTACCGGTTCTGTAGCGCCGGGTGCGGCGCCCCGGTTGCGGCCCCGCCCCGTCGCCGCGTATCGTTAGCACTCGACAGTCGAGAGTGCTAACCGACCCGTTGTCAGATACCGGAGGCCGAGACCCATGAACCTGCAACCCCTCGAGGACCGCATCGTCGTCCGCCCGAACGAATCCGAGGAGCGGACCGCGTCCGGTCTGGTGATCCCGGACACCGCCAAGGAGAAGCCCCAGCAAGGCGAAGTGCTGGCTGTCGGTCCCGGCCGCCGGGCCGAGAACACCGGCGAGCTGATCGCCTTCGACGTGCAGGTGGGCGACAAGGTCGTCTACTCCAAGTACGGCGGCACCGAGATCACCATCGACGGCGAGGACCTGCTGATCCTCAACGGCCGCGACGTCCTGGCCAAGGTCGGCAAGTAGTGCCCAAGGCCCTCCGTTTCGACGAGGCGGCGTGGCGCGGCCTGGAGGCCGGGGTCAACCGGCTGGCCGACACCGTCAAGGTGACGCTCGGCCCCAAGGGTCGCAACGTCGTCATCGAGAAGAAGTTCGGTGCGCCGACGATCACCAACGACGGCGTCACCATCGCCAAGGAGATCACCCTCACCGACCCCTTCGAGAACATGGGGGCCCAGCTGGTGAAGGAGGTGGCCACCAAGACCAACGACGTGGCCGGTGACGGCACGACCACGGCCACGGTCCTGGCCCAGGCGCTGGTGCACGAAGGCCTGCGCAACGTGGTGGCCGGCGCCAGCCCGATCGCCCTGAAGCTCGGCGTCGAGAAGGCGGTGGCCGCCGCGGTCGCCTCCATCAAGGAGCAGGCCAAGGACATCGACGACAAGAGCGAGATCGCCCAGGTGGCGTCCATCTCGGCCGCCGACGCCAGCATCGGCGAGATCCTGGCCGACGCCATCGACAAGGTCGGCAAGGACGGCAGCGTCACCGTCGAGGAGTCCAACACCTTCGGCCTGGAGCTGTCCGTCGTGGAGGGCATGCAGTTCGACAAGGGCTACCTGTCGCCGTACCTGGTCACCGACCCCGAACGCCAGGAAGCCGTCCTCGACGACCCCTACATCCTGTTCGTCAACTCCAAGGTCTCGTCGGTATCCGACCTCATCCCCATCCTGGAGAAGGTCATGGAGGCGGCCAGGCCGCTGCTCATCGTGGCCGAGGACGTCGACGGCGAGGCCCTGGCCACGCTGGTCGTGAACAAGATCCGCGGCACCTTCAACTCGGTGGCCGTCAAGGCGCCCGGCTTCGGCGACCGGCGCAAGGCGCTACTGGAGGACGCCGCCATCCTCACCGGCGGCCAGGTCATCTCCCCCGAGATCGGCCTCAGCCTCGAAGGGGCCACGCTCGACCTCCTGGGTCGGGCTCGCAAGGTCATCGTCACCAAGGACGACACCACGATCATCGAGGGGGCTGGTTCGGCCGACGACATCAAGGCTCGGTCCGGCCAGATCCGCCGCGAGCTCGAGGACGCCATGTCCGACTGGGACAAGGAGAAGCTCTCCGAGCGGCTGGCCAAGCTGGCCGGCGGCGTCGCCATCGTCAAGGTGGGTGCCGCCACCGAGGTGGAGCTGAAGGAGAAGAAGCACCGCATCGAGGACGCGCTTTCGGCCACCCGGGCCGCCATCGAGGAAGGCGTCGTCCCGGGGGGCGGCACCGCCCTGGTGCGGGCCCGCCCGGCCGTCGACGAGCTGATCGCGACGCTGGAGGGCGACGAGGCGACCGGCGCCCGGTCGGTCCGCAAGGCCCTCGCCGCCCCGCTGACCTGGATCGCCTTGAACGCCGGGCTCGAGGGCAACCTCATGGTCCAGCAGGTCGAGCGCGAATCGGGTGCCATCGGGCTCAACGCCCTCACCGGCGAGTTCGAGGACCTGCTCAAGGCCGGCGTCATCGACCCGGCCAAGGTCACCCGGTCGGCGCTGCAGAACGCGGCGTCCATCGCCGCCCTGCTGCTGACCACCAAGGCGCTGGTTGCCGACAAGGCCGAGGAGGACGTCCTGCCGAACGTGGCCGGCGCTCGCCAGATGAGCCGGTACCGCCAGCAGACGGCCGCCATGGCCGGCGGCCTCGGCAGCATGAGTGGTATGCGCGGCATGGGCGGCGTGCCCGGCATGGGGATGATGTAGGCCGGTGGACGAACGTCCACCGGCCGACCCGGCGCTGCTGCTCGCCTCCTGGATGCAGTGGGAGAAGGGCGACCTGCCGCCCGGCAAGGTGATGTCCGAGCTGAAGCGCGGTGGCCTCCGGGAGCTGCTGGAGTCCACCGTGCAGGCCCGGCAGGAGCTGGCCACCGGCTGAGGCAGGTCCCCGCCCTATCGGCCGGCCGCACTGTGTCGCCGCCCGTTACCGCCAGGGGCGACGGTCGGTAAGGTCCGACGATGAAGCGACTTTTCGGCCGCACCGGCGGTGACCACGCCAACGAGGATGTCCGCGCCCAGGCGGCGGCCGAGTTGGATCGCGCCCGGGAGGCCGTCCGCCGCGTCGTTCCGGCACCCGACCAGCCGCGGCCCCGGCGCCCGCGGCCGAGCCGGCCCCGATCGGCCACCCTCGGCGCCCGGCGCAGCATCGCCGAGCCGCGCCCGCCGGGAAACTAGGCTGACCTCCTTTCGGCGCCGAGCAAGGGGAGCGGCCAGGTGGCTGAGGTCGAGATCGGCATCGGGAAGTCCGGGCGGCGGGGGTATGGCTTCGACGACATCGCCATCGTCCCGAGCCGGCGGACCCGGGACCCCGAGGACGTCGACGTGTCGTGGGAGATCGACGCGTTCCGGTTCGAGTTGCCCCTCATGGCGGCGGCCATGGACGGCGTGGTCAGCCCGACCACCGCCATCGAGGTCGGCCGCCTGGGCGGGGTCGGCGTCCTCAACCTCGAGGGCCTCTGGACCCGCTACGAGGACCCCGAGGCCCTGCTCGAGGAGATCGCCCGGTTGGACAACGACAAGGCCACGGCCCGCATGCAGCAGATCTACGCCGAGCCGATCAAGCCCGAGCTGGTCACCCAGCGCATCCGCGAGATCCGTGACGGCGGTGTGGTGTCGTGCGGTTCGCTCACCCCCCAGCGGGTCCAGCAGTACGCAGCAGCGGTCACCGCCGCCGAACTCGATCTCCTGGTGATCCAGGGCACCGTCGTGTCGGCCGAGCACGTGTCGCGCACCACCGAGCCGCTCAACCTCAAGCGCTTCATCCGCGAGCTGGACATCCCGGTGATCGTGGGCGGGTGCGCCTCCTATCACGCCGCCCTCCACCTGATGCGCACGGGTGCCGTCGGCGTGCTGGTCGGCGTGGGGCCGGGCAACGCCTGCACGACGCGGGGCGTCCTGGGAGTCGGCGTCCCCCAGGCGACCGCCATCGCCGACGCGGCCGGGGCGCGGATGCGCCACCTCGACGAGACCGGTGTCTACGTGCACGTCATCGCCGACGGCGGGATGAGCAAGGGCGGGGACATCGCCAAGGCCATCGCCTGCGGCGCCGACGCGGTGATGATCGGCTCGCCCCTGACCTCGGCCCACGAGGCGCCCGGCCGCGGCTACCACTGGGGGATGGCCACGTTCCATCCCACCCTCCCCCGGGGCGCCCGCGTCCGCACCGAGGTTCGGGGCAGCCTGCGGGAGATCCTGGTCGGGCCGGCGCACGAGAACGACGGGCGCATGAACCTGTTCGGAGCGCTGCGGACCTCGATGGCCACCTGCGGCTCGGAGTCGGTGAAGGAGTTCCAGAAGGCCGAGGTGATGGTGGCCCCCTCCCTCCAGACCGAAGGGAAGTTCTTCCAGCGCTCGCAGGGCGTCGGCATGGGGCACTGAGCCTGGTGCCGGCCCCGGGCGGCGGCGCCGTCGACACCGTGCTGGTGGTCGACTTCGGAGCCCAGTACGCCCAACTCATCGCCCGGCGCGTGCGCGAGGCTCACGTCTACTCCGAGATCGTGCCCCACACCATGGCGGTGGCCGACATGATGGCCCGCCGGCCGGCCGCCATCATCCTCTCCGGCGGCCCCAAGTCCGTGCATGTGCCGGGGGCGCCGTCGATCGACCCGGCGGTGTACGACGCCGGCGCGCCCGTGCTCGGCATCTGTTACGGCGCCCAGCTGGTGGCCCAGCAGCTCGGCGGCGAGGTCGCCGGCGGGGGGCGGGGCGAGTACGGCCGGACCTCGCTCCGCGTGGTCGGACGCTCGGCGCTGTTCGCCGAGCTGCCGCTCGACCAGGACGTGTGGATGAGCCACGGCGACTCCATCACGGCCGCGCCGCCGGGCTTCCGCGTCGTGGCCTCGACGGCCGAGGCGCCGGTGGCCGCCCTGGAGGACCCGGCCCGCCGCGTCTACGGCGTCCAGTTCCACCCCGAGGTCGCCCACACCCGGCGGGGCCAGGAGCTGCTCAAGAACTTCCTCTACGGCGTGGCCGGGTGCCGGCCGAGCTGGACCATGACCTCGGTCATCGACCGTTCCGTCACCGCCATCCGCCAGCAGGTCGGCCGGGCCAAGGTCATCTGCGGGCTGTCCGGCGGCGTCGATTCGGCGGTGGCCGCCGCGCTGGTCCACAAGGCGGTGGACGACCAGCTCACCTGTGTGTTCGTGGACACCGGGCTGATGCGGGCCGGCGAGGCCGAGCAGGTGGAGGACACCTTCCGGCGCCAGTTCCAGGTCGACCTGGTCCACGTGAAGGCGGCCGACCGTTTCGTCGAGGCCCTGGCCGGGGTCACCGATCCCGAGCGCAAGCGCAAGATCATCGGCGAGACCTTCATTCGGGTGTTCGAGGAGGTGGCACGCGATCTCCACGACGCCCGCTTTCTCGTCCAGGGCACCTTGTACCCCGACATCATCGAGTCCGGCACCAAGGACGCGGCCCGCATCAAGAGCCACCACAACGTGGGCGGCCTGCCCGACGACATGAACCTCGAGCTGGTCGAGCCGCTCCGCAACCTGTTCAAGGACGAGGTGCGGACGGTGGGCGAGGAGCTGGGCCTGCCCGAGGAGATCGTCTGGCGCCAGCCGTTCCCGGGGCCGGGCCTGGCCGTGCGCATCGTGGGCGAGGTCACCCCCGAGCGGCTGGAGATCCTGCGTGCCGCCGACGCCATCGTCACCGCCGAGGTGAAGCGGGCCGGCCTGTACCGGGAGCTGTGGCAGAGCTTCGCCGTGCTGGTGGCCGTGCGCAGCGTGGGCGTGATGGGCGACGAGCGGACCTACGCCTACCCGGTGGTCATCCGGGCCGTCACCTCCGAGGACGCCATGACGGCCGACTGGGCCCGGCTGCCGGCCGACGTGCTGGAGCGTCTCTCGAGCCGGATCATCAACGAGGTGCCCGGCGTCAACCGGGTCGCGCTGGACATCACGTCCAAGCCCCCCGGCACCATCGAGTGGGAGTAGTGCCTCCGCTCCGTCCGGTGATCGAAGGACGGCCGGTGTTGATCAAGGGTTGCGCATCATCGGGCGCAGCTGCGGCCCCAACCACGGCTTGCGGCCCCATGCCACCAGCTGGCCCCGGGCGATGGCCGCCCACTGGCTCTGCCGGCCCCAGATGACCAGCAGCATGGCCGCCGGGTCGGCCGACACATGGCAGTCGACCCGCCGCCGCGCCGGGTCCTCGATGTGCAGCTCGCCGTCGTCGAACAGGAAGTGCCACCGGTGGCCACCGCGCACGTGGACCTCGTAGGTGGCCAGCATGCCCGCCGCCGTGGCCTGGTCGACCAGGTCGCGGGGCTCGAGCTGGCGGACCGCGGGGATGAGGAAGCCCTCGATCACCGCCACGGCGTCGGCCCGCTCGATCGGCCAGGGCCTGGCCTCGGCGTGGGCGATGTCCCATCCGTGGACCAGCGTCTCGTTGAGCAGGTGACAGGTGAGCGCGGCCCGGCTGACCGTGGTGTTCTCGACCAGCCATGGTCGCCGGTCGTCGGCGCTCAGGCCGTCGCACTCGGCGAAGTACTCGGCCGCGGCGGTCTCGATGCGATCGGCCAGCCGTGCCGGGTCCCGTTCCTGGTCGGCCTCGACGGCCTCGGTGGTGAGCGTGGCCAGCTCGGCCAGCTCGGTGATGAGCGACTCGCCGGCCCGGCCGGCCGAGTGGGGCACGACCTCGTAAACGCGGGACAGGTCGCCCCGAGCCAGCCCCGGCACCGCCATCCACGCGTGCGACAGGTGCTGGGCCACGCCGGCGAGGGTCCACTGGCCGAGGGCCGTCGCGTTCGGGTCGCGCACGGTCCTCAGCAACGACGTGACGCGCCCCACCGCGGTGTGGAGGCCGCGCCGGGCGTGCCCCCAGTCGACCGCCGTCGCGTCGGTGCCCACCAGGCGCGAACGCTAGTGCGGCGGGGGTGGCACGCTGGTGCCGTGCCCGTACATCTCGACCACACCATCGTCGCCGCCACCGACGCCGAGGTCTCCGCCCGGTGGTACGCCGACGTGCTGGGCCTCGACGCTCCCGTCCGCTTCGGGCCCTTCTGGCAGATCACCACGGCCAACGGCGTCAACCTCGACTTCGATGACGACGACGGCCGCACCACCATCCCGCCACGGCACTTCGCCTTCCTGATCACCGAGGGCGAGTTCGACGCCGTCTTCGGCCGGATCACCGCCCGGGGCATCGAGCACTTTGCCGATCCCATGGGCAGGCGCCGCGGCGAGATCAACCGCAACGACGGCGGCCGGGGCGCCTACTTCCCCGACCCCGACGGCAACTGGCTGGAGATCATCACCCGCCCCTACGGCGCCGGCTGACGCCGGGACCCGGCGGGGCAGGGTCGTCGCCCGGGCGAGCCGACCCTCGCCGGTAGCCTGGGACGCCGATGGGTGACCTGCTGGCTGGCCTCAACCCGGTGCAGCAGGAGGCCGTGCTCCACGGCGACGGGCCGCTCCTGATCGTGGCCGGGGCCGGCTCGGGCAAGACGCGGGTGCTCACCAGCCGGGTCGCGCATCTCGTCGACCGGGGCGTGTCGCCGTTCGCCATCCTGGCCATCACCTTCACCAACAAGGCGGCCGACGAGATGAAGCACCGGGTGGCCGCGCTCGTCGGGCCGGTGGCCGACCGGATGTGGGTGTCGACGTTCCACGCCGCCTGCGTGCGCATCCTCCGCCGGGACGCCGCCCGGCTCGGCTACCGGTCGTCGTTCACCATCTACGACCAGGCCGACGCCCACCGCCTCACCGGCTACGTGCTGCGCGAGCTCGACCTGGACCCCAAGAAGCTGCCGCCCCGCGCCGTGCACAACGTCATCAGCACGGCCAAGAACGAACTGGTGGGTGTCGAGCTGTTCGCCGAGCGGGCCCGCAGCGTCTACGACCGCCACATCGCCGACGTCTACCGGGAGTACCAGGCGCGCCTGCGGGCGGCCAGCGCCATGGACTTCGACGATCTCCTGATGGTCGCCGTGGAGGTGCTGCAGGGCGAGCCCGAGGTGCTGGCCCACTACCGGGAGCGGTTCCGGCACATCCTGGTGGACGAGTACCAGGACACCAACCGGGCCCAGAACGAACTGGTGATGCTGCTGGGTGGTGAGCACCGAAACGTGTGCGTCGTGGGTGACAGCGACCAGTCGGTGTACCGCTTTCGCGGTGCCGACATCCGCAACATCCTGGAGTTCGAGGAGGCGTTCCCCGACGCCACCACCATCGTGCTGGAGCAGAACTACCGGTCGACGCAGACGATCCTCGACGCGGCCAACGCGGTCATCGCCAACAACGCCATGCGCAAGCCGAAGGCGCTGTGGACCGAGCAGGTCGGCGGCGAGGTGATCCGGCGCTACCACGCCCAGGACGAGCACGACGAGGCGGCGTGGGTGGCGCACGAGATGCGCGCCCTGCGTCGGCGGGGCTGGTCCTGGGGTGACATCGCCGTGTTCTACCGGACCAACGCCCAGAGCCGGGTGGTGGAGGAGGCGCTCGTTCGGGCCGACATCCCCTACACCGTCGTGGGCGGCACCCGCTTCTTCGACCGCCGCGAGGTGAAGGACCTCCTCGCCTACCTCCGGGTGGTGGCCAACCCGATGGACGAGGTGTCGCTGAAGCGCGTGGTCAACGTCCCGAAGCGCGGGGTCGGCGACACGAGCCTGGCCCGCCTCGACCGCTGGTCGGCGGCCGCGGCCGTCCCCTTCGCCCAGGCGCTCGAGGGGGCCGAGCGGGCGGGCGTGACCGGGCGGGCCCTGGGCGGCATCGCCGACCTGCTCGCCGTGCTGGCCGGGCTGCGAGAGATGAGCGCGAGCGGCGCGCCGCCGGCCGAGCTCCTGGAGGCGGTCCTCGAGCGGACCGGGTACAGGGTTGAGCTGGAGTCAGAACGCAGTGTCGAGGCGGCCGGGCGGATCGAGAACGTCGGCGAGCTCGTGGGCATGGCCGCCGAGTACGAGGACCTGGACGGCTTCTTGGCGTCGGTCAGCCTGGTGGCCGACGCCGACCAGGTGGACGGCGACGAGACCAAGGTGGTCCTCATGACGCTCCACACCGCCAAGGGCCTGGAGTTCCCGGCGGTGTTCCTCGTGGGCATGGAGGACGGCGTGTTCCCCCACCTGCGCGCCCTCGGCGAGCCCGACGAGCTGGAGGAGGAGCGGCGCCTCTGCTACGTCGGCATCACCCGGGCCCGGCAACGGCTGCACCTCACCCATGCGTGGTGCCGGACCCTGTGGGGCTCCACCCAGTACAACCCGCCGAGCCGGTTCCTGGGCGAGATTCCCCAGGAACTGATGGTGCTGGCCGAGGGCGGCTACCGGCGGTCGGCGGCCCGTGGTGCCGCCGGGGGCGGGCCGGCCGGCGCCGCCCGCCGGCGCGAGGTCGTCGACGCCATCCTGCGCGAGTCGAGGGCGCCCGCCCCGCCGGCGCGAACAGGATCAGGCGCGGAGTCGCTCGGCCTGCGCGCCGGTGAGGACGTCGTGCACGCCAAGTGGGGCGAGGGCGTGGTGCTGGAGGTCTTCGGCGGCGGCGGGGAGGCCGAAGCCGTGGTGCGCTTCCCCGGCCTGGGGGAGAAGCGCCTCCTGCTGACCCTGGCCCCGCT
>Ga0187894_10000842_pt1 | contig 41217 bp, 38 predicted proteins | sample GBC1701081metaG_FD_136650 | JGI IMG/M metagenome (GOLD analysis project Ga0187894, IMG submission 136650) | White microbial mat communities from a lava cave in the Kipuka Kanohina Cave System on the Island of Hawaii, USA - GBC170108-1 metaG ... | reverse complement strand
CTCAACAACCAGTGGTCGCTGCTGGAACGGTTGACCATGAAACCGTTGGCCGCGTAGGAGAACGTCTTGCGCACACGTCCCGGTGGTTTCAGAAGCCGCAAGCCTTCGGCATTCGAACTGGGGTTACCGCCCGGACTACGCCAACGGCTGGAGAATGCGCGCCTTGACCTGCGCGCCCTTTTTCGCGCCGCCCTTGATGGACCTCGGACTGCGCAATGGCATCGACGTCAGGGCCATGCTCCGAGACACCGAGGACTCCTTCCGCACTGTCCCCGCCGCCCGCGCCGAATTCGTCGCGACCCTACGCGCGCCAGATCGCACCGATCTCGAAACCCGCGTGTCCACCGTCCGAAGGGCCCTTTCACCCCAGGACGCATACATCGACATCCCTGGTCGCGATCCGAACGCTGGCCGGTAGAGCCTGCGGCCGGCAGCCAGGCCCCTCATCCGGGGCCGACCACTATGGCCCCCCTTTCAGGGAAGCACCCGGCGGACCATCGCGGAAGTGTGTATCATCCGGTCGATTCTTGATGCGAGGAGGCTCCATGCGTCGCCTGCCCGGTCTTTCTTTGCTGGTCCCCGCGCTGGTTTTCGGGCCGCTTTCCTTTTCTCCGTCGCGGCTGCTGGCCGGCGGCGGAGACGGCGACAGCGACGTCTTGCTGGCGCAGAGGAAGCCGCGCAAGCCGCCCCCGGCGTCCACGCCCGACGGTGACGCCGAGGAGCCGAAGCCGGTGGACACCTCGGACGACGAGCCCACCGACAAGGTCGAGACCTTCGCGGTGCCGGCGGCGGCGCAGTCGTCCAGCGAGACCGACGCGGCCGAGGCGGAATCCGCCCGTCCCAAGGATCTGTTTTACGCCGTGGGCCTGCGCGGCCGCTGGGTGTCGGTGCCCAAGTTTCTGCTGGGGCTGTTCACTCAGAACAACGTGCCGCTTTCGTCGTACGCCTTTGGCGTCGAGCTCACCCGGCGCAAAGGGGACCTGGACCTGCTGCTGGGCATCAGCTTCCAGAACATGTCGCCACCCGACGGTAACTGGCTGGGCAAGAACAAGGAAGCGGCCATCGACACCGATTTCATCCAGTTCAAGGGCTTGGGGTTCGTGGGGATCGACCTGGCGTTCGTCTGGCACAAGAACTTCAACCAATACATCGGCGCGCACTATGGCGCTGGCTTGGGAATCGGCTTCGTGACCGGGCGGATGCTGCGCACCTCATCCGCGGGCTGCACGACTTCCACCGTCGACAACATCGCGCAGTGCCACCCGCGCGGGGTGATGTGCACGTCCGCTGGCTGCGATGAGGCTGGGCTCAAGGCGACCGAGATGGGCGCAGGCTCGCGGGACATCGATTCCGCGGCCACGCCGTCCCGGTTCGAGGACGACCATGTCCCGCCGGTGATCCCCATCATCAACGCGCAGGCCGGCCTCGACATCCACATCCCGCAGGTCAAGGGTCTGGAGATCCGGATCGAAGGCGGCTTCTTCGACGCCTTCTTCGTAGGCGCCGCCGCCGGGTATTTGTTTTAAGGCGTGGCTTCGCCGCTCGCCGGAGGATCGACCCGCCCGGCGCCCGGGTCGCTCTGATCGGGTAGTCTTCGCCGACTCGTGGAACCGGAACCGTCTGCGCTGGCTGCGCCGCCTGCTCCGCGGCCTTCGCACCGCCCGCCCGCCGCCGCCTTCGCGTTGGCGGCGCTGATTGTGCTGGCGCTGGCTGAGACCGTGGTTGCGCTCACCGCGTCGGGGAGGGCGCCGTCGGATGCGGACTGGCGTGCGGCGGCGGCCGAGGTGCGGGCGGGCTTTCGGCCGGGCGACCTCATCGTGGCGGCGCCTGCGTGGGCGGATCCGGTGATGCGCCTACACCTGGGGGACCTGGTGCCGGCGGCCGTGGCCGGGCGCATGGACGCGGCCCGGTTCGGGCGGGTGTGGGAGATTGCCCAGCGCGGGGCACGGTCGTCGGACGCGGCGGTCGGGACGGTGCTGTCGACGCAGCGGCACGGCGCGCTGACGGTACGCCGGGTGGAGCGGCCGCGGCGCGAGGTGACGTACGACTTTCTCGAGCGCTGGCGGCAGGCGCGGGTGGCGCGTGTCGAGCTGGGGCGGGGCGAGATCCCGTGCCCCGCGGGCCCGGATCGCTTCCAGTGCCCGAACATCGGCTTCAACTACGTGACGGTGCAAACGCTGGAGGTGGACGGTGGTCTCCGGCGCGCCGTCCTGGCGCAGCCGGTGGCGGGGGCCGTGGTGGCGGTCGAGTGGTCGGACGTGTTGTTGGGTCGCGAGCTGGCGGTCGGAGCCGGGCTGCACAACGTGTGGCACCGCAAGACGTCCGACGGTGTCGTCAACCTGAACGTGTTGGTCGACGGCAAGCCGGTGCTGGCCGTGGCGAGCGACAGTGACTCCGGCTGGACGTTGGCGCGCGCGGACACCGCGCCGCACGCCGGGCGGCGGGCGACGGTGCGATTCGAGGTGATGTCGGCGAAGCCTTACGCAAGGCACTTCGCGTTCGCCGCCGAGGCACGCCTTTGAAAGCGACCGGACGGCGTGGCGCGGTCGCCGGTGATCGCCTGCTGGCCGTCGCGCTGGCAGCCGCGGTCGTCGCGTGGATGCTGGCGGTGGAGGGGCGGCAGGGGATCGGACGCGACGAAGCCCAATATATGCGGGCGGGCGAGCGCTACTGGGGATGGTTCGCGGATCTGCCGGACGCCTGGCGCAAAGGGCAGCTCTCGCAGGCGCTCTCGGCGGCGGGCATCGATCGCTACTGGAGCGACAACGCCCCCGACCACCCGGTGATCGCGAAGGTTCTGTACGGTGTTTCATGGCGCGCGTTCCACCGCTGTGACTGCACCGGCCCGCACCGGCACCTGCATCCCATATCGGTGACGGAAAAGCATGGGACCATCCCGCTGTTTGCCCGCGAGTCCACCGCGTTCCGACTCCCGGCGATGCTGTTCGCCGGCCTGCTGGCGGCTCTCGTGTTCCGGCTGTGCCGGTCGCTCGGCGCCTGGCGTCCGGCGGCGGGGGCGGCGGCGGTGATGGCGATCGCGCAGCCGCACTATTTCTTTCACGCGCAGATCGCCTGCTTCGACGCCCCCATCACCACGATGGCGGTGGCCGTGGGCTTCGCCTACTGGAAGTCGCTGCGCAGCGCGCGGTGGGGGCTGGTGTGCGGGGTCTTGTTCGGAATCGCGCTGGGCATCAAACACAACGCGTGGCTGATGCCCATTTTCCTGGCGGCGCACTACCTGTGGATCCGGCGCGGCGATTTTCGCGCGCGGCGCTTGCCCCCGGTGCCGCTGGCATTCTTGACCATGGCGACCGTCGGGCCGCTGGTGTTCTATCTGCATTGGCCGTGGCTGTGGCACGCGCCGATATCTCGCGTGAAGACCTACGTCCAGCGCCACACGCGCCACGAGCACTACAACTTCGAGTATCTCGGGCGCAACTGGAACGATCCGCCGCGCGCGCCGTCGGCGAAGCTGCTGCGCGCGACGTTTCCTTTCGTCTCGACGGGGTTGACCGTTCCGGCCACCACCCTGGCGCTGGCGGCGGCCGGCGGGGTCATGCTGTGGCGCCGCCGCCGCGCGGGCGACGACGCGCGGTCGCCTGCGCCGTCCCCGCTGCCGCTGCCCCTGCCCACGGGGCGCGCCACGTGGCTGCGCCCCGGCGCTGACGTCGACCTGAGCGTGGGGGCGTTCCTCGGCGTCCAAATTTTCGGGCCGCTGGCGGTGTTGGCGGTTCCAGCGGCGCCCATCTTCGGCGGCGTGAAGCACTACCTGACGGCCATGCCCTACATCGCGGTCGCCGCGGGCCTGGGACTGCAGCGCTTCTCGGAGTGGGCGCAACGCGCGGTCGAATCCGCGGCTCCGTCGCGGCCGAGGTGGGCGCGCGCGCTGCCGGTAGCGTTGGCGGCCACCGTCTCTCTTCCGTCTCTCGTCGAGACCCGCCGCTCTCATCCCGACGGTCTGAGCCACTACAACGTCGTGGCCGGCGGCTTCGCGGGCGGCGCGTCCCACGGCATGAACCGCCAGTTCTGGGGTTACTCTGTCCTCCCGATGCTCGATTTCATGATCGCGAACGCGCCGTCCAGCCAACGCATCTACTGGCACGACGTCCTCGGCGACGCGATCAACATGTACATCCGCGACGGCCGCCTCCCCGCGCGGACCGGGAACACCGGCATCGGCGAGACTGCCATCGAGCGGTCTGAGCTCGGGATCCTGATCCACGAGCGCCACATGAACATGTACGAGGCCGTCTTCTGGGACAGCTACGGCACCACGCGGCCGGCGTTCGTGCGCGACCGGGAAGGCGTGCCGCTGGTCACCGCTTACCGCCGCGACGGAATGACGGCGCCCAGTGATGAACGACGGTGAAGCCCCCGCATCCCCGCCCGCGCCCGCCGCGGGTTGGGTGGCGCGCCTGCTGGCCAGCCGGAAGGGGCTGGTCGTCCTTTATCTCGCGTTTCTGGGGGCCTACCTCGGAGCGTCGGGCGCGCGGCTGCGGCAGCATTCCTTGTACAACCACTTCGTTTACCTGGCGGACGGATGGCTGCACGGCCGGCTGGCGCTGGCGGGTAACCCGCCCAACGAGAACGACTGGGCCAAGGTAGACGTCCTCAAGCTGCACGACGGCCGCGAGCTGCGCGGCATGTTTGGCCGCACCGGCCCCATCGACCGCTTCTATCCTCTGCGCGGGCCGTCCGAAGAGATCACGCCAGACGAGATCGCCTCGCGTACATCCATCCGCTACGTGTCGTTTCCGCCATTTCCGGCGGTGGTGATGGCGCCCTTCGTCGCGGTCTGGGGCCTGCGCTTCAACGACGTGCTCTTCACGGCGCTCTGGGCCGCCGCAAATCCGGTGCTGCTGTTTCTCTTGCTGCGCCACCTGCGGCGCAAAGGCCTTTCCGCGCGCAGCGACGTCGATGACCTGTGGCTGACGGCCGCGTTCGGTGTGGGATCGGTCTACTACTACTGTTCGGTGCTGGGACAGGTTTGGTACACGGCCCACGTCGTCGCGACCACGCTGGTGATCGGTTACCTGTGGGCGTCGCTAGACGCCGCGCGGCCCGTGCTCGCGGGTCTGTGCTGTGGTTTCGGCTTTGCCACGCGGACGCCGCTGGGGTTCATCTTCCCGTTGTTCGTTTGGGAGGCGGTGCGCGTGTCGGGCGGCGTCGAAGGACTGCGCGGGGTGCTCAGGGGAAAGCTTCCGCCCGGGCTGCTGGGTCGGCTCGTGCGCTTCGGGCTGCCCGCCGGCGCCATCCTGGTCGGAGTGCTGGTGCTCAACTACGCCCGCTTCGAACGCCCCACCGAGTTTGGCCACAAGTTCCTCAACGTGCTGTGGCTGGAACGCATCCAGAAGTGGGGCCTGTTCAATTACCACTTCCTGTCGCGCAATCTCTCGTGCGCGCTGACGTTGGCCCCGCGTGTCCTGACGTCGTGGCCCTACGTGAAGGTCAGCGACTATGGAATGAGCCTGCTCATCACGTCGCCGTATCTGGTTTACCTGGCGATGTCGAAGGTGCGCACGCGCCTGGCGGCCCCCCTGTGGCTGACTATCGCCGCCGCCGCTCTGCCCACACTGCTGTACCAGAACTCGGGCTACATCCAGTTCGGATACCGCTTCAGCCTGGACTTCATGATCTTCTTCATCGTCCTGCTGGCCGCCGGCGGCCGGCGCGTGTCATGGATGTGGAAAGGTCTCATCGTCGCGGCCTTTGTGGTCAACCTGTTCGGCGCCATCACGTTCGACCGCTGGCGCGAGTTCTATTATGACGACACGTTCTTTCCCCACGGCAATAACTAACAAGCTGCGGCGGCCCATCGGGCGGCGTGGTTGATTTCGACCGGTCGCGTCCCCAGGTTCTTCCGAATGCTTGCGTCCCATCGCGCGCGCGCGCCGGAACGCCCGGCGCGGGACAGCGGCCGCGACCACAGTCGCGACGGGGACGGGAGCTTGCGGAGGACGATCGATCGGGTCCGGCGCTTCTTCGCGGTCAAAGTGTGGCACGCGGAGCTCATCGACTTCCCGCGGTCGCGCGTCCTCGGGTACGGCGCGGCGCGGACCGCCTACGCCACCGTGCGGGCGTTCTTCGAGCAGAACCTGCTGTCGCGGGCGGCGGCGCTGACTTACTACACCGTGCTGTCCATCGTTCCGTTCCTGGCCTTCGCGTTTTCAGTCATCAAGGGCCTGGGCGCCTACGACAGCTTGGTGCAAAAGACGCTGTGGCCGCGGGTCTACGACACCTTCGACGGGAACCCGCAGCTCCTGCGCGCGTTTGAGACGCTGTTCGACTTCGTCAGCAAGACCGACGTGGGAAGCCTGGGGGCTTTCGGTCTGGCTATTTTGATCTACACGGCGATCAGCCTGCTGGCGAGCGTCGCCGACGCGCTGAACGCCATCTGGGCGGCGCCGGCGAAGCGGTCCCTGATCCGGCAGGCCACCGACTTCGTGGCCTTCATGGTGTTGGCCCCGGTAGGGTTGACGGTCGTCGTCAGCTTGACCGCCACCGCCAGCGCCGCGGGCACCACCGCGGTGCGGGTGCTGCGCGATCGTCTGGGCCTGGGCTTCATCATCGAGCTCGGCATGACGGCCGTGCCGGTCGCGGTGGTGTTCATCGGGCTCACGCTCATCTACACGGTCCTGCCCAATCTGCGAACGCGCCTTCGGTCGACCATCGTGGGCGCGGCCATGGGTGCCGTGCTGTGGTATGGCGCGCTGATCCTGCACGTGCGCTTCCAGATCGGCGTGGCGGGTTACAGCGCGCTTTACGCGGGTTTCGGAGCGTTCCCGATTTTCCTGTTCTGGGTCTACGTCTCGTGGCTGATCGTGCTGATCGGGGCGGCTATCGCCGCGAGTCATCAGAACCGCCACAACCTGATGCAGAAGATGCGCGCCCAGACGGCGGACCAGGCGTACCGCGAGGCGCTGGCCCTGGAGGTGATGGCCCGCATCGGCCGCGCCTTCCTGACGGCGGACCCGTCGGCGGCGCGGGCGTGGACGCGGGAGGCCCTGGCCGCCGAGCTGAACGCCCCCGATCAAATCGTCGACCACGTGCTGTGCCAGCTGGCAAGCGAAGGCATCATCGTGTCGGCCACGTCGGGCGGCAGCAACTCGGTCAACGTGCTGGCGCGCGACCCCGACACGGTGTGCGTGAAGGACATCATCGACGCCGTCCGGCGCGATCGGCGTCCGCAGGACGTGATCGGAGCGATCGACGAAGGGCTGAGCGACGAGGTCCGCGCGGTCACGCGCGGCCTGGACGACGAGATCGCCCGGTCGCCCTTCAACTACACGCTGCGCGACCTGGTGGCGCGGGTGTGCGACGCCCCGTCGAAGAGCCCGGCGGCCGCGAGGAGCTCGTAGCTCCTGACAGCGCGCCGGTTCGATGGTTGACTCGCGGTATGCGCCAGCCCGTCGGGCCCGTCCGGCGATCGCCGTCGCTTCCCGTCCCGGAGGTGTACGGACGGCAGGCCATGGCCAACATCACGCGCCTGCTGCCCCCCGTCGAGCGGGCCTACGCCGCCGTCCGCTTCACCATCATGCGCCCCAAGATCCTGTCGGTGCTGGATCTCATGCTGCCGGATCGCGGACGCATTCTGGACGTGGGTTGCGGGTTCGGGCTGTTCGCCGCCTACTTCGGCCAGACCCACCCGCGGCGGGCCATCACCGGCATCGACCCGGCGGCGCGGCGGGTCGCCATTGCACAACGGATGGCCCAGCGGCTCGGGCTGGCCGGTCATACCTTCCGCGAGGGCAAGGTCGAGGCGACGGATCTCGGCGGGCCGTACGCCGCCGTGTACATGCTGGATGTCATGCATCACCTCCCATCGCACGAGCAGAGTCCGGTCTTGGAGCGCCTGAAGACGGCGCTGGAGCCGCGCGGTCTGTTATTGATCAAAGAGATCACCACCGAGCCGCGCGCCGGTCTGCGGTTCACGAAGCTGCTCGACCAGTTGATGGTGGGATGGGACGAGCCGCTGTCGTACCGGCATCACGACGAGTGGGCTGGCATCCTCGTCGGCATGGGCTTCGAGGTGCGCATGGTGCGGATTCCCGACGTCCTGCCCTATCCCCACGTGGTCATCGCCGCCCGCCGCCTGGACTGAAAGCGGGCCGCTACCGCACCGAGGTGTCGTGGAACGAGCGGTCGATCCACCGCCAGTGCGTCAGCACGAGGTCGCCGTCGCTCTCCAGGAGGACTTCGTTGATCCCGGAGTCGAAGGCGCCGGGCGGCGCCGTCAGCTCCACCGTGCCTCCGCCGGCCGGGATCACCACGGCCGCGCTGCGATGCCGCCCGAAGAACGATCGGGTGGTGACGGTCAGGCGCGCGGGGACGGCGACCCCCGGCCGCGCCGCCAGCTCGACGTGGGTCACGTAGGCCCATCCCAGCTCCACCAGCATGCGCGCGCGGCGACCCGCGGTCAGGCGCATCCCGTCGGGGGCGCGGGTCCAGCCTTCCAGCAGCAAAGGCGCGCTCTGTGCGTCGGCGAACCGGATGACGTCCGGACCGGTGCGCGTCACGGGCCGGTAGTTGTGCTCGAACATTCCTCCGGCGGCCACTTGATCGAAGCGGCGCGGATGGATGCCGTAGCGCGCGGCGAACATCAGGGTGGCGGGGAGCACGGCTGGGTTCCCCACCGCGGTGTAAAGGTCGTCGAGGACGATGCGGAGGCTGGTCCCGAGAAGCTCCGGTCCGGCCACGGCGCGCGCAAAGGGTAGCCGCCCGCTGACGTTGCCGGCGGACCCGCCCAGGTTGAGGAGCGCCCACGGCAGCAGCCAACCGGTGGCCGCGAACACCTTGATCCGCCACGGTCGCGCCGCCAGCCACCGCCACAAGGCGGCGAGGACGACGGCGGTCGTGGCGACGAAGGGCATCGCCAGCGTGGTCAGACGCCGCGCCCCATAGCTGGCCCCCGCGTGCCACACGGCGGCAGAGTTCACGTAGACGTCGATGGCGATGGGGAACAGAAGAAGCAGCGCCACCGTGCGGGTGTTCCGCCGGACGAGCATCATCCCGAAGCCGACGGTGGGCAGCCACATCAGCGGGTGCCACGAGAAGAAGCCGTGGTTCGGCGCGAACAGCAGCAAGAAGGGGTTGCCGTGTCCCATGTGCAGGTACGAGCGCCCGTACGGAATCACGAAGAACGCGTCGTACAGGATCTTGAACACCCAAAGCTGTATCCACACCACGGATGCGAACCCGGCCAGCGTGACGAGACCCGCCGCCACCGTCCGCCGCGGGAATCGGCGGGCGCGCACGTCGGGCACGGCGGCCGCCAGCAACGACAGCGCGGGGGCCAGCAGCAGCACCGCCGATTGCATGCGCATCAGCGCCGCCAGACCGACCGCCGCCCCGGCCGCGTACCAGCGGCGCAGCGTGCCCGGCGATTCGATCGCGCGCATCCAGGTCAACGTCGCCAATCCCACCGCGAACGCAGACCACACGTGCGAATAGCTCGGGTTCATCGAGCCGAAGTGCAGCATGGTGGAGCCGAGACCCATCACCAGGATGCCGGCGGCGGCCGCCGCGGGTCCACACCAGCGCCGGGCCAGGCGGTAGCCCATCCACAGGGTTAACGCGGCGAACAGCGGCGTGAGGCACAGCGCAGCCGCCGCCCACGGCCCGTCGCACCCGGCGCGCGATTCGGCGCTGGCGGTGGGCGGCAGGGTGATGAGCGCGCGCGCCAGCTTGAGCAGGGGCGCCCAGATCAGCGCCGGCCCCAGGTAGAACGGATTGACCGGCCGACCGGCGCCTTCTTCGGTGCCCTTGCGCCAGGGATCCCCGCAGGCGACGTAGTCGTTGGCGAAGTGCAGATCACCATCGAAGGCGAGGGAGCGAGCGTAAAGCCACGAGTAGTGTCCGTCGCCGTGCACGCGGTCCCCCGGGTGCAACGCATAACGGAGCGCATAGAGGAGGAACAGCCCAGCGGTCGCCGCCACCCCCGGCCAGTCCGCGCGCGTCGCCCCCAGCAAGCCGGCCATACGCCGAGCCGCGCGCGCCGCCGCGGCCCCCAAGGGTCTCACCATCGTCACGGCGTCGTGAGGAAGCGGGCGACGATGGTTTTGAGACCGGCGACGCCGGGGAAGCGCATGATGACTTTGAGGTCGGAGCCCGACGACTGCCAGGCGCGCACTTCGCCCACGCCGAAACGAGGGTGACGGAGCCGGGCGCCCACGCGAAGGGAGTGCGCGCCGCCGCCCGCGGCCGCGTCTTCGTCGTAATGGACGGCCAGCTCGCCGGGAGCGACCGCGGCGGGTTGGGCTGGGCGGGCGGTCCTGGCCGCGCCGCCGGAGCCCGACGGCGGCGGGTCGCGGCTCCAGCGTCCGCCCCACGGGCCTTCGCCTTCCGTGGCGCCGTAGCGCGACGACGACCACGCCGGCGGCGGCATGACCAGCGACTCGATGCTGTCCGCCGGCAGCTCCTTGAGGAACCGGCTTGGCACTCCGCCTAGATCCTGGCCCGACAGTCGGCGCCTCCGTACCCGGGACAGGAACAGGCGCGTCTTGGCTCGGGTCACCGCCACGTAACACAGGCGGCGCTCCTCCTCGACGGCGGCATCGTCGTCGACGCTGCGCGCGTGCGGGAACATACGCTCTTCGAGGCCGGTCAGATAGACCACCGGGAACTCGAGCCCCTTGGCGGTGTGCACGGTCATGAGCGAGACGGAGCCACGCTCGGGGTCGTAGCCGTCGGAGTCGGCGGCCAGCGCGATGCGCTCCAGGAAGCCGGCGAGGGTGGGTTCCTCCGCCTCGCGCTCGTAGTCGCGCATCTGCCCCACCAGCTCGAGCAGGTTCTCCATCCTGCCTTCGGCCTCAAGGGTGTTTTCCGCCGCTAGCGCGTCGCGGTAGCCGCTTTTCTCCAGGACGGCGTCCGCCAGATCCGCGGGGCCCAGCTCGGCGGCGCGCGCGCGCAAGTCGAGCATCAGATCCATGAAGACCGCGAGCTTGCGGCGCGGGCCGACGCCCAGCACAGGCTCGGACGAGGACTCGTCGCGCGCGGCCGCGATGAACGCGGACCACAGGGGCATCTGGCGCTCATGGGCCAGTAACATCAGACGCTCGACGCTGGTCGCCCCGATGCCGCGCGCCGGAACGTTCACGATGCGCGCTAAACCGATGCTGTCGTCGGGATTGAACAGGACGCGCAAATACGCGCAGAGATCCTTGATTTCGGCGCGGTCGTAGAACCGGCTGCCGCCCACCACCGTGTAGGGGATGTTGCGGGCGCGCAGCGCTTCTTCCAGGACACGGGACTGCGCGTTGGTCCGGTAGAAGACCGCGAAGTCGCGCGGCGTGGCGTCGCCTTCGCCCAGCGCGGCGGAGATGGCGCCGGCCACGTAGTCGGCCTCGTCGCGCTCGGTTTCGCCTTCGAAGACGATGATCGGCGCGCCGTCCCCGGCTTCCGTGAACAGCCGTTTCTCTCGCCGCTCGGTGTTGCGCGCGATGATGGCGTTGGCGGCGCGCAGGATGTGCGCCGTCGAGCGGTAGTTCTGCTCCAGCTTGATGACGGCCGCGCCGGCGTGGTCGTGCTCGAAGTCCAAGATGTTGCGGATGTCGGCGCCGCGCCATTTGTAGATGGACTGGTCCTCGTCGCCGACGGCGGTGATGCTGCCCGTGCGGCGCCCGAGCTGGCGCACCAGGCGGTACTGGACGCTGTTGGTGTCCTGGAACTCGTCCACCAGCACGTGATCGAAGCGCCCCCGCACCTCCTCCGAGACCGGGCCCGGCTCCTCGCACAGGCGCAGCGCGGAGAGCAAGAGACCGCCGAAGTCGGTGGCGTTCGCCGCGGTCAGGCGCTGCTGGTAAAGGCGGTAAGCCTTGGCCACCACGTCCTCGAAATAGTCGGCGGGCTGGTACGCCTCGGCGGTGACGCCCTTGTTCTGGGCACCGTCGATGGCCCACTGCACTTGGCGGACGGGGAAGAGACGCTCGGGAACCTTGAGATCGGCCAGCACGCGCGCCAACAGCCGCCGCTGGTCGTCGTCGTCATAGATGACGAAGTCGCGGCGCAGCCCGACCGACTCACCCCACGTGCGCAAGATGCGCGCCGAGACGGAGTGAAACGTACCGACCCACAAGCCGAACCGCCCGCCGCGAACGCCGCCCCCGCCACGCTCTCCGCCGCCGGCGGTGCCCATGCCCAGCAGGCGCAGCACGCGCTCGCGCAGCTCGCCGGCCGCCTTGTTGGTGAAGGTCACCGCCAGGATGCGGCGGGGATCGGCGCCGGCGGCCACCAGACGGGCGAGCCTGAAAGTGATCACACGGGTCTTGCCGGACCCGGCACCTGCCACGACCAGCAGCGGCCGCGGCGGGTGAAGCACCGCTTCCAGCTGCTGCGGGTTCAGCAAACGCGCCAGCGCCTCGGGCGAGAACGCGGAGGATCGCTCGCGCGCGCCGGCGGCGCCTGCGCCGGTCCGCGGCTCGGTTTCGGCGGCGCTCGCGGGGAGGTCCGTGGATGTCGGTGTCGGCACAGCGTTTATGGTCGGACAGGATCCTAGTTCGGTGCCGACATGAGCTCCCGCTCGGCCTCGCGCAGGCTCTGCTTCCATTCGGGTTCCTCGGGAACCGCGGCGGCCGCGCGACGGTAAAAGCGCACGGCGTCTCCGATGCGTCCCATCTTGCGAAGGTGGTTGGCGTAATCGAACAGGGTCTGCGGGCACCCTTCTTCGTCGTGCCGCAGCGCGGCCTGGAAAAGCTCGGCGGCACGGGCGTCGTTGCCCGCCAGGCCGTGCTCGACGGCGGCCTGGTGCAGGGCACGGTGGTCTTCGGAATCGAGCCGCAGCGCTTCGTCGTACGACTCCGCGGATTCCTGGTGGCGCCCCATCTCGGCGTAAATGTCGCCCCGAATGGCGGCGACGAAGAAAGGATCGCCCCCCCGCGAGGCGGCCTCGGCGATGCCGTCCAGCGCCTCGATGGACCGCCGCTGCTCCAGCAGCGCCTGCGCCAGCTTGGCGTGGCCCAGCGCGTACGCTGCGTCGATCTCCACGACGCGACGAAAGGCGGCTTCCGCGGCCGCTGCCTGTCCCCTGTCCAGCAGCGCGTCTCCCAGCTCGCGCCAGCCGTCGATGAGCCGCGGGTTCAGCTCGGTCGCCTTTCGCGCGGCGGTCGCGGCGGCTTCCGGATCGAGGCTGGCGTTGAGCGACTCCGCCAGCAGCGCGTGGGCGATCCCCAGGCCGCCCGCCGCGTCGTTGACAGCGGTCCGGGCCAGCCGCGCGGCCTCGGCGGGGCGTCCGGCGTCGAGCTCTCGACGGGCGTCCCCCAGCCGCCCCAGCCCGGCGATCACCGCCGGGGTGGCCGCCCGCAGACGAGGGACATCGGCGTCCTCGGGTTCGAGGGCCGCGACCACTCGCAGCGCCAGGGCCGCGCGCCCGCGGTCGCCGGTCGCCGTCGTGCGAGCGCTCTCCCCACGCCAGAAGGCGGCGGTCGCGGCCGCGTCGTCGCCCAGCACTGTCTTGGCCCGCGTGGCCACGGCGGCATCGCCCTTTTCCACGGCCAGGGCGTAGAGCAGAGCCGCCGCGTCGAGACGGGCCTCCTCGTCGCGGGTCCCTAGGGCGTCGAGCCCGAGCGCGCGGTCCAGCGCCAGGTGCGCCCCGGCGTCGTTCCCCCGGCCCAGCGCGCGCACCGCGAGCGCGAAGGCCAGAGCCGGTCCGGGGGGCGTCGCCCGCGCGATTCCTTTTTGCAACGTGGCCAGCGCCTCGTCGGATCGGCCGACCTGTTCCTCGAGCTCCGCCAGATCCAACCAATGATCCGAAAGCCCCGGGTCGCGCTCGGTGCGGCGGCGCGCGCGTGCCAGCGGGTCGGTGTCCTCGAGGCTCGAAAGCTCGCCGGTCAGGGCGTGTAGGAAGCGCAGGAACGACGTCCCGACGCGGTCGAAGCCCGCCTCGGTGACTTCCGCGACGGGCCATTCCCCTCGACCCTCCGGGCCCGGTTCCAGAACGAACCGTCGGGTGCCCCGATCCAGCACGGGCCAGTGCGGCCGGGAGCGCGATCCGGGGGCGGCGGCGGTCTCGGCGCGTCGGCGCAACGCCTCCGCCACCGACAGAAGGCGTACTTCTTTCCCCACCTCGCCGCCGTCGTGCGCGCGCAGGAAGGCGGCCAGGCCGGGCGGCAATGGCCGCCCCAGCGCCCGCTCGACCCGCGCCGCCGCGTCCGGCGAAGCGGGAGCGAGCGTTGCGCCCAGGGACGCCAGCTCGGCCTGCACCTCCGCGAGCAGCATCTGCGACGACCGCTTGGCGCTCACCATCATATGGGTTTAGAGCCGCGCGCCCGCGCGCGCAAGTCGCCGCGGCCCGCGGCGATGGCGTCGGCGGCCCGGCGCGACGGGCCGCTGTGATAAAGTATTACGATCGGATCGCTGCGAAGAGGCACTCGTGGGTAAGGTCCTTCTTTGTGACGATGAGCTGGCGCTCAGCCGGACCCTGAGCCGGGCGCTGCGCGGCGTCGGCCACGAGGTGACGACCTCCGACGGCCCGGGCGGCAAAGCGCACCTGGAGCGCGAGCGCTTCGACCTGGTGGTCACGGACATCCGCATGCCGGAGGTCAACGGCTTCGAGATCCTGAACTTGGCGAGGGCCTCGGCACCGGCCATGCCGGTCATCGCCATGAGCGGCAGCGCAGAGGTGGCGGACGTGGTGCGAGCGATGCACGCGGGAGCGCGCGACTTCCTGATCAAGCCTTTCGAGGTCTCGCTACTGAAGGACGCCATCGCGGAGATCCTCAGCCCACCCCCGACGCCGCCCGCGCCCGCCGGGAAGACATCGGCGGCGTGGCGCGACGAGCACGCCCCCTTCCTCCTGGGACAGGACGCGAGCATGCTCCCCGTGCTCCAGCTCGTGTCGCAGGTGGCGGATACCCGCTGCACGGTGCTCATCACCGGGGAATCGGGGACGGGCAAGGAGCTGGTGGCGCGCTCGCTGCACGTAGGATCGGGCCGGCGCGATCGTCCCTTCGTGGCGGTCAACTGTGCGGCTATTCCACCCGCTCTGGTGGAGTCCGAGCTCTTCGGGCATGCGAAGGGCGCGTTCACGGGCGCCACCGCGGCGCGCGTGGGCCGCTTCGCCCAGGCCGACGGCGGCACCATTTTCCTCGACGAGATCGGTGAGATGGAGCCGGGCGTTCAGGCCAAGCTCCTGCGCCTCATCCAGGACGGCCAGCTCTACCCCGTCGGGCAGGAGGAGCCGCAAACCATCGACGTTCGCATCCTGGCGGCCACCAACCGCAACCTGGAGAACGAGGTGACGTCAGGGCGTTTTCGCGCCGATCTCTTCTGGCGCCTGAACGTGATTCCCGTCGAGCTGCCGCCGCTGCGGCGCCGCCTTTCGGACATCCCTTTGCTGGTGGACGGTTTCGTGCGCAACGCGAACGAGCGCCACAAGCGTCGTGTCGCCGGGCTGGACGCGGACGCCATGGCGCTGCTGCGCGCGTACGCGTGGCCGGGCAACATCCGCGAGCTCGAGAATTTGATCGAACGACTGGTGATCGTGAAGGCGGCCGGCGCGCTGAGCGTCGCCGACCTGCCTGCGGCGCTGCGCGTGCCGCGGGCGACGCCCGCGTCGATGGCGGCGGCTTCGTCGCCGGGCATCGAGCTGCCGCAGTCGGGCACCGACCTGCGTGCGATGTTGGAGGCGGTGGAGGATCGCATGATCACCGAAGCGCTGGAACGCACCGCCGGCAACAAGAACCGCGCCGCCGAGCTGCTCGGCCTGAACCGCACGACGCTGGTCGAGAAGCTGCGGCGCCGCCGACAAGCCGGCGCTCCCGACACCGACGGCTGACGGGGGCGTTCGAGTCGGGTTGGAAGACGGGCGCAGCTTCTTATCGAAACGCGGCCAACCAGAAGCTGGGGGGGCCGTCGGGAGAGCGGTGGCGGGTGACGAAATCGAGCTGACGGGCGCGGCGCGCCGGGGGCAGCAACAGCGGTGCGTGCGGATGAGCGCGGGCGCCCACGTCGTGGAGCGATCGCTCGGAGACGAAGCCCGCCTCGACGGCGCGGACCAGGTCGTCGAGGCGGGCGTCGGGCGCGCGGATCACGCCGCGATGGCGTAGGTATGCCGCCAGCCACAGGACGGTGCACAGATCTTCCTCGGCCACGCTCCACACCCACGTGGTCCCTGCGAGGCCCGCCGCGTCCCGGCGCAGGGCCTCGCTGGCGCGGAAGGCCTCCTTGCAGCGCGCGTAGGCGGTCGCTTCGGCCAGCAGGGACGGCAACAGCGACGCGGTCTGCGCCGCGCCGCCCGCGCGCCCCGCGTGGGCGATCCAGACGACACCTTGCTTCGTTGCGACACGCTCGGCGGGCGGCGGCAGCGGAGGGACCCAGGTGCCGCCGGCATCTCGGAGGGCTTGGGCCGCCTCGATGTCATGCGGCCTCAGAGCGAGCGCGAGACGAAGCTCACGAAGCGCGTCGTCTCGCCGCCCGGCCTCGAGAAGGGCGGCGCCGAGGCGGGCATGCGCCGACGCCATCCACGGGAACCCCGCTGCGGCGCCACCGTACATGCGCTGAGCCTCGTCCCAGCGTCCTTCCGCCCGATAGGTGTCGCCCGCCAGTAGCAGCGGCTGGGCCCAGCCGGGCTCGATGGCTCGCGCGGCCGCCAGATCGCTGCGCGCCTCGGCGTTTTGGCCGGCCGCCATCCGAGCCGCAGCGAGCGCCACCCGCTGCCGCGCGGCCGCCGGCGGCGCCATCACCCAAAGCTGCGGCGGATCGCCCGCGACGCGAAGCCCGATGTCGGCGGCAGGGCACACGGCCGGTCCCGCCACCGACGCGTAGTTGAATGCATCCCCGGCTGTCCCCGTCTTGCGGGGGGCTGCCGCCATCTCCACGGCGAGGGGCGCGCCGCCGGGAGCCCGCTGCTCGATGAATCGCTCGATGTCCGCCGGCCGCGGGGGAACCCCCGCGAGCGCGCTCCCCAGCGAGAACCCGAGCGCGACGGCTCCGCGCGGTTTGGCACAGGCGAGATCGCCAGAAGCCGGGACCGACGCCGCCGGCGGCGCCGCCGCCCCGGACGCGCAGCCCACCAGCCCGAGAGCGGTCCAGCACAGCCGCCGCCCGCGGATCACACGCCCGTCACGGCCGCAGCGCGGCCAGCGCCTCCGCCATGCGCGCGACGCCCTTGTCCACGTTCGCCATCGACGTAGCGTAGGACAAGCGCACGTACCCGGGCGCTCCGAAGGACGATCCCGGCACCAGGCCGACCCGCCCTTGCTCCAGCAGGTATTCGCACAGCGCCACGTCGTCGTCGATGCGCTGTCCGTCGGGAGCGCGCCGGCCCAGGAACGACGACACGTCGGGGAACGCGTAGAACGCCCCCTTGGGCTCGACGCACAGCACGCCCGGGATGGCGCGCAGGCCGCGCACCATGGACAATCGACGCCGGTTGAACTCGACACGCATGCGGTCGAGCTCGTCGACCGGCCCCTCGACCGCCGCCAGAGCCGCCGCTTGGCTCACGGCCGCGGCGTTGGTGACGGATTGTCCCTGCAGCGTGGCCATGGCCTGGATGATCGCCGGGGGCGCCAGCGTGAAGGCGATGCGCCAGCCGGTCATGGCGTACGCTTTCGAGACGCCGTCGATGATCACCGTCCGCGCCCGCACCTCGGGCCCGAAGGCGACCGGCTGGATGAAGCGCGCGCCGTCGTAGCAGAGCGTCCGGTAGATATCGTCCGTGACCAGGACCAGATCGTACCGGCACACGAGGTCGGCCAGCGCGCGCAGCGTCGCCTCGTCGTAGACCGCGCCCGTGGGGTTGGACGGCGATCCGACGACGATCATGCGCGTGCGCGGTCCGATCGCGCGCGCGACGTCCTCGACGCGCACGGCGAATCCCTCCTCGGGCCGCGACGGCACCAGCACCACGCGCGCTCCGGCCAGCCGCGCGATGGCGCTGTAGCTGACCCAGCACGGCGACGGGATGATGACCTCGTCGCCCTCGTCGAGCAGGGCGTGGAACGCATTGAAGATGGACTGCTTGGCGCCGGAGCTGACCATCACCTCGTCAGGCCGCACGTCCACGCCGTGCGCGCGGCCGAACCACGCCGCGACGGCAGCGCGCAGCCGCGGTGTTCCCTCCACGTTCGTGTAGCGGGTGGCGCCCTCGTCCAGCGCGCGCTTCGCCGCTTCCTTGATGTGCGCCGGCGTATCGAAATCCGGCTCGCCAGCGGTGAAGCTGACCACGTCCACGCCGCGCGCTTTGAGCTCCGCCGCCTTGGCGGTCATCTTCAACGTCATCGACGACTCGATGAGCGACAGCCGGCGCGCCAGCTTCACCGCGGGTCTCCCGCAGACAGCTTGCGCGCCAGCGCGCGCGTCACCGGGGCCGGCACCATGCGCGACACATCGCCACCCATACTGGCGACCTCTTTCACCAGCGACGAGGACACGTAGAAACTTTCCTCGTTGGTCATCAGGAACAGCGTTTCCATGTCGGGAGCCAGGTGGCGGTTCATGTGGGCCAGCTGGAATTCGTACTCGAAGTCCGCCAGCGCGCGCAGCCCGCGGATGACGACCCGCGCCCCGCGCCGGCGCGCGTAGTCCACCAGCAGCCCGTCGAAGGAATCGATCTCGATGCGCTCGTCCCCGGCGGCCACCTCCGCGATCATGTCGGCGCGTTCGGCCTTTGTGAAAAGCGGCCTTTTCCGCGTGTTGTCCGCCAGCGCCACCACCACCCGGTCGAAGATCTGCAGCGACCGGCGCAGGATATCGACGTGGCCGTTGGTGATGGGATCGAAGGTGCCGGGGTAGACGGCCAGAGGACGGACGGCGGCGCCCGGCTTGGCGGAGGTCACGAGGCTCCCGCCCGGTAGAACGACACCTCGGTGTCGCCATACGAGCGGCGGTCGGTCAGGAAGAGTTGCCCCACCGATTCCGCGGGCCGGTGCCGCTTGTCGTGCTCGACCACGACCACCGCGCACGAATCGAGAAGGCTGCCTCCCGAGAGCTCGGCCAGGGCCGCCCCCATCTCGCCGCCCGCATAGGGCGGATCCAGAAACACCCATCCGAACCGCGCGGCGGCGTCCCCCGTGCGGGAAAGCCGGCGCAGGGCGGTCCGCACGTCGGTGCCGATGACCGACACGGTCTTGCCCTCCGGGCCCTGCGGCCGCACGTCTTCCTCCTGCCCGACCTCACGCAAGTTCCGGCGCAGCGCCGCCAAGGCGCGGGGGTCTCGTTCGACGAACACGACGGCTCGCGCGCCCCGGGATAGCGCCTCGATCCCCAGCGCGCCTGTGCCCGCGTAAAGGTCCAGGACCGCGGCGAGGGGCGGCGGGCCCAGGATGTTGAAGATGGCCTCCCGCACTTTGGCGGACGTTGGACGGGTGCTCGCCCCGCGCGGTGCCCACAACCGCCGGCCGCGATCGAGCCCGCCGGTAAGCCGCATGGCATCGTCTCGTACCGCGCCGGACCCCTCCGGTCAACTGACGCGCGGCCTGGACGTGACCGACGTCGCGTGAATCGGCGGCCTCGGCGCAGGCGTGTTACACTGCCGGGTCCCCATGCCGCGTGTAGGCGCCTTCTTCGACTTGGATCGGACGCTCGTGGCGTGTAACACGGGCCGGCTGTTCCTGAAGGATTTGCGGCGTCGGGGCGAGATCTCGTTCATGCGTGCGCTGCAGGCGATGGGGTGGATGGCCAAGTACCACCTGTCGCTGATCGACCTGGAGAATGTCGCCGCGCGCGTCGTGGAGATGATGAAAGGACATTCCGAGCGCGAGTTCGAAGAACGCTGCCGGCGCTGGGTGGAGGACGAAGTGCTGCCGCGCCTGCTGCCGAGCGGACTCCGCCAGATCGAGCGCCATCGCGGCGATGGGCACCTGCTGGCCATCCTTTCCACCTCGCCGACCTACGTCACGCGCCCCATCGCCGAGACGCTGGGTCTGGAGGAAGCGATCTCGACGCGGTTCGAGGTAGCGGATGGCCAGTTCACCGGACGCCTGGAGGGCCCGGCGTGTTATGGGCGCGGCAAGGTCCACTGGGCGGAAGACCTGGGGCGCCGGCGCGAGATCGACCTCGACGCGAGCTGGTTTTACACCGACTCGTACAGTGACCTCCCCATGCTCGAGCGTGTGGGCAACCGCGTTGTGGTAAACCCCGACCCGCGCCTGCGGCGCACGGCTCGCCTCCGAGGCTGGACCGTCGAGAATTGGCTCACCCCGTCGGGCGCGCCGGTTCCTCTGACGCCGACCTCCGCCTCATGACCGCCCTCGCCACGCCCTGGCTGACGCCGGCGGTCGCGCGGCTGCTCGATCTGGCCATCGAGGAGGACGTGGGCCGCGGCGACGTCACGACGGAGGCCTTGATCCCGCCGCAGCAGGAGGCCGAGGCGGAGGTGGTGGCGCAGGAGCGCTTGGTGGTGGCGGGCATCGGCGTGCTGGAGGCGGTCTTCACCCGGCTCGACTGGCGCGCGCGCGTACGCGGCAAACACGCCGATGGTGAAGCGGTCGAGCCGGGGACGGTGATCGCCACGGCCCGCGGCCCGGCGGCGGCGCTGCTGGCCGGCGAGCGGACGGCGCTGAATTTCTTGCAGCGCATGTGCGGTATCGCCACGCTGACCCAGGCGTTCGTACGCGCCGCCGAGGGAACCAAGGTGCGCGTCACCGACACGCGCAAGACGTCGCCCGGCGTGCGCGTGCTGGAAAAATACGCCGTGCGCGTCGGCGGCGGCGCCAATCACCGCGCCGACCTGGGGTCGGGGATCCTGATAAAGGACAACCATCTGGCGCTGGTGGGGTCGGTGCGCGAGGCGGTGCAGCGCGCGCGGGCGGCGGCGCCGCACACGCTGCGCGTCGAGGTGGAAGTGGCGTCCCTCGCCCAGTTGGAGGAAGCGCTGGAAGCGGGGGCGGACGTCGTTTTGCTGGACAACTTCGCCACGCGCGAGATCGGCGAGGCCGTCAAGCGCGTCAAGGCCCGCGCGCCCCGGCCGCTGCTGGAGGTTTCGGGGGGCGTGACGCTGGACCGCATCCGCGAGCTCGGCAAGACCGGCGTCGACGTCATCTCGGTCGGCGCGCTCACGCACTCGGCCCGCGCGGTGGACTTGTCTCTGGAGATGCGTCCCGTCGAGCGAACGTGACGTCCGCGACCACGCCGCCCGGCTGGCGCGTGACCTGGCTCGACACGTGCGCGTCCACCAACGACGTGGCGGCCGCGCGCGCTCGCGCCGGCGAGCCCGAAGGCTGGGTCGTGGTGGCCGACACGCAGACCGCCGGGCGCGGGCGGCTCGGCCGCACCTGGCACTCGCCCCCGGGGACGAATCTTTACGTCTCCCTCTTGCTGCGCCCGCTCCTTCCCGCCGTCCAGGTCGCGCCGCTGACTCTGGTGGTGGGCGCGGCGACGGCGGCGGCTCTGGCGCGGGAGGGCGCGGTCCCTCGTCTGAAGTGGCCGAACGACGTGCTGCTGGGCACGCCCGCGGGGCCGCGCAAGGTGGCCGGCATCCTCACGGAGGCGGCCAGTGAAGCCAACCGGATGCGGCACGTGATCGTCGGGATCGGGCTGAACGTCAACAGCCACCGCAGCGATTTCCCCACCGCGCTGGCCGCCCGCGTGACGTCCCTGCGACAGACGCTCGGGCGGAGCGTGGACCGCGAAGGACTGCTGGCGCGTCTGCTGGGCGAGCTGGGTGAAGGGTACGCGCGCTTTCTCCGCGAAGGGCCCGCGGCGGCCATCGCGTCGTGGCGCCGCTACGCCGATCTGGGCGGTCGCTACCGCGTGCAAGGAGTCGGGGCCGCGGACATCGAGGGCGTCGCGGAAGACGTGGAGGCGGATGGCGCCCTGCGCGTGCGCGGTGACGACGGACGCGTCCATCGCGTGGTCACGGGCGAGGTTGTAGATTCGCCTGCGCCGTGACCGTCTTTCAGGCGATCGTCCTCGGCTTGGTCCAGGGCGCCACCGAGTTTCTTCCCATCTCGTCGACGGCGCATCTGCGGATTGTCCCCGCGCTGGCCGGCTGGCCGGACGCGGGCTCCGCCTTCACGGCGGTACTGCAGCTCGGGACGTTGGCCGCCGTCGTCGGCTTCTTTCTCCCTGACCTCTCGCGCATGACGCGCGCCGCGCTGCGGGCGTTTCGGGATCCCGCCGGGCGCGCCGATCCCGACGCGCGCGCCGCCGCCGGCATCTTGGTGGGGACGGTTCCCATCGGGATTGCCGGCGTGGTCTTCCGCGACGCCATCAGAGGACCGCTGCGATCGCTGTGGGTGATCGCGTGCGCCCTCATCGTGGTGGGCGTCGCGCTGGCGATCGTGGAGGCGCGGGCCCGGCATCGCCGCGGGACTTCCGAGCTGACGACGCGCGATGCGCTGCTCATCGGCTGCGCGCAGGCCCTGGCGCTGATCCCGGGTGTGTCGCGCTCGGGCATCACGCTGTTGGCGGCCATGGCGCTGGGGCTCCGACGGGACGCCGCGGCGCACTTCTCGTTTCTCCTGTCTGTCCCCGCGGTGACCGCGGCGGCGGTTTTCGAGCTGCCCGACGTCTTGGGCGCGCGCGGCGTCGGCGGCGCGCCGCTGGCGGCGGGCCTCGCCGCGTCCGCCGTGTCGGGTTATGTCGCCATCGCCTGGCTGCTGCGCTTCCTCCGCACCCGCACAACCTTGCCCTTCGTCGTCTACCGCGTGGTGGCGGGCGGCGGCATCATCGCGGCGCTCATGGCCGGCGCGCTTCGCTGAACGCGCCATCGGCGCGCGCGCATTCGTCTCGACAACCGGGAACAGCGCGTGTAAGGTTCCGGGCCTTGTCTCGCCGAACTAGCACCAGCATGGCTGGGCCCATAGCTCAGCGGTCAGAGCTGGCGGCTCATAACCGCCTGGTCCCTGGTTCGAATCCAGGTGGGCCCACGTTCCAGCCGCCCACCAGCCACGGAGGACGAGTTGCGCGATCAGCTTAGGCTTCTGGAAGATCTGCAGAGACACGACGCCCGCATCCAGGAGATCGAGAGCTCCGCGAAAGTGATTCCGGCGAAGCTGGAGGCCACCCAGGCCGACCTCGCGCGGGTGGAGGCCATGCTCTCTAGCGAGCGTGCCCAGCTCGCGGAAACTGAAAAGTACTACGCCGACCAGCGCGTGTCGTTGCAGGACGACGAAGTGCAGGTGTCCACCGCCAAGCACAAGCTGTCGCAGGCCAAGAACTCGAAAGAGTACATGGCGGCGCAGCGCGAGATCGAGCAGAAGCGAGAAAGCATGGCCGGACGAGAGGCCGAGATCACCAAGCTGGTCGAGGCCATCGACGCCAAGAAGAAGCTGCTCGCGGATCGGGCCGCCGACGTGCAGACCCTGCGCGAATCCATCGACAAGGACGCCGAGGTCGCCCAGGGGCGCCTGGCGGAGCTCGAAGGCCAGATCGCGAAGCTGCGCAGCGAGCGCGACGTGCTGGTCGCGGGCATCAAGCCGGACGTGCTCAAGCGTTACGGGACCATCCGCATGCGCCGCGGCCTGGCGGTCGTGAGCGTGCGCAACGGGACCTGCCAGGGCTGCAACATGAATATCCCGCCGCAGCTTTTCAACACGCTTCAGCGCGGCCAGACGCTGGAGACTTGCCCGTCCTGCCACCGGATCATCTATTGGGAAGATCTGATGAAGGACGAGCCTAAAGCGTCCTAGCAGCCCGTCCTTTAGGACACTCCCCCTAGCGGCCGTCGTTCACCTGCATGCGCACCGAAGCTCTGCCGTTTCTCGTGTGCCCGACCTGCGACGCCGCGCTGGCGCTGGCCCCGGCGGACGTGACGTCCCGCGCGCGCGAAAACGACGGGCACATCATGGACGGCCAGCTGGTGTGCGCCGGGCGCGCCTGCCGTTTTCCCATTCAGGATGGCGTGCCGATCCTCCTGCCCGGCGAGGTCGACAGCGTCGAGATCGAGACCGCCGCGCGCTTCGCCGACGAGTGGACGCACTGGCGCGGCCTGCGCGGCTACTACGAGCGCCAGTTCCTGGGCTGGCTGGCGCCGCTTTCGCCGCACGACTTCGCCGGCAAGACGGTTTTCGAAGGAGGCTGCGGCAAGGGGCGGCACACGGCGGTGGTGGCCGGGTTCGGAGCGAAGGCGATCGTATCCATCGACCTCGGGAAGAGCGCGTTCGTCGCGTTCGAGAACACGCGCCACCTCCCCAACGCTCACGTGGTGATCGGCGACCTCCTGTGTCCGCCGGTAGCGCCGGTGTTCGACGTGGCGTTCTCGGTGGGCGTCGTCCACCACCTGCCCGATCCAGCTCGCGGCTTCGACGCCCTGGCCGCGCGCGTGCGCGACGGCGGCCGGGTGGCGGTGTGGGTCTACGGCCGTGAAAACAACGAATGGATCACGCGCTACGTGGACCCGGTGCGCAGCGGCGTCACCGCCAAGCTGCCGCCGGGCCTCCTGCGCGCGGCGTCCACGGTGCCGGCGGCGTTGGTGTGGAGCGCCATCAAGCTGCTCGCCCAGATGGATCCCGGCGGCCGCGTGTCTCGCTTTCCTTACGGCGAGTACTTCGCGTCCATGCACGACTTCCCGTTCGACGAGATTCACTCCATCGTCTTCGATCAATTGGTGACGCCCGTCGCCCACTACCTGCCGGGCGACGAAGTCAGACGCTGGTTCCAGCGTGGCGGTTTTCGCGACACGACGGTCCGCTGGCACAACCATTATAGCTGGACCGGGGTCGGCACGATCGCGCGGACCGGTCCCGTCTGACGGGTCTGGTAAGCTTCGCCGCCCATGCGCAGGGCGACGGTCGAGCGGAAGACGAACGAGACGCAGATCGAGGTCACCTTGGACCTCGACGGCACCGGCGCGCGCCACATCGCCACGCCGCTGCCGTTCTTCGATCACATGCTGGACGCTTTCGCCCGGCACGGGCTTTACGATCTGACGGTGGCCGCGCACGGCGACGTCGCGGTAGATGGGCACCATACGGTGGAGGACGTGGGCATCTGCCTGGGGCAGGCGTTCCGGCAGGCGCTCGGGGATCGAAAAGGCATCGCGCGCTACGGCGACGCCGCGATACCCATGGACGAGACGCTGGCGTCGGCGGCGGTCGATCTGGGCGGCCGCGCGGCGTTCGTGTATCAGGCGGACGGCATCAAAGGGAAATGGATCGGCGGATTCGACGCCGAGCTCGCGCGCGAGTTCTTCGGGGGCTTCGTCGGCGCCGCCCTGTGCAACCTGCACATGCAGGTGCACTACGGCGAGAACGCCCACCACATGGTGGAGGCGCTGTTCAAAGCGTTCGCCCGCGCCACGTCGGCGGCTTGCCGGCTCGACCCGCGCGTCACCGGGGTGCCCTCGACCAAGGGCACGCTGACCGGCTGACCGGCTGCCGCCGATGACAGTCCACACCAGGCCCAAGGTCGCGGTCGCGGACACCGGCAGCGGGAACCTGCGCAGCGTCGAGAAAGCGCTGGCGGCGGCCGGCGCCGACGTGATCGTGACCGGTGATGCCGACCGGGTGGCGGCGTCGGACAAGATTGTGGTGCCTGGCCAGGGCGCCTTCGGCGGCTGCGTCGCCGGCCTGGCCCGCGGCGGGGGCGGGTTGCAGCAAGCCGTGATGGCGGCCATCCGCGGCGGAAAACCGTATCTGGGGATCTGCCTGGGACTGCAGATCCTGTTCGACGGCAGCGAAGAAGATCCGGGCGCTGCCGGGCTCGGCGTCCTACCGGGCCGCGTGGCTCGCTTCCAGGGGCCTGGCCTCAAGGTGCCGCATATGGGTTGGAACCGGACCACGCGACCGGCGGGAGCGGCGGCACCGTCCGCGCCGGCGGCCTGGGGAGCGCTTCCGGAGGGCGCGTATTTTTACTTCGTCCACAGCTTTTACGCGGTCCCGGCCGACCCGCGCCACGTCGCCCTCGAAAGCGAGCACGGCGTCCGCTTCTGCGCGGCCATCGCCCGGGACAACGTCGTCGCCTGCCAGTTTCATCCCGAAAAAAGCCAAGCCGCGGGCCTGGCCCTGCTGCGCGCGTTCGTCGCAGGGTAGCGCCGGGGCCGCCGTCCGGCTTTCTCGATCAGCCGCTGCAGATGCGGGCGCAGAAGTCGGCGTGAGTTCCCGAGGGGCAGCGGGGGGTGGCTTCCGCTTCGCCCTGGGCGACCGGGGCGCCGTCTGCGCTCAGCACCTCGATCCGGAAGCGGATGGTCTCGTCCACCACGCGCACGCCGAGCGGGCTCGGGCACATGAACGCGGGGAGCGCCGCCGGCAGCTCCCAATAACCATCGGTCGTCGCGGGTCCCAGCTCCTGGCGGCGCTCGGCGGTGAGCACCAGGCGCGCGTCGCTGGCCCGCCGCGCGCTGTGCCTGACCTTGACCAGCCCGGGCGCCATGCCCGTGATTCGGTACTTGAGCCACACATGAAATCCGCCCTGGGACCCGGGAATCAGCGGCGCGTCACCGCCCAGCGGCACGAAGCCACCGCCGCCGTCGTCGGGCGTGCCCCCGATGGCGAGGGTCGCGAGATCATCCGGCCCGGGTCCGCCGTCGGCCTCGCCGCCGCAGGCGGCACCACCGCCGACCATGACGGCGACGGCCGTCGCCGCGCAAAAGATCCGGGCGTGCCGCTTCATGACCGCCCGCGCCGACGAGCCCGTGCCATGGCCAGGGCGGCGCCGAGCAGAGCCAGGCCGACGCCCGCGGCCGCGCTCCTGGCCGACGGCACAGAGGCCACCCGACAGGCGCAGCCGCCTCGGTCGGGAAGGATCTCCTGGATGACACGCGGAGGACCTTCTTCGCCCAGCACTTCGATGCGCTGCGACCCGGCGACGTCCCTGGGAGGCGGGGGCTGGGTGTTCCCGGTGCCGTTGGGATAGTCCACGCTCCACCCTTGCTCCGTCACCAGTCGCGCCGGCGTGCGGGCCGGATCGTCGGACCCGAGTACCCCACAGTAGTAGGTCAACGTGGCCTGGTGCTCGTGCGCCACGTCGGGCAAATCCTTGTTGAAGCTGAAGACCGGATCGAGGTTCATGTCCTCGGGCGAAATCGTGGTGTAAAGGCGCGTCAGGTAGGGGAACTTCCTGAACAGCGCGCCGGCGGCGAGGGTCGGCTTGACCACCCGTTCCCACAGCTCGTCGACCATCTTCTGCGGCTGATAGTTGATGCCGGCCCAGCCTTCGAAGTCTTCAGGAAACTGCGACCGATAGTCGTCGCTCAGGAAGTAATCGATGGACAAGTAGAACTGTGCCGGGGTGATCTTCTTGCGTTCCAGTCCCGGCGGCATCGGGATGTATCGCCCGAGGATGGTGGTGACCTGGCTGCTGAACGGGAAGCTCGCGCTCTGGAGCGACTGGACGAACCCTATGGCGCTCGGGGCCGCGGCGTGGGCAGCCGGATCTCCGAAGCGTCTCGGAAAGTCCAACCGGTCCTGCATGATGCGGCTGGTGCCCGCGTACTCGGTCAGGAACGAATGTTTTTCGGGCGCTTCGGCGACCGCCTTGATGACCACGTCGTTATAGTTGCGGCCGGCCGCGTACCAGTCGATAGCCAGGTCGTTGATCACCGTGTGGTAGTAGTTGCGCGGAATCGCCCGGCTGCCACCGAGCATCCACACCTGCACGCCCATGTTGGGCTGCGCGCCCACGGACGTCAGCTCGATGGGGATCATCGCGTAGTCCGACGGGTACTTGACCACCACCGGCTGCAGGTCGCCGGCGGATTGCCCGGACCGCAGCTTTAGCGCGAGGAAGTACTTTCCCGGGCCGAGGTAGTTGCCGACCGTCTGGTCGGTGCCCACCGGGACGAAGTAGCGGTTGTCGGCAAGCCACTTGAGCATCTCGTCCTTGCTGTCGCCGCGCAGGACCGCGTAATCGTAGGGGCCGATCGAATCCTGGATGACCAGCGGGCCTTTGCCGCTGGAGTTGCTGCCGCCGGAGGTGCCGCCGTCGGCCGACGGCGGGGAGCTGCCGAAGCCCCCGCGCCCGAAACGGCAGTTGCCTTCGAACGCGGTCGTGAGCCGGTACTTGGGCTGGGTCTCCTGGATGAGCTGCGCGAACAGCTCGTCCGTGCCGAGCTCCAGCGTGGGGACCGACGGGAGCGGAAGCAGCCAGCCGAACTCCCCCGCCGATCCCGCGTACTGGATCTGGATGTGCGCGGTGACGACGCCTTCCTCGATCGCGAACAAGATGCGCTCACCGGCTTGCACGATGGGAACGCTGGGATCGGGCGGGGTGAAGCAACCGCAGGCCTCCGCCTGACGCGGCCCGATACCAACCCAGCTTGCAGCCAGGAAACCAAGGAACAGGGCACAACGAGCGAGATTCATCATGAGGGCCTCCGACAAATGGAAAGACCACAGCACCGGTCGTGCCAGGTGATAGGTCCTGAATTCGCAGCGCTCCACGGCGCCGCGCGAACGGGATCTAGGCAGAACTCGGAGGCCGCCTCAGAAATTCGTGGCCGGCTCCGCCCGAGCAAGAGGCTAGAGTACGCGTCCATGGCTTGGCGCGGTTCGATGCGGCTTGCGATGACGGCGGCGCTGGCGGCGGTTACCTGGGCCGGATGCGGCGACGATCCCGCAGCCCCCCGGCGGTTGGTGTTGGTGACCGCCGAGCAGCCAGGCTCTCTGCTTTCGGTCTGGATCGCCCCGGACGGCGTCGCCTACGCGGCCGGCGGCGTCGATGGCGGCGGGGATGGCCTGCTCCTGCGCTGGCGCGGCCCCGGGCACGACGTCGAAGTGGTCCCTACCCCGGGAGCGCACGCGTTCTGGTGGATTCACGGGTTCGCAGCCGACGACATGTGGCTGGCGGGCGAGAGCGGGGAAGCGCACAGATTCGACGGGATCGCGGTGACGCGGGTCGACGCCGGTATGTCCGAGCCCCTGCCGACGCTGTTCGGCATCTGGGGCAACACCAGCGACGACCTGTGGGTGGTGGGCGGCTCGTTCGTGGCGGGCGGGGCGCGCCGCGTGATCCTGCGGCGCCAGGCGGGCGTGTTCCGCCCCGTCGCGTCACCGGCCAGCGTCGACGACGCGGTCACGTATTTCAAGGTGTGGGGCTCGGGCGCGTCGGACGTGTGGATTGCCGGAGATCTGGGCGTCATCCTGCGCTGGGACGGCACGCAGCTGACGCGCGCCGAAGCGCCCCGGGTCGAGCGCTACCTCACGGTGCATGGCTGCGGGCCGCGGGACGTCTACGCCGTGGGCGGCGGGGCGTCCGGTGCGGCCGTGCACTTCGATGGGTCGTCTTTTTTGCCGCTGCGTCTCGGCAATGTGCCGCCGCTGGGCGGGGTGGCGTGCGACCCGGGGGGGGGCGGCGTCACCTACGTCGGTGGATTCTTCGGTTACGCCGCGCGCGTATCGAGCGGCGGCAACGGCGCCGGGGAAACCGTCACCGTCCTCGACACTCCCGAAGAGATAGCCGGCCTAGCCATCCATGGAATGGCGGCCGCCGCCGGCCGCGTGTTGGCGGTGGGCGGCGATCTGACCGCCACCGGCCTGGATCCGCGCCGCGGCTTCCTATTGGCTGCGCCCGCCCAGTAGCTCGGCGGCGCGGTCGCGAATCGGGCCCGCGGGGCCGCGGCGGAGGTCTTCCAGCAACTTCTTGTCGGCGGGGGCGTTCGAGGCGGCCAGGCAGCCGAGCATCTCCACGGCGTCCTCGGGCGGGGTCGTCGCGGCCACCACCAGGCGGCGCGCGCTGTCCAGGGCGGTCGGCTCGACGGGAACGCCGGCGGGCAGCGCGCGGCACACGGCGGCCGACGCGGCGCTGGCGACGTCCGCGGCGGGATCTTGAAGCAGGTCGCGTACGGCGGTGGCGGCGGCGCGGGCGGAGGGCGTCAGGGTGAGCGCCGCCGCCCGCCGCACAGCCGGATCGGGATCGCGAAGCAGCGGCGCCAGCTCGCCGGTGGCGGTGCACACGCCGGATGACTCCGCCACGGCGTCGAGGGCTTGCAGGCGCACGGCGGTGGGCGCCTCCACGCGAGCCGCAAGCCGGCGCATGGAGCCACACGCTCGATCGACCGCGTCACGCGGAACTCCCCAGCTCTCGATCTCGGCCGGAGCCGCGCCATCGAGCAGCCGCCCCACGACGCGAGCGGCGCGTCCGGCGAGCGCAGGGTCTTTGGACTCCACCACATCGGCGACGGCCTCCGCCAGTCGCACCGCCCCCGGGAGCGCCGTCACACCTTCCAGCGCCGCGGAAACGATCTCGGCGTCCGACGACCGCAGCGCTCCCGCGAGGCGGGCGGCGCCGATGCGCGCGGACAATCGCTCCACGGCGGCGCGATCACTGCGTGACACCGCCGACACCAGATCGGTCAGAAGCGGCTCCATCAGCCCGGTGCGCCGATTCACGGGCGGCTTGGCGGCCGCGCGGCTTCCCGCCGCCAAGGCGAGGGCCAAGATGGTGACGACGATCGAGACGACGACGAACGAGGCGGGGGCGCAGTGGTCCTTCGGGTATGCGCACTCCTCGCGCCTCGCCATCCGGGCGCCTCGGCACCCTGATCTGCGCAACTTATTCTTCCCCGGGTCCTTACCGCAGCGAGAGCGTCGATCGGGCGTAGACATCTTCTTTGCCGCTGGCTGTGCGGCCTACGATGATCTCGTATCGGCCGCCAGGCAAGAAGCCCAGATCGGGCGATACCACGAAGTCTCTGACGGCGAGCGTCCGGTCAGCCGGGTGGACGCCGATCTCGGCCTGGTGGACACGTCGCCTGTCCCCCTTCGTCGCCACGTCGTAGATAGATATCTCCAGCTTCTCCCCGCCGGCGGGCTGCTTCAAGAAGGCCAGGAAATGCAGCCGCCACGAGCCATCCCGCCCGTCGTCCAAGGTGGTCCGATTCAGCCGCCGCAAGGCGCTGACGAAGGCGGCGTCCGACGCGTGGCCGTCGCTCGCGATGGGGACCTCGCTGACCACGATGGTGCCCTTGTAGGCGTTCCAGGCACCCTCTGCCGACGTGGACGCGGGGGGCCCGGCCGGATGCACCAGCGCGGCGGGGGGCGGCGGCGCCGCGGACGGGTCAGAGGCCCCGGGCGAGGTCGAGAGCACCAACCGAATCAGGGTGGCGGATAATCCACTCATGCACGGAATCTCGGTCGTCCTGGACCGGCGTCAAGGTACAAAATCCTGTCCCTGCGCCCGCTCGTTCCGCCGATGGTCTCCGCCACCCCCCCTCCCGCCGCGCCCCTTCGAGCGCCTCGCCGATTTCGGCGAAGGCTGGTGGCGGTGTTGCTGGCGGCGGGGCTGGTTCCGGTCGCCGCCACAAGCGTCGTCCTCCACGACGCGCTGGACCGGCTGCTCTCGGTTTCCCTCGCGCCCATCGAATCGCTGCTCGAGCGCGCCGATGCCACCGCTGGCGGCCGTCTCGATGACGCCCACGCCGACGCGATTTTCGCAGGAGACATCCGCGCCGGCCGCTTGCACCTCGCCCAGGCGGAGCTGGCGCGGCGGTCGTTGGCGCAGCGGGCGCCCCGCTTGTTTGCGGGGGCGATGGCCTTGTCGGCGGCGCTTCTGGTGATGGCCGCGTTGGCCATCGCGCGGGCCCTGGTCAAGCCCCTCGATGACCTGGCGGTCGGGATGCTGCGGTATCAACGCGGCGACCTGGCCCATCAAATTCCGGAGCGCGGCGGGGCGGCGCCCGACGAGCTGACCCTGCTGGCGCGCCAGTTCAACCGCATGGGCGCGGAGCTCGCTGCCCAGCGCGAGCGGCTGGGGGTGACGGAGAAGCTGGCGGCGTGGCAGGAAGTGGCGCGATCGCTCGCGCACGAGCTCAAGAATCCCCTGACCGCCATGACCATGGCGCTCGGGCGTTTGGGCCGCCGTCTGCGGCCGGGTGACGGCAGCGCGTCCGCCACCGACGGCGGTGCCGAGGCCGCGGTCTGGGAAGAGTCGTGCGCGCTTCTCCGCGAGGAAATCGACGTGCTCACCCGCATGACGGCGAGCTTCGCGGCGTTCGCGCGCCTTCCAGCGCCGGCGCCGCGCGCCATCGAGCTGCGTGCCCTGGTGGCGGAGGTGTGCGCGCTTTATGGCGTCGGCGCCGCACCGGTGGGCGTCGACCTCGACCGCGGCGGTCCGGACGCCGCGCCGGTAGAGCTTACGGGCGATCCCGATCAGCTACGCCGCGCGTTCGGCAACCTGATCAAGAACGCGCTCGAAGCATCGCCGCCCGGCGGCGGTGCCGTCCGCGTGGTGGTCGACGCGATGCCGGCGGTCGGGCGGGCCCGCGTGACGATCAGCGACGACGGCGCCGGGATCGGGGCGCCTCTCGAGGGCGCGGCGCTGACGCGATCGCTCGGCAGCGCCAAGGCGGGCGGCTCGGGCTTGGGTCTGCCCATTTCCCACAAGATCATTCACGACCACGGCGGGTCGCTGCGTCTTTCGCCGCGGCCCGGGCGCGGCACCGACGCGGTCATCGAGCTGCCGCTGCGGGGGACGGCCCCGTGACCCACGGCGGCGGCGGCGCGCGCATCCTGCTGGTGGACGATGATCCCGCGGTGCTGCGCGGCGTGGGCGGCCTGCTGCGCGACGAGGGCTACCGCACGTCCCAGGCGCAGAGCGTGGCCGAGGCGCGCGCCAGCCTGGAGGCGTCGCGCCGCGATCCGCCGGCGCTGATTCTGCTGGACCTCCGGATGCCCGGGGAGGATGGCCTGTCGTTCCTGAACACGCTGGCCGTCGCGGGCGGGCGGCCGCTGCCCGTGCCGGTGGTGGTGCTTTCCGGGGAGGCCAGCGTTTCCGACGCGGTCCAAGCGCTCAAGCTGGGCGCTCTCGATTTCGTGGAGAAACCGCCTTCGCCCGAACGCCTCCTGACCGCCGTCCGCAACGCCCTGGCGCTCGGGGCGCTGGGGGAAGAACGCGAGCGGCTGCGCGCCGAGTTGGCCAAGCCCGGCAGCCTGGTGGGCGGCAGCGCGGCCATGGATGGCTTGCGCCGGCTGGTGGCGCGGGTCGGCCCCACGGATGCCGTGGTCCTGGTGACCGGGGAAACAGGCAGCGGCAAGGAACGTGTGGCGCGGGCTCTCCACCTGGCTTCGGGCCGCAAAGGACGCCTGGTGGCGGTCAACTGCGCCGCCATCCCGTCCCAATTGCTGGAGAGCGAGCTGTTCGGCTACGAGCGCGGCGCCTTCTCCGGCGCGGCGGCGCGCCACGTGGGGCGCATCGAGCAAGCCGAGGGCGGCACCTTGCTGCTCGACGAGATCGGCGACATGCCGCTGGACCTGCAAGGCAAGCTGCTGCGGGTTCTAGAAGAGCGCGAGATCGAGCGCCTGGGCGGCGCGGTTCCCATCCCGATCGACATTCGCGTGGTCGCGGCCACCCACCGCGATCTCAGCCGCGCGGTGGAGTCCGGCCGGTTCCGCCAGGACCTGTACTACCGACTGGCCGTGATCCCGGTGGCGGTCCCGCCGCTGCGCAGCCGCCCGGACGACGTCTTGCCGCTGGCGCGCGCCTTCGCCGCCGATCTGCTGGGCCCGTCCATCGGGGTCACGGTAACGGGGGAAGCCGAGACCGCCTTGCGGCGATACGCGTGGCCGGGCAACGTGCGCGAGCTGCGTAATTTCGTCGAGCGCGTGGCGTTGCTGCGCGACGACGAGGCCGGGCCGCTGGTGATGGACGTGCACCAGGTGGCGGCGCTGACCGCCGGCGGTGGTGGGGCGGTGGCGGCCGCAGGCGGCGCCGCGGTGTCATCGAAACTGACGCCGGCACCCGCGCTGGGCGACCGCAGTTATCGCGAGCTCATCGACGACTACGAGCGATCTCTCCTGCACGCGGCGTTGGCCCACGGCGGGGGCAACGTCGCCGCCGCCGCCCGTCTGCTGCGGGTGGACCGAGGTAATCTCCACCGGCGAATCAGGGCGCTGAAAATTCCGATGCCGAGCGGCGAGGGCGAGAGTGACGACGGAGCGCCGACCGAATGACCGCCGTGCGGCGGGCGTTCGTGGCGCTGATCGAAGGACCGGCTTGGCGCGGAGCCGCGCTGTTCGCCGCCGTGTTTTTGGCCACCGCGCTTCCCCGTCTGTCCCAACCGGGCGAGTACGTGTTTGACGAGGTCTATCAGGCGTTCACGGCGGGACGATACGCGACGGGAGACCGCGATGCCTTTTCGGGCGTGGTGCCTTACGGGGGCGGCTGCCGGCTATGCGCGTATGAATGGGTTCATCCGCCGCTCGGAAAGCTGGTCCACGCGGCGTCGATTCGGGCGCTCGGCGATGGTCCGATCGGTTGGCGGCTGCCGGGCGCGCTGGCCGGTGCCGGTTTGGTGGCGCTGACGTACGTCGTCGCCCGCCGCGTGGTGCGTGTGCGCGGCGCTGCCGACCTGGCGGCGTTCGCCCTGTGCTGCGACGGCCTCTTGCTGGTGATGTCGCGCACCGCCATGTCCGACGTCTTCGTGGCGCTGTTCGTGTTGGCGACCTACGGTGCGTTCGGGCGGTGGCTCGACCTGCGCGCCGGCGAGCCGCACAGTCCTGACGGTCCGCGCCGCGCCAGGCGCCAGCTTTACCTCGTCGGAGCGCTCGCCGGCCTGGCCATCGCCACGAAGTGGTTCGGCTTGCTCGCGTGGGGATGGATCGGGCTGTGGGTGGGGGGCGACGCCATAGCGGGACGGTCCCGCAGCCTCCGTCGCGCGGCACACGTGGGCGCGGCGATGATCGCGCTGCCGGCCGGCATCTACCTGGCGAGCTACGTTCCGTTCTTCGCTCACGGCTACGGCGCGCGAGACTTTGTCGAGCTGGTCTTGCAGCAAGCGCGCTACCACGCGAATCTGACGGCCCAGCACGACTACGCGTCGCCCTGGTGGAGCTGGCCCCTGGCGCTGCGGCCGGTATGGATGTGGACCAGTACGGCGGGCGGCGTGCACCGCGACATCTATGCGGTCGGTAACCCGGTCGTGTGGTGGACGGGTTTGCTCGCGCTGCTGGGGCTCGCCCGCCTTTGTTTGATGAGGCGTGCGCACGGCCGCGGTGACGGGCACGCCGCGGTCGTCCTCCTGCTCGGCTTCTTTGGCCAGTGGCTGCCGTGGGCGCTGCCGCGCCGCCCGGCGTTCATCTATTACATGCTCAGCGCGCTGCCGTTCGCCGCCATGGCGGCCGCGTGGGCCGTGGCGGGGGCCGCGCGTCGGCTGGCGCTCGCGGGGCGGCGCCGGGTCCTAAGCGCTGCGCTTCCCCTCGGCTACGCGGCGATGCTCGCCGCCCTCGCCGTGTGGCTCTACCCGCTTTGGACTGGCCTCCCGCTCAACAGCGCCGGCCGCTCGGTCCGTCTCCTGCTGCCCGGCTGGAAGTAACGTAAGGACCCGCGAGCTCCTACCTCGATCCGAGGCTCTCGTACAGCAAGCCCCAGCGGATGCCGCGATCGCTCACGAGCACCTCGGCGGCCGCCGCGCGCCGGGTGATCTCGGCCACGATGAGGGCGCCGGCGCCGATCACGTCGGCGCGCCGCGGATCGAGGCCAGCGATGCTCTCGCGCTCGGCGGCGGTGGCGCGGCCCAGGCGGGCCACCTCCCACGCCAGGTCCTCCGCCCCCAGTCGAAAGCCATGGACCCGCGCGGCGTCGTAGTCGTCGAGCTTCAGCGCCATGGCCGCCAGAGAGGTCACCGTGCCTGCGGTCCCGATCAGCGTTCCGCTCCGCGGAAAGGGCACCGCCGCCAGGGTCTCCGACACCGCCCGCGACAGGGCGGAAAGCTCGTCTGGCTCGGGCGGATCGTGATGGACGTGCCGCTCGGTCAGCCGCACGGACCCCAGCGGCAAGCTCCCCCGCCAGGTGATATGCCCGGCCTCCGCGATCACGATCTCCGTCGAGCCACCGCCGATGTCGACCACCGTCATCACACCGGCCGCCTCGCGTGGGAACGACGCGGCGGCCGCGCGGAACGTCAGCGCCGCCTCGCGGTCGCCGGTTATCACGTCGATCGGCGCGCCCAGGATGCGCGCCGCAGGCTCCAGAAAGTCGGCGGCGTTCGGCGCGCGGCGCAGGGCCTCCGTCCCGATGGCCGCGATGCGCGCTCCCTGGTCGCGCGCGAGGGCGGCATAATCGTTCAGCACGGCGAGCGTTCGCTCGATGCCTTCCTTTCCCAGTCGCCCGTCGCTGCCGATGCCGCGCCCCAGCCGCGTAATCTCCGCGCGGTCAGCCAACACCAACGGGTCACCCGTCGCGCTCGTCGCCACCTCGGCCACCAGCAGCAGCGTCGTGTTCGTGCCGACGTCGATGGCCGCGACGCGCGCGCCGGTCACCGCGCCCGTCCCGGCGCCGGTCCCCACGACGGGCTCGACGCGCCGCCCTTCCAGATCTGGACCTCGGTCCGTGTGTCGGGATTCGCGACGAACAGGCCGCCTCGGCTCGACGCGTAGACAATCAGCCGGCCGTCGGGCGACCATGCCGGATCGTAGTTCGACCCCTGGTTCTGCGTCAGCCTGTCCACCGTCCCGGCCTTTACATCGTAGATGAAGACATCGAACACGCCGCGCTCGTCGCGTCCGGTGAACGCGATCTGCGGCCGATCCGCGCGCGGGCTAAAGCGCGGGGTCTGATTGTAACGCCCCTGGAAAGTCAGGCGCTGGCCGGCGCCGCCGCCCGACGGCATCAGCCAGATCTGCGGCGTCCCTTGTCGATCCGAGACGAACGCGATCTGCGCGCCATCCGGCGAGAACGACGGCGAGCTGTCGATGCCCGGCGCCCGCGTCAGGCGCCCCATCACCTGCCCATCGAGGCCGATGCGATAGATTTCCGAGTTGCCCTCGTGAGACAGGGTCAGCGCCAGCGAGCGCCCGTCGGGCGCCCACACCGCTCCGGTGTTGAGGCCCGGCTGCCGCGACACGCGCCGCGCCCGCCCGCCCGCCGCGGACACGATCCACAGGTCGGGGTTCCCGCGCAGGAACGATGTGAACGAGATCTCGCCTCCACTCGGCGCGAACGCCGGAAGCAAACACTCGGATCCCATGCGCGTCACGACCGCCATGCGCGCGCCGTCCATGTCGACCGTCGCGATCTCTCGCGCCCCTCCCCGCCCGGTCTGCGCGAACGCGATGCGCGAGCCGAAGACTCCCGGCTGCCCCGTGAAATGCGCGATCACGTCGTTGGCCCACGCGTGAGCCAGCGCGCGCCCGTCGCCCGGCGCGCCGCCCCGATAGGTGCGCGTCAGGACCGGCGCCTCGCCGCGCCCCATCTGGTACAGGCGCCCCTCGACGGTCACTCCGCCGCCGTCGGTGCGCGTGATCCGCAGCTTCGCCACGCCCTGCGCGCCCACCTGCCCCCATAGCGCCGACGAAAATCCCAGCCCCTCCGCCAGCAGCGCCGCCGGAAACGACGTCGGGTCGAGCAGCCGGAACAGTCCCACGATATCCAGATCGCGCGTCAACACGCCCGTCGCCTCGCCCGCCAGATCCCGGTCGCCGTCGGCGCGCGGCACGGCCAGCCGGAACAGGTCGCGCCCGGGGTCGGTGATCCGGATGCGCGGCAGCTCGTCGCTCGAAGCCGGTGCAGGGGCCGGCGACGGCTGAGCCTGTGCCGTCGCGGTCGTCGTCGCCAAGGCGGCCGTCACGCCCGCCGCCGCAACCAGCGCGACCACCCGCCACGCCCGCCCCCCCGCCGACCTCATCGGCCCACGTCCTTGCCCGCGAACACGATGGAGAACCCGCGCGCCGCCCTCTGCACCAGCCGCGCGGGCGGAGGCGGCACCGTCGCCGCGGCCTTGACCGCCTGCAGGCACGAATCGTCGAAGTACGAGTTCCCCGACGGACGCGTCAGCGCCTCGCCCGACAGCGCGCCGTCCTCCGTGATCTTGATGCGCACCTCGGCCTCCAACTTCGCGAGGTCGCCCTCCGCCACCAGCTCGGCGGGCACCGTCCAGTGCTTGCGGATGGCGGCGGCGATGGCGGTGGCGTATTCGTCACCCACGCTCGCCTCGGACGCGGTGCCCTCCTCGACCCCGGTCGCCAGACCTTCCGCGGGCTCCTCGGGGGCGGCCTGCTGCGACAGGGCCCGCGCACGCTGCAAGGCGCGCTTGACGTCCTTCGAGACGTCGGGGTCTTCGGGGCGCGGCGCTTCCGGCGGGGCCGCCGCCGCGTTCGGATCGCTCGACAGCTTGATGGCCGCCGGGGGAGCCTTCGGTCGCGACGGCTGGGCGATGCGCGGCAGCCAGAACTTCGGGCGCGGTTTGCCCAGCTTGACCAGCTTCGCCACCACGAAGTCGCGCGGCGCCTCCACCGGGGCCGCCGCCTGCGCGCGCGCCACCAGCACGCCCGCCGCGGCGCCTACGTGCAGCGCCAGCGTCACCAGCAGCCCGGCGGCGTTCGCCCGGGCCGTCCCGAACATGCGCGCCTTCATCCCCGAGGCGGTCAGCGTCTACTCCAGCGGGTCGGTGACCATTCCGAGCTTGTTCACGCCCGCCTGCTTGACCGCTGCCATCACCTTCACGACGTCACCATAGACCAGCGACGTGTCGGCATGCAGGTAAAGCTCCTTGTCCGCGTTCAGCTTGGCGTTGTTGCGCAGGATCGATTCCACGTCGTCGAACGGGATCTGCATCTGTCCCAAAAACACCCGGCGATCCTTGGTCACCGTCAGGATCAGCTTGCCCTCGTCGTCGGGGATGGTCTGCGCCTTGGCGTCAGGCAGGTCCACGTCCACCCCGGTCTGCAGCATCGGCGCCGTGACCATGAAGATGATCAGCAGGACCAGCATGACGTCGACCAGCGGCGTCACGTTGATCTCCACCAACATCGATCCGTCCTTCGACGCCCCGCCCATCGCCACGGCTAGAAGAACCTCCGCCGGACGATGTTCAGGAAGTCGCTGGAGAACGTCTCCATGTCCGCCGAGATGACGCGGATGCGCCGCGAGAAGTAGTTGTACGCCATGACCGCCGGGATGGCCGCCAGCAGCCCGATGGCCGTGGCCACCAGCGCCTCCGCGATGCCCGGCGCCACCGTCGCCAGGTTCGCGGCGCCCTTCGCGCCGATGTTGCGGAACGAGTTCATGATGCCCCACACGGTTCCGAACAAGCCGATGAAGGGCGCGGCGCTGGCCGTCGTCCCGAGCAGCGGGACGCGGCTCTCCATCTCGGTGGTGGCGGCGGTGCGCGCGCGGTCCAGCGCGCGCTGGATGCTCTCGATGTCGCCCAGGTGCGTCTCCCCGGCGGGAGGGCCCCCGGCGCCTGCTTGCCCGTCCTGCTCCTCGCTTCGCTTCCGTAACTTCGCCAGCTCCGTGTACCCGGCGCGAAACACCTCACTGACCGGGGACGGCGGCGAAGTCTGGGTGATCTTCCAGATGTCGTCGAGACGCGGCGTTTTCCAGAACGCGTCCTGAAAGCGCGCCGATTCGGTGGCGGCCTTCGACAAGAACAGCGCCTTCGACCCGATGACGTACCAGGACGCCACCGACATGAACGCCAGCAGCACCAGCACGCCCATGACCATCGGCGAGGCGCCGAGAACCAGTGAAAGGATGTCCAGGCGGTCACCGCCCGCCGGGCCGGCGACCATCACGAGCTGCACCATGGTTTGACAGGGTTACCCCTGGTTCCTAGTCTCGGCAAGAGACGATGGCGAGAAAAAACCGGGCGTTGCGGGCCCTCTTCCCCCTCGTCTTCTTCGGGCTGGCGGCCGCTGCGGCCGCGCCGTGTGTCCCCATCGAAGGCGGTGCGGTCGAGGTCAGTTGGGTCGTTCGCTCGCAAGATGGCCGCGCCATCACCGATTGCGGCTGCGCCGAGCCGCGCATCGACGGTGTTCGCCTGTTGCTTTCGAAAATATCCGACGGCGATGGTGGTGGCGGTCAGGCGCCGCCGTTGACGTTCGACTTCGAGTGCGGGCGCCAGACCGGGGCGACCCCGTTCCGCATCCCGGAGGGAACCTACGCCGTTTCCCTCCAAGCCCTCGATGCTGCCGCCACCCCCTTGGCCGCGGTGATGGCCCCGGCACCGATCTTGCGTGACGTGATTCACGGGCGTCCAACCGAAATCGAAGCACTGCCGCTCGTCGCGCAGTGTGCCAGCCGGTGCACCGGTTCGAACAAGTCGGGGGTCTGTACACGTCAATAGCGAGAGGGGGCATCATGCGTAGCAAGATCCGCACACTGTCGACCGCCGTATCCAAGAGCACAACCTTCATCGCCGCCCTCGCCGCGCTGGCGGGGCTCGGGACGTCGTCCGCCGGCTGCATCGTCGACACCGCCGACGATTCGGCGTTCAGCTTCGATTGGAGCGTGAGCTTCGTCGGGGAGAGCGCGACCACCTGCCAAGACGTCGGCGGCCACACCGTCGAGCTCGAATCGACGAACCTGACCACGGGCGCGATGTTTCTGGACACGTTCGTGTGCTCGTCGCGCAACGGGGTCAGCCGCGTGCTGCCCGTCGCCGACTACTCGGTTGTGGCTCGGCTGAAGGATACGGCGGGCAAGATCATTTCCGAAACGGCGCCCATCGGCGAGCGCATCGATCGCTTCGGCCTCACCGATCTCGGCACCGTGCTGTTCGAGATCCAAACCTTCACGCTCGACTGGGCCATCGAACGAGGTCCCGCAGCGGCGCCGGTCCTCATCACGTGTCAGCAGGCCGCCGCGACGACCGTGCAGCTCGAGACGCAGCTCGCCGGGTTCCCGGCGCAGCGGTACGACTTCGACTGCAACTCGCCCGGCGGCGGACGCACCACCCCCATCAGCCTAGGGACCTACCTGATAACCGTGCGGCTGCTCGGCGCGCAGGGAAACGTCCTGTCGGCGACCGACCCCATGGCGTTCACCGTCACCGGTGCGGCGCCCGCGGACCTCGGTACGGTCATCTTGGCGGTCAACTGACAGAGCCCGACCGGCGTCATGCTACGATCGCATCATGCGTGATCTCCCGAGGCGGGGACCACCGTCCCCGGCCTGGACGCGGCCCATCGCCGATCGTTTGACTCCCGCGATCCGGGTCTTGGTGATCGCCAGCACCGTCCTTTTTCTGTTCTACATCTTCGTGCCGCAGGCTCAGAGCCTGTTTCTGCAGCACCTGGCCCTAGGCCCTAACGTCTTTTCCGGTGAGCTGTGGCAGCCGGTGACGGCGGTTTTCGTGCACGCGGGGCCGCAGGCGGTGATCAGCTTCATCTTCAACATCATCGGTCTGTGGTGGCTGGGCGCTTCGGTGGAACGGGCTGTGGGCACGCGCGGGTTCCTGCAGATCTTTTTCATCTCGGCGGTGCTGGCCAACGTGACCATCGCGGTCGTGGCGCGCGGGCTCGGGGCAGGATTCTTCTCGGCGGGATTTTCCCTGGGCGTGTTGGCGCTGCTGGTCGCGTTCGGCCGGCAGTACGGCAGCACTCAGGCTCAGATCCTCGGCGGGTTGTTCCTGCAGGCGCGCCACCTGGCGTACATCTTCGTCGCCTGGGCGCTGATCGCCGACCTGGTGCG